>Ga0302326_10020391_pt1 | contig 13656 bp, 10 predicted proteins | sample Palsa_T0_3_FD_202264 | JGI IMG/M metagenome (GOLD analysis project Ga0302326, IMG submission 202264) | Peat permafrost microbial communities from Stordalen Mire near Abisko, Sweden - Palsa_T0_3 | ecosystem: Environmental > Terrestrial > Soil > Palsa > Peat permafrost | place: Sweden: Abisko... | reverse complement strand
CCTCTTTCTCTTCCACTTTGAAAGCCATCAGCGCGCCGTCGGTGACTTCGCCGTTACGAACCGGAAAATCGGGAGCTTTGGAGGCGACAGGCCCCCAGCCGGGCGCGTACACCCAACGGGTTCCTTTGGGATCCTCCCACGTTGTTATCGCTCCCCAGAATCCGCGTCCGGCGGAGTAAAGATCTTCATTGGAGTAGATAGGACTATCAAAGAGAGGGCTCTGATGATTGGCGCCGCCGATTTGTTTCGCGTCGAGAAGATCGAGGCGGCCTTCTTTCCCGCCACCGACAATCAGATCCCAGTTTTTATAGTGAAACGCGACTGGCGTGACGCACCCCAGGTCCAGATCCTTGCGATTGAGCCAATTCCAATTCGCCGGAGTATAGTAGTCCTTCAGCTTTAAATCTTTGGGCGAAAGAGCTAGGAAGCTGTCACCGAATTTGCCTGCTTCGGCGTCAAACGGACCATCGCCGGTTTCGGCATAAATGGTCTTGTTGTCGGGCGCGAAGGCTACGCCGCCGCGTCCCCAGACTCCTCCGCCTCCGGGATCCGATTGGAAGAAGGTTACTGCCTTCTTGGGGTCCTTCATATCCATCGCCCAGACGCCGGACTTCGATCCATTGCAGCCTTGGGACGTCGCCGTGTAGAGGACATTGTCCACCAGATTCAGGCTCCAGTTCTTAGAAAAAGCCGGGACGAATTCCACCGGAGGCATGCGGTCTTCACCGTTAACGATATTTAGCGAATGCAGCTTGCCATCGGCCGAAATCGTCAGCACGGATCGGTCGCGCGCGTTGACACCCCCGAACTGGATTACCGGAGTGGCGTTCAGCGCATTCGGACATAGCCACCGGGACGCCTGCCTGGGTTTGCCCTCTTGCGTAAATTGTTTGTGCCAGAGCAGCTTGCCGGTGTCGATATCCACCGCGTCCACGGTATCGGCGCCGCCTGAAACAACAACGATGTCTTTATGCCCCTGCGCCGTGAGAACGTTTTCCGCAACCACGGGAGCGGTAATCGAGTTCATCTCTCTCAAAGGGCTGTTGATCTGAATTTTCCAGATCAGCTTCATGTTCTTTACGTTGGCCCGGTTCAGGATAGTCTCGTCGCGAGCCCATCCGTCCCGTTGGGGGTTGCCCCCGAAAGTGATCCACTGGCCGGCCTGCAAAACGAGCGCGGCCAGAAAGAGAATCAGGAATTTGCTGCGCATGGTCATGGCAATACCTTCAACTTCAGATTTCTGAATTCGACTCGCATTTCGGGACCGGCATGGAGTTGCAAGGCGATAATGCCGGCCGACGCCGCACTGTCGTGCATATCGATGGTGACGACGCCGTTGAAGGTGATGCGAATATGATCACCATCGGCCAGAATCTCGTAACTGTTCCACTCGCCGTGATGGACCAGCGTTTTGGCGATTTGCCAGCCTTGATCGGGACTCTTCATCGCGTTGCGCCCGCGCAGGCGTTCCTCGTAAAGATTTCCCCACGCCGAGTTCTTTTCGCCAACTTCGGAGGCGTCGGCCTGATAACCCCGAACCATCCAACCGTCCCCGGGTAGCTGCTCGCTGCGGAATTGAATCCCGCTGTTATGATTGCGCAGCTTGATATCCGCCTTCAAAATGAAATTTCTAAACACGCCTTTATGGATCAGGAAAGTATTTACCTTGAACGGATGCCCGTCGCTCGAACCGACGATGACCCCGTCCTGCACCGACCAGCGCACCGGGTCTCCATCCCATCCATCGAGATTCTTTCCATTGAAAAGCAGCGTGAATCCAGCCTTTTTTTCCGAAGGCGTCAGAGTATTGATAGCGTCAGGCGACGCCGCCCGGACCAAGGCGCAGATTAGCAACAGCCAAATCGATCGAATCACATTGACTCCTCATCCGAAAATGTCGCAAGATCCCGGACTAGCTCAAGATCGCGAAATGTCAGATCCGTGGGATGATACTCGGCCGTGATATAGCCTTCATACTTCAAATCGTAGATGGCTCGGAACACATTCCGAAAATTAATTTCACCGGTCCCCGGCTCGTGACGCCCCGGTACGTCGGCAAAATGATATTGCCCGACTTCAGCAAAGCTGTCGCGTATCCTCTGGATGACGTTTCCTTGCATCACCTGGACATGATAGATATCGAGCAACAGCTTGACGTGCGGGCTGCCGGCTCGTCGAATCATCTCCACACCATCTTCCACGGTATTCAAAAAGTAACCGGGATGATCCACATTGGAATTCAGCAGTTCCACCACCGCGGTCATTCCATTTGCTTCGAGGATCGGAATCGCGGCCTCTAGCGTGGCCACGCAGTTGTTCATCTGAGCTTCCCGCGAAACACCCGGTAAACAGTTGCCGGTCAAAACTTCGAGACGACTGCAATTTACCGCATGGGCCGCATCCACACAGAGCCGGAGTTCCTCCAGAAATCCCCGCCGGTCATCCGGGAAGACAAGACTACAGCCCAGAGCATTCACATCGGGCTTCTTGTTCACGACCAGAACCCCTGCTCCTAAATTGAACTCCTGCAGGAGGAGTTTGTATTGCGCGAAAACAGCGGCGTCCCGCCAGTCGAAATTATCGCAGGTGTCGAAACCGATCTTCGCAATCTTCTCCAGACTCTGCCGGATAGGAACGCCGTCATAGTTGCGGGCCGCGACCGACAGTCCCAGGCGATTCTTCCGGTGCGGACGCCCGTCGGAGGGCTCCGTCGCGATTGCGTTATGCTGCATGCTCATCGCATGATCCCCAGTCCTGGCCCATCCATGCCGGCGGTCAGAAAGTTCCCATCCTGCGGAGAAAAAACACCCGGAAATTCCGCCGCCCAGGGCGCGTTCGCCGCGGGCACGTACTGGCGCGCATTGCTTTCGACCGCCGTGATGGGCGGAATGTGCGCGGCCAACCCCACCGATTGGAGCAGCGACGCGCCCGGGCAAGTAAGATCCTGCACGCAAGTGAACATGCCGAATTTCTGGGCCGCGGCGCCCATGAGAAGCGCATTGCTCTGGCCCTTGCAGGCCTTCAGCGCAATGCCGGAATAACCCAGCTCCCGCGCGCGCAGGAGACTGGCGTAGTCGACCAGCGATTCATCGATCACAACGGGCTTTATTTTCGCGGCTTCATGCATGTCCGGCGTACCTGCCGCAGCCAGATCGCGATTGGTGGGCTGCTCAATATATTCGATCCGGCAGAAGGCCCGCGGTTCCGCTTCGCGAACGCGGGCAAAACAATCCAGCACATATTCCGCATCCTGGCAACGCTCGTTAAAATCGAGCGAGTAGCGCCAGTCGTCCGTCTGCCCCAGATCTTCCAACGCTCTGTTTACGGAAAGCACTCGATCGACGTCCCAATTCAGATTGGCGCCATCCAGCTTTATTTTTATGTGGTCGACGCCGTCGGCACGAACCCATTCTTGCAGAGTCTCCGGCAGCCCGTCATCAATCCTGGTTGTCAAGTCGGCGTCCGTAAGAGGGTCAAGCGCACCGACTAAATGGTAGACATGCAGCGAGGCGCGCGGCCTCTCGGAGAGATAGCGGTCGAGATATTCGCCTTCGAATCGCGAATCGAGGTACCGGCTGAGATCATGAGCGATATATTCCGGACCGTACCCGCCGTAACAGTTCAATCCCAGCATCTTTCCGAACGCGTCGTGGATCGCCGCATCGCAGGCGCTGGCAACCACCAGTGTGCACAGCGGCGGTATGGGCGACTGCTCCACCGGCATGGAGGCGGCAGCGCTTAAATACTGCGGCTCCAGATGATGGTTCAAGTCGATCGGATCTCCGGCAGCGCCATCGGATTCGGTGATGACCGCGATTTTCACCGCCAACTCCTTCATCGCCCCCAGCGTCTGGTCGTAGGAAAGCGTGGCCGACGGAAACGACCAAACATTGCCCAGCGTCATGGAGCCGAAGCCCGACGCCACCCTCCCATCGTTTGCCTCCACGCGCACTACCACGTTCAACAGCGTCACACGGTCAACCACGGATGCGCGGAATTTCATGGGCGCACGATACACATAATCCTCAAATGAAATCCTCGCTTCTTTAATCTTGATTGAGGTCATCCCAGGCTCAAAATTTGAAGCGTAGCGCGAACTCCATGATTCTTGGATCGGCGGCCGCTGTCACCTGGCCGAATGAGCCGGCTCCGTAGGTGGTCGAAATGGTGGTGAAATTCGCGTGATTGAACAGATTGAAAACCTCCGCCCGGAATTCCAAGCCCATCCCTTCGCGGATCCGGAACGTTTTCTGAAGCGTCACATCGAAATTGATTAACCCCGGGCCCCGGATATCGCCCGTCCCGGCATCGCCGAAATATCCGGCGGAGGGAGCGGTGAAGGCCGCTGTATTGAACCACTGAGCAACGGTTTTTTGACCGTTGACGGTAGCCCCCGTGGTGTTCGGCCGGGCAGCATTTCCCTGGCTCGGGATGCTTAGTCCGGGCGTCAGCGAGTAACCTGTGCGAACGGTGGTGATGTCGGAGAGTTGCCATCCACCGAAGGCCGTACCTTTAAATCCTGAGGCGTGCTGCAGCCAGGGGAAGCTGTAAATCGCGCTTGCGGTAAACACCTGCGGCACGTTGAGCGATGTGCTTCCGTAAAATTCCTTGGGATTGTAGACGTTGGTCGTCGTGGTGTCGCCCAAGCCGTGCGACCAGGTATAGGCGAACGAAAGGAACAGGTTCTTTCCTACCGGGTGTCGAGCGCTCACCTCGAGCGCGGTCCAATTCGAATTGGCGATCGTATTCAGATCGTTGATCGGTCCGTACCCGTAATAAGGACCGTAGATGGACGCGAGCACTGTTCCCGTATTGATGATGGGATTGAAGTTGTAAGGTGCGTCGGGCAAAGGCTGATTGTAATTGAATGTCTCCGGCAGGTGCCGCGCCTGATCGCCGGCGCCGGCCGCGGTCACCGTCCAATTACCACGGAATTGATGTTCCAGACTGAGGCTATAGCTCTGTATCTGAGTTGCTTCAATATTGAAATCGGCCGCGGATATGGTGGGCGCGCTCAGCGTGGCGGACCCCGTGCTGCCGGGACTCGGGAACGCCGGGTTGACCAAGTTCACGGACTGAATAATGGGAGGATTTACGGCGCAGTTGTAGGAGCAGTCCTGGCCGGTGAAAACGCGTGTATACGCTATGCCATATCCTCCTCTCAAAGAAGTTTTCCCATCTCCAAAAATGTCCCATGCGAACCCGAACTGAGGGGCGTAATACCATTGGTGGCTGGTCGACCAGTTATTGGGAACGCCATCGATTCCGTCAATCACCAAGCCGTTGCCGGGGTTGTAATTCGGCGTCAAGGTGATCGTTCCATTGTTGTTCACGATGGGAGCCTCGGAGCGCTGGTACTTGGTGGGGTCGAAATTCGCCTCGAATCCGGTTTGCGGATGGGGCAGCGGCATAAAGCTGATTCGCAGCCCCGCGGTGATCGAAAAATGGCGCGTAACCTGGTATCGGTCCTCGATGTAGGGCGAAATGCTCTGGGCGTGGGCGTAGACGCGCACCGTGGTGCTGATCTGCGTGAACGAGGCCGCGTCACCCAGCAGGAAGTCCGCCAGCGCGTTGCCTGTGGAGGTGCCGGTAAACTTCCACTGGCCGTTCGAAGCGGTGGAAGGGATCTGACGCTTGGTGTTGAACACTTTCGTGAACCCCGCCGAAATGTAATGCTTGCCTTTCAACCAGCTCCAGTCATCGGTGAAGGTATTGTCGAGATCGCTGGCGTCGCGGGGTACCGCGGCGGCAATCCCCTCCGGCGCATAACCCTGGGACAGGGTGAGTAATGGAATGCGATTGGACAGGGATCCATTGAACGGCAGAGTCTCCGCGAATCCCGGCACCTGATCCACCTGCCAGGTGCCGATCAGGGTATGGTTCACGGTAAAGCGGTTCATGGCAAGGGTCGCGGTGTTGACCATCGCCGGCGAAAGCACCGCGTTGAACTGGACCTGCGCAACCTGGTTAAACGTGAGGTCGTTGCGTCGGTTATTGGGAAATGGCGACCCGCTATCCGGCTCGGCGCTCTGCAGCGACTGTTGACTTTCGTCGAAGAACTCGCCGGTGAGCCTGTATTTTTCATTAAAGTTGTGGTCGACCTTGAACTCGTCGTCGCGCTGGGTCAGAACGTTCGGCGTCTCGTTCAAGTAGTTGTTGAAACCGTTGGCGACGTCGTTCGGCAGGGGATAGAGCGCGGCAATTAAGGCCAGCGAGTTGGGATTCAGCCGCGCGGCCGGAATCTGGTAGGCGCCGGAAGAGTTCAGCGGGAAGGGCTGCCCGGTGACCGGATCCTTAATACTGGTGGTGAAGATTCCATTGCGCTGATCGGCGGTCGGAGTCGCGCCCACGATGACTGAGCCGGCGTGCGAATCCACCCATTGAGTCGCAGCGAAGAAAAACGTCTTCTTGGCTCCGTGATAAAACGGCACCGGTACCGGCCCGCCCAGCGTATAGCCGAAGATGTTCTGCTTCAGCGTGGGGATGCTGGTGCTGAAGAAATTGCGGGCATTCAGGTCGGTATTTCTCAAATACTCGAACAGATTGCCGTGGAAATGAGTCGTGCCGCTCTTGGTTTGAATCAGGACGACGGAAGCTCCCAACAGGCTGTACTTCGCTTCATAGTTGTCTTGCAGGACACGCACCTCTTCGATCGTGTCCGGATTCGGCGTGATGGCCGTCGAACCCATGCTGCCGGTGTTCTCGTTCCAAACGCCGTCGAGCGCGTAGAACGTCGTGGTGGTCGGTAGTCCGCCGACAACCATGACATTGGAGGTTCCGTAGCCTCCGGTGCCGAGCGCCGATCCCGCGCTCTGATTCACCACACCCGGCATCAGCGCCGACAGTGCCTGGTAATTTCTCCCGTTCAGCGGCAGCGTGCCGGTCTGCTCGCCCGATACTTGACTCGAAACCTCACTGGAGGTCGTCTGCACCTCTGTCCCGGATGCGACAACCGACATTTGCGTCGCGACGTCCCCTACCTGCAAAGCCGCGTTGATGCTGACCGGAGTAGCGGGGTGGAGAACAATTTTCGATTCGTTGAAAGTCTGAAATCCCTGCTTGGTGATCGTGACGGTGTAGTCGCCGGGAGGCAGTCCGCTGATCACGAAAGTCCCGTCGTCATTGGTCCGCGCGGCCGACTTTACTTGCGTCGCCGTGTTTAGCGCCGTCACGGTCGCCCCCGCCACTAAGGCTCCGGAGGGGTCGGTAACCGTTCCGTTCAACTGCGAGGACGTCGACAGCTGCGCCTCCAGACACGCGGCGGACAGCAGCAGAATCAAGATTTTTCTAAGCAGCATGGCTTCCAGTCCCCATTCGAATAATTCGGTTATGTGGCGATGTTATCATCGAACTCCGCCGCAGCCGCGTTACGTTACGGTAACAACGCGGTTCCCGCGAGTGGTAGAATACTACCAATCGTCTTGCATTTTGAAAATCCGGAAACGCTGGCTCGAGCACCTATGATTGCTGTTCATGAAACCGCGGCGGATGGAGTCTCCGAGGAACTCAACGAACTGGCCGTCATCGCCCAGTTGGAGAAGATACTCGCCAGCGCCTGCTTCACGAATTCCGAACGCTTGAGCCGATTTCTCCGGTTTGCCGTTCAATCCGCCGCCCACGGCCAGACTGCGCAGTTGAAAGAGTACGCGGTGGCCCTCGCCGTGTTCGACAAGCGCGATTCCTTCGATCCTCGTTATGACCCCATCGTGCGCGTGGAAGCCGGCCGTCTCCGCGCCCGCCTGAAACATTATTATGAAACCGAGGGCCTGCAGGATTCCGTGCTGATCGGCCTGCCCAAGGGAAGCTATGTGCCTCGCTTTGCGAGGAAAGCCCAGAATCCTGAGGTCGATCCTCCGTCCTACAGCCTGGATTCCGTCGCGGTGCTGCCCTTCGCCGACCACAGTCCCAATCGGGATCAGGAATATTTTTGCGATGGCATGACCGAGGAATTGATCAACGCGCTTACCAAGTTGCGCGGACTGCACGTCTCCGCCTGGACCTCGGCGCTCCGCTTGCGCGGCAAAACGCACGACATCTTGAAAATATCCCAGCAGCTGAAAGTCGGCGCCGTGGTGGCGGGAAGCGTGCGAAAAGCGGGCGACCGGCTGCGCATCACCGTACAGCTGATCGGAACCTCGGATGGCTGCTATCTTTGGTCGGAAATTTACGATCGGGAATTAAAGGACGTCTTCCTGATTCAGGAGGAAATCTCCCAGGCCATAGTTACCAAGCTGAAAGTGCAGATTGCCGGGCAAAGCAAGCACCTGGTCCGCCGGTATACCGAGAATTTCGACGCCTATAATCTGTATTTCAAGGGTCGCTACCACTGGAATCAGAGATCGGAACGCAGCCTCAAGAAGGGTATCGATTACTTTGAGCAGGCGATCTCGCTTGATCCGCAATACGCGCCCGCCTACTCCGGTCTCGCCGATTCCTATTCGCTGCTCGGAAACTATGGTGTGCTCCCCGCGAAGAACGTCAAGTCGAAAGCTTTGACCGCCGCTTTGAAAGCGGTCGAGATCGATCCGACGTTAGCCGAGGCGCACACCGCTCTCGGCCACGTAAAGGCGACTTACTGTTGGGATTGGCCCGGCGCTCGAGAGGAATATCAGACCGCCATTTCGCTGAATCCAGCCTACGCGACGGTACACCACTGGCATGCGATTACCTATTTGGCTCCGCTGGGCATGCTGGACGCAGCGCTTGCGGAAATGAAAAAGGCGGAGGAGTCTGATCCCGTATCGGTCAGCATCAAACGGGACCTGGCGGTGATTTTTTATTACAGCCGCAAGTACGAAGAAGCGGCCGAACATTGCCACGGCGCAATCGAGCTCGATCGAAATTTTCACGGCGGCTACTGGGCGCTTGGACTAGCGTATGAGGGGCTGTCGCTCTACTCCGAATCGGTCTCCGCTTTCCAGAAGGGCTTGGAGCTTTCTCCGGATACTCCCCGGCTGCTGGGAAGCCTGGGCCACGCCTACGCGGCATCGGGGAAACACTCTGAGGCGCGCGATGTTCTCAGCCGTCTGCAGGTGCTGTCCAGTCTTACTTATGTTTCTCCCTTCGATTTCGCCCTCGTGCACCTGGGGCTCGGCGATCTCGACTCATTTTTCGACTGTCTGGAACTGGCTTACAAATCCAGGTCCTATGAGCTGGTCTCGACGCGCGTCGATCCAAAGTTCGATACTGTTCGATCCGATCCGCGCTTCTCGAAGCTCCTGAAGCGTCTCGGGCTCCAATAGCGCTAATTTTTCAAATACCTCCCCAAAAACGCGTAAATTTCTTCCCTCGAATCCCTGGCCAGCTTCGTATCCAGCCGATTGAACATGTGCCCCCCGGGCGCATTTTCATAAATCTTCGACTCGAATTTCTTGCCCTCCGCCTTTAAAGCCATGATCATCCTCTGCACTTCCAGCACGTTCACGTCTTCGTCGTTCGTGTTGCTGTGAATCAGCAAAGGAATCGTCAGCTTCGAAGCATAAGTAATCGGCGAGCGCTTTTCGTATTCCTTAATATCGTCCCGTACCGACTTCCCTATGTGATAAGGCGCCGAATACAGCGTCTGGTAAGCCGGCGACTCATAACCCATGCGCAGCACCAGATCGCTGACCGGCACGCCCGCATACGCCACCGCGTATTCGTCCGGATGCAGCAGGATCTGCATCAGAGTGATCAACCCTCCGTGGCTCCAGCCGATCGCGCCGACTCTTTTCGGATCCAGAAAGCTATACTTCTCCAGCATCCAAGCCTTGCCCGCCAGCACGTCGTCGACCTCCAGCCCGCCGTAATCGATCTGATTGGAGAACGCCTGCCCGTAACCGATGCTGCCCCGATAATCGGGCGCGATCACCGCATATCCCTGCTCCATCATTTCGCGAATGACGTGCGCCAGCTCCACCGACGACACGTTGCCGTGAATCCCCTGATGCGCCAGCACCAGCAACGGCTGCTTCTTCGACCGGTCCATTTTTTTCGGAATAAACGTATACGCGCGAATGATCAGCGGATTCCCCGCCCCCGGCCCCGTCCGGTTCAGAATGTGCGCCGGAGGCTTGCTGGTATAGGCGACCTTATCAACGTCCGCGATGTCGCTCAACTTCTGCACCCACATGATGTCGTCAAGCGCCTTCAAAACGGTGTCGTTCGGATTAGCCGCTCCCGTAGGACCAGCTGCAACAGCAGGAGCCGCAGCCGCCGCACCGCGTCCCCCACCCGTAGGCGCATCCTGCGCAAGTAAAGAAATGCCAAAGACTAAGAAAACGAAATTCCGCATCAAATCAGTCTAACCGACAGTGCAGCAGTGTGGCGCGCGCCTCCCGGCGTGCCGCGTCGACATTCGTGTCGACGTGTCTTTACAATCTCGCGCCATTGCATAACCCCGCCAAACCGCAGCGCCAAACAGAGCCGTGACCGCAGGGAGCGGTGCTCCCGCCCGCCCCACAAGAATCGCCCAAAAGGTGCACCAATAAATCTTCACGAAACGGGAGGGAACTACAAACCAGAAAAGCCCCGAGCCGGGATTGAACCAGCGACATCCAGTTTACAAAACTGGCGCTCTACCAACTGAGCTATCGGGGCGTAACCCCAGTTTACAATGTCACTGCCTCGCCGGTCTCGGCACCACGCGCAGCACCACACTCTTGCCGTCCCGATCCACCAGCACCTCACCCGTGTCGCCATCCGCCAGCTGGTAATTCCGAACGCCCGGCATCACCATGTAAACGCCCTTCGCCAAACCCTTAAATTCGAACGTCCCATCCGGCGCGAGCGTCACCATCTGCGTATCCATGATCTCATCCGACCCGATCGTTACCCGCATCTCTTTCCCCACCGCCGCGCCATCGCTCAACACCACTTTCCCACGCAGCGTGTAGGACGGCTGCAGCTTCAGATCGCCGATATGAACTTCCTGCCCGTCGTCCTTCGTCTCCAGGGGCTCCGGAGTACCCGCGAATCCCAGCGGGGCCAGCGATTCCATCTTCGGATAAACGTACAGAATCCGCCCCGCCGGAACATTCGTGATGGCGAACGTCCCATCTTCTCTCGTCCCGATCACCATCTCCGGGAAAGTGGTGCCAGACCGCCGGCTATGCGTGATCACTCCCACTTCGACATTCGCCGCCGGTTTCCCATCCGGTTGCAGCACCCTCCCGAAAATCGCCGCGCCATCCGTCACTGTCATCGTCTTCCGGTCCGCCCCGGTCGGCTCGGTGAACAACTTCTGCGCCATCCCCCGAGGGCTAACCCTGAGGATCATCTCGACCGCGGGCTTGCCGTAAGCGATCTCGAACTCGCCCTGCTCGTTGCTCACCGCCAGCGAGTCGATCCAACCGTCCGGCCCTCCGAATCGATGTCCAATCCCGCCGCCCGGGCCCTTATACCCGACGCCTTCTTGCTCCACCACCGCGTCCTTCACCGGCTTCCCCTGCCCATCCACCACTCGCCCGCGCACCACCTGCGACAAATCCTCAATCGCCGACCGAGCCTTCAAAACCGCGGTGTCCGCCGGCTGGTCGATGAACGCGGCGCTATACCCTTCCTTCACCACCATCAGTTTGAACCGCAGCTCAGGATTCAGTCCGGCAATGCTGAACTTACCTTCGCCGTCCGTAGCGGCATGCTTCCCGCAATCGGCCCAGCAAGTGGGGCAGTAGACGCCATACCCCTTCTTGACGTGTCCTTCGTAAATGAACACCGTCGCGTGCTCCAAAGGCTTGCCCGCCGCATCGGTGACGGTACCAATAGCCGTAGCGCGCTCCTCGGCAACCGCAAATCCAGAAGCGAAAATCACCGCCAAAATAACTTTTCGCATACCAAAAGTGTAACTCCGAACTGGCACCTGCACTCAGCCTTTTAGCGTGAGTGGTGGCACAGGCTTCAGCCTGTGAATGACTTCTTCCGCAGCCGGTTAAAGCCTGTGCCACCTCTCAGCCATTTGGTATCAGGTGGTGGCACAGGCATCACAGCCTGTAGGCAACCGAACCCCGACCGTCAGGGAGGGGACAGCTTCTTGCGATCTCGATCCCGCTCAATCATCAACCGAAGTAGCCCTTCGCTCGCCCGGAAGTTTGCCGTTCTGAGACGGCCGATGGCTTCCCCTAGATCGATCAAGCCGCGCTCCGCAGCCAAACTTAACAGTCCGAGCGTCCCTTGAATTGACACCTTCCGCCGTTCCGCTTCGCGTCGCGCGGCCCAATCGTCAACCAGCAGGGCATCGGCTTTCAGCTCTTCTGCGAGCGTGATTGCTTCACACTCGCCCGCTCCCAAAGTTGACAGCTCCGAAGCCGGCGATCCGAGCGGAGCGCGAACGGCGAGCCAGGTTGGACGATCCGAAATCCACCGGCGGACCAGCTCCCGGCGTTTGCTCGCGAGTGAGCTCGTGCATCACAGCCGGCGGAATGAATACTAGGCCATATAGCTCGACCAGGACGTTAGCTGACTCGATTAGAACTAAATATCGCAGCGGACCGGCATCCGCCACTACGATCATTTACCGCCGCGCTCACCCTCGGCAAACAAACGATTCGCTAACGCGCGATCCTTTTCGAGATCTTCGATCGAATAGTCCAGCCACACCTCATACTGCTTCAAGAATCCATCCAATTCGTAGCGGCTTAGGCCAAGCAGTGTGGCTGCCTGATGCTCGGACAATCGATGTGAGCGCACTGCCTCCAGGACAATTGCCTCAAGAGCCGCACGACTGACGTCGCGGCCCGGAGCGATCTGCTTCGCGATCTCATCCGGCAATTCCAAGGTGATTCGCACTTAGTACCAACTCCACTCTACCCGATCTTCTTCTCCAACTCCGCCCACCGCTCATACAACTCATCCACCGCCAGCTGCCTCTTGTCGAGCTCGGCCATCGCGGCCTCTAACTGTTTCCCCCCCGCCGAAGCCGCATGCTGCACCGCATCGTGCTGAGCCTCCAGCGCGATCTCAGCCTCTGAAACCCGATGCTCAATCGTCTCGTAATCCCTCGCCTCGAGATAAGAAAGCTTCTTCTTAGCCGCAGCAGCCTTAGGGGCGACGGCAGTACCGCTCCCCGACCGGTCCTTCTTCTTCTCCACCTGCCACAAATTCCACTGCGAATAATCCGCAAACCTCTCCGCCCCGCCCTGGCCATCGAGCCCCAACACCACCGTAGCCACCCGATCCAGCAAATACCGATCGTGCGTCACCAGCACCATCGCTCCCTGAAACTCCAACAGGCTCTCTTCCAGAATCTCCAACGTAGGAATATCCAAATCGTTCGTAGGCTCGTCGAGCAATAATAAATCCGCCGGCTCCAGCATCAACTTCGCGATCAGCACCCGAGCCCTCTCCCCGCCCGACAGTCGCCGTACCGGCTGATTCAACTGCTCGCTGGTAAACAAAAACTTCGCCGCCCAAGATGCCACATGCGTCACCCGGTCGCGATAAATAACCGAATCGCTATCCGGCGCCAGCGCCCTTCTGAGCGTCAGATTCTGATCGATCTCCCGGATCTGGTCGAACGAAACAATCCGCAAATTATCCGCGCGTTGAATCTCCCCGCGCATCGGCTCCATCTCGCCTTTCAGCAGCCGCAGCAGAGTAGTCTTCCCGCTCCCGTTCGCGCCCACCAGGCCGACGCGCATACCGGACGTAATCGTGAAGCTGGTCCCATCGAACAGCACC
>Ga0302326_10020390_pt1 | contig 13656 bp, 12 predicted proteins | sample Palsa_T0_3_FD_202264 | JGI IMG/M metagenome (GOLD analysis project Ga0302326, IMG submission 202264) | Peat permafrost microbial communities from Stordalen Mire near Abisko, Sweden - Palsa_T0_3 | ecosystem: Environmental > Terrestrial > Soil > Palsa > Peat permafrost | place: Sweden: Abisko... | reverse complement strand
TGCCGGCAGCCGTCCGCGGCCAGTTGGTGGACGATTTCAACCCACCCAAGGCCAATTGCTGCCTGGCATCTTTCGCCCACAACCTCGCCGACCAGCTTCAGGATTGGAACCAACTCGGCCGCTATCATCAGGACAACGAGCGCCTGCAGGCCCAGCCCGCCGATCCGCACCGCGTGGTCTTTCTCGGCGATTCCATCACCGACGGATGGAAGCTGGCCCAGTCGTTCCCGGAGAAGCCTTATGTGAACCGCGGTATTAGTGGCCAGACCACTCCGCAGATGCTTGTGCGCATGTATCCGGATGTCGTCGATCTGAAGCCCGCCGCGCTTATCATTCTGGCCGGGACGAACGATATCTCGCGCAACACGGGGCCGGAGACGCTTACCATGATCGAGGAGAACTTCCAGGCCATGACCGAGCTGGCGCAAGCGCACGGCATCCAGGTGATTCTATGCTCCGTCATGCCCGTCAGCGACTACACCAAGTACAAGCAGACCGGCGGCCGCCCACCCGCGGACATCCTCAAGCTCAACGCCTGGCTGCACGACTACGCCGCCAAGGTGCATGCCGGCTTCGCGGATTACTACGCCGCCATAGTCGACGATAAGGGCATGTTACGCGACGGTTACTCGGGTGACGGATTGCATCCTAACGACAAAGGGTACGAGTTACTCGCACCCGTCGCCCAAACGGCTATCGACAAGGCTCTGCTGCATTAGCCGGGCTGCACCGCGGGGCGGGCAATCATGCCCGCAGCCGGCTTTCAGCCGGCTCTTCCCGCGAGCGAAGCCGGGCTACGCCCGGCGCGATGACAAGAGTGTCATCGCGGCAGGCAGAGTGCCTGCGCCACATCGTGAGTTACATACTGGGAGGCGCAGGCTTGCCGCCAGCGAGTATCTGCTCTAAACAGAGCTTACCTTCTTCATACAGCGTACCGGTATCCACGCCTGCATACACCGGCAAATACGGCTTAATCTTTCGCAGTCCCTTGCGCAATTGCCGCTCCGCGCCCAACCGGTTGTCCCGCCGCAGATGATAAAACGCGACGGCGAAATGAATCAGAGCTTGCAGAAATAAGCGGTGCGGACCGCGCATGGGCGTCCACAATTCTTCCAGCACTTCATGGCACTCGAAGAACTCGCCCGCGCGGTACAAGGCAATCCCGCGCCGCAACAGCGGCTCATCCGCCAGCGTCAATGGGCTGGTTGCGCCTTGTACCATGCCAGTGTCAGCCGTAGCCCTTCTTCGAAAGTGAACCGCGGCGCGTGCCCGAGTTCCGCCGCCGCGGCCGCCGTATCCGCCTGTGAATCGTGAACGTCGCCGGCGCGCGGCGGCCCGTAATTAGCCGGAATGCGCACGCCCTCGATCTTCTGCACCAGCCGCCACGCTTCATTCAAAGTGATGCGCCCGCCATTGCCGGCATTGAACAATTTGCCGGAGACGCCCGGCGCGCGTGCGGCCTTCAGGTTGAGGTCCACCACGTCTTCCACATAAGTGAAGTCGCGGGATTGCTCGCCGTCGCCGAAAATAGTGGGCGCGCGCCGCTCGCAAGCGGCCTTGATGAAGAGCGACAACACGCCGGAGTATGGACTGGACGGGTCCTGCCGCGGCCCATACACGTTGAAGTAGCGCAGCGAAACGGTCTCCACGCCGAAAGTGCCCGCGAAGATTTGCGCATAGTATTCGCCCACCAGCTTTTGCAGCGCGTAGGGCGACTTCGGCCGCGGCGTCATGGTCTCCACCTTCGGCAGCACCTCCGTGTCACCGTACGCCGACGACGATGCGGCGTACACCACCCGCCGCACGCCGCCCGCCGCGGCCGCGCGCAGCACGTTAAATGTGCCGTCTATATTAATTTCGTGTGACGGCACAGGATCCACGATGGAGCGCGGAACCGAAGGAATGGCCGCTTCGTGAAAAACCGCGTCAGCGCCCTTGAGAATAGGAGCAATCTCATCGTAACTGCATATGTCGGCGCGTTGTAAGTCGATTGCCGGCCGCACTTCGCCGAGATTCTCCTCGCGGCCCGTAAGAAAATTATCCAGCACCACCACGCGGCCTGCGCCTTCCCGCAACAAGCCCCGCACAATCCCCGAGCCGATGAACCCCGCGCCCCCTGTAACCACGTATTTAGTCATTGTGTCTCTAAATAGCGTAGCGAATCGCGCGCGATGGTTTCGGGGCCCGGTGTGAAGTCGAAGACTTCAGCCGAAATCCAGCCCGGGTACCCGCGCCGCCGCAACACATCGAAAACCGGCTTGAAATCGTAAGAGCCGCTTCCCGGATAGCGGCCATCCAACTCGTTCACGTGTACGTGGCGGATCAGATCGTAGTGCCGGTCGAGCAGCAGCGCATGCGGCTCGCTTTCGTCGATGGCATTGTGACAATCGAACATAGTGCGGATCGCGGGGTTATCGATCTGGCGCACCAGTGCCGCGGCTTCGTCGAGCGAAGTCACTACGTCGCACTGGCCCAGCGGCAAAGCTTCCATCAGAATCGTGACGCCGCGCTCGCCAGCCTGCCCAGCCACGCCCGCCAAGCCTTCGACGAAATGGCTGGTAGCCTCCGCCCGGCTCAGGCCTCCGGTGGTGCCGCGTTGTTTCGGCGAGCCGAAAACCAGGATGCCATCCGGACCCAGGTCGGCGCACAGGTCGATGAGATGCCGGATGTGGTCCCAGCTCCGGCGGCGCAGATCCCCATCAGGCGTGGTCACGTGGAGGCCCTTCGGGCTGACCATCAGCCAATGCAGGCCTACGAACGCCAAACCCTCCGACGCCATGATGTCCCGGCATTCCCGGCGGCGCGCGGGCGTCATCCCAGCCGGGTTCTCCGCCAGCGTGAACGGCGCGATCTCGATGCCCGCATATCCGGCGGCCCGCACCGCGCGGCACGCATCCCCGAAGGCCCAATTCTCGAACACCTCGTTACAGATGGCATGGCGGAAGCGATGCATGAAGTCTTATTGTAGCGGCGATGCGGCAAGTGAAACGAATTCAGCTCCGCTATCACTATCTACTGTTCGCCGGGAAGGCAACGCCCCAACAGTCAATCGGGTGCGGCCTCCACCTGGGCTCGAAGAAGAACGAAAATCCTGGGAAACTTCCCAACATAGAAGGAGTATCTTCAAATGCCGAGTTATCGATTTGGAAAGCATCCACCTAAGGTAGACTATCGCACGTTGCGCTTCAAGGATTATCTGAAGGCTACCATCGCGCCGCCCCCCGCGTCCTTGAACGTTCTGCCCCGCGTTTACAAAGATCTGGGGACCACCGATCCGGCCAAGCTGTTCCCCATGGACGGCAACGATAAGTTAGGCGACTGTACGATTGCCGCCCTGGCGCACGCCATCACCACCTATCGCGGGTTGGTCGGATCCAAGAAAGACATCATGCCCAGCAAAACCGTAGTGAAGCTGTACATGCATCTCACGGGCGGTGTGGACAGCGGCCTGAACGAGCTGGACGTGTTGAATTATTGGCGCCAGAACGGCGTCGCCGGCGACCAGATCCTGGCCTATGCCGGCGTCGATCCTAAGAATCACGTACACGTGCAGCAGGCCATTCAACTCTTTGGCGGCGTGTATCTGGGCTTCCAGGTTCAGGAGAACTGCCAACAGGAATTCGATGCCCACCAGCCGTGGACGCCCGGTCCGCTGACCCAGGACGGCCATGCCGTATTTGCGGTTGGATACGACCAGAACGGCTTGACAGTGCTGACTTGGGGCAATACCCAGCAGGCGACGTGGGCCTGGTGGGATGAGTGCGTCGATGAAGCATATGCCATTCTTCCGCCGGAAGCCAAGAACACCGGTTTTGCGCCTGGGTTCGACTTTGCGCAATTGCAGTCGGACATGAACGACGTGGTGAACTGATCCTCAATTGGAGCAGGCGGGAGCGCGGACCATTGGGTCCGCCAGTGGGGCAGGCCCGCGGCCTGCGGCGGCCTCCCAGGCCGCCATCTCCTGTAGCGGGTCCAGGGGACCCGCGCAGGCAAAGGGCCTGCCCCACTATGCATGCAGACGGCCGACTGACATGGGTCTGGCGAGGCCCATAAACTAAACCGCTCCGTGATTGTCGCACTGATCCTCGCCGATCTTCCAGGCGCCGCCTAGCCGATTTGCCGGTGCGCGAGGCAGCGCCGCCGCGCCATCCTGGAAGCATGGAAAACGAATTAGTCGCCTTATCCAATGAACTGGCCGGCGCGGTGGAGCAGGCGGGCCGCGCGGTGGTGGCCGTCAACGCGCGCCCGCGCTTTGCCTCCAGCGGCGTCGTCTGGCGCCCCGGAGTGATTGTGACCGCCGAACACGCCATCCGCCGCCGCGAAGAGATCGGCATCACCTTACCGGACGGCCGCTCCACTTCCGCCACGCTGGTGGGCCGCGATGCGGGCACCGATCTGGCGGTGCTCAAGCTGGCCGAAAACGGGACGCCCGCAGCCACGTTCGGCGCCAGCGAGACACTGCGCCCAGGCCATGTGGTGTTGGCCATCGGCCGCTCGCCGGATTCCGGCGTGAACGCTACCATGGGGATCATGAGCGCGGTCAGCGGACCGTGGCGCTCCTGGCGCGGCGGACAGATCGACCAGTATCTGCGCCTCGATCTCACGCTTTATCCCGGCAGTTCCGGCGGCGCGGTGGTGGATACCGCGGGCCGCGTGCTGGGTATCGCTACCAGCGCGCTGTCCCGTATCGCCGGGCTGGCCGTGCCCGCCTCCACCGTCAACCGCGTGGTGGACGAGTTACTGCGCGCGGGCCATGTCTCGCACGGCTATCTTGGCTTGGGCCTGCATCCGGTAGCTCTGCCCGACGGCAACACCGGCCTGATCGTGCTCTCCGCCGAAGCGGATGGTCCGGCCGCACGGGCCGGCGTGCTGATCGGCGATATCGTGGTGGCGCTCGGCGGCAAGCCCGTCCGCGACACCGATGACATCCAATCCGCGCTCGACGGCCAATCGGTGGGCAAGCCCATCGCGGCCGGCATCGTGCGCGGGGGAAAGGTCATCGAAATAGACATAACGGTTGGAGAACGGCCCAGGAGGGAAGACTGACATGGCGGGCGCCTTCGGTGAAATCGCGGAACGGCTGCGCCGCTCGACCGTGGAGGTGCGGCTGCGCGGCGCGCCCGCGGGCGGCTCCGGCGTGATCGCCACGCCCGATGGGCGGATCGTCACCAATGCGCACGTGGCCCGCGGCGACGCATCGGTGCGGCTCTGGGATGGCCGCGAGTTGCCGGCCACCCTGCTGGCGCGCGACGCACGCCGCGATCTGGCGACGTTGCAGGTGCCGGCCAGCGGCTTGCCCGCAGCGACTTTTGGCGATTCAGGTGCGCTGCGCGTGGGCGAGTTGGTGATGGCGATCGGCAACCCCATGGGCTTCATCGGCGCGCTCACTACCGGCGTGGTGCATGCGCTGGGCAGCCTGGCGGGATTCGGCGCGCAGAGTTGGGTGCTGGCGGATGTGCGGCTGGCGCCCGGCAACTCCGGCGGTCCGCTGGCCGATGCCTGTGGCCGCGTGATCGGCATCAATACCATGATCGTAAACGGCCTGGGCGCAGCCGTTCCGGGAAATGCGGTCTCCGCCTTTCTGCGGCGCGGCGCATGCGGCTTCTCGCTGGGCGTGACCGTGCAACCCGTACGCCTGGAGGACCGGCGCTTTGGCCTGCTGGTGCTCAAGGTCGAGCCGGGTAGTCCGGCAGCCGCCGCACCGTTGTGGACCGGCGACGTGCTTACCGCCGCGGGGGGAAGTGCATTTCGCTCGGTTGACGATCTGCATACCGCGCTAGAAGATGCGGCGGGTTTGATCCACCTGCAATTCGTGCGCGGCGATCGTGCCACAACGCGTGAAGTGGCGATCCGTCTGGGGCAAGCTGTGGCGGAGGCGGCGTGATCCGTCTGCTGATCGCGGCTCCTTCCGCGATCGTGCGCGCGGGCCTGGAGTCGATGGGGGCAAATGGGCGGGGCATCGAAGTGGTGGGCTCCGCCGCCCCCGCGGGCCTGAGCGCCGCCCTCGACCGTCATCAGCCGGATGTGGTGCTGGCGGCTGTGGAAGCGCACCATGACGAGCCGCCCGAGGATCTGATCGCCTTGGCGTCGCGCGATGGTGCGCCCGCCATCGTGGTGCTGGCGCCGGATCTGCAGCCTGCGTGGACCGGCGAGGCGTTGCGCGCCGGCATCCGCGCGGTGCTTCCGGGAGACATCGGCGCGCGCGAAATCCTGGCGGCCGTAGAAGCGGTGGCCGCTGGTCTGGTGGTGCTGCATCCGCAGGATCTGCTCGCGCTGGTGGCCGACCGCCCGACGCCCGCTGCGCCGTCGCAGAGGCTTAGCGCGCGCGAGGTGCAGGTGCTTGCCATGCTGGCGGAAGGCCATGGCAACAAGACCATCGCATGGAAACTGGGTATCTCGGAACATACCGCGAAATTCCATGTGGCGTCGATATTGAGCAAGCTGAACGCGGGCACGCGCACGGAAGCGGTAACGTTGGGGATCAGGCAGGGATTGATTATGGTCTGATTAGGACAGTTTTCGCAGGGGGCCGCGACCCGGAGTCACTCTTAGGCGCTGATGCTCAGTGCCTTACTGACTGCTGCGGGCAGCCGTACGGGCACGAAGTACTCAGCCGGATATAGATAATCCTCGCCGGATTCGTCGATAATGCGCAAGTACCCATCCTGCGCGGCGGACGGATCTGGAAAAACCTGGTAGACCTTTCGGACTTCCAAGTCGTCCGACCCGCCGTTGCGGAAACACAATACAAATTTCGATCGCTGTGGCTCGCCTGTCATACCGTTAGCCTAGGAAGCGCTTGATCTTCAGCCTTCCGCCCGATGCCGTGCGCTTCGTACCAATGCAACTCGGCGCTTCGGATCGCTCCAGTGGCTAATTGAATGGTAGCAAGACCTTTCGCGCCAGTTTCGTCCTCCATGGCGCTTCCGCAGGAACTCTAGCCTCCGCACACCGCGCCCGCTGGCGATCACCTCCACCTGACTCACCGCGCCGACGATTTCAAAATGCACTCTTCCTTCATTCTAACGGCAACACGGCTTAGGACATCGTTGCAGTGGTCGCACAGTCGCACGGCGCTCTGCGCACGGCCGCAGCCTGGCTGGACCCTTCCCCTCGCGGACGCATCTACGCCACCGAGGAAGACCCGCAGGCGGCTTCGTAGTGCTGCATCCGCAGGATCTGCCGGTGCTGGTGGCCGACCGCCCGGCGCCCGCGGCGCATTCGCAGACGCTCAGCCCGCGCGAAGTGCAGGTGCTCGCCATGCTGGCCGAAGGCCATGGCAACAAGAGCATCGCTTGGAAGTTGGGCATCTCGGAACTACGGCGAAATTCCACGTCGCGTCGATCTTGAGCAAGCTAAACGCGGGCACGCGCACCGAAGCGGTGACGCTGGGCATCCGGCAGGGGATGATTTTGATCCAGGCCGCCTTGAGTTACTGCGTCGTGTTAGCCAGCACGATGACACTCGGCGCATTGGTTAGAGACAGATTACCCACGGCGATGTCTGGCCTCCCGTCGCCGGTGAAATCCGCCACTGCCGGGGCAAAGAACACGAGCAGTCCGTCTCCCGCGATGAAATTTCTCACTTCTTTTTGGAAAGTGCCATCGCCGTTACCTAACAGGATTTGGACGCTATCATAAGCGCCCGGCACCACTAGGTCCGGCTTTCCATCCCCATTGCAATCCGCCGCGGCCACGGTACCCCAGCCGCCCACGCCCTGGATAATCTCCGGGCTCTGAAAGGTGCCGTCCCCATTGCCCAGCATGACCCCGGTTTCCACGGTACCCCCCATCCCCAGCGCCAGGTCCGGGATTCCGTCGCCATTAAAGTCGGCTACCGCCAGACCTTGGGTCAAATAAGCGCCGGAGGTTACGGGCGGCTGAAAAGTGCCATCGCCGTTTCCTAACAGGATGGACACGATACCGTCGGCTACTGCCAGATCCAGCTTACCGTCGCCGTTGAAGTCCGCAGCCACCACGGCTGTGGGTTGTTCCGGTAGAGAGTAAGTCACCTGCGGTTGGAAAGTGCCGTCGCCATTTCCCAGAAGGATGGAAACGTTATACGACAAGACGTTAGTAACAGCCAGGTCCAGCTTGCCGTCCCCGTTGAAATCGCCCACGGCCACCGACGACGGATTTTCGCCCACGCTGTAGGTCGACGGCGGCCCGAAGGCGCCGTTGCTGTTTAGCAGGATCGAAATTGTGCCGGCGTCGTTGGTTATGGCCAGATCGGGCTGGCCATCCCCGTTAAAGTCTCCTACGGCGATTGCCGTGGGGCTGGCTACCGGCGAGTGCCACTCGTGGTGGAGACCGCTGAATAAGACCGTAAGGGTGCCGGCGTGCTCGCTGATCACCGCCAGGTCCGGCTTGCCATCGCCATTGAAGTCCGCTACCGCCATGGCGGTGGGAGTGCCATCCGCGGGGTAGCTATTGGGATGCTGAAAGACGCCGCGCGCAGTTCCCAGCAGAACCGTGGCGCCGGCGCCGGCAGCAACTGCTATGTCCAATCCGCTATCCCCGTTGAAGTCACTGACCACCACGCCAATCGGCGAGAGACCCGCCGCGTAAGTCACCGGCGCTTGAAACGTCCCGTTGCCGTTACCCAACAGGATGGCAACGTTATTGGAACGATAGTTGGCGACTGCCAGGTCCGGTTTTCCGTCGCCATTGAAGTCCCCCACAGCCACCGCGCCCGGTTCTGAACCGCCTTCCGGGACTACGATCCGCGGCTGGAAGGTGCCATCCCCGTTCCCTAGCAGGATCGACACTGCGGTGGCGGTCGCTTCCAGATTAGACGCCGCCAGGTCCGGCTTTCCGTCTCCGTTGAAGTCTCCCACTGCCAGGGAATTTGGTATTTTGCCCACCGCGTAGTTCGCGGCCGGCTGAAACGTACCATCGCCATTACCCAGCAGGATGGCGACCTGGCCGGCACAACCTACTGCCAAGTCCGGTTTTCCATCGAGGTTGAAATCCGCAATCACAACGGAGTAAGCCACGGTCGCTACGGGTATGTTCGCGCCCGGTTGGAAGGTGCCATCCCCATTGCCGAGCATGATCGCGACGTTTGTAGAATTCAAGCCTACTAAAGCCAAGTCCAGCTTTCCGTCTCCGTTGAAGTCCCCAGCGGCCAGGGCCGTAGAAGGAGATCCCGCGTAGCTAACGGGGTGCTGGAAAGTACCATCGCCGTTGCCCAACAAGATATTGACCGCGCCGCGGCCGCCGGCCACCGCCAAATCGGGTTTTCCGTCGCCATTGAAATCGGCGATGAGCACGCTGCTAAGGTTCGTCCCCACACCGATCGGGTAACTCGCCTTCTGGCTGAAGATGCCGCCACCGTTGCCGAGCAGGATGGTCACGGTGCTCAGGACGTCGCTGTCGATATAATTAGTGATCACCAGGTCCGGTATGCCATCACCATTGAGATCCCCAACGGCGATGGCCTCCGCGAGGCCTGAGTCGGCCGTAGCATACATTCTCGGGACATCGAACGATACTCCCGGAGAGGCCGGCGCGGCTCCCGCCAACAGACAGCACAACGCGGCGGCTGTGAAGTGGCGCCGCACACTTTTCAAGCTTAGGATCGGCATCGCCCTCGCCCTCCTTACGCATCGAGGCTATCACGGCAGAAGCGAGGGATCAAGCAGTGTAGTACTTAGTGCAAGCTAGCCGCGGCCGCCGGCGACGCGGTCTCCGTCAGCGGATTCGCCAGGTGATGCTGCGCGTAGTAACCCGGCCGCACGCGTTCCACGATTTGGGCCACTGGCCGGTCGAGCACGTGGAAGTAAGGTTGCGGATTCAGGCCGATCCAAAAGGCCCACAGGATCAGCGGCGCGAAGACGGCGATCTCGCGCAGCGACAGGTCCCGCAGTTTCATGTTCTTCTCCGAGACTTCGCCGAGCATGGTGCGCTGGAACAGCCAGATCAGGTAGGCGGCGCCCAGTGCGATTCCCACCGCGGCCCAGAATGCCCAATTGATGGACATTTGGTAGGCGCCTTGCAGGATGGTGATCTCGCCGATGAAGCCATTCAGCGCCGGCATGCCAAGCGAACTGAGCGCCGCTATCAGAAACACGATGGTGAATACCGGCATTACCTTCATCAGCCCGCCGTATTCGGAGATCTCGCGCGTGTGCCGCCGCTCGTAAACCACCCCCACGATCAGGAAGAGCATGCCGGTGGAAATGCCGTGGTTGATCTGCTGGATGATGGAGCCGGCAATGCCCGCCGGATTCAGCGCGAAGATTCCCAACGTGCAGAAGCCCAGGTGACTGACCGAGGAATACGCTATCAGCTTCTTCCAGTCCTTCTGCATCAGGCACACCGCCGCGCCGTACACGATCGCAATAATGGAGAGCACCGCCATGATGTTCACGATGGTGGGGTTCTTGGCGGAGTCCGGCAGCAACGGCAACGAGAAGCGCAGGAATCCGTACGTCCCCATCTTCAACAGGACGCTGGCCAGGATCACGGAACCGGCTGTGGGCGCTTCCGTGTGCGCGTCGGGCAGCCAGGTGTGGAACGGGAACATGGGCACCTTCACCGCGAAGCCCACGAAAAAGGCCCAGAATACCCACCATTGCATCGCCGGCGAAAGAGTGGTGCGCATCAGGTCGGCGAGGTCGAAGCTGTAGGCCTGGAATTGCGTGTAGTGCTGGAAGTACAGCGTCAGAATGCCGAGGAACATCAGCACCGAGCCGATGAGTGTATAAATGATGAACTTAATGGCCGCATAGGCGCGCCGCTGGCCGCCCCAGATGGCGATGATGAAGTACATAGGGACCAGCACTGTTTCCCAAAACACGAAAAACAGCAGCAGGTCGAGCGACATGAACACACCCAGCATGGCGGTCTGCAGCAGCAGGAAGAACGCGTAATACTCCTTCAGCCGGTTCTCGATGGCATTCCAACTGGACAGGATGGCCAGGAAGCCGACCACGGTGGTGAGCATCACCAGCAGCAGGCCAAGGCCATCGATGCCCAGGTGGTAGGAAGCGCCGATGCTGGGAATCCAGGACGCTTGCTCCTCGAAGGCCCAGGTCTTGGTGTGGTCGAATTGGAAGACCAACGGCAGCGAAACCAGAAATCCCACAAACGCCGCGGCATTGGCCCACAGCTTGACCAAGCGTGGGTTCGACGCGGGCAGGAACATCAAAACCACCAGGCCGGCCAATGGCGTGAACAGGACGATCGAAAGAATGTGGTCCATAGGGCGATGGGAACAGAGTATCTTAGCACCAGAACGCGGCGCGGGTTTCGTGCTAAGCCCATTGCCGCTTAGTTTTCAGATCGTGGGGCAGGCCCTCGGCCTGCGGCGGCCTCCCAGGCCGCCATCTTCTCTTCTTGCAGAGCTCGATGTCCGGGCAGCCGCGCCGTCCCAGGCTGGCACACCGCTCCGCGTACAATGGAAATATGTCCCGCTCACCGGCGAATGCCGCGGCCTCGGTCGAGCGATTCTTTCAGTTCGCCTTATGGGGCCTGGTGGTCAGCGGTTACCTGGCCGTGGCGGGCTCCGAATATCTGGATGCGCCGACCGTTATCCTGACCGGCGCCGGCCTGCTATTGCGCGCCCTGCTCATCTCGGGCGCGCTGCGCTTCGACATTTCCCCAAAGCTGGTGCTCGCGCTCACGCTGGCATATGTGGGGTTTTTCCCGCTGGACTACTTCTTCCTGTCGCGAACCTTCATCCAAGCCACCGTACACCTGGTGTTTTTCCTGGCGGTCATTCAGATCCTCACGTCGCGCACCAGCCGCGATTACTTTTTCATGGCCGCCATCGCTTTTCTGGAACTGCTGGCAGCCGCCATCCTGTCCACCAACTCGAACTTCTTCCTTTTCCTGGCTCTATATCTGCTGTTCGCCATGGCGACTTTCACCAGCGCCGAGATCCGCCGATCAATCGAGAAACGGCAAACGGTGGCCCGTAGCGGACTACGCAAGTTTCATGCGCGGCTGGCGGCGCTCACCCTGCTCATCACCGTGGGAATTTTGGCGCTCACCGCGGGGCTGTTTTTCATGCTGCCCCGCACGGCCGACGCGGCCTTCCGGCGGCTGGCGACCAAGCGTTTCTACATGCCGGGGTTCTCGAACCAGGTCACCCTAGGAGAGATCGGGGAGATCAAGAACACTTCCCGCCCCGTGATGCACGTGCGCTTCTCCGATGGTCAGGTTCCCACCAACCTGAAATGGCGCGGCGCGACGCTCAGCGACTTCAACGGCCGGTCGTGGTTCGAGCCGTCTTACGAACCGCGCTGGATTCCGGCCGTCGCCAAGGGCGTATTCCAGCTTGCCAACGATCAGCAGCGCCGGCGTTTCGGGCGGCGCTTCAACTACCGCGTTAACTTGAACGGCATTGACGCGGACGTCTTGTTCTTCGCCGGAACGCCCGAGATCGTCTACCTGCGCCAGCTTGCCATCGTCTCCCGCGGGGACGGCAGCTACCGGCTGGGCCACCCGCCGGCGGACGGGTTCTTCTACGATGTCTACGGTTGGGTGGGCGGAACGTCCGCCGAGACGGGCGACGAGTCTATGGGCTGGGGCCAGAGAAGGCAATACCTGAGCCTGCCCAGGCTCGATCCGCGCATTCCGGAACTGGCGCTCGCCACGGTGCGCGGTTTCGAAAGCGACGCGGACCGGGCGGCCGCCCTGGCCGAACACCTGCGCCGCAACTACGGCTACACGCTGGAACTGCCATCTCACCAAGTCGCCGACCCGCTAGCCTACTTCCTGTTCGAGCGCAAGCAGGGGCACTGCGAGTACTTCGCATCGGCCATGGCGGTAATGTTGAGGACGCTGGGCATTCCGTCGCGCCTGGTGACCGGTTTCCAAAGCGGTGTCTTCAATCCATTGACGGACCTGTATGTCATTCGCGCTTCCGACGCGCACAGTTGGGTGGAAGCATGGCTGCCGGGCCGCGGCTGGGTAGCGTTCGATCCCACGCCGCCGGACCCCCATCCGGGCGCGAATGCGCTGCTCGCCAAGTTGGCCCTCTACGCGGACGCGGTCGATACGTTTTGGCAGGAATGGGTGGTCAGCTACGATCTTGGCCATCAGGCCACGCTGGCCGACCGCATGGAGCAGGCCAGCCGGCGCGTCAGTTTGCATTGGCTCGACCGGATGATCGATCTGGCCGGCCAGTGGAAGCCGCGCGCGCAATTCTGGTTTGTGCACTACGGACTTTGGGCGCTCGGGGCGCTGGCACTTGGTTTGTTCGGCGCATGGTCGGCGCCCAAGCTTTGGCGTCTCTGGCAGGTACGCCTGGGCGCGCACCGCCTGCGGCGCGGGCAGGCCAGCGTGGCCGATGCCACGCTCCTCTATCGGCGGATGTTGAAGGTTTTGAAGCGGCGAGGTTATCAGAAGCCGGCCTGTTTTACGCCTTACGAGTTCGCCTGTTCGCTGCCGCCTTCGGAGATCGGATTGGTGGTGCTGCAATTCACGTCCGCCTACAACGCGGTGCGCTTCGGCGGCCAGCCGGACGCCGCGCCGCGCATGTCGGCGCTGCTGACCGAACTGGAGCGGCGGCATGGATCTGGCTCGGATTCTGCGCCGGCCAGACCGTAAACGGTACTTCGCCCATCAGGGTGTGAGCTTGAACACTGCTCCGTTCCCGGTTCCTTGGATGCCAACGTCAGCCGTTGTGCCGTAGAGATTCCCCAACGAG
>Ga0302326_10020386_pt1 | contig 13657 bp, 11 predicted proteins | sample Palsa_T0_3_FD_202264 | JGI IMG/M metagenome (GOLD analysis project Ga0302326, IMG submission 202264) | Peat permafrost microbial communities from Stordalen Mire near Abisko, Sweden - Palsa_T0_3 | ecosystem: Environmental > Terrestrial > Soil > Palsa > Peat permafrost | place: Sweden: Abisko... | reverse complement strand
GCCGGTCGCTACCGGCAGTTCTGGCAGGTGGACGTGGAGGCAGTCGGCTGTCCCGGCCCGGACGTCGATGCCGAGCTCATCGCTCTTACGGCGCGGCTGTGGCAGCGACTGGGGATCACAGGTCTTACGCTGCAGCTGAATTCACTGGGCACAGCCGAATGTCGGCGCGCCTACCGCGCGCAGCTGGTGGACTACCTCAGCGCGCGCCAGGACCGGCTGGACGCCGACAGCCAGCGGCGCCTCGGCGGCAATCCGCTGCGCGTGCTCGACAGCAAGAACCCCGCCATGGCTGAGCTGATCCAGGGAGCGCCGCGCCTCACCGATCACCTGGACCCCGAGTCGCGCACGCACTTCGAGGCCCTGTGCGGCATGCTGAACGCGGTGGGCGTGCCCTATGAGATCAACCCTCTCCTGGTGCGCGGACTCGACTATTACAACCGCACGGTTTTCGAGTGGATTACCCGCTTCAAGGGCGCCCAGAATGCCGTATGCTCCGGCGGCCGTTACGACGGTCTGATCGCCCAGCTGGGGGGCGATGGCACCCCGGCGGTGGGTTTTGCCATGGGCGTCGAGCGCCTCGTGGCGCTGCTCAGCGTGGCCGGGGGCGTGCCAGCGACCGCACGGCCGGACGTGTACGTCGTGGTCAGCGGCGCAGGGGCGGAGCAGCAGGCCCTGCAGCTGGTGGAGCGCCTGCGCGACGAGCGCCCGCGGCTGCGCCTGGAGCTCAACGTCGGCGGGGGCAATTTCAAGGCGCAGTTCCGCCGTGCCGACAAGAGCGGTGCGGGACTGGCGCTCATCATTGGTGAAGACGAGCTGGCGCGCGGCGTCGTGGGGATGAAACCTTTACGCGACAACGCCGGTCAGAGCGAGTGCGCGATCGCGCAGCTGGCCGGCGGACTCGATGCGGCGCTGGCAGCACTGGGCAGCGGCCCGGCGCCGTGATCTTGGGGAGGATGCGTGGAAGACTACCTGTCGGAAAAAGAGCAATGGGAATGGGTCAAGCAGCAGGTCCGCGACAACGGTCCGGCCGTGGTGCTGGCCATCGTGGTCGCCCTGGGGGCTGTATTCGGCTGGCGCTGGTGGCAGGATCACCAGGACACCGCGCGCCTCGCCGCGGGCGCCAAGTACATGCAGATGGTGCAGGCGCTGGAGCACGGTGATCGTTCGCAGGCGCTGGGTCTTCTGGGTGATCTCGAGCGCGATCACGCCGGCTCGCCTTACACCGACCAGGCGAAAATGATGGCGGCGCGCGTCTACGTCGACAGCAACGATCTCGATCGCGCCGCCGGCGAGCTCGCCAGCGTCGCCGAGCACTCCAAGGATGCCGAGCTCGCCCAGGTGGCGCGCCTGCGGCTGGCCCGCGTACAGATCGCACAGGGCAAGACGGAGGCAGCGCTGGCCACCCTCGCGACATTGAACAGCGCCGGCGCATTCGCCCCGCGCGTGCACGAGGTGCGCGGTGACGCCTACTTCGCCAAGGGCGACACCCAGGCCGCTGTCACCGAGTACCGCAGCGCGCGCAGCGGCAGCGAAGGCACCGACGCGGCGCTGCTCGATCTCAAGATCGCCGACCTGGCAACGGCGGCGCCGGCCGGCGCTGCGGCCGCCCCGGCGCCCAAGTCCACTGCGGCGCTGCCCGGCAAGTAAGCCTATGCGACACACTCACGCCTGGCGGATCGCGAGCCTGCTGACCGTGTGCATCGTCGCCGCCTGCAGCAAGGACAAGGCAATCGATGAGCCCGCCAAGCTCACCGAGCTCAAATCCCCGAGCATCAAGGTGCAACACGTCTGGGGGGCGCAGGTCGATGACAAGAAGGCCGCGGTGCTGCGCCTCGGACTCGGCGTAGCGATCGACGGCAACCGCGTCTATGCCGCCGGCCATCGCGGCGACGTGGTGGCGCTCGATCTGCAGAACGGTCACGTGGTGTGGCGCGCCAAGACGCGCGCGCCGCTGTCGGGCGGCACTGCCGCGAGCCCCGATCTGGTGCTGATCGGTGCCAGCGACGGACAGCTGTTCGCCTTCAATCCGGCCAACGGCGAGCCGCGCTGGAAGGTGCGCCTGAACGGGGAGGTGCTGGCGGCCCCGACGCTCTCCGCCCACCTGGTCGCGGTGCGCACCGGCGACGGCAAGCTGCACGCCTTAAGTCCCGCCGACGGTCACGAGCTGTGGGCGCAGGAGCAGCAGGTGCCACGTCTGTCGCTGCGCGGTACAGCCCGCCCGGTGATCAGCGGTGACCTGGTGCTGTGCGGCTTCGACAACGGCAAGGTCGTGGCAGTGAACGCGAGCGACGGCTCGGTGTTGTGGGAAGCCACCGTCACCCCGCCGCACGGCCGAACCGAGCTCGAGCGTCTCGCCGATATCGACTCGGCGGTCGATGTGTCGGGACACGACGTGTACGCCGTCGGCTTCCAGGGACGCGTCGCCATGCTGGCACTCGACACCGGGCAGGTGTGGTGGTCGCACGAGGCCTCGAGCTATCGCGGCCTGACGCTCGATGAGGACACGCTCTACATGGCGACCGCCGACGGCGAAGTCGTGGCGCTCAAGACCCGCACCGGCGCCGAGGTCTGGCGTCAGAAGGCGCTGCTGCATCGTGGCCTCTCGGCACTCGCCGTGACCGACGATGCGATCATCGCCGGCGACTTTCAGGGCTACGTGCACTGGCTCGACAAGTCGACCGGTGCGCTGGCGGCGCGCGTGCAGGCCGGCAAGGCGCGCATCAGCACCGCGCCGCTCGTGGCGGGCAACATGGTCGTTGTCATCAACGACCGCGGCCAGATCAATGCCTATCGCATGACCGCGCGCGCTGCCGCGCCGGCCGCGGCGCCCAAGGCGGCCGCGCCGGCCCCGACGGCGGCACCCGCACCCGAGCCTGCGCCAACGCAGAGCAAGTAGCGGCGTGAGCCGCCGGGCAGCGCGTCCGCCATGTTGCCCATCGTCGCTCTCGTCGGCCGGCCGAATGTCGGTAAGTCGACACTGTTCAATGTACTGACCGGCACCCGCGACGCCATCGTCGCGGATGTGCCTGGGCTCACCCGCGACCGCCAGTACGGCTTCGGGCGGCTCGGACCGGTACCGTGCGTGGTCATCGACACCGGCGGACTGATCGAAAACCCGGTGGGAATCGAGGCGCAGATGCGCGCCCAGACGCAGCGCGCCGTCGATGAGGCCGACCGGCTGATCTTCCTTGCCGATGCGCGCGGCGGCCTGTCGCCCCAGGATTACTTCGTCGCGCGCGAACTGCGCCGCTCGGGCAAGCCCGTGACCCTGGTGCTCAACAAGGCCGAAGGGCTGGACGCCGATGTCGTCGCCGCGGATTTTCATGCGCTCGGCTTCGGGCAGCCGCTGACCATCTCCGCCAGTCACGGTCAGGGCTGCGCCGAGCTGATGGAGCACGCACTGGCCGGCGTCGAACCGGAAACGCCGGACGCCGACGATGGCGGCGCGATCCGCATCGCGGTCATCGGGCGGCCGAACGTCGGCAAGTCGACTCTGGTCAATCGCCTCCTCGGGGAGGAGCGCGTCATCGCCAACGAGAAACCTGGCACGACGCGCGACAGCATCCTGGTGCCGTTCGAGCGCGACGGGCGACGCTTCACGCTCATCGATACCGCGGGTGTGCGCCGCCGCGCCAAGATCGAGGATGTCGTGGAGCGCACCAGCGTCGCCAAGACACTGCAGGCGATCGATGAGGCGCAGGTCGTCCTCATGGTGCTCGATGCGCACGATGCCGTCGCCGAGCAGGATGCGAGTGTGCTGGGTCTGGCGCTGGAGCGCGGCCGCGCGCTCATCATCGCGGTCAACAAGTGGGATGGCATACCGCAGGAGCAGCGCGAGGAGATCCATCGCCAGCTCGCGCTCAAGCTCGACTTCGTGCCGTACGCGCCCCTGCACTTCATCTCGGCGCGCCATGGCACCGGTGTCGGCGAACTCATGCAGGCCACCGTGCGCGCCTACGAGGCGGCCATGCGCGCCATGCCGACGCGCCAGCTGACCCGCACCCTCGAGCGCGCCATCACGGTGCATCAGCCGCCGCTGGTGCGCGGGCGGCGTATCAAGCTGCGCTACGCGCATCAGGGGGGGCGCAACCCGCCGCGCATCGTGATTCACGGCAATCAGACCGCGGCGGTGCCGGAGGCGTACACGCGCTATCTGGCCAACGTCTTCCGCAAGGCCTACGACCTGTTCGCCACGCCGGTATTCATCGAATACCGCACTGACGTGAACCCCTACAAGCGCGAGCAACGCGTCAAGCCGCGCCCGCAAGGGCCGCGCCGACGCTCAGGCTCGCGCGCCAAACGCTGACAGGTGCAGCGCCGGCCGCGCAACGGCAGCGGCGTATCGCCCGCGCCCGACGCCGCCGGTGCTGGTATCGCGACGCGGCTTGAGTAAACTGCGGCGATGGATGTTCGCACTTTGCGTGCTGCGGCAGGGACTGCCGCCCGCTACGCCTCGCCGCGCTGGTACTTCAAACATCGCAACGGAGTGAATGGACCGCACGGCCGGCCGACGGCGCCGTGGGCCAACGCGGTATTGCGCGAGAACTCGCAGGTCGAGGATTGCGTTGCGCAGCTGCAGGCGCTCGGACTGCCGCCAAGCAAGGACACGCCCAAGAACTGGGACGCGCTCGCGGCGCTCGACCTGATCCTGAAAAGCACCCCGCGCGGCGCCCGCGTCTTCGATGCCGGGGGCGAGCGCTACTCGATGATCCTGCCGTGGTTGTGGCTGTACGGCTATCGACACCTGATCGCCGGCAACCTGGCGTTCACCACGCGCGATCGCCTCGGACCCATCGTCTACGAGCCGGCGGACATCACCCGCACCCGCTACCCCGACGGCAGGTTCGACGCGGTGACCTGCCTGTCAGTCATCGAGCACGGCGTGGACCTCGAGCGCTACTTCAACGAGATGGCGCGCATCATCGTGCCGGGAGGGCTGCTCGTCACCTCGACGGATTACTGGCCGACGCCGGTGGACACCCGCGGCCAGCACGCCTACGGCGTGCCGATCCACATCTTCACGCGCGCCGAGATCACCGACGCGCTGGCGCTGGCGCGCCGCTGTGGCTTCGAGCCGCTGGCCACGCCGCAGCTGGATGCCGACGAGCCCGTGGTGCACTGGCAGCCTTACGACCTGCACTACACGTTTGCGATCTTCTCGCTGCGCAAGCTCCACTGAGGACGACTGCGCAGCGCGCTGTCCTGCTCAGAGCCCCGTGCCGTTGAACGAGTAGAGCGCCGTGCCGACGCCTGCGGGTGTGATCTTGAACACCGCGCCCCAGCCCGCTGCGCCGCCGTAGGCCGTGGTGCCGTAGAAATTGCCGTCGCTGCCCTGGAGGAGCGCCGTCGGGTCGGGCCCCTGCTGACCCTGCCCACCGCCGGCCGTGAACACGTACAGCGCCGACTCGACCCCCGCCGTGCTGATCTTGAAGACCGTGCCGCAGCCGCCGCGGCAGCCGACGTTGCCGCCCGAACCGGTCGTGCCGTACAGGTTGCCGTCGGTTGCCTCGATCAGGGGCGTGGCGGGATTGGCACCATCGGTTGCGGTGCCGGTGAAGGAGTACAAGACGGTCTCGGCCCCGGCCGGAGTGATCTTGAAGACGATGCCGTCCGAGTCGGTGCCGCCGAACTGCGTGGTGCCATAGAGGTTGCCGTCGCTCGCCTGCACCAGACCTGCCTGCGGCTGTGCGCCGTCGCTGCTGCCTGCGAAGGAGTGCAGCACGGTCTCGGCGCCCGCCGGGGTGACCTTGAACACCGTGCCGTTGGTGCCGGTGCCGCCGAAGGTCGTCGTGCCATAGAAGTTGCCATCGGTGCCCTGCAGCACGCCGACCGGCAGGCCGCCGTCACTGCCGGTGGCGGTGAAGGAATACAGCGCGCTCGCGGCGCCAGCGGCCGTGACCTTGAACAGCACGCCGCAGCCGGCCGAACCGCAGCTGTTGTTGATCACACCACCATAGAGCGCGGCGCCGTAGAAATTGCCGTCGCTGCCCTGGATGAGGCTGACCGGATTTGCGCCATCGGCGGCGCCGGTGAAGACGTACAGCGATGTGAGTACGCCTGCCGGAGTGATCTTGAACACCGTGCCGCAGCCCTGCTGGCACGCGCTGGAACCGCCGTTCGCGTTAGTGCCATAGAAGTTGCCGTCGCTGCCTTCGATCAGGGTCTGGGGCGTCGCGCCGTCGTTGCCGCCGGTGAAGGAGTAGAGGAGGGTTTCGGTGCCGGCGGCGGTGACCTTGAAGACCGTACCGAGGCCGTAAGCGCCGCCGGCGGCGGTCGTGCCATAGAAATTGCCATCGGTGCCCTGGATCAGAGCATCCGGGTTCAGGCCGTCGCCGGTCGGCGGCGGCGGCGGCGGAAAGTAGCCGTGGTGGTAGTCGTCGTCACAGCCTGCCAGCAGCGACAGCGCGCCGCAGCATACGGCTGCGGCAAGAACCGGTTGCAAGCGCTTCATGCACTCTCCCATTGGGCGGCATCAGTGCGCCCTTGGCCCAGCAACGCGCCCCGCCACGGTCGGTTGACACGACGGGCGCTTCGTACGGGTGATTTTACCGGAGCGCCGGACCTGAGACCTACCCCTCGAAAGGTACCTTGGGCGCCGGGCACTCCTTTACGACCGTCGGGTGCAACGTTTGCAGGTCGCTGAGCCAGCATTCGTCGAATACCGAGCAGTAGCAGGCATGCCAGTGGATGTCCGCGACTGAAATGCGCATGCGCTCGCTCAGCCCCTGGTGCGGCTCGTCCTCCGGGAAGACCAGGATCTCACGCACCTGCCCGGCGCGCAGCACGGTGCCCATGAGGCTGCTCGTCTGCACCAGCGGCTCGGACTGCGACACCGGGCTCCTGCGACAGCACAGCGCGATGAGCTCGCGCGGATTGCGCACTGGCTGGCCCTTCCAGGACACCTCCAGCGCCTCGATCTTCGCCGGCCCCACGCCGTTGTTGACCACGTCCAGCGAGAACACGCTCGTTCCCCCTGAGCCGACGTCCGACTGGTAGCTCTGCAGCAGCGGCCAGGAGTTGGCCTGCACCAGTTTTGCATTCGCTTCGGCCATGCGCTCCATCGAGTGCCCGTGGCGGAACGCCACGAACAGGGAGGTGACCGAGACCACCAGCGCGCACCCGGCGACGCTCAGGTCGATCCAGCGATGCCCGACCTTGCGGATTTCCGGGACGAGCTCCTCGGGTGTCATCGACGGACCTTTCACGATGAATGCCGCACGCATTCTACCGTCACAATCGGTTGGCACCGCAACGGCGCGCCACTCTCGTGCCCGCCGAGTCGCCGCCGCCCGCGCCGCGTCATTGCGCCTGGCTGATTACCCGAACACCAGGCTGCCGGCTTGGTATTGACGCAATTCAGTCATCGGCCAAATCAGCGCGCTCGCGTATTTGCGCTAGAGCCGCTGCCCAGATCGTCTGAAGACCCGGCCTTCAGCCTCGCTAACTGGGCAGTGGGACGTCCTTTGGTACGGATTCGATCCTTGCCTTCGCGCCGTCCTGGCCAGCCCTCTGGCGAGTCCTCCCACTTCTCCTGCCGCCCGTAGACCGTCAGGTCGAGCAAGTCGTAGCTATTGTCCATGGCCTCAACGCCGCGCCCCGTGGTCCAGTAAGTCTCGAAGACTTGGGATCCTCGTCGCAGGTAGCAAACGAGATGAAAGTGGCCCACGCGGCGTCCAACCAAGAGCGTATCGAGCGACTCCTGTGCGGAGTACCAAGGCATCTCCCAGCCCATGAAATCCCGATACCGGGCGCTCTCGTCGTACGGGCCTTGGCAAAGCACGGCGTAGGTGACGTCGCGAGCGTGAATATAAGAGAGTTCGCGCACTTGCGATGTCACCCACGTGCATCCCTCGCACTGCTCGGGGGCAGGACGGCCGGTGTGCCACATGAAGTAATACGCGATGAGCATTTTTCGACCTTCAAACGCATCCAACAGGGTGACCGTCCCTTGTGCGCCAGTGAGCGGTGTTGCAGCGTCCACTTGGACCATGGGCAGCCGGCGACGGGCCGCGGCAATCGCGTCAGCTTCTCGGGTGTGCGCTTTCTCTCGAATCCGCAATGCGTCCAGCCTCGCCTGGAAGATGCTTCGGTCGACTACCTGTGGAGCGCCAAGTTCTTCACTCGTGATGTCATTCATGCTTTTTCTCCAGTGACGCCGGGGCGCCGTGTCTTGGCCTGACACTCCTGTTCTTGTGAGTGAGTGCGGCTGGAAGCTCGGCACAGCTCGAACCCATCCGAATAACCATGGAAACAGCCTATCGCAGGGTCTAGCGTAAGAGAGGCGGTGACAGGACCTTGCTGAGGTAAGAAATCACCGACCTGCGTGCCCGCTTCTGACTACTGGACATTCGCAGGCGTGAGCGACACCGCAGACTTGATGCCGGTCGTCTGTGGCTCTGCAGGTGATGCTCCTCGCCGCGCCGTTAGCCCAGCTAACGCGGCGTATGGGCAAGGCTCGCGCCGTCCACCGCGATGATTTACTCGCGCGTGCACCCGTGGGCTGATGCGCGTGCATTTGTTGATCCAGTGGGCTTGCCAGATCTTGCCGCAGCGCGACGCCTCGCGCTGAGGGCCTCAGCTGCGCACCGTGCTCACTGCAGCGCTTCGTCGCAGGTGCGCAGCGTGCCGCCGCCAATGAGTTCCACGACGTAGGTGAAGCCTGCGTAGACATTGAGCTGTTCGATGGCACGCGTGCGCTGCTCTGCACTGAGCAGCGACGCATCAGTGCCGAAGCGCAGCAGTTCCTGCCAGGACGTAAGTCCGCTGCGCTCCTCCTCCAGAAAGACCTTGAATACGCCGTACGCGGCGCTGTAGCGCTTCGCCTCCTCCGGCGGGATGTCGTTCAGCGCCTGAGTGGCGATAGCCGTGTCCCAGCTGGCGGTCGATACCAGCTCAAAATGAATGTCTGCATAGCGCAGGTGTAGCGGCTGTTTGCTGTCCGTCGCCGGCGCAGCAAGCAGGGCGATCTGCTGCTTGATCTGCTCACGCAGCTGCGGCATCGCCGTCATCATGGCGACCACTGCGGTGCGGTTGTCGCGCAGCTCACGGCGGAAGGCTGCGACGGCTTCGCGCGCAACCTTCGTTCGATGATGCGTTTCGACCAACTGCTCCAGACCCAGTGCGATCAGGATGCCCAGCGTCACGATCGCCAGATGGACCAGAAAATCCTTGAGCGTCCGGATGTGCCCCGGCAAGTGAAATTCCATACTGGCTCCCGCTGGCGCCGACGCGTGATTCTTATGATCGTGGACGGCTGACCCGGCAGCCGACTGCGAGGCATTCTACTACTGCGCCAACAGCGCCGACCCTGCTACGCGCGGCCGGGAGCTGCGGGGGACAACCGCCCGCAGCAAGCGACCTGCGGCCTATGGCGCGCGCTGGCACAGGAGCCGCTAGAATCAGCACCGACAAGAACATATCCAAGGGGGAAGCGTGGCCACTTATGCGCGAGTTCTGTGTTATTCACAGGCCCTGGCACTTGGCCTGCTGTTCCTGAGCGGCGTCGGCAGCAGTCGCGCCGATCCGCCGGCCGGTACAGCGACCGGCGCGGGCTCCGGCGACAGCCAGGTGTCCGACAGCAAGGGCGGCTTCATGTCCTCCATTCGCCAGGCTTTCGGTGAGGACTTTGATCGCGAAGTGGTGCGTGGCCATTTCGACGTTGGCGCACCGCCGGACGCGCATCGCTATTACTGTCTCATCGATACCAAGACGGGCAAGAAAGAACCGAATGGCGTAGCAGGTCAGCTGGTGACGCGGCGCGACGGCATGACCGGTATCAAGGGAGGTGCGGTCGCACCTTTGAGCTGCGCCGACGCGGAACAAAAAGGGCTGCTGGTCACCAGCGGCTATGTCCTGAAAGGCCGCGCCGCCGGTGCGGTCGTGGCTGCACCGCCCCCGCCCCCGCCGCCCGCACCACCTGCCGTTGCCAGCGCGCCGGCTGTGGCTGCCCCGGCTGCGAGTGTCACTGTGCCCGCCGCTGCCGAGCCTGCCGGCGGTGACGTCATGGCGACGTACGCGCGGTTCATCGCGGGCCAGAATGCCCATGACCCTACGGCGGTCGCCGCGACGCTCCTGGACTCACAGGAACTCGTGTGGGCCCAGTACGGTGGTCAATCGATCTGGGGACGCCAGGAGGTCATGGAGGCTTTTCAGAGGGAATGGAGGGGAACCTGGAAGCTGGATCCGCAATTGACGGAAGCCCGTGTAGAGAACCCGGCACCGGGCGTGGCGGTGCTGATCACGCCGCTGCTCTACACGTTCGGCGATGCCGGTGCGACTCCCGTGACGGTGCCGATCAGGTGGGGCGGGGTGTTTGTGAAGACGTCATCCGGTTGGCGCATCGCATCGATCTTCATTGCGCCATTCAAGGGCTGGCACGAACCCAAAAACTGAGCGCGGTCTGGCGCCGATCGGCCGGTCCGGAAGCTTGTCCATTGCTTATTGGGGCGAGCGCGAAAGGTTGTAGCGCTTTTCGGTCAGAGAAGACGAATCACCAAGCCGCCGGCGCCGCTGGCGTACACTCATCGGCTCCGCGCGCCCGTACCTAATCCGAGTTTCCCCCGAGGCCGCGCCAGCGAATTAAAAAATAGAACGAGGAGAAGTCGATGATCAACTTTATGCGCACGGCGCTGATCGCGCCAGGTAAGACCGGTGATGCGCTCGCGTTTGCCAACCAGGTGGCAAAGCACATCAAGGAAAAGTACGGCACGACGCTCGAGCTGCTCATGCCAATCGGCGGTAATCCGGGCAGGATCGCCTGGACCTCACGCTACCAGAGTCTCGGGGAATGGGAGACCCTGTCGGCCAAGCTCCTGGCCGACAGCGAATACTTGGGACTGATTGCAAAAAATGCCGGTACCTTCCTGCCCGGATCGGTACACGACGAGCTGTGGCGGACGATTTGAGGTGAGGGCGGCTGAGCCGCGCGGTGCGCGCGGTGCACCGTTAGCATGCTCTCGGCGGAAAGGATCCGCGTAGCCTTAACGAGGCAGTCCTGGCTGCAAGTTCACTCCACCTCGACGGGCCCGGCATGACTCGAACCCGGCCGAGGTGGACTGCATCGGCTAGCCCAGATCGAACCGATCGAGGTTCATGACCTTATTCCACGCTGCCACGAACGCCCGGACGAACTGCTCCTGCGCATCCGAGCTCCCGTAGACTTCGGCGAGGGCCCGCAGCTGCGAATTGGAGCCGAACACGAGATCTGCGCGCGTGGCTGTCCACTTGAGCTCGCCGCTCTTGCGATCGCGACCTTCGTACAGTTCCTTCGCCTCGGACGTCGCCGTCCATTGCGTGCTCATGTCGAGCAGGGTCTTGAAGAAGTCGTTGGTCAGGGTTTCCGGCTTCTTCGTGAACACGCCGTGTTTGCTCTGTTCAGCGTTGGCGTTCAGCACGCGCAGGCCGCCGATCAGCGCCGTCATCTCGGGCGCGGTCAGCGTCAGCAGCTGAGCCTTGTCGAGCAGCAGCGCCTCGGCGGCAATGGTGGCGCCGCTCTTGTGGTAGTTGCGGAAGCCGTCTGCTGCCGGCTCGAGGACTGCGAAGGACGCCACGTCGGTCTGTTCCTGCGAGGCGTCCATGCGTCCGGGTGTGAAGGGGACCTGTACGCTGTGCCCGGCATTCTTTGCCGCCTGCTCGACCGCGGCACAGCCGCCGAGAACGATCAGGTCCGCGATTGACACCTGTTTGCCGCCGCTCTGTGCCTTGTTGAAGTCGCTGCGGATGCCTTCCAGGGTCTTGAGCACTTTCGCGAGCTGGCTCGGCTGATTTGCCGCCCAGTCCTTCTGCGGCGCGAGTCGGATGCGCGCGCCGTTGGCGCCGCCGCGTTTGTCGGAGCCACGGAAAGTCGACGCCGAGGCCCATGCGGTTGAGACGAGCTGCGCGACCGTAAGCCCACCGGCCAGGATCTTGCTCTTGAGGGTGGCAATGTCCTGCTCATCGATGAGCTCGTGATTCACCGCCGGAATGGGGTCCTGCCATATGAACTCTTCCCGCGGCACCTCCGGGCCCAGATAGCGGGCGCGCGGACCCATGTCGCGGTGCGTGAGCTTGAACCACGCGCGCGCGAACGCGTCCGCGAACTGATCCGGGTGTTCGAGGAAGCGGCGCGAGATCCTTTCGTAGGCGGGGTCGAACCGCAGCGCAAGGTCCGTCGTCAGCATCGAAGGCGAGGTGCGCTTGGACTTGTCGTGCGCGTCGGGCACCGTGCCCGCTCCCGCGCCGTTCTTCGGCTGCCACTGGTGGGCGCCAGCCGGACTCTTCGTCAGCTCCCATTCGTAGCCGAACAGGTTCTTGAAGAAGTCGTTGTTCCACTTGGTCGGCGTGCTGGTCCAGGTGACTTCGAGGCCGCTGGTGATCGCATCTCCCGCCCAACCTGTGCCAAACGTGCTCTTCCAGCCGAGGCCCTGCGCCTCGATGTCGCCGGTTTCCGGATCGCAGCCGACGTGCGAGGCGGGGCCCGCACCGTGGGTCTTGCCGAAGCTGTGGCCGCCGGCAATCAGCGCAACCGTCTCCTCGTCGTTCATCGCCATGCGGCCGAATGTCTCGCGAATGTCGCGGGCCGCAGCCACGGGGTCCGGCTTGCCGTTCGGTCCTTCGGGATTCACGTAGATGAGACCCATCTGCACGGCCCCGAGCGGATTGGCAAGGTCGCGCTCGCCGGAATAGCGCGTGTCGGCGCCCAACCATTGCTTCTCGGTTCCCCACGAGACGTCATGATCGGGCTCCCAAACGTCCGGGCGACCGCCGGCGAAACCGAAGGTCTTGAAGCCCATCGTTTCGAGGGCGACGTTGCCGGTGAGAATCATGAGGTCGGCCCAGGAAATACCGCGGCCGTACTTCTGCTTGATCGGCCAGAGCAGGCGCCGCGCCTTCTCGAGGTTGGTGTTGTCGGGCCAGCTGTTGAGCGGCGCGAAGCGCTGCTGGCCCCGGCCGCCGCCGCCACGGCCGTCACCGGTGCGATACGTGCCGGCGCTGTGCCACGCCATGCGGATGAACAACGGTCCGTAGTGACCGAAGTCCGCCGGCCACCAGTCCTGCGAGTTGGTCATTAGCGCCGCGAGATCCTTCTTCAGCGCCGCGAAGTCAAGGCGCTTGAACTCCTTGGCATAGTCGAAATGCGCGCCCATTGGGTCAGATTTGGAGGAATGCTGGTGCAGAAGGTCCACCGGCAGGTGGGCCGGCCACCAGTCCTTGTTAGACGTGCCGCCGCCGAAGGTATGAATAAAGGGGCACTTAGCTGCAGTCGCGTCGCTCACCGTGGTAACTCCCGCCTTCAATTGGGTGACGCCAATATATTCCTGTGCGCTCAAGCGCGTTGTCGATCTTTTCGATTGTTTCGATAGACGGCATCAATGGACGTGCGACGAGCGGGCTTCTTGCCGCACGTGCCGCAATGCGAGCTCCGGAAGTCATGCTGGCCGCAACAGTGCGCGGTGGCCGATGGGTCTCAAGAAATGCGAGTAAACTCGGGCAGCCCGGGAGCGAAACGTTCAGGGCTCGGACCGAGACCTTTCTGCATGGTGCACAATCAACGACGGCTCGATCGCACCTTTGCGGCGCTCGTCGATCCAACGCGACGCGCGATCCTTGCCCACCTCGAGCGCACGGCAGGCGCCTCGGTCACTGAGCTGGCCGAGCCTTTTAGGATCAAGCTACCTGC
>Ga0302326_10020385_pt1 | contig 13657 bp, 15 predicted proteins | sample Palsa_T0_3_FD_202264 | JGI IMG/M metagenome (GOLD analysis project Ga0302326, IMG submission 202264) | Peat permafrost microbial communities from Stordalen Mire near Abisko, Sweden - Palsa_T0_3 | ecosystem: Environmental > Terrestrial > Soil > Palsa > Peat permafrost | place: Sweden: Abisko... | reverse complement strand
GCGCCGGGCCTGGTCCCGCATTCCCCGGCGAAGGCTGACCAGCCACGCGGTGGCCACCGCGCCCAGATCGGCGCCCGGCTCGGGGTAGTAGGCGTCGTCGTCGGCGTCTTCCAAGATCAAGGCCACCAGCAGCGCCGCCCGCGCGGGCCAGTGCCGGTACAGGGTCTGCCGGGTGACCCCGGCCCGCTCGGCCAGCACCGAGTACGTCAGCCCGGCGGGCCCGGCCGCCGACAGCAGATCCCGGGCGGCGGCCAGGATGCGGTCGCGGGTGCGCCGGACCCGTGGGTTGCCGACGTCCGGGACGCGGTAGGGCATGACTTGAGCATACTCAAAGAATCATCCATGTTGTGTGATCCAGGTCACGAGAAGAATCATCCAACTCGTATGATCTTCGGGAACATCAATCATACGACTTGTGTTATTCGTGCTGTCTTCGGTTCCAACTCAAGCCAAGGAGCAGCACATGTCCACCGCGATCACTTACTCCCGCTACGGCAGCCCTGACGTCCTGACCCTCACTGCCGCCGACGTCCCGCCGCCGGGTACCGGCCAGGTCAGGATCCGGGTCCGGGCGGTCAGCGTCAACCCGATCGACGTCAAGATCCGCAGCGGGAAGATGGACGGCATCTTCCCTGCCCGGTTCCCGGTGCTGCCGGGCTGGGACGTGGCCGGCGTCGTGGAGGCCGTCGGCGACGGCGCCGACGCAGCGGTCGGCGATGAGGTGTTCGGAGTCGCCTCGGTCGGCGGCTACAGCGAGTACGCCCTGCTCGACCACCCGGTCGCCAAGCCTGCGGGCCTGTCCTGGGAGGCCGCCGCCGCCGTCATCTCGGTCGGCGAGGCGGCGTTCCGCGTACTTAAGCACCTCGGCCTCAAGGCAGGCCAGACGCTGCTGATCCTCGGCGCGGGCGGCAGCGTCGGCACCATCGCGGTTCAACTGGCCGCGGCCACGGGCATCACCGTGATCGGGACGGCCGCCGAGGGCGACCTCGAGCGCCTGACCCGACTCGGCGCCACCGCCGTCCGCTACGGCGACGGCTGGGCCGAGCGCGTCCGGGCGGCGGCGCCTGGCGGAGTTGACGCGGTGTTCGACGCCGCCGGCGCCGGCCTCCTTGGCGACGCCATCGACTTGGCGGGCGACGTCGACCGGGTCATCACCATCGCCGACGACAGCTTCGCGGACTACGGCGTGCGTTTCACCGGCGCCAACCCGGCCGACCGCGCGCCCGAGGCGCTGCCGGAACTGGCCGCCTTGATGGCCGACGGCAAGCTCATCGTCCCGATATGGCGCAGCTACCCGCTAGCTCAGGCCGCCCAAGCCCACGCCGACCTGGAGGCACGCCGCAACCACGGCAAGATCATCCTGCTCCCCTAGGCACGGTGCCGCCTGGAAAACGGGATCAGGGGATGCAGGAGACCGCAGCGCGTCGCTGGGCTGCTAGGCGGTGATGACGACGCTGGCCTCGGTGGTGTAGACGGCGAAGGTGAAGGACTCGACGAAGTAGAGCTCGACCTGCTCGGCGTCGTGGGAGAGGTAGCCGATCGACAGGTCCTGGCCGAGACGGAGCTCGTAGTCGCCGCCGCGGCCGGAGACCAGCAGCGCGCCGTCGATCGCGGGGGCCCAGATGATGTCGCCGTCGAGCAACCGGGCCAGGTGCTCGCGGATCGGGTAGCCGTGGTCGGAGGTCTCGCTGACCGCCGTCCACGCGTCGGCCGAGAGCAGCAGCGAGTACGGGCCCGCCACGCCTGCCAGCTGGAGCTCGCTCAACGCCTTGCTGACCACGTCCGGGTAGTCCTTGACCTCAGCCGGCAGGGTGAGGCCGGGGTTGGTGGAGGCCTGGCCGACACCGGTGATCCTGGCCTGCGGGTAGCCATCGAAGACGGCGCGGTCCTCGGCAAAGGCGATCTTCTTGGCCGCGTCCTTGACCGGCTGCCAGTCCGGGTCCTGCGCTCCGCGCGCAACCGAGTCGATCTCCGACCGGCTCAGGGTGAACGCGGACCTGAGCTCGACCACCGGCCGCCAGGCGCGCAGCGTCGCCTGGATGCCGGCGCCCGGCGCCTCGATCGACTCCGTGTGGCCGGTGCCGAGCCCGGCCAGCGTCAGCCCGTCCGGGCCGGTCACGTCGACGGTCTTGCGCGCCGCGGCGTGCAGCGCGAAGGTGCGCCGGGCTTCCTCCTCGATGCTTACCCATGCGTCGGCGGAGACCGGGGCGAGCTCGCGGTGCAGGTTATTCATCGCAACCTTCCGTTATTCGTAGCTGTGCGCTGTCCCTTGAGACGAGACCTAGCCCTTGAGCGACCCGATGCCGAGCGACCCATCGGCCGACGACGCGTTGCCAACCGGTGACGCCGTATCCTCGACTGCCGCCCCGACCGCGGCCCCGGCCGAGGCAGACGGCGGGTCCGGCGGGTTCTCCAGAAAATCCGCCGCCGGGGCGAAGAACAGGTTGCCGGTCACCGCGGTGGAGAAGTCGAGTATCCGGTCGGTGTTGCCCGGCGGCCGGCCGATGAACATGTTCTCGAGCATCAGCTCGGTGACCGCCGGGGTGGCGGAGTACGCGATGTAGTACGTGCCGAACTCGCCCTGGCCGGGGCTGCCGAACGGCATGTTCGCGCGGACGATCGAGAGCTCATCGCCGTCCGGCCCGGTCACCGTGTTCAGCGCGACGTGCGAGTTGGCCGGCTTGACGTCGTCCGGCAGCTCGATGTCGGACAGCTTGGTCCGGCCGATCACGCGCTCCTGCTCCTCGACGCTGAGCCGGTTCCACGACTCCATGTCGTGCAGGTACTTCTGCACGATCACATAGCTGCCGCCGGCGAAGTCCGGGTCGGCTCCGGAGTCGACGATCGCGGCGGCGGCGGCGGGCGGCCCCTGCGGCGACTCGGTGCCGTCGACGAAGCCCATCAGGTCCCGCTCGTCGAAGTAGCGGAACCCCTGCACCTCGTCCACCACCCTGACCGCGCCGCCGAGCCGCGCCATCACCTGGGTGGCGTACTCGAAGGACAGGTCCATCCGGTTCGACCTGATGTGAAACAGCACGTCGCCGTCGGTGGCGGGGGCCTGGTGGCGCGCGCCCGCGAGCTCGACGAAGGGATGCAGCTCGCTCGGGCGCGGGCCGGCGAACAGCCGGTCCCAGGCGTCGGAGCCGATCGCGGCGACCACCTGGAGCGCCCCGCCGGGAACGCGGAAGCCAACCGAGCGCTGCAGCGCGGCCACGTCGCCCAGCAATTCGCGGACGGCGTCCTCGCCGCCGGGGTCAATCGTCAGTACAAGGAACACCGCCGCCGCGGTCAGCGGGCTGAGCACCGGCTGTGGTTCTGGTGCTTGAGTTGACTGCGCTGGCACTGCCATCCCCTTCGACGCCGGACCCTAACTAGCGTCCCACATGTGCGCATCAGGCGAAGCAGCGGTCCGTTCAGATCCCTAGAATTGCCCGTTCCCGCTGGCGCTGCGCGGGCGCTGGGCCGGGGCCCGCAGCATCCCGTCCAGATCCTCGCGCGCCCGGGCGACGCGGGAGCGGATCGTGCCGATCGGGCAGTCGCAGACCGCCGCCGCCTCGGCGTAGGAGCAGCCGAGCAGCTGGGTGAGCACGAACGCGGCCCGGCGGTCCGGGTCGAGCGCCGCCAGCAGCAGGTCGACCGTCGTCTGCGCCTCCGGCTCGGGCGGCGGCTGCCCCAGCCCCGCCGTCGGCGCGGCCGCGAGGCGGACGGCCAGCTCCCGGTCGCGGGTCCGCGCGCCGAACTCCGCCGCGCAGACCCGCCGCGCGATCGTGAGCAGCCAGGTGCGGACCTGGGCGTCGCCGCGGAAGCGGCGGAGCGCGGGGATGGCCCGCAGGTAGGTTTCCTGCGCGAGATCGTCGGCCGCGGCCGGGTCGACCAGGTGGGCGCAGAACCGCCACACGTCGCCCTGCGTCTGCCGGACGAGCCGGGCGAGCGCGTCGCGATCCCCGCGCCCGGCGGCGCGGGCAAGGGAGGTCAGCTCGTCCACGGGACAAGAGTACGACAGCCTGTAGTGCGAGCTGCGCCGGGGAGGGGGCGGGATCCCGCCCCCTTCATATCGCGATCAGCAGCATGAAGACCATGGCGACGCTCATGGTTATCCGGCAGCCGATCGTCACCGCGGGCGACAGCAGGAACTCCCCGAGAGCACCACCCGCGGCGGCGCCGCCGACGGCGTCCTCGCCGCAGCCGGCCAGGTGGCTGCCGTCGCGCCGGGCACCGTCGGCGCCGGATCCGGTGCCGGGATCAGAAACCGCGCCTGCGGGCCCTGGGCCGGAGAACGACGCGGTCACGGACTCGGCCCCCGCCATCGCGGGGACGACGCCCGCCCGGATCTCGGCCAGCGAGACGCGGGCGCTGGTCAGACCGTAGCGCTGGCCGGAGAGCTGATCGAGGTCCCAGATGCTGTAGCCGGTCAGCATGAGCGCGAAGACGAACGCGAGCGTCGGATAGCTCAGCATCAGCGACGATGACCCGCCGGACATCCCGGCCATGCCACGCGCCATACCAGCAGGCGTGATGGCCAGGAACATGTAGAGCATGGCACCGCTGTGCACCAGGTGCGGCGCGCAGTGCCCCCCGGCCAGGGCGCGCATCCCATTGGCCTGGACGTCACGCACGACCCGGAAGGCGTACCAGGCGATCATCACCCCGAAGATGACCTCCCAGGCGACGTTGGGCAGCGTGCTAAGGCTTGACGTCAGCACGCCCGCCATGGCGATGGCCATCAGCAAGTGCGCTATATCGGTGTCGACGATGACCGATCCGGGCCGCCACGGCCGCGCTACCACGAGCCGCGACGCGCTCACCGCCGCCACCACCAGCATGAGGGCGGCGATTAGGTCGAAAATCCAGTCCGGCGTCATCGGGCCAGCTCCCCTTCTGCGTCAGCGGACAGGGCGGCCGCGGCCCGGTGCCGGCCGACCATCTGGCCGGCCGGCCAGTAAGCCAGGGCGAGCAGCACCAGCAGCGGCCCCGAGTTGGGGTCCGTCCCCCCGCCCGCGAGGATCCCGCCCAGCGCCTCGGCCACCACCCAGATCACAAGCGCTACCACGATGGCCAGGACCAGGGTCGCCCGGGCGACCGGGCGGGGCAGGTACACCCCGATGGCGATGAGCGCCAGCGCCACCGCGAGCGCGACCGACGCGGCCAGCCCCTGATTGGCGACGAGCGAGGCCCCGCCGCGCTCGATCGCGGCCAGCCAGCGGGGCTCGCCGCCTTCCATGCTCACGATCATCGCGCTGACCGCCTGCGGTGCCCGGTTGGCCGGGATCAGCGCGAAGTAGGCCTCGCTGAGCCAGAACACCAGCCACAGGGCCCTGGCCGCGTGCGCGCCCACCGCCCTGGCCGCGGTGAAGGGCGCCGACGGTGCGCGATCGGCCGGCCACAGCAGCACCGCCAGCAGTCCGTAGATGATCACCGCGCCGGGCGCGCCGTTGAGCGGGCTGGCGCCGCCGATCAGCACCCCGCCGAGCCCTTCGCCGAACCACCACACACCGATCGACCAGGCGATCGACCCCGCGAGGGCGATCCGGACGGTCGGGCGGAAGGCGATCCCGAGGCCGAGCAGCAGCTGGGCGGTGGCAAAAATCGTGTTCGCCAGCACGAGGTGATGCCCAACGAGGCTGGCGTTCCAGGTGATCGGGCGGGCGATGACCGCGGGGTTGCCGGCCGCGGTCCCCGCCAGCAGTTGGGCGAACGCCTTGGTGTACATGAACGGCTGGTACTGGAGCACGCCGTCGAGCAGCCAGACGGCGGCGAGGCCGAGCTGCAGCGCCCGTCTCGCATCGGGCCGAGCCGCCGCGGGCCGCGCCTCGCTGCCGAGTCGGCCTGGCAACGCGATGCGGCCGCCGCCGGCGACGGAAATTTGACTCATCAGGGCTCCTCGGATATTTCACGCGGCCGGGAATGCCGCAACCCACGATAGAGAGACGTCGCCGCACCGGCAACATTAATCGCAAAGTAGCGAGAAATTGTTGAAGTTCGAGAACCTGCAGCTAGGGGGCCGGTTGCAACGTTGCTTCCGTGACCACTTGATAAACCCCTGAGAGGTATCGGCTAAGCCAGGCGGGGGTATTGGATAAACCCACCGGGGGTATGACGAGTGTGACCGGAAAAGCCTTCTGACCGGAACCGGCCCAATACCCGCGGGCGGAACGACGGCGGCGCCGGCGGGGCCGGAAGACCGTTCGCTCATGGGGACCGCTCCACGGCGGGAACTTCTGCAGCGCGTCTGCGCACTACTACTGCATGGATTGCGAACGGGTCCGCGAGGCCATCTCGGCTCAGATCGACGGCGAGGAACCAGGGCTGACGTCCGATGCGCTTGCCGCGCACCTGGCGGGCTGCGCCGCCTGCGCCGAATGGCAGGGGCGCGCGCACGCGGTGACGCGGCGCGCGCGGCTTGGCGGTTCCTTCCTCGATCACGACCTGACGGCCGGGGTGCTCGCGGCCGTCCCGGCCGGCCACCGGGCCCGGCCGCGGCTGCGGGTGGCCCAGCGCGGCGGGCTTATCGCGCTCGCCCTGGCTCAGTTCGCGATCGCCGCGCCGATGCTGTTCCTCGGCCACGACCATGACGCCGGAGTGCACGCCGCGCACGAACTGGGCTCGTTCAACCTGGCGCTCGCGATCGCGTTCGCCGTCGGCGCGATCCGGCCCGCGTTGTCGGCCGGACTCGCCTGGCCCTGCGCGATAGCCGCCACCGGCCTGGTGACAACGGCGATCATCGACCTGATCGGCGGGCAGGCCATCGGCGCGGACGAGGCGCAGCACCTCATCGCCCTGGCCGGGGCGGCGCTGCTGGTCTGGCAGACGCGGCTGGGCGACGCCGGCAGCGCCGGCCCCGCCGCCCGGCCGAGCACGGTCCCGGCGGTCACCCGGCTGGGCGGCGCCGTCACCGACACGGCCGCCCGGTTCGACGGCCAGCCAGATCACCCCTGGGACGGGGACGCCGCGCGGCTAACGGCGCCGGACATCGCCGCCCAGACCCTGCCCGGCCAGCCAGGCGGCCAGGCCCGCGACGAGGAGGTCGCGTGACCCGCGTCGGGCCGGCGATGAGCGAATAGGAAGGCGCCATGCACGGTTACACCCACGACAAGGACCGCTACCTGCGGCGCCTGCGCCGGATCGAAGGCCAGGTCCGAGGGCTGGAGCGGATGGTCGAGGAGGATAAGTACTGCATTGACATCCTCACCCAGATCGCGGCCGCCACCAAGGCCCTGCAGGCGGTCGCCCTTGGCCTGCTCGATGAGCATCTCAGCCACTGCGTCAGCCAGGCGCTGGCCGAAGGCGGCGACGGCGCGGCCGAGAAGGTCAAGGAGGCATCGGACGCGATCGCCCGTCTCGTCCGGTCCTGACTTCTCACGGACATGTCCTGAAATATCCTCTGATAACGGACCGCGACAGCGCACCGATAGCGAAGGGCACCTGATGACAACGACCACCTACAAGGTCACCGGCATGACCTGCGAGCACTGCGCCAACGCGGTGACCAGCGAGGTCGGCGCCCTCGACGGCGTCTCCACCGTGCAGGTCAAGCTGGTGCCGAGCGGCGTCTCCACCGTGACCGTCACCAGCGCCGACGCGCTCCCCGAGGCGAAGGTCAGCGCGGCCCTCGACGAAGCCGGCGGGTACCAGCTGGCCTAGCGCCGTCTGGCCAAGCGTGCCGTTACGAGGCGCTGCCGCCGGTCGCCAGCCGCATCAGGTCGCTGTCGATGTTGATCCCGACCTCGGTCCCGCCCGCTGAGCCCAGTTCGTGCTGGTAGCTCTGCCACGACTCGTCGCGCACCTTGCGCGCGAAGCCGGATTCCATCAGCAGCACCAGCTCGAACGCGGCCCGGTCGATCCGCTTGTTCAGCGCGCCGTCGGCCCAGTCCTCGGGGGCGGCGAACAGTGACGTCGGCACCGGCAGGGTGCGCAGGTAGGCGAAGAGCGACCGCATCTGGTCGTCCACCACCAGCGCATGCCGGGCGGTGCCGGCCGTCGCCGCCAGCACCACCGGCTTGCCGATCAGCAGGTCGTTGTCGAGCACGTGGAAGAACGAGGTGAACAGCCCGCTCGGGCCGGCCTTGTAGACCGGGGCGGCGGCGATCACCGCGTCGGCGGCGCCGAGCGCGTCGACCGCCTGTTGCAGCTTGGGCGTGATCAACTGGCTGGTCAGCGCGGTGGTGATGTCGGTCGCGAGCTCGCGCAGCTCGATCACGCGGGTGCGCACGGCCGCGCCGCGGCTCTCCGCGATCGCCGCGACCCGCTGCGCGATCCGGTCGGCCAGCAGCTTGGTCGACGAGGGGTCGGAGGTGCCGCCGCTGACCACCACCAGCTCGAAGGTCTCACTCATTATCCGTCCTTAAATTCAAAATCCTTTGATAGGGAACGGGCGGTGGCTTCGCCTATTCCCCCACGATTCCCGGAACCGGTTCCCCGCGCGACTTCTGGAACCGGCCGACTTCCCCCACGATTCCCTGGACCCGGCGCCCCCCCCACGATTCCACCCGGCGACCTCCCCCACGATTCCTTTGACCCAGTAGCGTGAACTATTAGCTTTACCGTTAATAATTCACTGAACCAGCTTGCGGCAGAGCTCTTCCAGCTGGCGGAGCTCGGCCGGGGTGAGCTCCTTGAGCATCTCCCGGGCAACCGACCGCCCGTGCCGGCGGCCGATGCGGCGCTGGACGGCCCGGCCTTCCCCGGTCAGCGACAGGCGCACGCCCCGGCGGTCGCCCGGGTCGACCACGCGGTCCACCAGCCCCTGGTCCGCCAGCCGGTCCACCATCCGCGACAGGGCCGGCTGGCTGAGCAGCACGTGCCTGTTCAACTCGGTGAGCCGGATCGGCTCGGGGCACTTGGACAGCGTGTAGAGGACGTCGTACTCCTTCATGGAGAGGTCTTCCCAGACCTCTTCTGCGTTAAATCGCCTCGTCAGCGACGCGTGGGCGGACATGAGCGCCTCCCACGCGTCGTTGGCGGGATGCCTGTGGTCGGCCATGGCGGTAGCAGCCTTCCGCGCGAGTCAGTAGGCCGAGGGGTACTCGGCCTTGAGGTCCTCGGCCGTGTCCTGGTACGGGGAGCCGCCGGTCACGTTGTCGCCGCGGTTCGCGTTCGGGCGCGGCTGGCGCGGCGGGTTGTCGCCGTACTTGGCCTTGACCAGGCTCTCGTGGGTCGGCGCGTCCGGGACCTCCGGGTCCCTGCGCGCCGCCAGCTCCTTGCGCAGGACCGGGACGACCTCGCCGCCGAGCAGCTCGATCTGGTCGAGCACCTTGTTCAGCGGCAGGCCCGCGTGGTCCATCAGGAAGAGCTGGCGCTGGTAGTCGCCGAAGTAGTCACGGAAGGTCAGCGTCTTGTCGATGACCTCCTGCGGCGACCCCACCGAGAGCGGGGTCATCTCGGCGAAGTCCTCCATCGTCGGGCCGTTGCCGTAGACCGGGGCCGCGTTGAAGTACGGCCGGAACTCCTTCTTGGCCTCCTGGGAGGTCTTGGCGATGTACGCCTGGCCGCCGAGGCCGACGATGGCCTGCTTCTCCGTGCCGTGGCCGTAGTGCGCGTACCGCTGGCGGTAGAACTTGATCAGCCGCTGGTAGTGCTCCTTGGGCCAGAAGATGTTGTTGGCGAAGAAGCCGTTGCCGTAGAAGGCGGCCTGCTCGGCGATCTCGGGCGAGCGGATGGAGCCGTGCCAGACGAACGGCGGCACGTCGTCAAGCGGGCGCGGGACGGCGGTGAAGCCCTGCAGCGGACCGCGGTACTTGCCCTTCCAGTCCACCACGTCCTCGCGCCAGAGCCGGTGCAGCAGGTTGTAGTTCTCAAGCGCGAGCGGCAGTCCCTCCTTGATGTCCTGGCCGAACCAGGGGTAGACCGGAGCGGTGTTGCCGCGCCCGATCATCAGGTCCATCCGGCCGTTGGACACGTGCTGGAGCATCGCGTACTCCTCGGCGATGCGCACCGGGTCGTTGGTCGTGATCAGCGTGGTCGCGGTGGTGACGATAAGGCGGCTGGTCGTGCCGGCGATATAGGCGAGCAGGGTCGTCGGCGAGCTGCTGAAGAAGGGCGGGTTATGGTGCTCGCCGATCGCGAACACGTCCAGGCCGACTTCCTCGGTCTTCTGCGCGATCTTGACGACCGCGTCGATGCGCTCCGCCTCGCTCGGCGTGTACCCCGTGGTCGGGTCGCGGGTGATGTCACTGACCGAGAAGAGTCCGAACTGCATGGCATGCCTCCCTGGCACTTCGCAGTGGTGTGTTGCCTATGCCCTCGCATCCGCATGGGCTACCGGGCCTGCCGATATATGCGTTTGCATGTATTGAAAGCCAGGGCGGCCCGCGGCTATTCCCGCCCCCCGCCCCCCGGCCACCGGCCCCGGCCACCGGCCACCGGCCCCGGCCACCGGCCCCGGCCCCGGCCACCGGCCACCGGCTACCGGCCACCGGCCACAGCGCCGAAGCTTGAGCGGGACTGGAGCGTGGGGCGGGACTGACGTACTAGTGTGCGGTGGAGAGCAAGCCGGGACCGTTCAAGAGTGAAGGCTTGTGATCTTTGCGAGCGCGGCCAGCCCGGCGGCGGCGTTCAGGTCGGGGGCGCTGGCGGTGCCGCCCGGCGCAGCGGTCGAGAGCGCGCCGACGGCGCAGCCGAGCGCGGCCGCCTCCGGCAGCGGGAGGCCCTGGAGCAGCCCGGCCATCAGGCCGGCGTTGAAGCAGTCCCCCGCCCCCGTCGTATCGGCCGGGGTCACCGGTTCAACGCCGACCTGATGGCGCGCGGCGCCGTCGGCGCAGAGCGCGCCACGCTCGCCGAGCTTCACGACGAGCCTCCGGCCGGCCGCGGCCAGGATGCCCGCGGCGTCGTCCAGGCTGGTCGCGCCGGCCAGGCGCAGCGCCTCGGACTCGTTCGGCAGCAGCAGGTCGGCCTGGGCGATCGCGGCCGACAGGCGCTCGTCGCCCCAGCGCCCCGAGGGATCCCAGTTCGTGTCGAGGGACGTGGTCGCGCCGGCCGCCCGCGCCGCCGCCAGCAGGCCCGCCACGCCCGGCCCGAGCGACTCCTCGAGCAGGAAGTAGGAGCTGACGTGCACGTGGCGGGCGCGGGCGAGCAGCCGGCCGGGCACGTCGGCCGCGGTCAGCGAGGTCATCGCGCCGAGCGCGGTGAGGATGGCACGGTCCCCGCCGCGGGAAAGCGCCACCGTCATCCCGGTCGGCGTCTCGTCGCGGATGACGACGGCACCGACGTCGACCCCCTCCCGTGACAGCTGGTCGAGCATGAACGCCCCGGCCGGGTCGGCGCCGACCGCGGCGACCAGCGCGACGCTGAGCCCGAGGCGCGCCGCCGCGACCGCGGTGATCGCGGCCGATCCGCCGACGACCAGGCTGATGGCGTCCACCAGCTTTTCCTGCTGGCCGAAGGCCGGGGTCACGTCGCCGCCGAGGACGAGCACGTCCGGGTTGCAGTCGCCGAGCACGACCAGGTCGACCGGGCGGGCGTCAGGCGGTGACAACGTTGACCCCGGCGTCGGCCAGCAGCGCCGCCTCCTCGGCCGCGATGCCGGTGTCGGTGACGAGCACGTCGATCTCGGCCAGGCTGCAGATGCGGGCGAACGCGCGCTTGCCCGCCTTGGAGCTGTCCGCGACGATGATGACCCTGCGGGCCTGACGGCCCATGAGCCGGTTGATGCTCGCCTCTCCCTCGTGATGCGCGGTTGCTCCCGCCACCGCGTCGATCCCGTCGACGCCGAGGATCGCCACGTCCAGCGTGACCTGCTCGAGGACCCCGGTGGCGAGCGGCCCGGTCAGCTCGTACGACTGCGGCCGGGCCACCCCGCCGGTCGTCACGATCTTGATGTGCTGCCTGACCGCGAGCTCGGTCGCGATGTTGAGCGCGTTGGTGACCACGGTGATGGCCGGCGCGGGCACCCCGGAACTCAGGTCGGAACGGGTCGCCAGCGCCCTCGCCACCTCTGTGGTGGTGGTGCCGCCGTTGAGCCCGACGACCTCGCCGACCCGCACCATGCTGGCGGCCAGTTCCCCGATGCGCTGCTTCTCCGACGGATGGCGCTCCGTCTTGTAGCGCAGCGGCAGGTCATAGTTCACCCCCTGGGCGACCGCGCCGCCCCTGATCCGGGTGAGCATCTGCTGCTCAGCCAGCTCGTCGAAGTCACGGCGAACGGTCGCGGGAGACACGTTCAGCGCCTTGGCCGCATCCTCAACCTGGAGCTGACCGGCTGCCGACAGCAGCTCGAGCAGCTCATTCCACCGGCGATAACGGCTCACCGGGGCCTCCCGCCATCGCATCCGGGCCGACCGCGCGGTCGCGCGGCCCGGCCGTTTCTTCTTGAACTATGCTCCCGGCCGCCAGCAGGTCAAGCAACCTGGCTACCTCGGACGCAACCGCCTCGCGGCCCGCCGTGCCGTAACGCCTTGGATCAACCACCGCGGGCTCGTCCGACAGGTAGTGCCGCACCGCGGCGGTGAAGACCTTGTTCAGCTGAGTCGCGATGTTGATCTTCGTCATTCCGGCCCTGACGGCGGCGGCCAGGTCGCCGTCGGGGACGCCGGACGAGCCGTGCAGGACGAGGGGAACGCTGACGGCACGGCGGATCGCGGCGATAAGACCGAGATCCAGAATCGCGTCGCGGGTCAGCATAGCGTGCGAGCTTCCGATCGCGACCGCCAGCGCGTCCACCCCGGTGGCGGCGGCGAATCCGGCCGCCTCACCGGGATCGGTGCGGGCACCCGGCGAGTGCACGCCGTTCTTGCCGCCGATCTCACCCAGCTCGGCCTCGACCCAGATCCCGCGGCGGTGGCACCAGGCGACGACGTCGGCGGTGGCCAGGACGTTCTCCTCGTACGGGAGCGCGGACGCGTCGAACATGACGGAGCCGAGGCCGAGCCCGGCGGCGGCGTGGATCAGCTCCGCATCGGCCGCGTGATCCAGGTGGACCGCGACCGGCGCCGTGGCCGAGCGCGCGACCGCCAGGCAGGCGCGGGCGATGGGCTCAAGCGCGCCGTGGTAGGCAACGCAGTTCTCGCTGATCTGCAGGATTACCGGGACGCCGGTGGCCTCGGCGCCGGCCACGATCGCCTCGGCGTGCTCGATGCCGATGACGTTGAACGCGCAGACGCCGCGGCCGGCGGCTTGCGCGGGTCCGATGATCTCGGTCATCGCGGCCAGCGGCATCAGGCCACCTCATTCCGGTCTAGCGTCGTGTCCTGGTGTGCTGCCGTGTCCCGGCCTGGCGTCGTGGCCCGGTCTGCTGCCGCCCGGTGCACCGTCACGGCGCTCAGCGCGCGGGCGTAATCGGCGTCGCTGAACTCTCCCGCCACCGGCGCCGCGACCGTGGCCGCGCCGAGGGCGGCCGCGTGTCGCAGCCGCTCGCCCCACGGGCGGCCGAGGACGAGCCCGTACGCCAGGGCCGCGACCACCGCGTCGCCCGCGCCCGTCGCGTTCCCTGCTACCTCGGGCGCGCGCGCCTGCCAGCGGCCGTCGCCGGTCGCGGCCAGCAGCCCTTGCGGGCCGAGCGACGCGACGACTGCCTGGGCGCCGAGGATCCTGAGCTGGTCGGCCGCGAGCGTGACCGCCGCCAGGTCCGGGCTGCCTCCGCCGCTCTCTCCGTTGCCGCCACTTCTGCGACTTCCGCCACTTCCACCGCCTCCGTCGCGCGGGGCTGACAGCCGCCGCCCGGTCA
>Ga0302326_10020382_pt1 | contig 13658 bp, 9 predicted proteins | sample Palsa_T0_3_FD_202264 | JGI IMG/M metagenome (GOLD analysis project Ga0302326, IMG submission 202264) | Peat permafrost microbial communities from Stordalen Mire near Abisko, Sweden - Palsa_T0_3 | ecosystem: Environmental > Terrestrial > Soil > Palsa > Peat permafrost | place: Sweden: Abisko... | reverse complement strand
CACTCGCCCCGTCACTTCCGTAGCCGGTATCCGCGCCCCATGCCGCCACCGCCGGCGCCGGCCACGCCAACTGCGTCGCCGCGTGGATCTGGTGAATCCCCATGCCCAGCCCGGTACACCAGTCATCGTGACACCCTGCCTGCGCCTCGCCCGTCCCCTTCTCATTGAGGATGAAGGTCGCGCACTGTTGCACCGCGGGGCGAAACTTGCACACCAGCGTTTGCTCGCGGATCGCCGTGCCCAGCGCTCCGATCCAGTAATTCTTTGTCGCACTCGTCGTCAGAAATCCCACGATATCCAGCATCTTGCGTCCGGGCACCCGATGATTCAGCTTCTCGCGCCGCCACAGCCGGCAACCTTCCAGCAATAAGAGCCGCATCACCTCCGCGCCCGAGTTGTTCGCCTCGCAGATGCAAGTACAGTTTCCGTAAAAGCGCAGTAACATCGCCAGCCGCGCCGCCAGGATATCATTGTCCCACCGGCAGGCGGCGCCGCTATTTTCCTCCTCCGACGGCACATAAATCGCCGCCACCAGCTCCAGGTCATGCTCGGCCGAGGCCCCGGGTTTCTGGTTTATTCCGCCGGGGCCGCTGATATATGGCGCCCGCAGAATTCCCGCCGCGTGCGTGTCCCGCTGTTTCGAGCCTTCGCTCTGCTCACCGGTCATGGGATCACAAAACCCGATATACGAGCACCCCGGAATCGGCGCCTCGCTCATCCACAGCCAGCCATCGGGATCGGGATGGAAAGATGAAGGGTGGAGGCGCTGCGCGCGGAGATCGGAGATAGGAGATCGTAGATCGGAGGCGCGAAGCCCATCTCCGAACTCCGAAACCCCATCTCCGACCAACACCCCCCGCTCCGCCAGCTCATGCGGCGCCTTTGACATTGGACATTCGACATTCGTCATTTGCACCCCCTCCGCCATCTCCCGCAACACCTCCAGCCCCTCCCGGTCAAACCGCCCCTCCCCCTCGGCCTCCATGAACTCCCCATGCAGAGTCGAGCGCGTGAACGCCGAATCCGCCCCGTGCTGGGCGACGATCCGGTCGATTTTGTCCTGGGTGATGTGCGGGCACTCCTTCAACCCGACCCGGATCCGCGTGAACCCGAGCGCCGCGTTGACCTGCGATTCATAAAAGCGCCCCGCCATCCGCCCCGGCGAACTCGTCAGCAAAATCGCATTGTAAGTGCAGCGATCGATCGCGGCGAAGATATCCTCACGCACCGTCTTCGCCTCGTCCACCATGATCAACAGCGGCCCCTGGATGTTATCGATCTTATGCCAGCCCTCCGCGCGCCCCGCCTGATCCGTGGTGAAGGCGATGAACTGCCCGCCCATCGGCGTATAAATACCGCGCTCCTGGAATTTCCACTGCGGAAACCGCGCCCGATAAGCTTCCATCGCCGGCATCACCTGCCCATCGAGCTGCTTCCCATCGGCGATCGTCAGCACCACCTTGCCCCGCGGATGCAGCATCAGCCACCCGAGCGCCAGCACGGGAATCACCACCGCACTTTTGCCCGAGCCATTCGGCGTCGCCAGCGACACCTGCACCAGCCGTTCGCTCGCATAATCAAACGGCTCAATCGCATCGCACTGCCATTCATAGAGCGAAAGCCCGAGAGCCCCCTCCGCAAAAGCGATGAATGACCGCTTCGTCTCTTCCGCGATAAATTCGAGGTTCTGACCGCCGCGCTCTTTTTCGATCATATGGGCTTTAACCCTGGGTTTCCCCCCGCCTCCCGCGCCAGCCGTCGCATCATCGCTTCCCGCTTCTTTTCCATCAACTCTTTCCACCGCTCCTCCGTCAGCATCCACACATTCCCGTCGCTTTCTCCGGAATCCTCCGGCCCGGCCGGCCCGCCGTCGATCTTCGGATTCCATCTGGAAATCAGCCATTGGCGCACCGCGACCCGCAACCTCGAGCGCGGCACCGCCTCCGCATTGGACACCACCGCCGCCGCCTTCCCCGAGCGGGCGCTCTCCCGCTGCATCCAGTCATTGCGGGCATCGTCCGCAATGTCCAGAATCTCCTCCGCCAGTTTTTCCGCCTGCAACTCCCTCGCCTCGAGATAACGCGCCTTAAACTCCGGATACTTCAGCAACCACCGGTAAATCGTCACCTCACCTGGCAGCTGCGGCAGCAGCGCGATCTGCCGCAGCGGCTCCCCGAGCGCGACCCGCTCACAAATCTCCTCCGCGACCGCCGCGGAAAATTCCACCGGCTGCTTGCTGCCGAACTTCACTTCCCCGCCGTGCGCAACATCAAACGCGGGATCGTGCGCGAAATCGAGCGCGCGATCGAGGGCCGCCGTACCTTCTTCCGAAGCTACGACCGTCCGCGGTTTGCGCCTGCTTTTGGTTTTTTCTGTCATGCATGCGGGCGTTGGGACTCGCGCGCGATTTGTCAAGACGGAAATCGAATTTGATAGCTACGAGGGCGGCTAGCGGTCAATCCACCGTTCCAGTGTGTCGCTCGCGGATGGAACGCAAGGCGCGCTCCACGGATGCACGAATGCGCGGGCTCTGGATTCGGCGCAACCAGGTTCGCGCTTCGCTCCAGCGCAACCCCTTCAAATCTGTCTCCGGCAGACTTCCGCTGACTCCGCTGCGATTCATCGCCGAGAGATAGGCCAAATCGAACAACGCCTTTTCCGCCAAGGCGACAAACCCTTCCACGCGGGAATCGTAGACGTAGCCACCGAAAAGCTCCGGTCTGATGCGATGCAGGGCGACCCGGCCATCGGGCATATCCCATTCGCCCGGCCGGCCCAGGGTGATCGCGAATTGCGTCTGGGGAATCTGCTGAATCCGATCGTGCAGGCGCAGAGCGGACCAACCGGAGAGGTATGCCAGGTAAGGATCAGCGCGTTGTTCGAGCATTGCCCTCGATTGCCCGGGCGCCCCTCAAAAAAATGCCGCCTGACAGGTCTGGCCTGTCAGGCGGGAGCACTGCACCATGCTGAAAACTCGCTCCTAAACTAACGGTTTCCAGCGGGACCATGGTTGCCTTGCGGCAAGTCGTGAACGGGGATGTCGCGGGCGGCGGTAAACGGATCGTGCCGGATGCTGGGATTGGGCGGCGGGAGACGCATCGGGGCGGGGTTGCACTGAGCAACTGGACTGATTTGCTTCCGCGTGCCGTGATCGATAGCAGATGGTATGCCCGGTACGGTAAGACATGGCTCATCGGAGGGAATGCTCACCCATCCCACTCCCACCCGCCTGGTGGATCATTGCATTTTGCCCCATCTCCTTTGGCAAATTGCCTTCTCCGGCGATTTCTCAACCACGGCTGACACGGGTTTCCCGGTTTCAGGAGCGGTCCGTCTCTTTCATCCGGGTAATTCGTGAAATCCGTGGTCCATTCTCCCGATCCAGGCTGATCGATTGCACTCCGGCGGCGGCGATTTCCTCTCGCCTCCCGCGCCATCCGGCGGAGGAGGACATTGCGCCGATCCATTAATTCCTGGAGCGCGGCCTGCTGGAGCCTGGCGATTTCGGCTGGGGATTGCCGGAGACGCTCGAGAGAAGGAAAGCCCTGCTTGAGGCTCCCCGACCAGCCGTGTGGCAAGCTCTCTCGTGGCCGGGCACCGGGCCATTTTCAATGGCGGATTCATGCCGCCTGGCGTCGACACTCGAGACGCTAAACGAGACTTGCCAGCTGACGGACAAGCGATAAAACCGTGAAAATAAGCCCGCCCGCGCCAGCCGCGGATCCAAATGGGAAATCTCAGTTTAGACCCCAAAGTCCCCACATTTGGCGAGGAGAAGTCGTCATGCGTGTTCAGACTGTTCCGATGATGGCGCTTTTTCGATTCGCTTTGCTCGTCATGCTCGCGTCTGGCCCTTGGACAGCGCAGTCCGCCGAACCACCCGGCGAGAAGGTGCTTTTCGAAGAGAACTTTACTGACGCGCCCGGCAACGGCTGGTCCTGGCTTCGCGAAATCCCCGATCATTGGAGAATCGATAAGGATCGGAAAGAACTGCTCATCCGCCCGGTATGGGCGGTTAACGGCCTGAAAAACACGCTGCTCCGGGCGCTCCCCGACGGCAATAAAGGCCCGCTCGCCATCGAGGTGCATATCGACCACGCGCCCCAGGCGGATTACGAACTATCCGGGTTGATATGTTACTTCGATGACGATAATTTCCTGCATATCAGCAGGGAACTCATGGGTAATAACAGAGATGGCAAAGTGCGGCTGTTCATGGGGGTATTGAAAGCAGGTCAGAGGATGCCACGGCCCATGCCCAAGGATGTCGACTATAACGACTCAGGCGTCGACTTGCGGCTGGTTATTAGCCAGAAAACCGCGACGGGATGGTATCGGACATCAAGCACGGAAGAGTGGCAGTTAATCGACGAACTGGAGATGCCCAGCGCCGCCACCGCAAAAATCGGCTTCCGGACCGGAAACGGTGAGGAGGACAAGCCGAGTTGGGTTCGGTTTAGCAAGTTCCGCATCCTGCAACTCGACCGTTGAGGGTGGCGGCGGCAGCCGCCAGCAATTGCACTTCGGAACGCACCTGCCAGGGAAGCTGCGCTTCCGCAGCCGCCCTCGGACCGCGGACCGAGCGGATATCCGCGTCCAGTGCGGATTGGTGGGCGCGATTACGAAGAGCGGTGGATTCTCCGCGGTGAAGTGCAACTTCCAGAAGCAATGCGTTCCGAAGTGCAACTTCGGAACGAGGTAAAAGTTGGGGCAAATCGCGGCAATTTGATAAAAGCAGCCCACTACGGATTTTTTGGGATCGCCACTGGCGCGCGTTGAGATGAAATAGGGCGAACCCCAATCCCATCGAATTTCATGAAGATCCTGTGGTTGCTCCTCCCGCTGGCGGCGCTGTCGATTTGTGCCTGCCAAAAGAAAGCGATTTCACCCGGGAGCGAGACGACACCCGCGCCGCAAAAAATCGATGCGCCCACGCCGGCGCCTCCGCCGCCGGTCGCGAAAGAGGCGCCGCTTCCGGAGAAGGCAACACCGGAACAACTGGCGTCGACCGTGCGCGTCCGCGTGGCCTTCGGTGGAATGCCGCCGCGGGAGACCGCCGGGGCGTTGCTGCATCGCGATGCGATCGCGGACAAGACGCTGGCGGAAGGGAAGCAACGCTTCGTCCTCGCCCGGCTCACTGGCTGGCAGGAGGCGCAGGTCCGCAATGCCGCGGCCACGATGGTGGTCTACCGCCATAAAGTGAACGCGATGGGCGATACCGGGGTTCGTCCTTCCCGGGCGCATCTAATCCAATTCGATGACGCGAGCAAACTGGCGCTGCTGACCTATAACGAAGACTTCGACTACATCCCGGAAGCCGGCTTTCACCTGGACCCGCCCTCGCCCGATGCGCGGGCCTATTCCGTCCTCCGAACGGTGGGTGAAGCGGGCGCCGAACCAGCCCCAGCCGAAGCACCGCCACCGCCGACGCCCGCGCCGATGGCGACGCCGCCGGTGGAAACATCGCCGCGCAATCCAGCCATGCGGCAATTTCCGGGCAGACCCATGTTTCCCCAGCAGATGCAGCACCCCATGATGATGTATCACACGCCCGTGCCGATCCCGGCAGTGCCATTTTCCGTGCAGATCGGCGCGTATCGACCGACTGAAAAATCCGGCGACGTGGTGAAGTTTGCCTCGGGGGATCAAGCTGGGGATGAGGGTTTGCTGGCCGTGGGCGCGCCGGATCGGTTGCTGGGATTCGTCTTCCAGGGGGCGAGCGGCGCCCGCGAGATTTTGCCCGTGACGCAGGCGGCGATCGAGATCCAGGTGCCGCAAGTCAAGGCGACCGCGATGCGCTTTGGCAGAATGTATTTTCCGAACTTGGAGTTTGATATTTCCACCGAGGCGCCCGGTGGAATGGTGCCCAAGGAACTCGTCGCCCGGCTGCTGGAATCTCCCACGATGTCGCTCGAGGCGGCGACACAGCCATTGGCCAACGGCACCTTTGCCCCGATCGACACGCAGCTCAGAAGCGCCCGGCGCTGGGATGCGGCCACCGGAATATTGAATGGTGGCCTGAATGCGCCGGGCGGCGGGATGAAGAAGACCTATCTCGTCCAACTCGAGTGGCCGGCCTTTCACGGCTCCGATCCGCCCAAATGCTACGGGCGCCCTTTCCTCGTCGAATTGGAGGCCCGGCCCGGAGGGATGTTTCCCACCATCCAGGGACTGGAACAGCCGGTCGCGGACGCCGGGAAACCTGCGGACGCCGGAAAGGTCGCGGACGCCGGGAAACCCGAGAAACCAGCGCCCGCCGAGGCGGCGCCGGAAGCGGCGGCGGCAGCCGGTCCGGGCCGGCCGGGCGGGCCGGGCGGTGCGGCCGCGGCCGGCGAGCCGGCAAAGAAGGTGGACGATCCCGAGGCCAGGAAATTCGCCCTGAATGCGCGGGTGCGAAATGCCTACCCGATCGCCGGCGGGCGCGAAATCCTCTTCGAGTTCGGGGAGGCCCCGCATTGGAAACGGTTCTCCTTCGAAAAGCTCGACTGGCTGCCGCTGCCACCGGGTGATGACGCCAACATCGCCATCGCCGGTAATTTGAGCTCGCTGTTTGTCCTCGATTTTTCGACCGGCGTGGTGGGCAAATACCGGCTTTCGGATCTGGAACCGCAGGGCAAGACCAGTTTGCCGACGACGGGCGAATACGCCGCCATTCTGGCGGGCGCCAATACCGATCATGCGCCGGTCCACGTGCTCACGGGGACGGGTGCTCTGGTTCTGGCGCCCGAAACCCTGGAGCGGCTCGATGCGCCGGCATCCGGCGATCGCATGGTGCCGGCCGCCACGCTCAAATTCACGCGCGGCGGACATTTTGCGATCACCGGCGACGGGTTGTGTATCACCGGCGAAGCCGATGCGCGTCGCGTGACTTATTTCTATAACAACAATGCGACTGGTCTGGAATCAAACTTCCTGGGTTCCATGAATGGCAGCCCTTTCCCGATGTTCGAAACAAAAGGGGTTTCCGCCGCCTATCGCTGCGAACCGGATGGCAGCTTGAAGTGCGTGGCCAGACCAGCCGAAGAAACGCCTCGTCCGGGATCGCGCGGCGCGGAGTGGCGGGACTGGGGAATCGCCCTCACGCCGAACAGCCCGATCCTGTTCCGCTTCCACCGCGAGACGGGGGAAACGGTCCCACCGAAGCCGCCGCATCTGGCTTGCATCTCCTACTACGACACGGCGCCCTTTGCCGAATTTGACGTGCCGGAGCTGACCGGATTGCGGGATCTGCAGAAGTGGAATCAGGATAGCTACGCCTTTTTCGATCCGGCGACGCTCCGCATCGCGACGCTGGATCTGGACAGGAGGAATCTCTTCGTCCGGCAACTGGGAGCACTGGACCAACGGGACCAGCCAGTGCTCTTGAATTGGCCCGACACCTCGATCGAACGTGGCGGCCAGTTTCAATTTAAACCCCGGTTGCTGGGCGGAAAACAATTTCGGGCGCAGGTCTGGGGGCGAGCCGGGCTGCCGCAGGTCAATGACGCCGACGGGACGGTGCAATTCCCGCTCGCCAAAACGGAGGTCGACTCCTTTCTGCTCATGAATCTGGTGGTGGCGGGAGCCAAAGGATCGGATATCCCCTACCCGGTGCCGTTGCACGTGGCGGGTCCCGAATGGCCCTTCGTCGCCCCGGTCTCGACCGAGATGAAGGAACTGAACATGCGCGGCGCCGGAGTCAAAACGCTGGGAAATTCCTCCAGGAATTTTCGCGTGCTGCCGACAACGTGGCATGTTTTCAATGACCCGATCGTGGAGATCAAAGGTCCGGTTTCGGGTTGCGCCATTCTGCTCACCAAGGCGGGTCGCGTGGACTTCTTTTCCCTGGAACACCGAAAGGTCGTTGGGGCGGCGCCGCTCATCCCGGGCGCCCAATATTACCCCGCCGCCGGAGCGCTGCTGGAATATGATCCGGGGCAGCGCAACCTGACGCGGATCGAGGTGCCCGATGGCCGCCGGACGGCGGTGCTCGAGCTGCCGCGCGGGATTCAGCTGGAAGGGATCGGCGCGGGGATCGATCCCAACAGCCCCGTGACGCTGGTCGTCACCGGGCTGCTCAATTCGCCTGCGCCGACACTGGGCGATCTGCCGCTGAAGTTCACCGGAGTGCCGAATGCGGTGGTGATCGTCGATGGCAAAACCCTGCGATCGTCCGGATGGACGCAGCCGGTCCCGGTGAGGGAGATCATGCGCCAAACCGGGCCGCCCCAGGACATTGCCGCGATGGTCTTCCCGATGAATCAGCGCCCCGCCGTGCTCCCGGCCTCGCGCGATGGGCGCATCGTGACCCTGCCCAAATCTCTCCTGGTGCTCACGCCGACCTATGCCGCGGCTCAACCGCTGGATAATTCCGAGGCGCCGATGTCGCTGTCCGGCTGGAGAACGGCGACGGGTTCATTATCCGGCCTGATAACCATCGATGGGAATGGTGACATGTTCCGGGCCGGGCAAAAGTTCGGTGAATCGCTGCCCAATAATGTCTTTGGCGGGACCCCGTGCGGCCGTTACCGCCTGGAGTGGGCCTCGGGAATTCCCGGTGGCATGGATCGCTGTCTGCAGGTCCGGCTCACGGATGATGGGCGTCCGTTGATGCTCGGGGCGCGTTTCCACATCTTCAGTCAGTTCAATACCGTGACCACGGAGAAGGGTGGTGGTCTTCGCGTCGTGATGCTCGGGGACAAAGGGCCGCTGGCCCTTTTGAGCGACTCGGGCCGCGCGCTCCAACTGACCGAATTCAACATTCCCGAAATCGCCAGGGATCTGCTTCCGACCGAGTTTCACGTCGTCTCACAGCCTGTCCCTTGCCTGTTTGAAGGTGACACCATGCGCTACCAGATCCTGGTCAATAACCCGGCAGCGGTGACCTCCTGCCGCCTGGTCACGCCGCTGCCCGGAGCGCTCGTTTCTGCGCGGGGGTTGCTGACGTTCACCGCGCCCCAGCGGACCAACAAAGTAACCCGTGTGCAGATCTCCGTCGAACTCGTAGGGACGAATGGTCAAAACGTGCTCCATGAATTCCCGATCTATATTCTTCCCGTCCCGCATGGTGGCATGAGTGGCCGCTTGCCGTCGATCTGATCCACCATGCACATGAAGCCAAATGGGATTTCCCGGATGATGCTGCTCCTGTACACGATTGCTTTGCTCTCCATTCTGGCGAGCGCAGGGCACGCCGCGGATAAGCCCCCCGCGATCAGGAAGGGCGTCTGGCCGAACAAGCCATATGCGAAGGTCATCGGTCACCGCTTCAAAGTGCCTTCCGACGACGTCAAAGAACCCGGTGTGCCGAGCGGATTCTCGCTTCTCCACAAGTCTGGGGTCGATACCAAGCAACTCGCATGAGAACCTTCAGAAGGAGCGAGACCAGCGGTGACTGGCCCTTCTAACTTCGGGTTCGCCGATTCAGTTCGGCCTCGGCAAGCTGGTGCTCTCGGCTTTTGGGGGAGCAGAGCGCTTGATACTCCCGCAATGATTCCAGCGACATCCCACGGAGTTCGGCGGCGAGATCGGCATCGGAGAGCGGCGGTGTCCGCCGTTTCCAGGCATCCACGAGCAGGCCAATCCAGAAGCCGATCAGACCTAAAAAGATAGCGCCGCCGGCCCAGAGAACTGGCCCGGCGGGCGGCTCCAAAGCCGCGGCGCTGCCAAACGAGAGCATAAGCATCGGCAGGAGACAACCTCCGCCCAGGCAGCCGGCTACTCCGGCGCCCAACGTCGATCCTTTGCCGGTCGGTGGCCGGTCTTTCCCAGTGCCGGAGGAGCGATCGGCCGCGCTGGATTTCGATTCGCAGAGGGCGCTGGGGAACGGGAAACCGCATTCGCACACCCACGCATCGTCCGCGTTCGACCGGGAACATTGCGGGCATGTCTTCACGGCCGAGCAATCGTTATGCCTCCGAGAATACAAAGGCGGGCTTGCATGACGGCGGCCAGCGTCCTTACTTCAAATCAACTGTGAATCCCGTTGTCCTGCTTCTGGCTGATAGAAACGCGTTCTTTTTCGGGATGATCATGGCCATTATTTCTTTGGCGGCCCGCGGGTGGTTAAAGCATTTCGCCGCTCTCGCGGCAATCCGCATCGTTGGGGTGATTGGTGTATGCCTCGTCCTCGCGTCGTCCACACCCTTCCCTCTTTGGGCCTACGCCGTCTGGCTCGTTCTCTGGGTTGCTCCATTCGTCGTTCCCTTTCAGCGAGCAAGGCGGCTCATTTTTCTTCCCTTCCTGCTTATCTCCGGAGTGCTCTGTCTGCTCGAAGTGCCTCATTGCCTCACCCCAAAGATTCCTGTCAGCCAGGACCAACACATCTACGTTCTTGGCGATTCCTTGAGCGCGGGTATTAGCCCTTCGGAGCGAACCTGGCCCCTTGTTCTTGGGGATCTTTGCCGTTTGAACGTGACCAATCTCGCGCAACCTGGCGCCACCACCGCCGACGCGTTGCGGCAGGACAAGGGCATTCTTGAACCAAAGTCGCTGATCCTGATCGAAATTGGGGGCAACGATTTGCTGGGGTCGGCCTCCAGTGAGGAATTCTCCAGGAAATTGGACCAGTTGCTTTCTGACATCCCTTCCACCTGTTCTTGCGCCATGTTCGAACTGCCGTTGCTGCCATTTTGCAGCGGCTATGGCGAAGCTCAGCGGAATCTAGCCAGAAAACACAACGTGATCCTCATTCCTAAAAAATGCCTGGTGAAAGTGATCGGCGGAAATGGCAACACACTCGACGGGCTTCATTTGTCACAGAAGGGCCATGATGCTCTCGCCCACGCCGTGTCTGGCATGCTTAGCGTTCGGCGCTGAGCATCCCTCTTGGTTTCCTCGTTCCGAACTCGAGCGGAGCGAGAGGCCAATCCCGCCCATGCGGGATTGCCCAAAGGGTGGCGGCGGCAGCCGCCAGCAATTGCACTTCGGAACGCACTGCTTCTGGAAGTTGCACTTCACCGCGGAGAATCCACCGCTCTCCGTAATCGCGCCCACCAATCCGCACTGGACGTGGATATCAGCTCGGTCCGCGGTCCGAGGGCGGCTGCGGAAGCGCGTCTTCCCCGACAGGTGCGTTCCCAAGCCCCCAGCTTGGGAACGAGGGCAGCACTCTAAATAATGCCCCTGACAGATCTGGTTTGTCAGGCGGGAGCACCGATTAAACTCTTACTTCCCGGGCGTAAAGCTGTTGAGCTCCAGAAGAACCCTGGCTCCGCCTTTAAAGATTGTATCCGATTTCACGGTGCCGATGCCGGGCGCGTCCCAAAAATCCTCAGTAAAAGCTCCGTCGGCCGCTACCGTGCGAATGTGAAAGCATTTGGGATAGGTTTTTCCGTTGACGGTGAGGTCCTGCATCTCGACCACCGTACCGTTCATGGTTCCGTTCGAGGTCTTGGAACTCCAGGTGCTGCCCACTTTAAGCGGCAGCACCAGTGCAATCGCCTCAACGGCATTCGGCTGATCGTCCAGATGGTAGATGGCCTTGTCTTCTTTGCGGAGCATCTCGTTTATATCGAGATTCTGCGGCCATCCTTCTGTCCACGTGTGGCAGCGAAAGTAGCTCTTTCCATTTCTCAGCGCGGCCGCCTCCACCCGCTGATGCCCGGTGCCAATCCGTTTCGATCCCTGCGGCGAAAAAATGGTCGCTGTCATGACACTCTCCTGCCCCGCAAGCAGCGGCTCATAATCGTCGGCGGCCGCAGGGTCAGCCGCCCGCGAGAGCGGCTGGCCTGAAAGGACGGCGCCAAGGGCGAGGCAGGCCACGAGGAACGAAGCGGATTTCATACGCCGCGGTTTTAACCGGGATTTCCCATTGGGATTCATGTTCATATCGAGGGCGCGTTTTGTTTGGCGATTTTCTTCTTTCTCCATGGTTTGTGTAGCAAATCCAGGAAATCCGCGTTGGATCGGTTCCTAACCGCCGCAAGCGATGTACGCCATTCCCGGATTTTGGAACCGCGGATGACTCGGATTGCCCCTTCCGTAACTGCGGGACCATGGGCGTCTCGCAGCTCAGCTGCACGGATTAAGAGGGCGTCTAAGAAGCAGTCCGTCTCTTTCATCCGTGTCACCTGGCAATCCGTGGTCAATTCTTCCGGTCCAGGCCGATCGATTAAACTCTGGTGGCGGCGGCGGTTTCCTTTCTCCTCCTGCACCATCCGGCGGCGGAGGAGGTTTTCTCCTTCGGCAGTCAAATCCGGCGGCGGCGGCGGTTTTCTTCCTCTGGCAGCTAACTCCGGCGGCGGCGGTTCTTTGCTCTCTCCAGCAAGGTTGGTACCGCCTCCTCCTCCTTCTTTCTCTTCTCTTATCTTATCTGGTCCGGCTTTTGTCCCACGACCTGTCCCCACTTTCGTGGGACATTTGTCCCGCCAGCGCTCCGCCTCGCGGCGCTGGTAGTCTCTCTGACTCCTCCCGGCTCCGCGCCTGGCCGCTTCGCCGTGGTGTTTGGCGTGACCGGGAAGGGTCATGGCGCGATCCCGACCCGAAAGCCGGACCACGGCACGCCTGGCATCGGCAAATCCCGGACAGGCCCTAACGCGGCCCAGGAATGCGGACGACATGCGGACCTTGGTCCCGTCTTCCGAGTGTTGATCGAGCCATAACCGAACGGCATGCAGCCGCCCGATCCCGCCAAATTCATAAAGATTCGTCGCCGTCGCGCTTTGCCGCACTTTCGGATCCGGACATGGCTCCCGGCGCATTCTGGCCCAGGCCATCTTGAACCTCCTTCGCAAGATTGCTCCCTCCGAAGAAATGAAACCTCGGTGCCCGATCATCCCGTGGCACGTTCCCGACCGGCTGCTCACCATGCCGGGAATGGCCGCGCGGGCGCCTCGCAGGTCATCCACAGCGGCGACCGCGGGTGAATGAAAAGCTGGGAGGTTCATGTTTGCGTAATCCTACCGCTCATTTGCCTCATGCTTATCCCATTTCGCGGGCAGGAAGTCAATGTTTTTTTGCCATCAAAGGGCGTCCAAGGCTTCAGGGAATGGGTTACACGCTCCTCCGAACTCCGGCCGTCGCTTTGTTAGGCATACATATGCTTAATTCCACTTACACTTACTAACATGTGGGCCAGGAGGACGTCTAAGCTTTTTTCTGGCGCGCTACCGGTGAAGGTACCGATATCGACGCCGCGAAATCCGGGAGCTCGAGCGGGCACGCACTCTGCGCGGTGGGAGCATCGGGCGGCTGGAGTGTTGGGACGCCCCTTCAGGGCTGGCGGCATTTTCGTAATGGTAACCTAGGGCGTTGCCCTAGGCTGGGATGTCGGCGGGCCTTTGGCCCTATTTTCCGTTATGCGCCAATTCTCCATTTGGCCTTTCGCTCGCGGGCGTAGTTTGAGTGCGCGCGGGCGGTGCCAGGGAGGGATCCCGTAGTCGCGGGAGCCCGAGCCTGCCCTGCGGTGTCAGGTAGGGATCCCGTAGTCGCGGGAGCCCCAGCCTGCCCTGCGGTGTCAGGTAGGGATCCCGTAGTCGCGGGAGCCCCAGCCTGCCCTGCGGTGTCAGGTAGGGATCCCGTAGTCGCGGGAGCCCCAGCCTGCCCTGATCCCGCGACGGCGGGACGAATGGGTCCGCAACGCACGCCTTAGCCGTGCGCCCTGCCTAGAGCGTGTCATGCATTTTAGGATGGGGCGGCCAGTGCGCGGTAGGGACGGCGCGCCGCGCCGTCCTCGGTAG
>Ga0302326_10020381_pt1 | contig 13658 bp, 12 predicted proteins | sample Palsa_T0_3_FD_202264 | JGI IMG/M metagenome (GOLD analysis project Ga0302326, IMG submission 202264) | Peat permafrost microbial communities from Stordalen Mire near Abisko, Sweden - Palsa_T0_3 | ecosystem: Environmental > Terrestrial > Soil > Palsa > Peat permafrost | place: Sweden: Abisko... | reverse complement strand
CGCCGCAATCGGCGGCAGCGGCGCGGCCTGCGCGCTTGCAACAAGCGCGGCAGCACCTGCAACAAATCCAAAGGTGAGTTTTAGAAAGTCCCGGCGCTCCATAACCTCTCCTCTTTGCTGATCATGAACAATGGAGGGAGTTTCACCGCAGCAAGATGAATGCGCGATGAATTGGGGCACTCACCGCCTAGACCCTGTCGAGAGCGCAATTCGCGCTCATCGCGGTGCCGTCCACTCTCGTTGCGGCAGGATGCTAGATACATCTTCCACGACGACCAGCGCCGGTAGAAATGGATCGCTGCATTCGCAGAAACGACGACCTGGCTAAACCCACCCGCCGCGCGCCATGATCGCGGCACATAACAGGATGATGACGATGGCCGCCAACTCGCTGTGAATAACGATAGTAACCCGTCGCAATTTTTTTGCGCTGATCGCGGGCACCTGCCCCGCCCTCATCGCCCCACGCCAGGAAAGAAATTCCATCGTCGGAATGATCGACAACAGTCCAACGATGATGAACAGCCCGAGCTTGGCATGAAAGGCGTGACTGTGAAGATAATAGTCCGCGCCCTTCTCAAAAAAGAACACCCGCAGCAACCCGACCACCAGCAGCGCCCCCGCGGCGATCCCGAGCACCAGATCCGTCACCTGCAGCCGGCGCGCCGAAGCCAGCGTCAACTCCCCGCGGATCAGTATGAACTCGATCGCGACCGCCGACACCAGCGTGAAGGCGCAGAGGTGATGGAGAAAGGCGAACAGTGTGGACATGGTAGGGGGCTCCGTTGTCGCGAATTGTAGACGACGGGTCAGTGGACGCAATGCCGGAAAATTGTGGGTTGGGCGACCTCTCCGCCGTAGCTCGAAAAGCGAAGGCGGAAGCCGTAACCCACCGCTTGCGACGATGGACAGACGGTGGGTTACGCTACGCTAACCCACCCTACACGCTTAGTCCTGCACCAAGTGGCGCATCCCGGAATGAAGAAAACTACAACGGCAAATTGTCGTGCTTCTTCGCCGGCATTTCTACCTTCTTGTCCCGCAGCATCGCCAATGCCCGTGCGATCCGTCGCCTGGTCGAGTGCGGCATGATGACGTCGTCGATATAGCCGCGCTCGGCAGCGATGAAGGGCGACAGGAAGCGGTCTTCATATTCCTTGGTGCGCGCGGCGATCGCATCGGCGTCGCCGATGTCGCTGCGGAAGATGATTTCGACCGCGCCCTTGGCGCCCATCACCGCGATCTGCGCCGTCGGCCAGGCGTAGTTCATGTCGGCGCCGATTTCCTTGGACGCCATCACGTCGAACGCGCCGCCATAGGCCTTGCGCGTGATCACGGTCACCAAGGGCACCGTGCATTGGGAATAGGCGAACAAGAGCTTGGCGCCGTGCTTGATCAGGCCGCCATATTCCTGCGCGGTCCCCGGCAGGAAACCCGGCACGTCGACAAAGGTGACGATCGGAATATTGAAGGCGTCGCAGAAACGCACAAAGCGCGCGGCTTTTCGTGACGCATCGCTGTCGAGCACGCCCGCCAGCACCATCGGCTGGTTGGCGACGAAGCCGACCGTGCGCCCGGCGATGCGGCCGAAACCGGTGACGATGTTCCTGGCAAAGGTTTCGGAAATCTCGAAGAAATCGCCCTCGTCGACGACTTTCAGGATCAGCTCCTTCATGTCGTAGGGCTTGTTCGGATTGTCGGGGATCAGCGTATCCAGCGACATGTCGACGCGCTCGATGTCGTCAAAGCTCGGCCATTCCGGCACGCCGTCGGTATTGTTGGAAGGCAGGAAATCGATCAGCCGGCGCATCTGCAGCAATGTCTCGACGTCGTTCTCGAACGCACCATCGGCGATCGAGGAGCGCGTGGCGTGCACCGAGGCGCCGCCGAGTTCTTCGGCGGTCACCACCTCGTTGGTGACGGTCTTGACCACGTCGGGCCCGGTCACGAACATGTAGCTGGTGTTCTTCACCATGAAGATGAAGTCGGTCATCGCAGGCGAATAGACGTCGCCGCCGGCGCAGGGGCCCATGATGACGGAGATCTGCGGGATCACGCCGGAGGCCATGACGTTGCGGCGGAACACATAGGAATAGCCTGCGAGGGCGGCGACGCCTTCCTGGATCCGCGCGCCGCCGGCATCGTAGAGCCCGATGATCGGCGCCCGCGCCTTCATCGCCATATCCTGGATTTTGACGATCTTCTGCGCATGGGTCTCGGAGAGCGAACCGCCGAACACGGTAAAATCCTTGGCAAAGACAAAGGTCTTGCGGCCGTTGACGGTGCCCCAGCCGGTGACGACGCCGTCGCCGGGCACCTTGGTCTTTTCCATCCCGAATTCGACCGAGCGGTGTTCGACGAACATGTCAAACTCCTCAAAGCTACCCTTGTCGAGCAACAGCTCGATACGCTCACGCGCGGTCAGCTTGCCGCGGGCGTGCTGCGCCTCGATGCGCTTCTCGCCGCCGCCGAGCTTGGCACCGGCGCGCCGTTCCTCAAGGGTATCCAGGATATCTTTCATGCGTCTATTCCCACCCGATTTGCGGACGTTCCAAGATTTGCAAGATTTGAATGCGTTCTAACACGGCATTTTGCCGGCGGGAAACGCCCTTCCCGGCATCCGGCAGCCCTGCAGTATCCCTGTGGTATCCTTGGGCGGCGCACGCTATATCCGGGGCCAAAACGGGAGGCAGAGTTCATGACCGATATCGCGCGCGCAGAGACCACGGGCACCGTGACCGGCGGATTGCGGACGCTGCTGCGGCTCGAGGGGCTGGCGCTGTTTGCGGGAATGACGCTGCTCTACGCGGTCTGGGGCGGATCGTGGTGGGTCTACGCTTTATTGTTCCTGGTGCCGGATCTGAGCTTTCTGGGCTATCTCGCCGGTCCAAGGGTGGGCGCCATCATCTATAATGCCGCGCACAGCTACATGGCGCCGATGACCCTGATGACAACAGGATTCGGGCTCGACTCGCCGCTGACATTGTCCATCGCCATGATCTGGCTGGCGCATATCGGCATCGACCGCGCGCTCGGCTTTGGCCTGAAATACAGCGCCGGATTCGGCTTCACCCATCTCGGCCGCATCGGCAAGGCGTAAGCGATTCCTGCAGGCATTGTTCAGGCTCGGGTGGCGGCTGCTTCGCCGCGCGTCACTGCAACGAGCAACAGCCGTCGCAATTCGGATTCAGTCATTCCGGGATGGTCCGAAGGACCAGACCCGGAATCTCGAGATTCCGGGTTCGATGCTACGCATCGCCCCGGAATGACGATATCCCCCTACTTCTCTCCGACCTTGAACGGCGGCTCCTTGCCGGGGGGCGTGGTTTCCTCCGCCATTGCCAGCATCATCGCCACCATGACGTAATTGCCGGCGACGCCGGTCAAATCCACGATCTGCTGATCGCTGAAGATTTTCTTGGCCCGCGCATAGGTTTCGTCCGACACCTTCTGTGTGGTGGTGAGCTCGGTGACGAAATCGTAGACCACGGCCTCATCCTCGGCCATGCCCGACGGCCGCTTGTTGGCCTTGAGCTCGGCGATGATATCGGCCGAGAGACCCGCTTTGGCCGCCAGCGGCGCGTGCGCGAACCATTCAACCTGCGAGCGCCATTGCCGCCCGATGATCAGGATCGCAAACTCGTTGAGCTTGGTCGGCACCGAGGTTTCCCAGCGCAAATAATGAAACAGATCGAACAGCCGCTGGCCCAGTACCGGGCTGCGCATGATCGGATTGTAGGGTCCGCCGAGGCCGACGCTCGAGATCTTCATCACCTGCTCGCCGAGCGGCTTTTGCGCGTCGCTGAGCTGGTCCATGGTGAGTTGCGGAAAGCGCGGTTCCCTGGCGGTCGCGGACGGCGGAAACATCGTGGCGGCGAGCCAGCCGCCCGCCGCGGCGAGCATCAGCGACGACATCCAGATGGCAGATTTCATGACTTCCTCCGAGCATTTCTTGTTGGTGCACGGATGCTAATCCAGCCGGCTTGCCCGCGCCAGCGGGATCAGCGCAGGCGCTGGATCAGATCGCGCCGATATCGGCGAGGCATTGCTGCGTCAGCTTCATGCGATCGGCGACATGATGCGGCTCGCGCACATCGAGATTGAGCGCGAACACCGTATCCGAGTTGCCCTTCTCGGCCCAGCCCACCATCCAGCCCAGCGACGGCTTGCCGATCTCGGCCCCCAGCAGACCCGACTTGGCGCGGATGATGGAATCGCCGGATTTGGTGACGGGCAAGATATCGCGCACCAGCTCCTGGCTGCGCTGCGAGACCGGCAGACTGCCGCGGCGCAGCCGGTCGACGAAATCGACCTGCTGCACCGGATCGATGCGCAAATTGCCGGTGAGCCAGAACTGGTCGATGCCGCCGCCGATATCGCGATTGCCATATTCGAACAGATCGAGATATTTCTGCATCCGCTCGGCGCCGATGCGCCGGGCGATCTCCTGATAGACCGGCACCGCCGACGCGGCGATCGCCGTGCGCAAGGTGTGATCGCGGTTCCAGGCCTCGATGTTTCTGGTGACGCCGTCCCATTTGAAGATGTCCTTGTCGGGATCGCCGACCACGCCGGTCTCCAGCGCGATGATTGAATTCGGAATCTTGAAGGTCGAGGCCGGCAGTTTCGCTTCGCCCGAGCGGTCCTTGTCGCTGGCGATGACGAGATAATCGTCGATCTTGTAGCCGACGAACGTGCCGGCGGTTCCGGCATCGGCAAACCGCCTGGCCAGACCCTCGCGAATTTCGCTGCGCTGGTACACGACATTGGCAGAGCCCCGCGACGGCAAAAGGCCGGCGCCGGCGAGAATACCAAGGACATGGCGGCGATTGATCATGATGGCGACGTCCGGTCCGGCTTCAAAACGCCGGCGACGATGCCGACGGCATCGTGGTGAAACAATGACGATCGGACGAAAGAAAGACTAGCGGATGCGGCCCGACAGCCGCAGCACAAAAATCAGCACTTCCGCCACAGCCTTGTAGAGTTCGGCCGGAATTTCATCGCCGAGTTCGACGTTGGAGAGCGCGCCCGCCAGCACTTCGTTCTCTTCGATCGGGATGTCATGGGCCTTGGCGACCTCGATGATCTTGGCGCCGATGCTGCCCTTGCCCTTGGCGACGACCCGCGGCGCGCCGGTCCGGTCGTAATGCAGCGCGACCGCGAGCTGGTTCCTGCTGTCGGCACTCACAGCGCACGATCCAGAAAATGTCCCGCCGGCGCCGAGGCCGATTGCAGCGGCGCGCCGTCGCGGACCACGATATCGCCGGGCTGCAATTCGGCGCGGCTCAAGGCCTGGCTGAGCTGCGAAACCCCGGCGCGCAATTGGGCCGCGGTCGCGGGCCGCTCCGCCCACATCCGCACCGAGGTGCGATCTCCCGTGAGCGATACCATCGCATGGACCGGACCGGCGGGTTCGACGTCGAGCGAGAACCGCGCCCGCCAGACCTGCTTGGCAGAACCGGCCTCGCGGCCGCCGCCATCGCGCGAAATATCGAATTGCGCCATCGCGGTGCCCTGCGGCGTCGCGAACGGGATTTCGAAATTCCAGCGTGGCGCGGCGGCATCGAGCCGTCCCGTGGTCGTATCGGTCTGGCCCGGCAATGACGCCACCTGCAGCAGCGTCTGCCGCGCGATCGCGCCATCGGTATCCGCGAGCAGATGCTGCATGGCTGTTTCGGCAGAAGAGTTCGACACCAGCGTCGCGGGCAGCACCGGCTGCGCCGCCGGCAACGCGCCATTGATCGGCGGCGGCGGCAGGTTGGTGCGCGCGAATTCGGCGTCATCGACCGCCAGGGTCCGCGCGCCCGTCAGCGCCGGCAGCAGCGAGAGCGCCTGGCTGTTGTCGAACGCGAACCTGGCCAGGTTTCCCGCCGCCAGCGGGCTGCTCTGCACGGCGGCTTCCTGCAGCAGATTGAGCGCCGCACTGCTGGCCGCAGTCCGCGCGGCCGCATCCGCCGTTGTCGCGGCGGACGAGATCATCTGGTTGGCCGCGCCGAGGTCGAGAATTTCCTGCGCGGTAACGGGCGCCGCGCTTTGCGACGCCGCGGCGGTTTGCACAGAAGCCGCTGATGTCGTGATTTCGGACGCGAGCAGCGGCGCGAGTTCCGGCGATGGCACCGTCGGCGTTTCCGGCGCGGCAATAATCGTGACCGGCTGCGATGGTTGAGCGGATGGCTGGGTGCCCTGCTCGATCACAACCGCTGCCGGCGTCGTTCCCGGAACCGCTGCCGCCGTTGACGTGGCGCCTGGCTGCACAACCACCTCGGTCGGCGTCGTGGTTTGCGGGGCCGCCGACGATGTCGCGCCCTGCGCGGTTGCTGTCGCGGTCGGCGCGTTTTGTGTCGCCGATGTAGCCAGCGCCACCGGCGCGGTGCCAAGCGAGGTCGTCAGCACCTGACGCAGCACGATCAGCGCCGCCTTGAGATCCGGCGCTCCGGTGGATGACGACACTGAACCCGACGCCAGCGATGCTTCCAGAAACAGCCCGGAAGTCTGAAACGCCTGCTTGATGTCATCGCCGGTCAGGCCCGGATCGAGGCTGGTCTGCTGCGCCAGCACTTGCGCCACCGCCTGCTGGACCTGCGGCGGCAGGCCGCTCAGCCCGGCGGCAACGCCGAGATTGGAAAACAACGTCGCCAGCGAAGTCTGCTGGGTCACCGCGGTCTGGGCCGCGGCCGAGACCGCTGACGTCTCCAGCGCGGTGAGCTGGTTGGCCACCACAGTCCCAGGCGTGGCCGTAACCGCAACACTGGCCACCGCGCCGGGCGCCAGGGTCACGGAGTCACCCGCTGCGGTCGATGTCGCGGCCCCCTGGCTTGCGGAAGCGCCGCCTTGCTGATTGACCACCGCGAGCCCGATGCCATCAGGGGTCTGTGAAACCTGGAGCTGCAGCGTCTGGCCGGCCTGCAGCGGGACCTGCGACACCACATCGAGCGGCTGGCCGGCAATCGAGATGGTCACCTGATCGTTGCCGAGGATCTGCAGCACCTTGGCGCTGATCACGCTGCCCGGCTGCAAGACGATATCCGCCGTGGCACCCTGCGCGGCGACGTGCGGAACGTTCGGGGTAATCACGATCGACATGGGTTTACTTGGGTTACTTGGGTCTACTTCACCGGGTCAGGCCCGGCCGACGCTATCCCTGTGTCGTAAACCCGTCGTTAACCCAGAGCCGGATTCAGAGCCTTCAGGATGCCGGCGGCGGCCTTGAAGTCGACCCATCGGGCCGCCCGGCGCGCCGCGACCTCCTCATCAATGCCCCATTTTTCGATGTTCCAGTCCTCGTCGACATGGGCGGCGGCCCAGACCTGGTCCTGATCGAGCACGCCATGCAGCAGCGCCAGCGCGAGCAGCGCCGAGCCGGTCAGCGTCGTGATCACATGCACCGCCGCGATCGACCAGGGGTCGGACGGCAGCGCGGCCCGCGCCGCGGCGATGGCCGTCTCGGGCTGGAGGACATGCACGATGCCCTCGGCCAGAATGAAATGGGCGCCCAGCGTATCCGCGGCCCAAAACAGGATCGGGTCCCAATGCGCCGCCTCGCGCGCCACCAGGCCGTCGGGATGACCGGCGCGATAGAACAGGAGATCAGACCCCAGATATTTCGCGACGTCCTCGGTGACGGCGTCGACCCGGTCGACCACGGCATCGACCACGCTGTTGGCAAAGCGGGTGAACGGCATCGTCAGGGGATCGATCAGCTCCGCCTGCGCCTGCCATTCGCCCGCGATGGCCTCGGCAATCTCGCGGCTCGGCGCCGTCAGCGCGCGCCCGGAAGGGGTGCGGATCGGCTTGCCATCGAGCGTGACGGCAAATCCGCCGGCCGCTTCCACGACATCGGCCTCGGTATAAAAGCGCTTGCGGCGCGGCGTGCGGGTCGTGCGCCGCACGGCTTCCTCCGGATCGAGCGGAGAATGGCCGGCCACTTCATCGAACAATTCACGCATTTGCGTTTTCGGCTTCCGTTTCGGCTTCGATGCGTCGGTGATATCTGTACGCAGGGTACGACATGGATGGATGCAAATAAAGCGAGCCGGCCGGCGATGGCGAAGGTCTTTGCGATGGCCTTGACCGCGATCCTGACCGCAATGCGGGTGCCGCCGGCCAGCCTTGTTCTACTGGCAGGCCTTGTGGTCGGCATTTCGCCGGTTGAAGCAGGATTCCGCTCCCCGGAATCGCTGGTCCGGAATGTCTATGCCTATTACGGCGACCGCTCGTCCGAGCTGTCGAGCGGGCTGCCGCGCGATGCCGCCACGGCGCGCCAGTTCTTCGATCCGAGCCTGCGCGAGGCCTGGCGCGCGTCAACCCAACCGCCCTACGACTTTCTGGTCCAGAGCCCGACCTGGAAGCTCGGCGCCATCTCGATATCAATCCTGCGCAGGCAGTTCGACAAGACCTATGTCGCCGTCGCCTTCGACAATCAAGGGCGCGCCGTCACCCTGAACTTCATTCTGGTGACCGGTCCCGAGGGCTGGGTGATATCGGATGTCGAGAGTCCGCACGATTCGCTGCGGATGTTTCTGGCGCAGTTCAGAAACCGGGGCGCGAACCCGTAAGGTCAGAAAGCTCAGGCGCGCCACAACCGCGGCGCGGCGCAACGCCTGCCGCTCACACGGCGCTCGCGATCGGCAGAGGCCTGATGATGTCTTCCGTCGCCAGCGTGGAATCGACGACGTCCCAGTGCTCGATGTGCTTGTAGATGATGACCTTGCCCTGGAGCCAGGCCCCGTGCTTTCGCGTGAAGGTTTCCAGCTGATCGCGCTGGCCGATCAATTCGACGCACATCGTGAGATCGGGGTTTGGAACTTCAAATCCCTGGTCGTGGGTTTTACCGTGATTGCTGTAGCCGAAATGAGTGTGGTGCGCGACGGCGTTCATGATGCCGGCACTTTTGGCCGCCAGAATCAGTTCGCGGTACAACGGCCGTCCACCGAACAGCGACTTTCCGTTCGAGGGCGCCTTTTCGCGCGGTTTCATGTAGATCCGGACCATGCCGATCTCTTTGGGCGCGAGTTTGTGGGAAAACGGGGTCATGGCTTGAACCTTCTGTTGGTTGTCCGGAATCTGACGGGCGGCTTGCCGGCGGTATTGAAGGCGATCGATGAAATCGACGATCGGTGACGAGCCGAAATCCCGGACATGACGCATCGACACATCCGGGGGGATTTGATCGGAAGACGTCTTGGGAACGCCGATGCGCTGTGAGAGGTAAATGCTGGAGTGGCCGCTGCAGAGATAGGCGAGGAAGCATGCGACAGCCATGTAGGCGGCATGGGTGGCGCCAAACAGCTCGATCCCCATGATCATGCAAGCCAGCGGCGTGTTCGATGCTCCCGCGAACAAGGCGATAAGTCCGAGCCCGGCGAACAGGTCCGTCGGGGCTCCGAGCACGCCGGAGAGAGCATTGCCAAGCCCGGCGCCAATAAAGAAAAGCGGCGTGACTTCGCCGCCCTTGAAGCCCGACGTCAGCGTGATCACGGTGAACAGCGTTTTCCACAGCCAGCTCCAGTGATCGATATGGCCGCCATTGAAAAACGACAAAATCGTTGCATCGGCGGGATTGGGCGACCACACGCCGAGGCCGAGATACTCCCTCGTGCCAAACAGATAGACCAGTCCGATAACCGCGACGCCGCCCAGCGCCGCGCGGATTGGCGAGTACGGAAATATCTTCTTCAGGATGGTCTGAGTGGAATGCGAAACTTCGGCGAACATCCGTCCGACCAGTCCGAAGGCAATTCCCGCCACGCAAACCTTGAGAAAAAGCAGGGCGTCGAGATGAAACGACGCCGGATCGATGGCGCCCGAGAGAAACGAGATTTGATAATGCGTGTGTTCGATATGCCACGCATGACAGGTCCAGTCCGCGGCAATGGCCGCCATCAGACTTGGAATGAGCGCATCATACTGGATGCGCCCGATGGTCAGAACCTCAAGGGCGAAGATGGCGCCCGCTATCGGGGTGCCGAACACGGCGCCGAATCCCGCGGCGATTCCGGCCATCAGCACCACGCGGACATCGGCCGGATCGAGTCGGAACAGGCGTCCAAAACCGCTGGCGATGCTGCCGCCGAGTTGAACCGCCGTGCCCTCGCGACCCGCCGAGCCGCCGAACAGGTGCGTCACGACGGTCGAAACAAAAATCAAGGGCGCCATGCGCAGCGGAACGCCGCCACCGGGCTCGTGGATTTGATCGACGATAAGGTTGTTGCCCGCCTCGGCTGAACGTCCGATCCATTGATAGACGAAGGCCATCGCGAAGCCGGCGATCGGCAGCCCGAACAGCAGCCAGGGAAAGGCGAACCGGGCCCTGGTGACGGCGTCAAGACTCCACAGGAAGCCGGCACAGAGCGACCCCACGACCACAGCCATCGGAACGACGATGGCGATCCACCTCAAAATGCTCAGAATTTGGCGAAGTCGAAGGCCGAAGAAGCTGGCGAAGGACATCACGCGGCTCCGACGCATTCGGGCGTCCCAATCGCGATGTTCGAAGTTCGCCGGGCGATCAGCGGAATATGGGCCGAAACGGGCATCTGGCGCCTCTCCAGCGCCAATTTCATTGAATTTGTGCAGCGCACCAATACGTGGGATTACGTAGGATGTCCGACCCTGGAAGGGCTTGGTCCGCAGGTGCCGCGTCCCGACAAAAGCCCCAGCGCTATCGATTGGCACAGCAGCGCAAACAGGCCTCGCGGTCACTCTGGCCACGCCCGGCCGCGGCCTCAAGGGCAGCAGCCTGTTACGGTTTCTGATAGATGATCCGGCCCGCCCGAATGGTGTAGGCGACCCTGGCAAGGTTACGAACGTCGGCGACGGGATCGCCGTCAAGAATCGCCAGATCGGCATCAAGCCCCTTTTCAACCCTGCCCTTGTTCGCAGCCATGAAATACAGCGCCGGACCAGTCGTCAGCGACGCCAGCACCTGTCGTTCCGAAAGTGCGCGGTGCATGAGTTCGTATTCCTGCGTGGTGTCGTAGAGTTTGGTGAAGCCGACATCGGTCCCAAACAGAACGACACCGCCGTTCCCTGAAAACGTCTTGAGCTGGATGACGCCGGACCCCACCAGCATGTCGGTCAAAGCGCGCCCGCCGGGTATGTGCGCAAACAGTGAAAGTGTCGGGATCAATGCGATCCCCTGCGACTTGAATCGGGCGAGCTGCTCGGGGTTGTAGGCGGGTCCTCCGGGAATGGTATGGGCCATCACATCCACTCCCGCCGCAATCACCGTGTCGACACCGGTCTGGTTTTGCGGATGGGCGAATACCGGCCTGTGCTCGGCATGGGCCACCTCGACCGCGGCTGCGGCTGTGGCCGGCTCCATATTCACGACGGGCTTGTCGCCCATATAGGCGCCGGTGAACAGTTTTATTCCGTCCAGCCCTCTTCCCAGGTAATAGCGCGCCATCTGCGTGGCCTGGTCCGGCGTGGCGGCTTCGGGTAGCTGCATCTCGGCAGGCAGATAGACGGGATGCCCGCCTTTGGGGAAGATGCTGCCAGCCAGAAAGATATTGGGGCCCGCGACTTCACCGGCGGCGATGCGGCGGCGCAGCGCCAAGGTATCGTCCGGATCGGAACCGAGGTCCCACACGGTGGTGAACCCCCATCCGGTCAGCATCTCCCGCATATGGTCTTCCAGCGACGCTACGGATGCGCCGGCCGCGTTTTTCCATACCGCTTCCGTGAAATGGACGTGACTGTTCCAGAAGCCGGCAACAACGGTTTTACCGGAGCAATCGATGACGCGGGCATCATGGGGAAGCTGGATTTCGCTGCGGCTGCCGATCGCGGTGATCACGCCGCCGGACGTGACAACGACCGCATCGGGCAACGGGGTCGCGTCAGGGGACGCGTAGACACTGCCTCCCACCAAAGCGAGGGTCTGCGCATTAGCGGTCGCGGTGCCGCAGGCAGCCCCGCCGAGCAGGAGAAAAAGCACGACGCGGAACGAATTCGCGATCATGAGCGGAGCCTCCGAATGTGCACAATGGCAGGCCGGTGCCGGAACAGATGGGAGCCAGCGATAGCCCAATCGCGCGCCCTCGATTTGATCCTTCTTGCGCCTGCCGGAAAAGATTGCTGACGGCGCACGGAAGCCTCGCCGCCGTCATTCTTCGGGGGCGTTCTCGATCGGATCGAACCGGTCGGCCTCGAGGCCCAGCAGATTCCACGATTGCAGCATGTGCGGCGGCAGCGGCGCGGTGGCGTCGATCACGCCGCCGCGCGGATGCGGAATCACGATCCGGCGCGCCAGCAAATGCAGCCGCTTCTGCAGGCCGCCCGGCAATTGCCAGTTTTCCTTGTTGAAATATTTGGGGTCGCCGACGATGGCGTGATCGATATGGGCCATGTGGGCGCGCAATTGATGGGTCCGTCCGGTCACCGGCTTCAGCGAAACCCAGGCGAGTTTCTGCGCCGAGGTCTCCACCACCGCGTAATAGGTCACCGCATGGCTCGCGCCCTCGTCGCCATGGGCGGCGATCCGCATGATGGTGTCGTCCTCGCTCTCTTCCTTGGCGAGATAAGTCGAGATCCGGCCCTGCTTCGGCTTCGGTACGCCCGCCACCAGCGCCCAGTAAATCTTGCGCGCGGAGCGATGGCGGAACGAGCCGGTCAGCGCGGTCGCCGCAAAACGCGTTTTCGCGATCAGGAGGCAGCCCGCGGTCTCCTTGTCGAGCCGGTGCACCAGCCGGGGTTTCTGGCCCTTGGCGTCGCGCATCACCTCGAGCATGTCGTCGACATTGCGCGTGATCCCGGAGCCGCCCTGCACCGCCAGCCCGGCAGGCTTGTTCAGCACCATGACGTCGGCATCCTCAAACAGGATCATGTCCTTGAGCGCCGAAAGTGTCTTGGTCGCCGCTTCCGAAAGCTCGCCGGCGACCTTGGGCGTATCGAGCTTGAGCGGCGGAATCCGAATGCTTTGCCCCTCCTCCAGCCGGTCTTTGCTGTCGGCGCGCTTGCCGTTGACGCGCAATTCGCCCTTACGGACGATGCGCTGGATGTGGGAGAATGACAGGCCGGGAAAACGCGCCTCCAGGAAGCGGTCGACGCGCATGTTGTTCTCGTCCGCGGTCACCACAACGGTCTGAACCTTGGTGGGCAGCGGCGGCGGCTCGATAACAACCTTCACGGGCTCGGCGACGAAAGGCTGTGGCCTGGCGGCGCGCGGCGCAGCCGAAGCAAACCGCGCCGGCGGCTTGCCGCCAGGACGATGGCCCTGCGGCCGCTCCGCCTGCGAGCCCCGATAGGGACGCGCGCCCTTCGGACGATCGCCCGGCGGGCGTTTCGCCAGTGGTCTCTTGACGCGACGGCTCATGGTGGCTGTGGCTCTAATCTTTTGTTTTGACGCGTTTTCTTGACGCGAACCGGAACCCACTTCGGATCAAGTCCGGGGCAGGCTTCGCTCGAAAACGCTCTGACTGAGCCGTTGGGTAGCCCAAAAGCAGCGAATCGTCACGGTGAAATCGATACAAATCCGCCACGGGATCAGCCATGCTGGGCCAGCAAAAGAAAAGGGAGCATCGGGGATGGCGTTATCCAGGCCGGTTTTGGCCGTTCTTGCCGCCGTTCTTGCCGCCATGATCGCGAGCGCTGCCGTGGCCGAGGAAGGCCCGATGCCGCCGGAAATCGCCGGCAAACTACGGGAACTCGGCCGC
>Ga0302326_10020380_pt1 | contig 13658 bp, 8 predicted proteins | sample Palsa_T0_3_FD_202264 | JGI IMG/M metagenome (GOLD analysis project Ga0302326, IMG submission 202264) | Peat permafrost microbial communities from Stordalen Mire near Abisko, Sweden - Palsa_T0_3 | ecosystem: Environmental > Terrestrial > Soil > Palsa > Peat permafrost | place: Sweden: Abisko... | reverse complement strand
CGCATGAACAGCAGCCTTCCGACACCGCGACGAGGCCCGGCGAGCCCGAACCGCCCCATGCCCCGCCCATCGGGCCGCAAGAAGTGGGGGGTCCGGGTAAGCCCGTCGCCCAGGCCACGTCGCCGCCGGATCGTTTTCCTTCGCATGAACAGCAGCCTTCCGACACCGCGACGAGGCCCAGCCACGGTGACACACCGCATTCGGGGCCCCTTCCAACCCGGCCCGGCCCGCCGTGGCCGCAGCAGCGGGGCAGGTGGCCCCCGGATGATCAGGGCTTTAACCATGCCCAGGGTTGGGTGCCCAACACGCCTTACGTGGACAGCATCCGCAGCAGCGAGCTGTTGCACCCCAGGCGCATCCCGCCGGGTCGGGGCTGGCGCAAAGTCGTCTATATCGCCAGTTTCAAGCTGGTCAATTTGGGCCAGTCCCCCGACGAGCGGTATCAGGGCGAGCTGGAGACCAAGATTCGGTCGCCGTTGCGCGGCACGTACAAGATCGGTGTGCTGGGCAAGGGCGGGGTCGGCAAGAGCACTGTTTCGGCCAGCGTGGGGTCGGTGTTCGCTGAACTGCGCCAAGACGACCGGGTGGTGGCCATCGACGCCGACACCGGGTTCGGCAAGCTGGCCAGCCGCATCGACCCGGCGGCGTCGGGCTCCTATTGGGAGTTGGCCACCGACAGCGAGCTGTTCAGGTTCAGCGATGTCCGGAGCCGGGTCGGCAACAACAAGTCCGGTCTGTTCGTGCTGCCGGGGGAGGCGGCCACCGCGCGGCGGCGCATCCTGGACGTAGACATCTACCGCAAAGCCACTAGCAAGCTCGACCGGCATTTCACGTTGTCGGTCGTCGACTGCGGATCGACCCTGGATTCGCCGGTGACCCGCGAGGTGCTCGCCGATGTCGATGCGTTGATCGTGGTGTCCTCACCGTGGTATGACGGCGCCTCAGCGGCCGGACAGATCCTGGACTGGCTGGCCAACAACGGCTACACCGGGTTGCTGCACCGCACCGTGGTGGTGGTCAACGACTCTGACGACCACGCCGGCAAACGTCGTCGTGCGCTGCTGGTGGAGCGCTTTGGTGGGGGCGGGCAGAAGGTGATCGAGATGCCCTTCGACGAGAACCTGCGTTTCGGCGGGGTGATCGACGTCGGGGATGGGCTCAATCGGCTGACCCGGCGGCGCGTGGTGGAGCTGGCCGCCGCGTGCGCGGAGCATTTCGCTGCGACCGCTGGGCGACCGAGGGTGTATGACGGCCACCGCCGACAAGGCGGTCACCGCCGCCTCCGAGACGCTGATCCCGGCGTCGAGCCGGGTGCCGCTCCTGGTCGGTGAGCAGCATCAGATCGACCTGCTGCTTCCGGCCGCGGTTCCGCTGCACAGGCTGGCCGAGCCGACCCGTGATGCGATCAACCGGCGGCTGCGCTCGATTGGTGCTGAGGACCTGTGCGGGCGCGGAGATTGTCGCTGCGAAGCCGGTTGGCCCGGTTCATCTCCTCGTTTTAGGGCACCCAGTACAGGTTGCGCCGCCCAACGCGCACGACACTATGTAGAGCCCTGATGGCGTCGATAGCGGCACAGTCGAATCGGTCGCCCTTGCGGTAGGCCGTCCGCTATCGACGCTGTCGGGACACGCAATCGATCGGAATCGACCGGCTGCGACAAGAAGTAATGAGCTAGGCGAAGCATTGCCGCCCAACGGAATAGGGCACACAACCGGACACAACGGGAAGCGACGAAAACCGCCCGCGCTTAATCAGCGGGTCCGGGGTTCGAAACCCTGACGGCGCACCTCAAAACGTCGGCCACGTCTGTGGTCCTTGTCGACCTCGCAAATCATGCCCCACCAGTGGTTGCTGGGAGTAGTTTTTTCTCGTGCCAGGCTGCTGATTGGCACCCCGCGAAGAGCTGCGCCGAAGGAGCCGCAATGGGGTTCGTCCAGCCCAACCTGCCCGTCGTCGACATGGCCGAGTGGAGCAAGAAGCCGCGCGCCGAACGGGTGGTGCCGATGGTGCGCCACATCGCTGAGAACGGCTTCGGCACCCCACTAATCATGCACGTTATGTACGGCATCAAGATCGCCCTCTACATTCTCGGTGCCTGGCTATTCGTATGGTCCACCAACGGCATAGACGGGTTCACCAATCTCGCCGCGTGGTGGACCGAGCCGATCGTGTTCGAAAAGGCTGTGCTGTACACGATGCTGTTCGAGGTCGTAGGCCTCGGTTGCTGCTTCGGGCCGCTGGCCGGTCGCTACTTCCCGCCGATGGGCTCGATCCTGTACTGGCTACGTCCCGGCACCATCCGGCTTCCCCCCTGGCCCGACCGGGTTCCGCTGACCAAGGGAAACGACAGAACACCGTTCGACGCGCTGATCTACGGCATCCTGCTCGGGTTGCTGGTCCTTGGGCTGGTTTCCGACGGGTCCGGCCCAATTCCCGCGCTGGGCACGGCGATCGGCGTCTTGCCGCGTTGGCAGACCGTCGCGATTCTGACGGTCCTGGCCGTGGTCGGGCTGCGAGACAAGGTCATCTTCCTGGCCGCCCGCGGCGAGGTGTACGCGCCGCTGGCGCTGGTGTTCCTGTTCCCCGGGGCGGACATCGTCGTCGGGGCCAAGGTGGTCTTCATGGTCATCTGGCTGGGCGCGGCGACGTCCAAGCTCAACCGGCACTTCCCCTTCGTGATCTCGACGATGCTGGCGAACAACCCGTTCATCCCCTCGGGCGCGCTCAAGCGCGCGTTGTTCAAGCGTTATCCGGATGACTTGCGGCCCAGCGGATTAGCGGGTGTCATCGCCCACTTCTCGACCGCCGCGGAGGGGCTGGTGCCGCTGATGTTGTTCCTCTCGCACGGCGGCTGGCCGACGACCATCGCCGCGTTCGTGATGATCGTGTTCCACCTGAACATCCTGCTGGCCTTCCCGATGGGAGTGCCGCTCGAGTGGAACGTGTTCATGATCTTCGGGGTGCTGTGGTTGTTCGTCGCGCACGCGCGGCTGGGCCTGTCGGATCTCGCTAACCCGTTGCCGGTCGCCATCCTGTTTACGGTCATCGCCGGAACCGTCGTCATCGGAAACCTGCTCCCCCGCAAGGTGTCCTTTCTGCCCGGGATGCGTTATTACGCCGGCAACTGGGACACCACGGTGTGGTGCGTCAAGCCCTCGGCCGACGAGAAGTTCCGCATCGGCTCCCACGCGCTCGGCCCCATGTACCACTTACAACTCGAGCGGTTGTACAAGACCAAGGAGGAGGTACTGGTCCCCATTCATCTCGCGTTTGCCTTCCGGGGGATGAACACGCACGGCCGCGCGCTCTACACCCTGGTCCACCGTGCATTGGCCGGCTACGACGAGGACGACTACAACTTGTGCGAAGGCGAGAATCTCTGCGCAATGGTTCTCGGCTGGAACTTCGGCGACGGGCACATGCACAACGAGTGCCTCATTGACGCGCTGCAGCAGCGATGCGGGTTCGAGCCCGGCGACGTGCGGGTGGTGATCCTCGACGCGCAGCCCATCCACATCCAGCGCCAGGAGTACCGGCTAGTGGATGCGGCGACGGGCGAATTTGAGCGGGGCTATGTCGACGTCGACGACATGGTCACCACCCAACCCTGGGCGGACGACCTCCCCGTACACGTTCAGCACAGCACCGCGGCCGGCCAGGCGTAATCTGCCGCCGCGGGGCGGTCGGTGTTGACGCGTTGCTGCGCAAGCACAATCGAAATGACGAGGGGTGGCTGCACTGTGCTCTACGGAAATTCGGGTGGGTCTGTGAGTTCTGTTCGGGCCTGGTCGATTTGGTCGTAAGCGTAGGTCGCCATCGCGGCAGTCGTCATCGTCTCACCTCTCCGGGCGAGCGATTCGTAGGTCTGGTTGCCGAGGACATCGCGCAGATGGGTGATGGCGGTGGTGAACTCGGGGTTCGCTGCCGCGGTGAGGAGACTGAAGGCGAAGCCAGCGATGGTGGCCGCCGGTTCAACGCGTCCGAGCCGGTCGAAAATGGCAGCGAGGACAGTCAGCGGGAAACGGATCATGGTCGTGTTGCCCGCGTCGTGGAAATTCCGGACCGCAAGTGCGACATAGTCGAGCGCAGCCAGCGGGTCGCCGTACTCGGCCTCGAGGCGGGCCAGACTGCCCGCGATGCGTGTTTCGGTATTGCGGTTGCCGCTCTCCTGGGCGATCACCAGACCGCGGCGCTGGGCGTCCAGCGCCGCGGCGGGATCAGCGTCGCCGAACGCGTAACCGTAGGCGTAGAGCGCAAACGAGAGCGCAGCCGGGTTGCCGGTGGCCTCGGCAACCTCGATCAGGCCATTCGCGGCGGCCCTGGCCTCATCACCGCAACCCGCGACCGTCAATGCGACGGTCAGGAATGCCGTGGTGATCCCATGGGTGTCGCGACCGAATGCGAGCCGGGCGCGGCACCATTCGACCTGTCGATCGGGTTGGCCGAAGTGCAGGTAGGCGGCGCCGAGCGCGCCCTCGAGGCCGAACGGCACCTCGTCGTGGCGGCCACTGCCGATCACCAGCTGGCCGGCGTCGCTGTAGCCAACAGCTGCCTCGATCCGTCCGGGCCACCAGCACGAGGACGCCATCACATACAGGAATGCGAGTGTCCGATGATCGGCGGTGCGGGCGGGCTCGATGAGTTCCTCGGCCCACGCTATCGGCTCGTAATTGTGCGTCCAAAAGCCAAGCCATGCCGCCCATGTCGCGATGGTGGCGGCGACGTCGAGGTCACTGTGGTCGGCGGCCCACCGATACGCGGACCGCAGATTGGCCAGCTCAACGGTGAACCAGTCGTAGGCCTCGCGCTGCCGCGGGCTGTCCCACAGGGCCATGATATCGGCTTGGCGTCCGGCGAAGTAGCGCGAGTGGGCGGCCCGAATCTCGGCTGCTTCGCCGCAGGCGACCAGATGTTCCTCGGCGAACTGGCGGATCGTTTCCAACATCGAAAACCGGGTCCGCCCCGCCGACCTGTCAGCGACCAGCAGCGACTTGCGCACCAGTGCGTCGAGCAGATCCAAGGTGGCGAACTCATCACCGGAACCTGAGACGGCGCAGGCGCTTTGCAGGTCGAATCCCCCGGCGAACACCGAACACCGCTCCAGCAGCGCCTTCTCCGGCTCATCGAGCAGATCGTAGGACCACGCCACCGCGTGGCGCAGTGTCTGGTGGCGTGACAGCCCACGCCTGGAACCGACCAGCAGCCGGAACCGCTGACCGAGACGATCACGCACCTCGCTGGCGGTCATCGACGCCATCCGCGAGGCCGCCAACTCGATCGCCAGCGGGATCCCGTCTAGGCGGCGGCAGATCTCCACCACCGCGCTCGCCTCATCAGTGTTGGCCATCGAGAACCCGGAAGCGACGCTGCGGGCGCGCTCGACGAACAAATCCACTGCGGCACTGTCGATGCCCGCGCCAAGGTCCAGCGAGGGCACCAGCCACAGTTGCTCGTCGGGGATCCCCAACCCTTCGCGGCTGGTGGCCAGGATCCTCACCGTCGCCGACTGCGCGAGGATCGACTCGACCAGGTCGGCTGCGGCGTCGCGCACGTGCTCGCAGTTGTCGAACACCAGTAGCCGCATCCTGCCCTCCAGCGCGGCGGCGACGGTCTCGCTGACACTCATTCCGGGTTGTTGGGTAATCCCCAGGACTGCGGCCACCGCATCGGGCACCGACGCCGGATCGGTAACCGCAGCCAGTTCGAAAAACCAAACCCCGTCAGGGAATTCATCGACGAGACGTGCCGCGACCTCCAACGCCAGCCGGGTCTTCCCGACTCCGCCGACACCGGTCAACGTCACGACTCGATGACCCTTGACCGCCGCTTGCACCTCGTCGAGTTCGGACTCGCGTCCGATCAAGCTGCTCGTCGCACGCCGCAGATTTCCCGGACTCGTATCGAGCGCCCGCAATGGCGGAAAATCCGTCGCCAAGCCCGGCGCACGCACTTGGAAGACCCCGACCGGCGTCGGCACGTCCCGCAACCGTCTGGCTCCCAGATCCATCAGATCAACGCCGCTGAGCAGAACTGCCGTCGAGTCGGCCAACAGGATCTGACCACCATGTCCGGTGGCCATCACCCGTGCCGCACGGTTGAGCACTGTGCCGAAGTAGTCGCTGTCGCGCAGTTCGGCTTGTCCGGTCGCCAGCCCCATCCGCACTGGCAACTGAAGCTCGCGCTGCGCAGCGACCGCAGCATCCACGGCAGACCGGGGCGACGCGAACGCGGCACATACGCCGTCACCGGTGTGTTTGAACAACCAACCGCCGTGCCCCTCGATCGCCGAGCGCAACAGCTTGTCATGTGCGGCCAGCGCCGCCCGCATCCCCTCGGCGTCGGCCTCCCACCGACGGGTCGAACCCTCCACATCGGTGAACAGAAACGTCACCACCCCCGAAGGAGCACCCGCCGTGGACACCCCCGCAGAATGCCACACCAAATCGCAGAACGCGCTGGCCACCGGCGGGTGCGCGCTGTGCTACGTCTGCGGATCCGGCGGGGCCTCATGCCGCGGCTGATACAACAGGGCACGAACCAGCGGGCGCGGCCCGACGGATCGAAGCATCTCGCTGGCCGGGCGAACCCGGACCCGCTTCGGCCACCAGAACCAGCGTCCCATGATCGTCATGATCGACGGCGTGATCAGCGTTCGGACAACGAAGGTGTCGAACAACAGGCCGATACCGATCGTGGACCCGAACTGACCGATTGCCCGCAGATCGCTCGAGAGCATCGCGGCCATCGTGACGGCGAACACCACACCGGCAGCAGACACCACTGGGCCGGTCACACCCACGCCGCGGATCAGCCCCGTGTTCAGGCCGGCGCCGATCTCTTCTTCGATTCGGGACACCAGCATCAGGTTGTAGTCGGACCCGACTGCCAGGAGCACGATCAGGGCGAATTCGGTTGCCACCCAGTGTAATTGGAAGTGACCCAGGTGTTGCCAGATGAGCGTCGAGAACCCGAAGGCGGCCCCCAGCGACAGCACAATCGTGCCGACGATCACACCCGCTGCAACCAGAGCGCGGGTGACAAGCACCATGATGATGAAGATCAGCACGATCGAAGCCACCGCGGCGATCAGCAGGTCGTACCAGGCGCCGGTGGCGATGTCGTTGAACGTCGCGGCCGTGCCGCCAAGGTAGATGTCGGCGTTCTCCAACGAAGTGAGTTTCAGCGCCTCTTTGGCCGCATTGCGCTCCTGATCGACGGACTTGATGCCCTCCGCCGTCGCGGGATCCACGGCGTGAGTGATGATGAAGCGCGCGGCCTTGCCGTCGGGCGACACCATCAAGCTCAAGCCAAACTGGAAGTCCGAGTTCTGGAAGATCTCCGGCGGCAAGTAGAACAGGCTCTCCACCCGAGAGTCGTTGAAGGACTTGCCCATCACGGCGTTGGTGTCAGTCAGCCGATCGAACTGATCGATCAGGCTGTCGAACGAGCTGTAGATGGTCAGCGTGGTATCCCGGATCGCCTTCGAGACAGCAATGTTCTGCGGAATGATCGCCAGCAGTTCATGGGTGGCTTTGGCCGTATCGTTGAGGTCGCCGGTGAGGGCGTGGAATTTTTCGGCCAGCTGATCGAACCCGTCCAAGGAGTCGAACAACGATCTGGTGGACCAGCAGATCGGAATGTCGAAGCAGTGCTTGTCCCAGTAGAAGTAACTGCGGATCGGCCGGTAGAAATCGTCGAAATTCGCGAAATTGTCGCGGATTTCGTCCGTGATGGCCGCGGTCTCCGCCGTGGTTTTCGCGCTGTCGTCCGCGGCATTCGCGAGCTTCTGGGTCACCGCGTACTGGCGCACCAGCAGGGCGATCAGGTCGTCGAGGTAGCCGGTGATCTTCTTGATGTCGCCGATTCGGTCCTTCAGGTAATTCAGGTTGCTGCGAATCGGCGCGCTCTGCACACTCAGCTGGAACGGAATCGATCCGTCTTCGATTGGCGGGCCGAGTGGTCTGGTGATGCTCTGCACCCGTTCGATGCCGGGCACCCGAAAGATAGCGCCGGCCACCTTGTCGAGGACCAGCATGTCTCGGGGATTACGAAGGTCGTGGTCGGACTCGATCATCAGCAGGTCCGGGTTCAAGCGGGCCTGGGTGAAGTGTTGATCGGCGGCGTTGTACGCCTGCACTGAGGCCGCGCTCTGGGGCAGGTAGTACAGGTCGTTGTAGCGCGGGGTGAAGCCCGCCAAACCCAGAGCGCCGACGATCGCCAGGAGGACGGCGGTCGCGAGAATCGGCGCAGGCCACCGCACGATGGCCGTCGCCAGACGGCGCCACCGGGTGTAGTTGAACTCGCGCTTCGGGTCGAAAAGGCCGAAGTGACTTGCGAATGCGATCAGGGCCGGCGTCAGGGTCACCCCGGCGGCCACCACCACCAGCAGACCTACCGCGCATGGGAACGCCAACGAACTGAAATACGGCAGCCGGGTGAATTTCAGGCAGGCCAGCGCCCCGACGATCGTCAGGCCCGAGCCCAGGACCACCTTGCTGACACCGGCGAAGGTGTCGTAGTAGGCGGCTTCACGGTCCAAGCCCCGTTCACGGCCCTCCTGGTAGCGGCCGACCATGAAAATCGCGTAATCGGTACCCGCCGCGATCGCGAGTGAGGTCAGCAGGTTCACGGCGAAGGTCGACAACCCCATGATGCCGATTTCGCCCAGCAGCGAAACCACGCCGCGGCCGGCCGCGAGTCCCACGAAGAGGATCACCATGGTCAGCAACACGGTGCCGATGGACCGGTAAACGAACATCAGCATGATCGCGATGACGATGACCGTGATGATCGTGATCTTGGCCAGGCTCTTGTCACCGACAACGATCACGTCGGCGGTCAGGGCTCCCTGGCCGGCGACGTAGGCCCGCACTCCCGCTGGCGGCTTCGCGTCCGCGACGATCTTGCGCACCGCGGCAACGGATTCGTCGCCGACCGCCCCACCCTGATCACCTTTGAGGTTGACCTGAACGTAGGCGGCCTTGTGGTCGTAGCTCTCCACACCCGAGGACGTGAACCGCTGTCCCCAGAAGTTCAGTGCGTGCTCGACGTGTTCGTGGTCGGCCTGGATCTTTGTGACCAGCTCGTCGTAAAACTTGTGCGCGTCCGGGCCGAGCGGTTTTTCACCGACCAGGGTCACCAGCACGAGGTTGTCGGAGTCGTACTCCTTGAATTTCTCCCCGATATGCTTCATCCCCGTCACCGACGGCGCGTCGGACGGCGACAGCGGCACCGAGATCTCCTCGGCGACCTTCTCCAACTGCGGGACGAAGACGTTGACGCCGACCGCGAGCAACACCCAGATCACGACGATCGGTAGCGCCAGAACGCGGATGGTGCGGGCTATCCGCGGTTTGTGCTCGACTTCGGTGCGCTGCGCAACGGGGATTTTGTCCGTGTCGCTCGATTCGTCGTCGTCGTCGGTCGCGCCGCTGGTCTCGTCGGTCACGCGGATTTGTCCAAGCAGGAAACCTGCGCGTCCCGGGTGTTGGCCTGTTGCTGATCGACCAGTTTGCCGTCGACGGTGATGCGGCAGCCGATCGAGGGCCCGTCACCTTGGGCGACGACATAGGCGAAGATGCCGGGCATCTCAGCGACGATCGTCTTCGACCAAGGCAAGGTCGTGAAGTTAGCTTTCTGCGGCAATGACTCCGCATCCATCCAGTTGACGACCCCGGTCGTCCCGGGCGGACCCAGGATTTCGTAGACCGCGGTCTTGGCCGCATACGGCGGGGTCGCATCCCGGGGATCCGGCTTGGGCAAGCCGGGTCCAGGAAACACGCCGTTGAGTCGCATCACCGCGACGCCGCCGACGATCAGTGCCACGAGCACGACGAGTGGAACCCATGCCCGCCTGAGTAGCTTCAAAACCACCGTGCCCCCCGACTAGGAATGCCCGACGGGCTGATATTAAGGCATTTCTTCGCGTGCGCCACCGCTAGCCGAACGCCATAGCTTCCGGCTTCATTCCTGGGCCGCGCCGTCGCGCCGGATCCGGGCCGCCCGCCTGGGGCGTGGCCGCACCGCTCGTTGTGCTTTACCCGATCGGTTTGCTAGGCGACGACGTGACGCCAGGCTGGGCTACTCACAGGCGGACAGCACAAAGCGACGGTCGAGCGAGAAAAGGCACGGCCGCGTCCATAAGCGAAAGGCCCTCGGAGACGGTTACGGAGTCCGAGGCATGGAAAGGTTATGCGCTACAGGCGATTTCGCCGTGAGGCGCTGATCCTGCGCGTCGACCCGGCGCCCGTCGATTTCAGCACGTGACCGCGCGGTCGTGACGACCTGCGTCGATAGCGGCTACCGACGACGGCTAAGTTAGTTTTAGAAAATAATTAATTCGCCGCGCAAACGCTGTCGCTTTGCGTTGCAGGCCAAGTGTTTTGCGAAACGCCGATTGCTTGCCGTCGCTCTGAAAACAGCAGCGATTTAGGGCCATAGCGAGTACCCTGACCTGCATGGCTACCAAGACCAAGGCCAAGTTCAAGATCTGCGTGCATTGCGGCCACGCGTTCGATCCGAACGGCCGATGGCATGACCTGTCCAATCCGGAGTGGCTTCCGGCCGCATCAGTTTATTGTTCGCAATATTGCTGCGACCGATACCACCTCGAAATGGTGCATTGCTGCTCGACCCACGTGAAAGAGAAGGCTCGGCGCGAAGCCGCCAGGGCGGCGCGATAATCCGCGCTTCCACCAGATCAACGATTCGGCAGTTTCTGCAACGAATTGGCAATTGAGGCTTAACTCCGCCATAACAGAGCGAGTGTCGTGGCGGCCAGGCGCGGCACGTTAGCCCGAACCCCCTTGCAAATCAGTGAGACCGTCCCGGATCCCGTTTTTTATTTGGTCCGACACAGTAGGTCCCCCGACTACGCTCGTGGGTCTACCCCCGCAGCTACAGCTAAGGACATCGAACGTGCTGGGGTCCGCACTCACCGGTATGGCTACCCCCACCGCAACACTGAGCGCAACAGCGCCGCTGAACAACACTTTTGTGATCACCAGATGCCGAGCCATTGGTCGCGGTGCAGGTTGCGCTTCCAGTGTTCCCTGCGGCGGGCCTCCCGCTCGTCGTGCCACCTGAGCCACCGGTCGATGAACCGGTTGACCATCCTGTCAATCGCGATCATCAGTCAGCCCGTTGGCTATTACTGCTGCGGTGAGCCAGGCCACTGGGTCTGGGCCGGCGATAGAAGGTGCGGTGTGCGTCATGTCCTCATCGTTGCCCGGCGGCGGGGCCTCGTCGCCCATGCCAGCGCCAAACCGGGCTACCTGCTACCTGCAACTTGCGGCCGGTACCCGTTACCCGCCGGGCGCTGAACTGAACTGGGTTGACGAAACATACAGCAGGTTCGCAGCTGCTCAGAGGGCGTCTTTGAAGGTTCCGCGGTAGCGTTGAGCGATCCGAGTCCAGTTCGGGAGGTTGACCCATGTGCCATTACCTCATCACCGTCGAGTTCGACGACGGTCAGCAAGCGACCACGCAGTACTCATCGCCGTCTGAAGTGAGAACTAAACTCGCCGAAGTCGTCAACGATCTGACGGACGAGGACGGCATCGAGCATTTCCGCAGCGTCACCGTCACTCAAGCTGCCTGACAGCTCAGCGCACCCGAGGACCCAGATCACCAACCTCGGCCAGACCCACCGGCTGGCCCTCACACGCTGACGACGGGCCAGTCATTGTCGACATGGGCCAAGACGTTGAAGTAGTTGGTCAAAATGTTCAGCGCCAGATTGGCCACTAGTTCGCCGATCTCTTCGTCGGTTGCCCCGGCCTCGCGGGCAATCTTGATGTCGACCTCGTCAACGTCGCCGGCGTTGTCGGCAATCGTGTTGGACAGTTTCAGCAGCGCGTCCACGTGTGCGTCCTCGGAGTCGCCCCGTCGCGCCTTGTCCAGCTCGCCGGCGGCCACCTTGGCGATGTTGGCACCGATGTAGGTATGCGCCGACAGGCAGTACTCGCATCCGTTCAGCTCAGCGGTGGCAATCGCCAGCCGCTCCCGTACCGCAGGGGTCAGCACACCGCCGGCGACCGCGCCCGACAGCGCCAGATAAGCCTGCAGCAGGGCGGGACTATTAGCCATCACCTTGGTCATGTTGGGAGTCAGTCCCAGCGATTTCTGCACCTGGGCGAGCAGGTCGGCGGCCTTGCCGGTGGCGACATCGGGTTCGACGGGGGCGAAGTTTGTCATTGGGGGTTCCTTTCCTTCAACGATCTGCCTAACGGATAGATGTGCGTTTTTCCATTAGAAGTCGTACCACTATTTTCTAACGGATGCAAGGCCATCTATCCGTGATAATGTCAGTGTGTGACGACCGGAACACCAGCGTGGCTACTGCCAGACGAGCCAGCGCCGGTTCGCCTGATGAATACCATCTGGGCAGACACCGCCGGTGTCCACGACGAACTGACTGACGCTGCCGCACTGCGTGATTGGCTCGTCGCCGTCACCGACTACGACAGCATCCCGTTGGGGAAAGCGAGTCAAGACGAACTGAACGACGCGTTACTGCTGCGGGACAGCCTGCGCCGATTAGCGGCTTACAGCACCGGAGATGTGCGCCCGAATGCACAATCACCCGTCACCGAGATCGCCTTGGCGGTCGACGCGGTCAACACGCTGATCGCCGACCGGCCGCATACTCAACTCAGTGTCCTCGATGGCCAGTTGCAGGCTGTCACCAGACAACACGCCTCAGCTACCCGAAGCGCTCTGGCTGGCCTCGGGCACGAGGCCATCGAACTGTTCACCGGGCCGGCAGCGGTCAACTTGCGTGCCTGTAACGCGCCGGGCTGTGTGCTGTACTTCGTCAAGTCGCACCCGCGCCGCGAATGGTGCTCAGAAGCCTGCGGCAACCGTGCCCGTGCGGCCCGCCACTACCAACGAGTCCGCAGCCAAAAACACACTGGGTAACCCACGGCGGCGGTCACGGCATTGCTTCGGCCCACTCGATATGTCCCTCGAAGCCAAGCGTTTTCGCCATGTCGCGGTAGCGATCCCGGAAGTCCGCGTAGGCCGCGGCCTCGCCGTGAGCCCGGGCCAGGCGAGCCCGCAGCCGCAGCAGCCAGATCTCGCGCACAGCGAAACCGCCGTCGGCCTCCGGCGACCGCTCGATCGCGGCCTCCGCTAACCGCTCGATCGCGGCCTCGGCTTCGGCCAAGTCACCCTCGGCCCCCCGATCGATCAGTGTCTCCACCAGAACACCTGTCGCCGGAATGCTCCACCCCAGTAGCCGTCCCTCGCGGAACTGGCCGTCTGCGGCCGCGCGCAGGGCCGGGATAGCGCCATCGCGATCTCCGCGTTGAGCCATCTCACGAGCCAGGCAGACCTCGACGATAGGTAATTCGGCCAGGAAGAACCCTCGGCGCGAGAACACTTCACCGACCTCCGCCAGGACTTGCCGTCCCCGGTCGCGCTCCTCGTCGGTCCGGCGGTGCACCAGTGCAATGCCCAGCGTCATCCGCGAGATCGCGACGGCGACATCATCACCGGATTGTTCGGCGATTCGCAGGGCATCCTCGATCTCGCCCATCGCGCGATCGTCGGGACTCAGCATGCCCGGCGGTATTGCCGCGGAGTAAGCGTAGGTGACGACGGTGGCGTAGGACATCGGGTCGGTGCTACGGGCCATGGCGAGGCCGTGCCGCAGGTC
>Ga0302326_10020379_pt1 | contig 13659 bp, 9 predicted proteins | sample Palsa_T0_3_FD_202264 | JGI IMG/M metagenome (GOLD analysis project Ga0302326, IMG submission 202264) | Peat permafrost microbial communities from Stordalen Mire near Abisko, Sweden - Palsa_T0_3 | ecosystem: Environmental > Terrestrial > Soil > Palsa > Peat permafrost | place: Sweden: Abisko... | reverse complement strand
TCCCGGAGAATAGACCACCAGTGCGCGAATGCCAAAAGCCCAGCCGCAGGCGACAATGAGGGCGTTCAGGATCAATGCCCCGCCGGCGAGACGCAGCCCCCGGTTCTGGTGGGCTAGATTTTCTCCTGAACTCAACTGATTAGAGACACCACGGTAAGCGGATCGATCCAAGGTTTCCAAGAGTCGCTGGCTGGCTCCCGAGACCACCCTGCTTCCCTTAATGACAGCTGCAGCTCCTGAGGGTAATCGGGGTTCTGCGGTGGGCAAGCTTTGTTCCGAGCGTTCCGGGAGCGATAGGTTCGGCCCACACCGCCGTGAAGAATTGAGCCGCTGGGCAATTTCACGCTGGAAGAGGCCTCGAGGGTCGGCAAGCTAGGCGCACCTCATGTTTCGACGAATTCGCTTTGCGTCGTTGTTGGCAATCTATGGCGTTCTGGTGATCGGATGCCATCGCAACGGAGCGGGGGGCCCGCCCACAGGAGGACGAAGCGGCGCGGCGCGGGGTGGGCCTGCGGTCACCGTCGTGCTGGGGAAGGCGCAACGGCGCGATACCCCGATCTATCTGGACGGCATCGGCACCGTGTTCGCTTTCAATACCGTCACGGTTCGAACGCAGATCGATGGTCAGCTCCAGCGCGTGGAATTTCGGGAGGGCCAGGACGTAAAAGCCGGCGATCTTCTCGCGGTGGTCGATCCCCGGCCCTATCGGGCCGCCCTAGACCAAGCCAAAGCCAAGAAAGCCGAGGATTTGGCTCAACTCGCGAGCGCCACCGTCACCTACACACGAAATTATTCCCTGGGCCAGAAAGGCCTGGTCGGACAACAGACCATTGACACCCAGAAAGCACAGGAAGACCAGATGAAGGCGATGGTCCAGGCGGACGATGCGGCGATCGAACAGACCGCCGTCCAGCTTGGCTATACCGACATCAAGGCGCCTTTTGACGGCCGGGTAGGGCTGCGCCAAATCGATATCGGAAACATCATCCATGCGAGCGACGCCAACGGGATTGTCGTATTGACCCAGTTGAAGCCAATTTCGGTCATCTTTACCCTTCCCCAACAAAATTGGCCCGAGGTTCAACGCCTGATGGCGCAAGGATCGGTGCTCAACGTCGAGGCCTTCGGCAACGACACCCATTCGCTTGGCACCGGAGTGCTCAGCGTCGCCGACAATCAGATCGACGCGACGACGGGCACCATCCGACTCAAGGCCACGTTCCCCAACACGACGCTTTCGCTGTGGCCCGGACAGTTCGTCAACGTGCGCCTCTTGGTCGAAACGCGCAAGGCGGCCGTGGTGGTCCCCTCCAGCGTCGTCCAGAGAGGTCCCCAGGGTACCTACGCTTTCGTGGTGAATGCCGAGGCGATCGTCGATATGCGCCCGCTTCAAGTCGGGCAGATCGACGGAGGTTGGGCGGTGATTGAAGAGGGATTGAAGGACGGTGAAACCGTGGTGGTCGATGGCCAGTACAAGCTGCAGTCGGGCAGCGCAGTGGTGGCGGCCACCGCGGCCGGTTCAAGCGGCGCGGCGCCCAAGGGAGGCGGGGCCAAGAAGACGCCGAAGAGCTGATGAATCTGTCGGAGATTTTCATCCGCCGTCCGATCGCTACGTCGCTTCTGATGGCGGGCCTGATCCTGCTCGGCCTGCTCGGATACCACCAGTTGCCGATATCGGCGCTCCCGAGCGTCGATTTTCCAACGATTCAGGTGACGACCCAGCTTCCGGGCGCCTCTCCGGAAGTGGTGGTCTCTTCGATCACGACCCCTTTGGAGCAGCAATTCGGCCAAATCAGCGGCCTCGCGTCGATGAATTCGGTCAGCTCGTTCGGCGTCAGCACAATCGTCCTCCAGTTCAATCTCGACCGGAGCATCGATAGCGCCTCCGAGGATGTGCAGGCGGCAATCAACGTGGCGACCGGCGTCCTCCCCACGAACCTTCCTAGTCCGCCGATCTACAACAAGGTCAACCCAGCCGACGCCGCCGTCCTGACTCTGGCGGTCACCTCCGATACGCTCCCAATAGACCAGGTCAACGACTACGCGGATACGCTTCTCGCTCAAAAACTGAGCGAAGTCAGCGGCGTCGGCTTGGTCACGATCGAGGGCAACCAGAAGCCGGCCGTCCGTGTGCAGGTCGACCCCGCGGCCACCGCTGCCCAGGGTCTCAGTCTGGAGGATGTGAGGACAGCCCTGGTCCAGGCCAATGTCGACGCCCCCAAAGGCAGCTTTGACGGCTTGGCCCAGTCTTATGCGATCAACGCCAACGATCAGCTTCTGAAGGCGGAGGACTTCCGCTCCATCGTCGTCGCTTACCGCAACGGAGCTCCGGTTCATCTCCGCGACATCGGTCGGGTGGTCGACAGCGTTGAAAACACGCGGCTAGCCGGCTGGTACGGCCGCCAGCCGGCGGTCATCCTGGACATCCAGCGCCAGCCCGGAGCCAACATCATTCAGACGGTGGACCGGATCAAGCGGCTGCTTCCGACGCTGCTCGCATCGCTGCCGTCATCCGTGCACGTGCGCATCCTTTCCGACCGCACGACGACGATTCGCGCCTCGGTGGCCGACGTGCAGTTCACTCTTCTGCTGACGGTCTTCCTGGTGGTGCTGGTGATCTTTCTTTTTCTGCGAAAACTCTGGGCGACGGTGATCCCCAGCGTGGCCCTGCCGATTGCGATCATCGGGACGTTTGGGTTGATGAGCTTGGTCGGCTTCAGCCTGGACAATCTCTCGCTCATGGCGCTGACGATCGCCACCGGATTTGTCGTGGACGATGCGATCGTCATGATCGAAAACATCGTCCGTCACATCGAGGCAGGCGAAGGGCCCATGGAGGCGGCGCTGAAGGGATCCAAGCAAATCGGCTTCACCGTCGTTTCACTCACGTTTTCGCTGATCGCAGTCTTCATCCCACTGCTCTTCATGACCGGAGTGGTTGGGCGGCTCTTCCGGGAATTCGCGGTCACCCTGAGCGCGGCCATCATCGTGTCGGCCTTCGTTTCCTTGACGCTGACGCCGATGATGTGCGCAAGGCTGCTCAAGCCGGAGGCCGAGGAACACCATGGCCGATGGTACAACTGGTCGGAGCAATTCTTCACTCGGATGCTCGCCGGATACGATACCTGTCTTAAGTGGGTGCTCGCCCACCAGCGACTCACACTGGGCGTGGCCATCGCGACCTTTGTCACAACGCTGGTGCTCTATGCGGTGATTCCCAAGGGCCTGCTGCCCGAACAGGATACTGGTCTGGTGATGGGCGTGACCGACGCGGCTCAGAGCATTTCGTTTCCAGCAATGGTGGCCCGGCAGCGCGCGGTCGCCGACCGGGTGCTGGAGGATCCGGACGTGGAGAGCGTCGCTTCATTCGTCGGCGGCGGAACGGTCAACGCCACGCTCAATGCCGGGCGGCTGGCCATTACCCTAAAACCGCGCGACGAGCGGTCGGCTTCGGCCTCCGAGATCATCCGCCGTTTGCGGGAGCGAACCGAGGGGATCGAAGGCATCACCCTGTACCTCCAAGCCGTGCAGGACCTTCAGATCGACAGCCGGGTGAGCCGGACCCAGTACCAGTACACCCTGGAGGATGCCGATCCCAATGAGCTCGCTCTATGGACGCCGCGCCTGGTCGACCGCTTGCGAGAGGCCCCCGAACTGACCGATGTCGCCAGCGATCAGCAGAACGGCGGCTACCGGATCAATGTCGATGTCGATCGCGAGAAAGCCTCGCGCCTCAACGTCCTTCCCCAGGATATAGACAACACGCTCTACGACGCATTCGGACAGCGGCAGGTCTCGATCATCTTCACTCAGCTCAATCAGTACCGCGTGATCCTGGAGGTTTCGCCCGAATACCAGGAGAATCCGGACGCATTGTCCAAGATCTACGTGCGCGCAAATGGCCAGGCCGCAACCTCCGGCGCGGGCGCGGGATCGGGCGCCTTGGTGCCGCTCACAGCGTTCGCCAAGATTCGGACCGGCATCGCCCCCCTCGTCATCACCCACCAGGGCCAGTTTCCCTCCGCCACGATCTCCTTCAATCTGCGACCCGGCTATTTCCTGAGTGACGCCGTGACTCAGGTAGAGCGCGCGAAGCGGACGCTCGAAATGCCGGACACCGTTCAGGCCACCTTCTCTGGCAGCGCGGCGGAATTCCAGAAATCGCTCCAGAGCGAGCCATGGCTGATCGTCGCGGCGATCGTGGTTGTCTACATCGTTCTCGGTGTCCTTTACGAAAGCTACATTCATCCGGTCACCATCCTCTCATCGCTTCCGTCAGCGGGGGTCGGTGCGTTGCTGACGCTCGATCTTTGCGGGATCGATTTTTCCATGGTGGCGCTGATCGGCATCGTTCTGCTGATCGGAATCGTTCAGAAGAACGCGATCATGATGATCGACTTCGCGCTCGAGGCGGAGCGCACGCACGGGCGGCCGCCCGGCGAATCGATCTACCAGGCCTGCCTTCTGCGTTTCCGGCCCATCATGATGACCACGATGGCGGCGCTGCTCGGGGCGGTTCCTCTGGCCCTCGAGAGCGGAACGGGCTCCGAATTGCGCCGACCGCTGGGCATTACCATGGTGGGTGGCCTCGTGCTCTCCCAGCTCATCACGCTCTTCACCACGCCTGTGGTGTACCTCTACATGGACCGGCTCAACCGCTGGATCGGACGGCGGCGGACCGCGCCGGCCGGCGTGTTGGGAGTCGCTTCGGCGAAAGGCGCCCATTGAGGGCACTTGGGCCGTGAATCTCTCCGAGCCTTTCATCCGCCGCCCGATCGCGACCTCGCTTCTCGCCGCGGGCCTCCTGCTGGCGGGAATCGTCGCGTTCCGGTTTCTGCCCATCGCACCGATGCCGCAAACCGACTCGCCCACCATCGAGGTGTCGGCGCGACTGCCCGGGGCTGACCCCGTCACCGTGGCCACCTCGATCGCAGCGCCGCTCGAGCGCCGCTTTGCCCAGATTTCCGGGGTGAGCGAACTGACTTCCACCAGCACGCTCGGCAGCGCATCCGTCGTCGTCCAGTTCGACATAGACCGGAATATCGACGCGGCCAAACGCGACATCCAGGCGGCGATCAATGCCGCGGCGAGCGATCTGCCGAACAACCTCGTCGCGCCGCCCGGCTATCGGAACTACAATCCGGCCGATCCGCCGATCATCTTTCTATCGATCTCCTCGGACTCGGTCACGTCGGGCGAGGTGTACAACTATGCCAATGACGTGGTGGCGCAGCAGATCAGCCAGATTCCCGGCGTTGGCCAGGTGACGGTGGGCGGTGGTCAGAAATCCGCCGTTCGAGTCCGCATCGATCCCGGCCGGCTGGCCGCAATGGGCCTGAGCATGGAGGACGTGCGCAACTTCCTCAGCAATTCGAATGCGAATCTGCCCAAGGGCAGCATCGGAGGCGCAGACACCTCCTATTCGCTGAGCGTCAACGATCAGCTGGTGAAGGCATCGGACTATCGATCGCTCGTGGCCTTCCAGAGCGCCCGCGGCGCGGTTCGGCTCAGCGATCTTGGCGAAGTGTTCGACAGCACCGAGGATAGCCGGCAGTTCGGCGGGTACAATGGGCACCGCGCTGTGCTGCTCCTTGTTTACAAGCAAGCCGGAGCGAACGTCATCGAGACGATCGACCGCATCCATGCCATCCTCCCGCAAATCAGGCGGTGGATGCCCCCGGCGATGAAGCTCAACATCGTGTCCGACCGAACTGGAGTCATTCAGGCATCCGTGGCGCACATCGAGCGAACCCTGCTAATCTCGATCGCCCTGGTGGTCATGGTGGTATTCCTTTTCCTGCGCCGCTTCTGGGCGACCGTGATCCCGAGCATCACCGTGCCGCTGGCGCTCGCAGGGACCTTCGGGGTCATGTATCTCGCCGGCTATACCCTCGACAATCTTTCGCTGATGGCGCTGGCGGTCGCGGTGGGCTTCGTGGTGGACGATGCCATCGTCGTGATCGAAAATATCGTCCGCTACCTCGAGGCGGGGGACTCCCCGCTTGAGGCGGCGCTCAAGGGATCGAAGCAGATTGGCTTCACCGTCCTGTCGATCAGCTTGTCGCTCGTAGCCGTCTTCGTCCCGCTGATCTTCATGAATGGCATCGTCGGCAAGCTGCTCCATGAGTTCGCCGTCACGCTCACTTCGGCCATCCTCGTTTCCGCGGTCGTGTCACTGACCTTGACCCCGATGATGTGCGGCCGCTTCCTCCGCGCCGAGGCGGCAGGGGCGGAAATCAGCCGGTTCTTTCGCGTGCTCGAGGGGGCCTTCGCCGCCGTGGAACGCGGGTACGAGCGTGCTTTGCGCGGGGTATTTGTGCGCCAGAAGCTATTTCTGGCCCTGACCGTCGGCACCATGGTTGCGACGGTCTGGTTGTATACAGTGATCCCCAAAGGATTTTTCCCGGTGGAAGATACCGGCAACATGACCTGCACCTTCGAAGGCGCCCAGGACATTTCGTTCGAGTCCTTCCTCAAAAAACATGAGCAGGTGGCCCAGATCGTTCTCGCCGATCCGGCGGTGGAAGCGGTCGGCGCCATGCTCAACGGCGGAACCAACCAAGGACGCGTTTACATCCAACTGAAGCCGCTTTCCGTCCGCAAGGTCGGCATCCAGGCGGTCATGGCGCGCCTGCGCCGGCAGCTCGCGAATGTGCCGAACGCGACCCTGTACATGCAGATATCCCAAGACCTGCGAGTGGGCGGCCACCCATCAAAAGGAACGTATCAGTATTCACTTCAAGGATCGGACTTCGCCTCGCTCGCGGAATGGTCCGCCGCCCTGACGCAGGGAATGAAGAAAATTCCCCACCTTCTGGAGGTGACGAGCGACCTCCAGTCGTCCGGCTTTTCCGCGCGTGTGGTGGTGGACCGCGCCGCCGCAGCCCGTCTGAAGATTCCGATGAGCGCGGTCGACGCGACCTTGTACGATGCGTTCGGGCAGCGGCAGGTCTCGGTCATCTACAGCACGCTCAACCAGCACCACGTCGTCCTTGAGGCGAGCCCCCAGTACCTCGCGGACCCGCAGTCCCTGGACAAGATTTATGTCAAATCGACATCGGGTAAGATGGTGCCACTTGGCGCGATCTCCCATTTCGAGCGCGCCAACACCTCCCTTTCAGTCAGCCACCAGGGCCAGTTCGCGGCGGTCACAATCTCCTTCAACATGGAGGCGGGCGCTCCGCTGGGCGACGCGGCGGCGGCGATCGAGAATCTGGCCGCCAGTCTGCGCATCCCTCCCTCGATCCATGCGAGCTTCCAGGGGGCGGCCAAGGCGTTTGAAGATTCCAGCTCCAGCCAGACGCTTCTGATCATCGCGGCACTGGTGGCGGTCTACGTGATTCTCGGGATCCTCTACGAAAGCCTGATCCATCCACTCACCATTCTCTCCACCCTCCCCTCCGCAGGCGTGGGCGCGCTACTCGCCCTGTTGATCACTGGACACGAGCTCGATGTCGTTGGATTGATCGGCATCATCCTTCTGATCGGCCTGGTGAAGAAGAATGCGATCATGATGATCGACTTCGCCCTGGAAGCCGAGCGCGAGCACCACATGAGCCCGGAGGCATCGATCTTCCGCGCCTGCGTGGTGCGCTTCCGTCCTATCATGATGACCACGATGGCCGCTCTCTTTGGCGCGATTCCCCTGGCTTTCGAAGGCGGCGTTGGCGCTGAGCTGCACCAGCCGCTGGGGATCTCGATCATCGGGGGGTTGATTGTTTCGCAGCTCCTCACGCTCTTCACGACACCCGTGGTCTACGTCACGCTCGATCGAATGCGGAATCGTTTTGGGAGCCGGCCGGAGACGGCGGCTCGGCCGAGTTTCTTGCAGCGCGGTCTGGCCTGATTTGCGCCGGCCGGGCTCGCGCCGGGGCTTGTGATGGCCGATAGCCCGGCCGGCGCAAATCAGGGGCGTGGTGCTAAAGGGGGACTTCAAGTGGTTGCTTTGGTCCTTTTCTTGCTTCTCTTGGATACTATTCCCCTTCGGGACGATGAACAAACCCACTTGGTCCCCGCGGCGGCTGCACGTGGTCGATGAGGCGCAGATCGATGAACTCGCGGGAGTGCTGATCGACTGCGTCGAAGGCGGGGCCTCGGTGAGTTTCATGCATCCGCTGTCGCGCAAGCGCGCGGTAGCGTTCTGGCGCGGCGTGGCGCAAGGCGTGGCCACTGGCGAGCGCGTTCTTCTGATCGCCGAAGATGCGCGAGGCATTTGCGGCACCGTCCAGTTGATATTCGCCCAGCCCGAGAACCATCCCCACCGCGCCGATTTGGCGAAAATGCTGGTGCATCGCCGCGCCCGCCGCCAAGGACTGGGCACGGCACTGATGCGATCCGCAGAAACCACGGCGCGCGAATGCGGCAAGACGCTGCTGGTGCTCGACACCGTCACCGGAGCCGAGGGCGAACGCCTCTACGAGCGCCTCGGCTGGAAACGCGTGGGTGTGATCCCGCGCTACGCCTTGCTGCCACAGGGCGGCCTTATCGATACGACCGTTTTCTACCGCAACCTCGGAGATGGCACTGGCTGAATTAATATTTGGAATTGCGTAGGGACTGAGAGGCGCAGGGATGTGTTGCGTATTGCCCGTATCCGGAGGAAACTGTACCATGACACGCATTCCACAGCCACTCTGGTCGATTGAATCGGAGACCCATCAGCTCTATCAGCACCTCCTGAATCTCAAAAGGGCCGATGGGGAACCGGCGACCGATCGGGGATTGCTCCATCGCGATCTTGCGAAATCGCCCGAGTGCAAGGCCATGCTCTTGGACGCAACGGCCCTCGAGCGGTATTCTTCGGGCGATCAGGTCATTTCGACGATGCAATTGGGTGCATTGCGCGACGTCCTTGATCGGGCCCACCGCACGGTGGTCGACGTAAAGTTCACCTGGAAGCCTCGCTGGCTGGATGGGCCGCAAAACTCCCGCAACGCTCATCCGAGCATTACCAATCAGGTATTGCCGGATGATGGAATCTCCAGGTCGTAGACGAGCCGGCTGCCGAGGCGCCCTTGACCTGCGGGTGGCCGCTCGACATCGGGGGCGCACCCGGCTTTTCTGCGTAGCCGTCCACCCCGCATGAAATCGTCCAAGCTTCTCTGGCTGGCCGCAGGTGTCCTCTTTGCGGGAGCCACGGTCTGGATAAATTACGAGGTTAAGGTGCGTTTCCCCAACGAGCCCTTCGGAGGGCTGGTTAAGGAGCTGGGTGAGGTCAAGGTCGGTGAAAAGGCTCCGGACTTCGAAACGTCCGATCTCAACAGCCACGCCATCTCGCTCTCCGATTACCGAGGCAAGAAGCCCGTCCTGCTCGATTTTTGGGCCACGTGGTGCGGACCCTGCCGGCAATCGATGCCAGAACTGCAGGCGCTTCGTGAGGAATACGGCGACAAGGTCGAGTTCTTGAGCATCGACGAAGGAGAAACCCAAGACAAAGTGGCCGCCTTCGCCGCGGCCCAGAAATACACCCTTCACTTTGTCCTGGATTCGGATGCGGGCATCGGAAGCCGGTATGGCGTCACCGGAATCCCCACACAGGTTCTGATCGACGCCAACGGCGTGGTGCGATGGATGCGCGTGGGATTCCTCCCCAAGGACCCCCGCCTGAAGTCCGAACTCCAGCGCCTGGCCCGGAATTGATCCGATGGACGCCATTCGAACGGAGAATCTTGCCAAATCCTACCGCAGCGGCTGGACCGGATCGAAAGGGGCGCCCGCCCTTCATGGGCTGAATCTCGAAGTGAAGGTCGGTGAGGTCTTCGGATTTCTCGGCCCCAACGGCGCCGGCAAGACGACCTCGATTCATCTCATCCTCAATCTCATGAGCCCCAGTTCCGGGCGAGCGGAACTTTTCGGCCGTCCCGCCACCGACGCAAAGGTGCATCGACGTGTCGGCTACCTCCCAGAGTCGGTGAACCTGCACACCTATTACCGCGGGCGAGGGCTTCTCGAATTCTACGCCGCCTTGGGCGGGATGCCTCGCGCCCGCAGGGCCGGCCGGATCGATGAGCTCCTCCGCCTGGTGAAGCTCGAAGACGCAGGAGACAAGCCGGTCGCCAAATATTCCAAGGGCATGCTGCAGCGCCTGGGTTTCGCTCAGGCCCTGCTCCACGATCCCGATCTGCTAATCCTGGACGAGCCGACATCGAATCTCGACCCGGTGGGACGGAAGGAATTTCGCGATATCCTCGTCGAGCTGAAACGACTAGGGAAAACGATCTTCATCAGCTCCCATGTCCTCTCCGAGGTGGAGTCGGTGTGCGACCGCGTGGCTATACTCCAAAAAGGCGAGCTCAAGCGCGTCGGCAGCCTTCAGGAGCTTTCGGCCCCCAAGAGCACGCGTCTCACGCTTCAATCCCTGCCTGCCGCGCTGATCGAGGCCGTGGTCGCAGCTTCAGCGGAAGTGACTTTTCAGAGGACCCAGGTGGTGATCAAATGTCCCGGAGAGTCCTCCAGCAGGGAGGTCCAGCAGATCCTGCATGAGGGAAATGTGGCCGTGGCAAAGATCGAAACCGAAACGGAATCCCTGGAGGAAATCTTCTTTTCCACCATTCAGCCGCCGCCGCTGTCATGAAGACGGTCCTGCTGATTGCGGCCGACCATATCCGCGCGCTCCTCCATCATCGGCTGCTGGTCGGCGTGATGCTGATCTCGGTCGCGATCACGGCGATCTTCTCGGTCAGCCTGACGAAGATCGGGAGCGTCACAGTTCGGGCCACCGAAGCCCAGCGCAAGGCCCGCAACGCGGACTCGAACGCACCGATCACGGCTGAGGAGCGCCAGAAACAAGAGACGATCATTCAAGGGATGCAGACCGGATTCCAGGCCTTCTTCTATGAAACGGCCTCGTTCGGTGGAAGCTTGGTCGCCCTCTTCATCTTCTCAAGCGCCGTCGCCTCGGAGATCCGGCTTGGCACGATCCGGGTCACCCTGTCAAAGCCCGTCTCCCGGCTTCAATACCTTGCGGGCAAATTCCTCGGAGGTATCGCGGTGATGGCCGCCTATGCGATCGTCGCCAGTCTGGCGTTGGTGATCTTTGCACAGGCCAACGAGCTCACCATGAGCCCGACGATGAAATTCGCACCGCTTCTGATGTTCTCCCGGCAGCTGATGCTCGGATCTCTGGCGATGCTTCTGTCCCTTTTTGTCCATCCGTTTGTCGCCTCGATCCTGGCCTTCTTCGCTGGGAATGGATTCTACGGCACATCGAATCCACTCTACTACGTCCTTCCGAGCTACTCGTCCTTCAATGTCTTCGGACAAATGCTGAAAGGAACGCTCCTCAGCGGACGAAACGTTCTTTTTCTCGAGCTCTATGCAGCCGACTTCGTCGTCCTGATGCTCGTCCTCGCCTGGTGGCGCTTTCGGACGAAAGAGCTGGTTTGAAAGCGCCTAGTCCACCCCGGCCGCCTTCATAGCCGCCTTGATGTATCCCATCGCATAGGCCATGCCCGCGTGCCACGGAGCCGCGCACGTCATCTGAGGCGTGTGATCCGGAATCAGGACGCCATCGAAACGATTGCGCTTCAGAATCCCGATGACGCGTATCATGTCCACCTCGCCATCGTCGACGAAGGTTTCGCGGTAGACCGGAACCTTCGCCGCGACATTGCGAAAGTGCACGTAACCGAGACGCCCCTGCGCGCTGTAGCGGTCCACGGAATCGTAAATGTCGCCCTCGGTCATCTCGGCGAGTGAACCGATGCAAAACTCAAGACAGTTCGACGGACTGGGATTCAGATCCAGCAGCTTCTGGTAGTGGCGGGGCTGGTAGACCAGCCGCGGCTGCCCGCGCACGGTCGGCATGGGAGGATCATCGGGGTGCGCAGCGAGGCGGACGCCTGCCTCCTCCGCAACGGGAAGCACTTCCCGCAGAAATCCGTCGAGCCTGCGCCAAAGCTCCTCGTGCGTGATGGACGCGAGCGTGCCCTTGGGCGCGTCGGGATCATAAACCATGTTCCACACCATCCCATTGGGGATCGGGAGATCGTACGGGCCCTCCATTCCGACCGAGGTCGCGTTTCCGCGCGCATACGGTCCCTTGGTCCGGCCGGCGACGCCGGCGATGCTGAAATTGTAGCCCATGACCGGTATCCCGGCCTTGCCCAGCCGCCTGATCAGGGTCTTCAGGTTCTCGATCTGAAGGGCGCGCTTCGGTCCATCGAGCAGCACGTCGTACCAGTGGGCGGGATCGAAATTCTCGATGGCCTCGAGTTTGAGGCCGGCTCCTTCCACATCGCGCCTGAGGGCCACCAGTTCATCGAGCGGCCAAAGCAAATTCGGATCGCCCGCGAGGCCCCAGCCCATGTCCGTGCCCGTAGGCTGATCATCCTTCGTCGCGGAAACGCCCCCGCGAAAATAATCGACCAGATGGGCGACAATGTGGGTGGCGCCGGCCTGGCGGGCGAACTGGAAGTTTTCGCCTGTCAGCATATGCCTGTAGAGGCCAAGACCGAGTTTCATCAGGTGAACAGTTGACTATCGCCATGGCTGAACGCCAGACGAAGCTTTGTTGATCTGAAGGCCGCCCCGGGCTCTCCTCCTCTTCGTTTGATGACGCTCCCTCCTCCGCTTCTGCGGTGCATTTTGATCCCTTGGATCTTCTGCGCATCCGCTTGGAGCTGCCACGCAGAAGATGGCTACCGCCTCTGGCTGCGCTATGAACGCGTGCCCGATCTCGCCAAACGAGCGGCCTACGCCCACGCGCTCCGCCAAATCGTCACGGGCGCCGAAGCGCCAGAGCCACCGGGGGCGCTCGCCGCGGCCCGCGAAGAATTTGTCGAAGCCCTGCGCGGGCTGCTGGGGGTCGACATCCCCGTGGCCGCGCGTTCGACCGGCGATGGCGCCGTTCTCATGGGAACTCCCGCGAGCAATCCGGAGATCGGCGCTCTGGTGAACGGCCACACACCGGGCCTTGACCTGGCCCTCGAGCGCGCGGGCGCCGAAGGCTACGTGCTCCGAAGCCTCCGCGCAGGCGGCATTGGGAAGATTTTGGTCGCTGCCAACAGCGATGCGGGCGTCCTGTACGGCACCTTCGCCCTGCTCCGCCTTCTGCAAACTGGGGCCACCATCGACGCCCTCGATGTCACCAGCGCACCACGCATCCAGCGCCGGCTCCTGGACCATTGGGACTCGCTCAATGGCGTCATCGAGCGAGGCTATGCGGGATTCTCGCTATGGAAGTGGTTCGAACTTCCGGACTATGTTGACCCGCGCTGCGTCGACTACGCGCGTGCCAATGCGTCGATCGGGATCAACGGCGTCGTCCTGAACAACGTGAATGCCGATCCGCTCATCCTCACGCACGTGTGGCTGACGAAGGTAGCAGCCCTTGCCGCAGTCTTTCGGCCCTATGGGATTCGCGTCTATCTGGCGGCGCGATTCAGCGCTCCCGTCGAGATCGGACGGCTCAAGAGCGCGGACCCACTCGATCCCGGAGTCCGGGCGTGGTGGCAGGCGAAGGTCGACGAAATCTATTCGATCATTCCCGACTTCGGGGGCCTCCTGGTGAAGGCAAATTCCGAAGGCGAGCCGGGACCTCAAGACTACGGACGCACCCATGCCGACGGGGCCAACCTTCTGGCCGACGCACTCGCTCCCCATGACGGCATCGTGATGTGGCGCGCATTTGTGTACGACCAGCATGTCCCCGATGACCGG
>Ga0302326_10020378_pt1 | contig 13660 bp, 13 predicted proteins | sample Palsa_T0_3_FD_202264 | JGI IMG/M metagenome (GOLD analysis project Ga0302326, IMG submission 202264) | Peat permafrost microbial communities from Stordalen Mire near Abisko, Sweden - Palsa_T0_3 | ecosystem: Environmental > Terrestrial > Soil > Palsa > Peat permafrost | place: Sweden: Abisko... | reverse complement strand
GTAATATCGCCTCCGGCTTTCGTGGTCGGATCGGCCGCCGGCGTTCTCCGTTTCTTCAATCAAACCCAAATCTAATAATCTCTGGATGGTTGAATAGAGCGTGCCCGGGCCCATACGGAAATGGTTGTCAGAAACTCGGGAGACGCTCTGCATAATGGCGTAGCCATGCTTCTCCCCATCCGCCAACGCGAAAAGAATAAAAAACACCGCTGGAGTCAGCGGGAGCAGGTGTTGCAGATCATCCGGAACGCGGTTGGCAGAAGGCATACTATATCAGTTACAGATACAGCAGCAGCAGATATTATGTCAAGAGTTTTTTCTCGCTCGTGTTCGCACTGAGATTTTGACGCGGAAACTGTGCGGGCTTGTTGATAAGAAGGAATGGATTTCTCGGAAGACGGTTCACACCCTCCCAAAACAGTCCTGCTTGTCGACCAGTTCTTATCTCCGAATCTGCAGGCGAGGCTGAGACTCTGGATGGGTGACGGGCATAACCGGTAGTAACCCCGGCGGGCTTCCGCGTCAACGTCTCCTTTGCCAACCTCAGGATGAGTGCCGATTTGGGCTTCAGTGACCGCGTTTATGGTTTGGGTGTGGGCATGTTCTACCTAACCTACGTGTTGTTTGAAATACCGGAGCCATCATCGTCGAACGCTGGAGCGCAAGGAAATGGATTGCACGAATCATGATTTCGTGGGGGATAGTTACGATTCCGACTGGCTTTGTGCAGACTGCCGGACAGTTCTATGCTGCCCGCTTCATCACGCCACCGCCCTCTGGCTTCTCGCCGGAGCCATCGCAACCAGGTTATTTCTGCACCAAATTTGTGGCAATTGACCAGCAGCACAACCCAACATTAATATTGCTTCAATCCATCCACCGCGCCGCGACCGTCTTTTTGACGTACTGCCATGGTAGCGAAAGAATGATTCCATGCTTAGACGAGTTGCCAGACTCCCGACCATTAATAGCAAAGTGCTAGAACTGGTCGACAGCCTGAATCGAAAACCCTTCAGAAGTCATTCTGGCTCGGCAGAGGTCGCCATACCTAATGCAGAACTGAAACGAAACTACGATGCGAGCCTCGAACAGGAGATTTCGAACGCAGAGCAGCAGCTATCGGCTCTTTTGACAACAGTGGTCGAGCGGATGTGTTTGGTGACGGGCGCCGATGGAGCTGCTATTGCTCTGTGTGACCCCGATGGTGTCATCTGCTTAGCCAGCACGGGCTTTGCCCCTGCAGTGGGTTCACGATTGGGAATCGATTCGAGTTTTACAAGAGAATGCTTCGAATCTGGTCAGGCGGTACTCTGTGAAGATGCCGAAAATGATCCGCGAGTACAGCGTTCCATCGCCAGGAGCTTGCGATTGCGTTCGGCTTTGGCGGTGCCCATCCAAGCGCAAGGTTTCGTTCTTGGTATTGCAGAGGTATTCTCTTCCCGTCTATCCGCCTTTGACATCTCACACCTGAATGAGTTACAGCGCATCGCCGATCCACTCTCTTCAATTTTGGCTCAAGGCCCGGCACAAGACGAGAAACTTGTTACAGGGGGCCCGACCCTTGTCCCAACCCAGGTGGAGAGGGCCTCATCAGGAGAAGACCGGCCCCCGTCCCAACCGTCCTTGATCCTGTTCCCTGCGGAGTCCTTGGTCGATTTGCCACCAACGACTCCCAGGCTTGAGGAAGGGGAATCCGCTTCTCGAGTCGTTACGGCTAGCCTCGTTCGGAGCCGTGATAGGAAGCGGATTACCACTCCCGTATGGATCGCCGCCGCGATCATCGGTCTGTGTTTGCTCTCGTTTCTACTCTTCTTCGTCCCGTCTCAACACAGGCTACGGAAGGTTCCCACTACTCAGTTGATTCCGTCCCCTTCGGCTCCGGCGAGGAGTGACACGACAAGGATTGAATCCCGAAGGACTGAAGAAACGCCCGGTGGGGCCGCCGCTAAGGTGCAGGCGGTCCCGGTGCCGCCGAGCAAGAATCGGACAAAGAGCTACCAGCCGGGAGACGGACTAGCCCTGACCCAGCCTGAGTTGAAGTCCTCTACGCCCGAGGACCGGAGCACAGGGGTTGCCAATCTGGCTGTCCCAATGCTTGTCATCCAGGAGGCCCAGCCTGGGGCACAAGTTTTTGTGGATGATCAGTTAAGCGCCTCGGTAGATTCGGAAGGACAAGCGAAGATCTCATCGCTGATTCCGGGTCAACACAGCGTGCGACTGACGCTGAATGGGTATAAGGATTATAACCGACGCGTGGACCTGGTGGCGGGGCAGACCTCCAGGATCGCAGCTAGACTCGAGCCATTTGAACCGATTCCGGCTGAACCCACCGCGACTGCCGCGCTCGCCTCGCCCAATCCCCCGGCTGTCAAATCCATAGCTCGTTCCCTTCCTGATTTCGTGCTGGATCGCACTCTTAACGGCCACTCTGGCTGGGTTACGGCTGTCGCGTTCAGTGCGGACGGGCAACGACTAGCCTCGGCAAGCTGGAATCAGACTGTCGTGTTTTGGGACGTGCCGACGGGGCAAGAGCTGGGCACGGTGGCTGGCAAGATGAAGGAGGTCCAGGCTCTCGCGTTCAGTCGTGACGGACACTGGCTGGCCACAGAAAATTCCTCCAACACTGTCACACTTTGGGACGCTGCGGACGGACGGGAAATCCGGACCCTTCCTGGTAATAAGCCAGGCGTTTTGGGCAATAACTGGGTTTATTCGATCGCCTTCAGCCCCGATGGCCACTGGTTGGCATCGGGCCTGGATGACAAGACCGTTCGACTGTGGGACGTTACGACGGGGCGCGCTGGGCGCGACCTAACCGCGCTCCGAAGGTCTGTGATCTACATCGCCTTCAGCCCAGATGGGCGTTGGTTGGCCTCTGGAGATGATGACAAGACCATCAGGATTTGGGACGTATCCACTGGACAAGAAATACGAAAGCTGAGCGGTCACAAGAAAGACATTTACTCCGTCGCTTTCAGCCCGGACGGGCGCTGGCTGGCCTCCGGGAGTGCGGACAAGAGCGTGAAGTTGTGGGAGGTCGCCACGGGCCGCGAGGTCCACACTTTGACGGGTCACAGGAACGTGGTCACTAGCCTTGCTTTTGCACCGGACGGGCGCTGCCTGGCTTCCGGCAGTTGGGACAAAACCGTCAAGATTTGGGATGTGGAGACGGGTCATGAGATACAGACTCTAACTGGGCACAACCATCCCATCTATACAGTCGCTTTTGATTCCCGTGGGCGCTGGCTCGCGTCGGGGAGTCAAGACGGCACCATAAAGCTCTGGCAGTTGGGCGAAGCCGCGGAGCAAAAGCGGTGACGAGAAAACAGGCGCGGGGAAAAGTGCTGCAAGGCTGATTCCGGAAGGCAACAGTCTTAGGCTTGCGCAAACTTGAATCAGATTAGGGATTCTCAGTCCAATTCTAGATAAGGAGTGCGGTTATGTTGAAACTCACACCTCACTGCGATTCCACACCTGGTATGGTCCGATCCGGGACGCATTTTGGCAGCTGTCGGATGGTCATATTACTGATTGCTATCCTCATGGGAGCTGGTGCGAACATCTCCGCTCAGAGCTTGAATTGGGAGGGACAGACGGGAGTTTTCGTCACGCCCCTCGCCTATACGGTGCCTTCGATGGACAAACGCGTGAGCTTACCGGTTCTCTCGTATCACTACCTCGACGCTGGGCCGGTCCTGGGGGGATTCCATCAGGTGTCAATAACTGCGGGAGCATTCGGCCGTGTCGAGTTTGGATACTCGCGAGATATACACGAGGAGGGCGACACGGCCGGTGTGAGTAACCTGTGGAGCAGTGGCTTCAATGCGTTTCACGGAAAACTCAATTTCTTACGGGAAAGACGTTCTTGGCTGCCTGCCGTTTCAGTGGGATTTGTGGTGCGCAGCCAGGTGCAGAATGTCGGGGGCGTCATCTCAAACACGGAAACCACCAACGAGGACTTCTACGTCGTAGCCACTAAGACGATAACCCAGATTCGGAAGCTTCCTTTGGTGTTCAATTTCGGCTACAAAGCTACGAATGCCTCATTGCTTGGTCTGGCGGGAAATGCTCCGGATTACACGGAACGACTGTTCGGAGCGGCTGCATTTGCACTGAAAGGACCAGGCAGAAGCACGATCTTGCTGGGCTCTGAAGTTCTCCAGGAGCCGCGCAGTGTTCAAGGACTGCCGGGCGCCGTGATACCGACTACGCTGACTTACGCCCTTCGCATCGTGCCAGCAGGGGCGCTGCCTCTCCACGGCTGGGGAGTCGAGTCACCGAAGTTGACCATTGACCTTGGTGTAGCTCAGGTGGCCGGCACTATCATGACCGGAGTGAACCTGCAGGCGCAGCATCAATTTGCCCTGGGTATTTCTTACGGATTCTAGGTTCCGCATAACAATTGCTGCTCCGCCCTCGGCATGCACCATATTTTCAAGTAGTTGCAAACTCTCCGCAAGCCAATCTTGTCACACTTTGTCAGACAAGAATGAAACCGGCTCGCCCACAGTTGCCTCAAACTTCACGAAGCGGGGAATGGAATGGGATCTGGTCGGGGTGCCAAGCATCTCAGGCGGTGATGGCGAACGGAGGTCTTCAACTCAAGACTGATTCCCGCTGTGAAAGCCATGAGAGAGCTAGCAGGCCCCCGACGTAAGATCCACAAGCCAGCAGCAAAACCATCCGAAATCCGACCATCATCCCCAGCATGAGCGCCAATATAGTGCCGATGACAGTGAAGAATCCATTGACACCCCACGCCCATGATCCCAAAGCTGAAGACCGCTGCATTGCCAGGCGAAGCCCAAGAGGGAAAGGCATGCCCAACACGAACCCGAGCGGTGCCACTAACACCAGTGCTATCGTGATCCGCCAAAAGATACCAAATCCCAGAGTGGCGCGGAACACAAGCGGAGTGATGACTGCCATCATCGGCACCATCACAATGACCCCGAGCAGAACTTGCTTGAGTACCTGCCGGGATTTCGTGACCCATCTTCCTGCTGCACGAGATCCGATGCCCGAAAATATCAATAGTCCGGCCAGCACGACGGCGTACGTGTAGATCGGTTGCCCAAGGAACAAGAGAAAGCGTTGTAGCAAAGCGATCTCGACCATGATGAAACCAAGCCCAAGCGCCGCGAAGTAGGTGAGCCAACCCCAGCACCCTTCGATCTGAAGACCCCGGCGGGCCAGCAGTGCCAGTGGCAAAAGGATCGAGAGGCCTGCCACGAGAGCCGACTGCGCCAGAATTACCAGCAGGGTGACTTCCGCAACGGGTCGGTCCTCCAGTGCCAGCCTGGCTCCGATCGGTTGTTTCTGGGAAAATAAATCGATGATCGTGCTCCACCGAATTCTGGGCCATCGTGTGTGCTGGTTAAAGAACGGCTTGTCATCGGTGGCGGCGGCCAGTTGCGAATTGTTGTTTCGAAGGACTTCTTCGAGTTGAGGCGATCCAACGATTTGCGCACACAGGCTATCGGCTGGCCGCTCGTCCGGTGCGTACAGAATCTTGACCGTGCGAGCATCCCGGCCCGAACCGGTATCCGCCTTCAGGATCTCCCGAATCTGCTTGAGCTCTCCCGGTAGAAACTCGCTCCTTTTCAGCAGGAAACCTGCCTCAAATGCCAGGCGCCCTGGCGCCTCCCTTCGGCCCGGTTCGCTGAATGCGAACACATGATTGTCGATCGGTCCAATTCCCCGCTGGGTGAACAGCTCCCGTGCCGTCGAAACCAGCCTGGGGATCTGAAACTCGGGCCGGGTGAAAAAGATGGCGCCATCGGGAGTGAGGTGGTCGAGGTAATCTGCAAACGCTTCGCGAGTCAGCACATAGTTCTCCGCCAGGCTTAGAGCCCCGGATGCGACTGCCGCGTTGCTGATGGTGTGGACCGAAATGATCGCGTCATATTTCTCCGTTGATCGGCGCACGAAGCTCCGACCCTCGTCTGTGACCAGGTGCACTTCGGGTTGGTGGTAGAGGTTGCCCCAAAAATCGTTCATTCGATTTGCAACGATATCGTTAATGATCGGGTTGATTTCCACAGCTGTGATCGAACGGGCATGCGCTTTCAATCCGGCAAGTACCTGATCCCCTGCCCCAGAACCAATGATCAGAATCTTCGGACTCGCCTTTCCAACATAGGCGATCATCGAAAGCTGCTCGACCTCTTCAGGACGCTCGGCCAGAGTTCTGCGGACATCCGGCCTCAGGTCGCTAATCCCTGTGGCCGCGGTCCCGGAGTCTATGACCATTGTCCGGGCCGCCGGGTCTTTGCCGTCCGGTGGATCTTCGACAACCTGCACGAGGGACAAGGTATTCCATGCTGAATAAATGGGCTTGATACTTCGCCCTCTCTTGTTCGCACTCACGTGGATTGCGATGACCTTTTCTCCATAGAAACTCGCCCCCAGCAACGCGAGCGCGACGACTAGGGCCGTGTTTGCGAGGGCGCGTCGCGAGACGCCGGCAAAACACGCTGCTGATAGCGCTCCAATGAACCCTGCCAGCAACACGCTTCCGGTCCCACCGAATCGCGGAATCACGAGCGCGACGAGTGCGCACCCCACGCCCGCGCCCAACAAATCGTATCCATAGAGCCGGTTGATTTGCTTCGACCCTCGCGTCAGCAGCAAGGAAACAGCCAATCCCGAGCAATAAAATGGTAGTGCAACCAGAAGAAGATACGTCGGCACATACAAGAACTGGCGGTGATCGACGGCCACCGAAAAAGGGTCGATCGGTATGCGCTGCATACACCAAAAGCTGAATACCACACACGCGGCGAACCCAAGTGCGCACACCCAGAGTGCGAGGTTTAGATCCCTTCGCTCTCGTAATCCAGTCCACAGAGCGAGGGTTACGCCCGAAGCACCGAAACCCAGCAACGCTGTCGATATCACCAGAAAGCCAAAGTGATACCACAACGACACAGACAGCACTCGAGTCAATGCGAGTTCCAACAGAAGAGTGCCTAGGGAAAGCAGGAACAACCCCGCAAAATGTTGTGCTTTCACTCCTCCGGAATCGACGGAAGCAGAAAGTGACATTGGGTTACCCCTTCTCGCGCTCGTGCAGGAATTGGGGATGGTAGGTGAGATGACACTCGCACCAAACCTTGAGGCCCCTGACTAAAAAAGCCGCCCTCGAATCTCCTTAGATTATGCATTCGAGGAGAGCTTCGCACCACATGTCGAATTAGCACGACCACATCATTGCGGAAATACGCTGCGTGGCAAGACCTCGCAAAATCCGCCCTTTGATTGCGTCTGATATCGCTGCATTGTCCAGAGATCAGAACTTTGCCCCTTTGGTCGTACAGAGCTACTGCTGCACCATCGGCGCCGACGAAGCGACCGTCGGTGCTTGCTGGCCAACGAGCGAACCTATCAAAGTCGTCACGATCAGTAGAAACACAGTCAAGGAATATCTCGACGCCTGCATTGTGAACCCCTTATTAGTCACGCCATGCTCTAAATACACGAAAAATCTTCGCCATCCAACTGCCAATACTCACAGCAAGAAGGCATTGGTTCACCGCTACACGATCAGGATGTCGTCGGCACTTCCCGCATTCGCACGCACCTCGTGCAGGTGCGCGCAAGTCATTAGGCTGCTCATCCCCTCGACCAACTTGGCCACGACGTGTTTCTCCAATCGGCACTCGCGCTCGCCGCAGCTGGAGGCCGCCATGACTCGCAACGCGAGCAGCGTTCTGGTTTTTCACTCACACGCGGGCTTTCCTTTTTTTCTGGTTTTGCACGTAGATGGCTCCAAAGAACCACCCCCATCGCGAACATCCACGAGCCGACCACGAACCAATCAAAGTACGTCATTTAACACCTCCTCACCGCTTGACTAACTTTCCTTTTCTTGCGCCGGAAAAAGATCCCTAGAAACCCAGGATTGCGAGAATTCCGGCCTCTATTGTGGAAATCGGAAACTGGGGGAAAAAGACGACACGTGAGGGCAAGAATTTCTTTGTAGCTGCGCGAAATCAGTTGAAACAGAGAGGCGTGCCGAGGTTCTTCTCCCGGCATAGGAACGGCTGAGTCGGTTCGTGCGTAGAGAATCAGGAACTTGCGAGGAGAAGACCCTGCTTGGACAACAGCGGCATTCTGTTTTTCGGGCCGGAGATCGCCGGACCGACCGCCCCCTCGACGGGCTAAATCAGGTTGTCATCATCGAATCCGTTGCTGATGCCGGGATTTTGAGGAATTTAGAGGCGACAGAACGAGTCCATACCAGCGTGGGGGACACGCGTTCCTTGCAGTGACAAATAGGGCAGGCGGTGAGATCGGCGGAATAATACAGTTTGCAATTCGCACAAGGCAGGCCGTATCGGATCGGTTGGGGTCCCGCAGAGTGGGCTAAAGAAGAGCTCGTTGTTCCGCATGTGTCTGGCCGCTGAACCATAATTTCCTTGTTCATAAGGCTTTCACTCCTCGCAGATCGGGACTTCGGTTTCGCTACTAGCTACTCTGTTCCTGCCACGAATTAGGCGTTGACCATTGGGAACTCTGAGGTAACCGAAAACCCCATTCCGCACCCCCAAACCACCGCGCCCGGGATTGCGAGAGTTCCTGTCTCTAATCATGAAATCGGAAATGCCAGGCAAAAGACGACAAGGGCTCCATACCTCCCCACCCCTTCGCAAAGAACGTCACTACTAAATCCATGGTGTCTCTCGATAGAGAATGCACGGGCAAGAGCGGTCCCTGCTGTTTGCCGGGATTCTCCGGAATCTCCGTGGCCCTCTATGCCCCTCTATTTAGGAAATCGGAAACTGCCGGCAAAAAACGACACAAAGGACAACAAATTTCTGGACAGCTTCAATGGATCCTGAGATTTCAGCGAAATGATCGGCTGCGAGCGATTCACTCACCATTTCGCTTCCGACGCCCACAACTGACGAGTGAGGACGCCTTGTTGGGAAGGTGGCCTATATGTCGAGGGAACAGAGGCCAGCCAAGGAACGCACGACTCAGAATCGGCAAGGGTAACCGCGGCGAAGAACCTGAGCTAGGCGAAGACCACTCTGCATCCTCGTCCTGGCATCGGCAACCCGGGATGGTCCTGGCGGCTGGGTTCGTGGTCTTGGCCCGCAATCAGCGTCGGTTACGTGCTCGATCTCTCCGTGTGGGAATGCGGCTCGGGCCGGAGTGCACGGCGAGGCCAGAGCAAAGACGACGTGATGCTTGCCGTGAGTCAGCTCGCTGCGGCATCCCGTGTCCAGCTCTCTGACAACTCCGCCAACACTCCAACAACACGTCGACTCCCTTGTCTAGCGCTTCTGTCTTGGCTCAGCGTGAAATGGAGAAGCGACGTTCTCCGTTAGTAGGTTCCGTTCCCAGGCATGCCGGGGAGATCTCTCAAGAAAACTTTCTTGTTTCAATTTCTGCTGCTCGTCCAACAGTGCCTGCACCAGGGACGCAAGCCTTGCATCTTTGTTGGTAAGCGATAGCAGCCATGCACCCCGCTCCTCCGGAACGATTTCCAGAGCCTCATCGAGATATGGGCTTACCTTTCGCCATTCATCGGGAGAGAGTTTAGACATCAATTTCTCACAGCGGCAAATCTGATCGCAGACTGCGATGCAGGTAGATACGTGCCTTTTCCCACTTTCGCTGGGCGGTACGTTCCGATACTCCTAACATAGCGGCGATCTCATTGAAGGAAAATCCGCAGAAAAACTTCAGGTCGACAATCTGGGATAATGAGCTATCCAGCTGCGCCAACTCATCGAGCGCTTGGCTGATCTGGGCCAGCTCCTTATCATCATTGATTGCACCTCCAACGTTGGACGTTAGAGACGTGAGTTCAAACGCCCCACCCCGTTTGACGGCCAGCCGATTGCGAACATGATCGATAATGAGTCCCCGCATCACCTTCGCAGCATACGCCATGAAGCGGCCGCGATCTGGAAAGGTTTGGCCCTCTTGCCCGGCCATATCAAGGTACGCCTCGTGGATGAGCGTCGTGGGACTAACGCTTACGTCGCCTTGCCGTGCGAGCTGGCGTTTTGCCAGTCGATGCAGTTCCCGGTAGAGAAGAGTAAAGAGTTTTTCGGCGGAAGCTTCGTCGCCACCTTCCGCCAAGGTGATGAGAGTCCCGATGGTTGGATTGTTCGTCTCCATGCGTCCCGAACACGAAACACAGCCTCTCGCATTTCTGAGCAATAGTCAAGATCAAGGGCACCATTCCCACCGCTAAGGCAATACCGGACGAGACAAGCCAATGATCCCTCGCGCAAGCGGAACGACACCTAGGTTCGTCATCGAATCCCCCGCGGAGATTGTAGGCCGAGCGCTAGTTTCTTGTGTTCTCTGGCCTCTTCTTAACCGTCTCTTTCTCACTGCGGACGAACTTGAGCCCGCGCTTCAGTTCTGCAGTCAGATCGGTGTCGCCAGTGGCGACATACACAGGCTTGCCCGATTCCTTTCCAAGCCAAGCGTTTAATTCCTCGGGTGTCGTCTCCACATAGCGACCGTGCTTGCGAACAGGCATCCCGTCAGCCGACCATCTCTGAGTGACGGCGGAAGGTTCGCCGAGGTATGCCGCGATCTGCCGCCAGCCCCTCAAGACTCGTGACTGATTCTTCGGCGATCCGCGTTTCTTCCCTGGCTTCGGCATACGTTCAGAAGAACAACTGTCCTTGCGGGGGGGATTCGAGCGTTATCGGGGCAGCACAATCGGCGTCGTCATTTTGTACCTGGTTGACTCGATTGCTGACAGGGTACAGCCGCATCCGTCGGGCATCGTAAGGCTTCAGCAGCGGAGTGACGTTCTCACCCTTGGTCATCCCTGGGTCAAGCCATAGGTCGTAATCGCCTTTGTCCAGGATTACCGGCATTCGGTCGTGGATCGTCGAGGTCAAAGCGTTGGGCGCCGTTGTCAGTATCGAGCAAGACCTGGTCCATTGCCCGCTCGGGTCCTTCCAGCGCTCCCACAGTCCAGCGAACGCGAACAACTCGCTGTCATTGACCTCAAAGCAAAACGGCTGCTTGGCTGAGCCTTGGCGCTGCCACTCGTAGAAACCGTCTGCGGGAATCAAACATCTGCGGAGCTTGATTGCCTCCCGAAACGCGGGCAACGAGTGGGCCGTCTCTGATCTGGCGTTAATCATGCCAGCTGCGCCGGACGTGTTCTTCGCCCAGGAAGGAATCAGCCCCCAATGCATCATGGAAAGGGTTCTGCGAGCTTCCTCCGGGTGGTGTCGGATAACGGGCACCGGCTGAGTCGGGGCGATGTTGAAGCGAGGTACCCAATCGTCGATGTCGGAGGATACGTCGAAATACTCCTCCACGAGTTGCTTTCGCCGCGAGAGTCGGTATCGACCGCACATTCGAGAATTATGGCAGATTAGGAACTCGCAGTTCGAGTGAATGGGCTAGATTTTGCAATTCGCAACCAGACGGGCCGTATTCGGCATGGACCGGCGATGTTCCTGAAAAACAAAACCGGAACCGTGGTTTGTTTCCCGCCCGGTTCCCCCAAGAACCTCAGTGCCAGTTATACCAAACCCATTGAATCGTACGGTTCCACACGAACGGCGCCGAAAGCAGATCGCCCAGAACACAATCCCAGAACACAATCAATGACACTCACAGGCTCGGTCGACGAGTGCAATCGCATAACCTCTCCCGCACGATAAGGTTTGCGGCAACTCCGAGGCGAGCCGGTTGTTGGAACTGGACCCTAATGCGCTGTACTCGGCTGCCAAGTGCAGGCAAATCAATGAGATAATTCCGGGACGCCGTCATTCGCAACGAGGAAGGCCGTGGGTTCGAGCCCGATTAGCTCCACTATATTTCAAGTTAGGGCAGTCCTTTTGTTTTGTAAAATGATCATCCTTTGCGGCAAGAACACACTCGGAGTCTCAATCGCATTCAGCCGCACTTGGCTTTTCTCGCACCTTCCGCGTGACTGGCATCACATGGGCGTGTGAATAGGACGGAACCGTCTGAATCGTTCTGAATCCTACGTACGCTGGAATAATGTCCCGAAGTAAGAGAAAATAAAGGTTTGGCTCTGCCGGACGCAATCCGCAGTTCGTTCTACCGGGAGACATTTAGCATGGCCACCATCACGATAGAAGTTGAGACAGCTGCAGGTAACCCCAGGCATGCCAAGCTAGGGCGCTGGGTCGAAGAAGCTGCGCAGATGTGCAAACCTGATCGCGTCCATTGGTGCGATGGCTCCCCGGAGGAATACCAGGCGCTGCTGCGGCTGCTGGTCCTTACCGGGAGCGCGATCCCGCTGGATTCGGTAAAGCGGCCGAACAGCGTGCTGGTGCGGTCGGATCCCGCCGATGTGGCCCGTGTGGAAGACCGGACTTTCATCTGCTCCCGGACCGAGGAAGAGGCTGGCCCGACGAACAACTGGGAAGATCCGGCAAAGATGAAGCAGAAGCTGACGGGGTTGTTCGCGGGCTCGATGGCGGGGCGCACCATGTACGTTGTGCCCTACAGCATGGGTCCGATTGGCTCGCCCATCGCCAAGATCGGAGTGGAGATCACCGACTCGCCATACGTTGTGGTCAGCATGCACATCATGTCCCGCGTGGGCCGCCATGTGCTGGAAGTTCTAGGCGAAGATGGCGAGTTTGTGCGCGGACTGCACTCGGTCGGCGCCCCGCTCGGCCCCAACAAGCCGGATTCAACCTGGAGCTGCAACGCGCAGCAAAAATACATCTGCCATTTTCCGGAGACGCGCGAGATCTGGTCCTATGGTTCCGGTTACGGTGGCAATGCGTTGCTAGGGAAGAAGTGCCACGCGCTCCGTATCGCCTCAGTGCAGGCGCGCGACGAGGGCTGGATGGCTGAGCACATGCTGATTCTGAAGCTGATCAGCCCATCCGGACAAGTGAAGTACCTGACCGGCGCTTTTCCATCGGCTTGCGGCAAGACCAACTTGTCGATGATGATCCCGACTCTTCCGGGTTGGAAGGTGGAGACCATCGGGGATGACATTGCGTGGATGAAATTCGGCGCGGATGGCCGGCTTTATGCCATCAATCCGGAATACGGCTTCTTCGGCGTGGCTCCGGGTACGAGCATGAAATCGAACGCCAACGCCATGCTCAGCGTAACCCGGAATTCCATCTTCACCAATTGCGCGATGACTCTCGACGGTGACGTGTGGTGGGAAGGAATGACCGATCAGAAACCGTCCAAGCTGGTGGACTGGCTGCGCCGGTCGTGGACTCCGGATTCGGGACGGAAGGCGGCGCACCCGAATGCGCGGTTTACGGCTCCGGCGAAGCAGTGCCCCGTGATTGCACCCGAATGGGAGGATCCGAGGGGCGTGCCGATCGATGCCATCCTGTTCGGTGGAAGGCGCGCGGGAATTGTTCCGCTGGTCACAGAAGCCTTCAATTGGCAGCACGGCACCTTCCTGGGCGCAATCGTAAGCAGCGAGACGACCGCCGCGATCACCGGGAAGGTTGGACAGTTACGCCGTGATCCCATGGCCATGCTTCCGTTTTGCGGCTACCACATGGGCGACTATTTCGAGCACTGGCTTGAGATCGGAGCACACTCAAGCGCGTCGCAGCTGCCGAAGATTTTCTACGTCAACTGGTTCCGCCAGGACAAGAATGGCCAGTTCCTATGGCCTGGCTATGGTGAAAACAGCCGCGTGCTGAAATGGATCTTTGAGCGC
>Ga0302326_10020377_pt1 | contig 13660 bp, 13 predicted proteins | sample Palsa_T0_3_FD_202264 | JGI IMG/M metagenome (GOLD analysis project Ga0302326, IMG submission 202264) | Peat permafrost microbial communities from Stordalen Mire near Abisko, Sweden - Palsa_T0_3 | ecosystem: Environmental > Terrestrial > Soil > Palsa > Peat permafrost | place: Sweden: Abisko... | reverse complement strand
TCCTCATCTCTCCGCGGCCGCTCACCGGCCCGCTGATCGCCAGAACCCAGTGTTTCCGCGTGATCCGCGCCGCACATCGTCAAGTCAGGTAGTTGCATAAGGGCCGCCCAGGGTCCGGATGGCAGGCTGAGGAGGCGGCACGGAAACCACCGCCCGTTCGGGAAATCAAGATTTTTTCTCCGAACGGATCGTGGTGCTCGTTCCCCGCGGGCCGGTCAGCTGGTTCAGCGGTTGGCCCAGGCCGCGGAAACCGTCTGGCTTGACGATGCGCGTTTGCCTGTAAGTGCCGAAAACTTGTGCCACCTGGGCAGATGTACGATAGCTAGCCGTCGGCTTGGTCCCGCGTCTGGCGCCGGGCGGCCGGTGTTGGCCTGGCCGGGGGTGCGATGATCTTCGGCTTGTGGGCTTGAAGCTGATCTTCCTGATTGTCTCCCGTGCGGTGTCGCTGTTCGGGTTGTCGCGCCGGGAGCCGTAGTGGAAGGACGCCGAGATCCTGATGCTGCGCCATCAGCTCGCTGTGGCCGAGCGTGAGCGGCCGCGGGCCCATTCGCATGTGACGTGGCCGGACCGGGCGTGGCTGGCCCTGCTGGCCGGGACGCTGCCGGTTGAGCGCTTGGCCGCGTTGCGGCTCATCGTCACTCCCGGCACGATCTTGCGCGGGCACCGCGACATCGTCCGCCGCCGCTGGGCGTGCCGGTCGCGGCGCGGCCGCTCTGGACGGCCGCAGGTGAGCCGCAATGTCCGGTCGGTAGTGCTTCGCGGACACAGAATGTGGCCGTCTTTGGCAACAGTCCTCGCGTACCCGCCTCGATCTGTGCTGTTGAAGGACGCGTCATTAAGCTAGCTGGCAGTATCACGAATGATTATTCTGCGCTCGAGTTGGACTCACGCGACTGATCTAGTAGTTCATGCAGAATGCCCGTTGAGACGCCTGGTTGGACGGCGCTGGCGGCTTCGCGTGTTTCCTGGCGAAGCCGCCAGCGCCTCCCCACATGGTTTTCTTCCAGCGAGGGTCAGCTCGCGGCGACGCCCTCGGAACCGGTGGGCAGGGTCTGCGTGCCGACCGAGGTGAGCGCGCCGTTGGCGCCGATGGTGAACTCGCCCAGCCGGTCCGAGCCGCTGACCGCCTCGAACGCGTAGAGGTTCTGGCCGTCAGAGGAGACGCTGTTGTCCAGCGGGGTCACGCCGGCGCCCGGGCTGGTGTTCCCGGTCACGGTCACCTGACCGAACAGCGAGACGTGGTAGCTGCTGATGATCTGGCTGCCGGCGTTGTCGACGAACACGTCGCCGTCCTGGCCCAGGGTGATCCAGCAGGCGGCGGTCTGACCGTCCGGCACGGCGGCCTGGGTCGCGTCGAGGGTTCCGTTGGCCGCGATCCGGTACGGGGACACCGCGGAGGTGCCGCTGGCGCCGTCGTCGGCCACCAGCAGCTCACCGGCCGGGGTGAACGTCTCGGCGAACGACAGCGGCGAGTCCGAAGCGCTGGTGACGGCCGGTGCGAGGGTGCCGCGCTGGCCGATCGCGAAGGTGTCGATCGTGTCCGATACCTTCTCGGTGACCACGGCGTGGCGGCCGTCGGGGCTGATGGCGACGTCCTCAGGGCTGGACGCTCCCGCGCTCAGCGGCTGGCTGCCGCCGGGGATGGCCACCAGGCCGGCCGGGGTCGCGAAGAACCCGGTCACGTTGGCCGTGCCTGCAGAGTTCAGCACCTCTGCCAGGTCGCCCCTGATCGCGACGCTGGTCGGGGTGGTGCCCCCGCTGGCCACCACGTTCCGCAGCCGCAGCGTGCCGTTGGGAAGAACCGCGAAGTCCGAGACCTGGTTAGAGCCGGCGTCTACCACCAGCAGCGTCTGGCGGTCCGCAGACAGTGTGACGGCGCCCTGCCCGTAATTGGCGGCAGTGCCGGTCCCGCCGGTGTTGTACGTCCCGGCCGCGGTGAGGATGCCGTCACCGCTGCGGGCAAAGGCCTCGACCTGGTTCCCCGCCGCAGAGTTGGTGCTGGTGTAGACGAACCCGTGGACACCCCCGCCGGCTGACAGCGGCGCGGCCGAGGCGGCCGCCGCGCCGGCCAGCATCAGCCCGCCGGCAGCCGCGCCGCTCAGCGCGATGCCCAGGGCCCGTTTCCTCAGACCATTCATGGTACTTACCCTCCTTTTCCGCTGCGGCATGCTCCGCAGCCCGACATCGGCCACAGTGCGCCGCCCGCGATCGGCTCACATCCTCAAGGCGGCTAAGACCGAACGGTCCCGCGGGTGCGACTAACGATCGTGAGCAACACCATGACCGTCGTGCCCCATGCCGCCCAGGTACGGCCCTTGGCCAGTTCCGCGAGGAACTCAGCCTGCTGCGCATGTGCCCAGACGACAGTCGCTGCACAAATGTTGATCGCTGCACAAATGTTGGATGCAGTCCTACGGCTATCACGTGTATGGGGACCCGTGTAAACAACAGCGGAACGCCGGCGACTGACCTGGCAGGCGGCCGCTGTCACCGCCATCGCCGCCGAGACGGTCTCGGTGGTCACCGTCGAGCTGGAGCCGCCTGACTGGCCCGGGCACCTCGCCGGGCAGCACCTGGATGTACGGCTGACCGCCGAGGACGGTTACACCGCGGAGCGCTCCTACTCGATCGCCTCGGAGCCCGGCGAGCCGCGGGCCATCACGGTGGAGCGGCTGGAGAACAGCGAGGTGTCACCGTACCTCACCGAGGAACTGCGGGCGGGAGACCAGTTGGAGGTGCGGGGCCCGATCGGCGGATACATCGTATGGGAGCCCACTGATAACAGTCCCCTGATGCTGCTCGCCGGCTCGCCGGCAGGTCGGGCGTCGTTCCCTTGCGCTCTATGCTGCGGCACCGCCTGCGCACCGGCAGTGACGTACCGGCCCGGCTGCTGTACTCCTCCCGCACCCTGCCCGATGTGATCTACCGTGACGAACTCGACCACTACCGTGACGGGGTGCAGGTGATCTGCACGCTAACCCGCGGTCAGCCTCCCGGCTGGACTGGTTACTCAAGCCCCGGTGAGTGCAGCGATGCTGGCGCAGACCGTCTGGCCAGCAAGCCAGCATCCGCTCGCATTCGTCTGCGGGTCCACGACCTTCGTCGAGACAACGGCCGAGAATCTCATCGGGCTCGGCTGCCTGCCGGAGCGCGTCAGGACCGAGCGCTTCGGCGGGACCTGACGAGACCGATGCTCGGCACCGTTACCGGGCTTGACGATGTGCGCTTTCAAGGCGGCGCCGAGCATGGACTGGTGTCTCGCAAAACTAGCCCAGGCGTGAAGACCGGCTACAGCAGCCTCGTGCACGACAAGAGGCCGCCGTCGTATACACCAGCGGCGTGTACTCCATCGGCGCGGCGCCTGCCCTCGGCCGTGACTTCCACTCCACCTGCTTCATCGACCGGCTGCGTTTCATCGGCATCGATCAAGTCACCGAGATCCGATGGCAGCCCACCGTGCCCACCGCCAGCACGTAAACCCGGACGGTTCACCGCACCCACCCAGCAAGGGAGATCAGCATGCCCGCAATCCGCCACCGCACCGTGGCTGTCGACGGACTCGAGGTGTTCGTCCGCGAAGCCGGCGACCCCAACCGGCCCACCCTCGTGCTGCTGCCGGGCTACCCGTCGAGCACCCGCGCCTACGTCCGGCTGATCGACCGGCTCGCCACCGGCTGGCACGCCGTCGCGATCGACTATCCCGGCTTCGGCAGCTCCGACCCGCTGCCCGGCTCGCCCAGCTTCGACCGGCTCGCCGAGGTCACGGGCAACACCATCGACGTGCTCGGCATCGGCGACTACGCCCTCTACATGTTCGACTTCGGTGCGCCGGTCGGGTTCCGCATCGCCCTCGAACACGACCAGCGGGTCCGCGCCGTCATTAGCCAGAACGGCAACGCCTACGTCGATGGATTCGGCCCCGGCGTGGCAGCCCTGTCCGCGTGGTGGGGCGACCGCGAAGCAGGCCAGGCCGCCGTCGACGGGTTCGTCAGCCTCGCGGGGACGAAGATGCAGTGGCAAGCAGGCGCCCGCGACCCCGAACTCATCGACCCGGAGCAGGCCCTGGCTGACCAGCTCGTTCTCGACCGACCCGGCCGTACCGACTACATGAAGGCCCTGCTCTGGGACTACCAGAACAATCCGCCCCGCTACCCCGACTGGCAGGCTTGGCTGCGCCGCCGCCAGCCCAAGGTCCTCGTCGCCTGGGGCATGAACGACCCGTTCTTCATCGCCGCCGGCGCCGAAGCCTTCAAACGCGACGTTCCGGACGCGGACGTGCTACTGCTGAACACCGGCCACTTCGCCCTCGAAGAAGAAGCCGACACCATCGCCGAAGCCTGCTCCACCCTGCTTTCCGGCGTCTTCGGCGGCTGAGCACATGGGACTTTCTTGGCAGCAAGGACCACTCGCACCCGGCGCAGTCGGGCACTTCCTCACCGATCAGCCCCTCCCCGACCGGCTGCTGTTCGCCGAGCCGGCTCGGCGCCGCATGCGAATCCGCTTTGACGGCACGTGGATAGCCGACAGCGAACAGGTGATCTTGCTTCACGAACCAGGGCACTACCCGGTCGCCTATATGCCGATCGAGCACGTCGAACAAGGTGTACTCATACCCACAGGCCGCATCACCGCCCACCGCGACCTCGGCGCGACTCGGTGGTTCACCGTCGCCGGCCCCGGCAACCGCGCCGAACGGGCAGCCTGGACCTTTGTAGACCTGCCCGGGCACGCATCGGTGCTCGCCGGGCACGTCGCGTTCGCCTGGCGGGCGATGGACGGCTTCTACGAAGAAGACGAACGCATCCTCGGGCACGCCGCTGACAACTACCACCGCGTCGATATCCGCTCGAGCTCCCGCCACCTCGTTGTCCGCGCGGCAGGAACGACCATCGCCGACACGACCACACCCGTCGTCCTCTTCGAATCGGGCTTCGCGCCGCGCTGGTACGTGCCCCGGACGGACGTCGACGAGACCGCACTGACCGCGACACAGACCAGTACCTTCTGCCCCTACAAGGGAATCGCCGGCTACTACAGCGTCACCGGGATCCCGGATGCCGCGTGGTTCTACCGCGACGCCTTCCCCGAGGCCGCTCGCCTCGACGGCCTGGTCTCCTTCGAGCCCGACAAGGTCGACGTTTTCCTCGATGGCAGGCAACTCGCGCTCGAACCTGGGCAGACGGTGATTGCGCACGGCTTGGATCGCGGCCTCGTACCGGACGAGATCCTGCACCGCGACGATTCCGGCCTCCACGACACGGGAGGACAGCAGTGACCAGCGGACCGGACGGACTTCTTTTCAGCCATGATCACCTGTGGGTGCGTGTCACTGACGGAACCGCGCGGGTCGGGCTGACCGACTTCGCGCAGGAGACCCTTGGCGACATCGTTGATATCTCGGTGCCCGATGAGAACGACCGCGTCACCGCTGGCCATGCGTGCGGCGACATCGAGTCGACCAAAAGCGTCAACGATCTGGTGGCCCCGGTGTCCGGCATCGTGACGGCGGTCAACGCCAATCTGGACGAGCACCCCGAGCTGGTCAACACCGACCCGTACGGGGGCGGCTGGCTGATCGACGTCCGGCTCAGCCCCGGCGCCGGTACCGCCGACCTGCTGTCGGCGGCCGACTACGCGCAGCTCATCGGGCGTTGACGGAGGACACCACGATGCACGTACACAACCGCGTCGCCGGCGGCGAGCTGTGGACTTGACGGCGACGATGACCACACCCGAGGCCAGCACAGGGGGCACCCTGCTGTCGGTCAATGTCGGCATGCCCCGCGATGTGCAATGGCGCGACCGCACCGTGCACACCGGCATCTGGAAGTACCCGGTCGACGGCCCGGTGATGGTGCGCAGGCTCAACGTGGACGGCGACGGCCAGGGCGACAAGGGCGGGCACGGCGGCGAACAGCGCGCGGTCATGCTCTACCAGGTTGAGTCCTATCGGTACTGGGAACGGCAGCTGGAGCTGGAACCGCTCAAGGACGGCGCGTTCGGCGAGAACTTCACCGTCACCGGCATGGCCGACGACCAGGTCTGCATCGGTGATCGTTACCGCGTCGGCGAGGCGATGCTGGAAGTCACCCAGCCACGGGTGACGTGCTTCCGCGTCGGGGTGCGGCTCGGCCAACCGCTGATGCCCGGGCTGCTCGTAGCGCACCGTCGCCCCGGCTTCTACCTCCGCGTAATCCAGGAGGGGCACGTACGGGCCGGCGACACCCTCGAGCTCATCTCCCGCGGACCGCACGCCCTCAGCGTCGCGGAGGTGGACGGCCTGCTGTACCTGCCCGATCCGGACATCGATCGCGTCCGGGACGCGTCGGACATCCCCGCGCTGAGCCCTGGTTGGCGTCAGTCTTTTGCCGAGATGCTGGCCGTCCATGAGAGCGGCACTACGCCCCGCGACGTCGAGGCCGGGTCGGAGCCCGGCTGGCAGGGGTTCCGCCCGTTGACGGTGACGCGACTGACCCACGAGACCAACGAGGTGCTCTCGATCGAACTTCACGCGGAGCAGCATGGCGCTCTTCCAGCGCCGCTGCCGGGGCAATATCTCATGCTGCAGGTCGTCGGCGCGAGCGCCGTGGCGCCCGTGCGCTGCTACTCCATCTGCGCAGTAACCGATTCGGGCGGGTACCGCATCGCCGTCAAACGCGAGCAGGGGGGACTGGTGAGTTCCTGGCTGCACGCGCGCCTGCGGGTCGGACAGAGCCTGCAGGCAGCCGCTCCGCGAGGGGTTTTCACGCTGGACAGCCGATCTGACAACCCGGTCGTGCTGATTTCCGCCGGCATCGGTGTCACGCCGGTGCTGGCGATGCTGCACGCACTGGCGGTCACCGATTCGCAACGGGTGGTGTGGTGGCTGCATACTGCTCGTGACGGCCAGCATCATCCCTTCGCGGCCGAGGCACGCGAGTTGCTGGCGCGTCTGCCGAACGCGCACACGCAGGTGTACTTCAGCCGGTCCGGGCCGTCCGGGGACGGCGTCATCGCCGGGCCGCTGGACCACGCGGCGCTCGGGCGCTTGGCCCTGCCGGTGGACGCCACCGTCTACACCTGCGGACCACGGGCGTTCATGGAAGAGATCGCGAGCGCGTGCCGGCTGATAGGGATTACCGACGTGCGCAGAGAGTTGTTCGGCAGTCCGGACGCCATCAATCCCGGGATTGTCGGGGAATCGCCTATCCATCACCCGCGGGTCCCCGACGGCGCGCCGGGCGACGGCCCCTTGGTCACGTTCTCCCGCAGCGGGCTCAGCGCGCCGTGGGCCGGGCAACGGTATGCGAGCCTGCTGGAGTTTGCCGAGGCCTGCGACGTGCCCACCCGCTGGGCGTGTCGCAGCGGCGTCTGTCATGTGTGCTCGACACCGGCCGTGCCGGGTGCGGTTCGCTACGTCAACGACCCTCCGGTGCCGCCGCCGCCCGGCGAGGTGCTGCTGTGCAGCTGCCAGCCGGCCGGGCCCATCATCCTGGACATGTAACCGATGCCGCCTGTGAAGCCGCAATCGCGCGACGCCGACCGGTTGTCGGCCTATTCCGACTCCGTGTTCGCCGTCATCGTCACCATCATGGTCCTGCAACTGACCGCACCCGACGCGCCCCGTCTCTCCGCCTTGATCAAGTTGTGGCAGCCCGCAGTGAGCTACCTCGTCAGCTACATCTTCATCGCCATCATCTGGATCAACCACCACTACCTGTCCCGGCTGACGCGAGCCACCACCCTGCCGATCATCTGGATCAACTTCGTGCACCTCTTCTTCGTGTCACTGCTGCCGTTCACCACCGCCTGGATCGCACAGACCAGACTCGCCGCCACCCCGGTCGTCATTTATGCGGCCCTGTTCGTCTGCGCTGACGGCACCTACAACGTGTTCGAGCGACGCGTCCTGCGCGAGACCGGCGAAGTCACCGGCCAGCAGCGGCGAATGGCCCGCTACCGCTCGCTGCTGGCTTTTGCGCTCTTCACTTCCGCCGCTGTGCTGGCCGGGTTCGTGCCGTGGGCCGGGTTCGGGCTCATCTGCCTCGCCCTTGTGCTTCACCTCAAGCCTGACATCGGAGTTCCCCGGCTGAGACAGCAAGTGCCGTGAGACGAGCTCTGGATTCTCGCGGTGATCACGGGTCCGCATCGGCCCGGTCGTCACCGCCACCACCTCGCCCTGCCCACTGTCTGCGCCGGGCCTTCCGCAAGCTCAGCGTCGCCTTTCGCGCCGGGCTCACCCGCGTGGTCCCCGGGCAGGCAGGTGCCCCGTAAAGGCCACGGCGCCCTGGCCCCGGTTTAGCCGTCGGCCTTGACGATGTGCGTGCGGGCCGCGGCGCCCAGGCTGGGCGGTGCAAAGACATCCAGGCAAAAGGAATACCGGAATGACCATGAACTGGCTTGAGGTCACGAACCACCAGATGGCCATGCCCGTCTTCGCGGGGCAGAAGCTGGTCGTCCTCGGCGGCAGCAGCGGGATGGGCCGCCAGACCGCCGCCGACGTGGTGGCGGCCGGCGGCAGCGCCGTGATCATCGCCCGCGGACGCCGCCAAGGTCGACGACACCGTCCAGGCCCTGGCCAAGGACGGCACGGCCGACGGCATCACCGCCGACCTGGCCGACCGGGCGGCGGCCGAGCGGGTCTGCCGGCAGCTGGCCGGTGAGCACGCTGACGCCACCTTGCTGGTCAACGCGGCCGGGCTGTTCATCCCCAAGCCGTTCCTGGACCACGACGCCGCCGACTACGACTCCTACGCCGAGCTGAACCGGGCCATTTTCTTCCTCACCCAGACCGTGGCCCGCGCCATGATCGCCGGGGGCCGCGGCGGGTCCATCGTGAACATCGGCAGCATGTGGGCCAACCAGGCCATCGGCGCCACGCCCTCGTCGGCGTACTCGGCGGCCAAGGGCGGGCTGCACGCGCTGACCCGTAACCTGGCCCTCGAGCTGGCCCCGCACCAGATCCGGGTCAACGCCGTCGCGCCGGCCGTGGTGGCCACCCCGGCCCTCGAGCGGTTCGTCCCCCAGGACCAGCTCGAGGCGACCCTGCATAGCTTCGACGCGTTCCACCCGCTGGGCCGGACCGGCACCGTCCACGACATGGCCAACACGATCACCTTCCTGCTGTCCCCGGCCACCAGCTGGGTCACCGGCGCCATCTGGGACGTCGACGGCGGCGTCATGGCCGGCCGCAACTGAGCACCCTGCAACGAGCGGAAAGGACGCCCGGGAGATGACCGACACACGGACCGCCCTGGTGACCGGAGGAGCCGACGGCATGGGGCGGGTTATCGCCACCAGGCTGGCCGCCGACGGATTTGATGTCGCCGTCGCTCACGCCGGCGACATCGACGCCGCCGGCGCGACGGTCGGCGCGATCAAGGAGCAGGGACGGCGCGGCGCGGCATTCGAGGCAGATGTCGCCGACGAAGAGGCCATATCTGCGCTTTTCGATGCCGTCGGCGACCACTTCGGGCACCTCGACGTGGTCGTGCATACCGCCGGGATCAACCGCCCGGCCGCCCTTGTCGATCTTGACCTGGCTGAGTTCGACGCGATTCACCGCGTCAACGTGCGGGGAACTTTCGCGCTCGACCAGCAGGCCGCGCGGCGGGTTCGCGACGGCGGCTCGATCATCAACGTGTCGTCGAGCATGGTGCTGGTAGCGCCACCAGAGCTGGGTGCCTACGCGGCGTCCAAAGCGGCTGTCGACGTCCTTACCCGCGTTCTGGCCAAGGAGCTGCGAGGCCGTGACGTCACGGTCAACGCCGTCGCGCCGGGCCCCACCGCCACCGCCGCGTTCCTGGACAGCACGCCGCCCGAAGAGCAGGCCAAGCTGGCCGCGTTGCCGCCGCTCGGCCGTCTGGGCAGTCCCGACGACATCGCCAGTGTCGTGTCGTTCCTGGCCGGGCCGGGCGGGCGCTGGGTCAACGGTCAGGTGGTGTACACCAACGGCGGGCTCACCTGACTGGCCGGCCTGACCCGTTCGGAGGAAAAGCATGTTGCTTAGGGGAAAGTCCATCGTCGTCACTGGCGGTAATAGCGGCATCGGCAAGGCGATCGTTCTCGCGGCCGCCGCCGAAGGCGCGAACGTGGTCGTCGACTACCACATGCACCCGGATTACACCGCCGAGGTCATCGCCGCCGCGCGGGGATCCGGCGGCGGCGCGGTCGGAGTCGACGCCGACGTCTCGCGCACCGAAGACCTGCACCGGATCATCCGCACCGCGGTCCAGCACTGGTATGAGCGGGTGGCGGGGATCGATGTCGCGAAGGCGAAGGGACGTGCGCACCGGCCTGCCGCCGGCCCTCGTTGAGGAGCGTTGAGAAGCGGCGGCGCGTCCGCTGTCCGGCAGCCAACCAAAGCGGAGCAGTTCCCGGGATACCTCAGCGTCGGCTGGTCATGCTCACTCTCGCCGCGCGCTAGGCCGGCGGTGAGCCTTCGAACTTCTCAAGGAGGAATTGGCGTGTGAGGTCTGCGATCTGGTCGGCCTGCTCTTCGAGGGCGAAGTGGCCGCCGTCGAGCAGATGCACCTCTGCGCCGGGCACGTCGCGCTTGTACGCTGCGGCCTCCGCGGCCTCGAAGGACGGATCGTAGCGACCCCAGGTGACCAGCAGCGGCGGTTGATGAGCCCGAAGCCACTGCTGCCACGCGGGGTAGCTCGCGACGTTCGTCTGGTAATCGAAGAACAGGTCTGCCTGGATGTCGGCTTGGCCGGGGCGCCGCAGGAACGCGAGCTCATCGGTCCACAGATCCGGGTCGTAGTTCTCTGGCGTGGGGCTGGTTCCGACGTGGCGCAGGCGGGTAGCGGCGGGTGAGAAGAAGTTCTCGCGTAGCGTCGTCTCGTGTTCGGAACGGTGAGCCCAGAATTGGCGGCGGGCTTCCCACAGCGGCCCCAGCCCGTCTTCGTGAGCGACGGCGTTCTGCACGATGAGCGCCTGGACCCGGTCGGGGTGCGCCAGCGCCAGCCTGAACCCGATCGGTCCGCCATAGTCCTGCAGGAACAGCGTGTAGCGCGCGAGACCGAGCTTGCCGGTGAAGCCGTCGATGACCTCGGCGAGGTGATCGAACGTGTAGGCGAAGGCAGCGGGATCGGGCGTGTCGCTGTGCCCGAACCCGGGATAGTCCGGCGCGACCAAATGGAACGCATCCTGCAACCGGGTTAGTAGCGGTTCCCACATGCGGGAGGAGGACGGAAAGCCGTGCAGCAGCAGGATCGCCGGTGCCTCGGCGGGGCCCGCCTCGCGGTAGAAGATCTCGATTCCATCGACCTCAACCGTGCGGTACGTCGTCATCTGGTTTCCCTTTCGGTCGGGGCTGTTCGTTGAACAGCCGTTTGCCATGCGTCGGTGGAAGTTCCGGCGTGCCGGGCGGCCCGGAGAGGGTCAGGCGGCGGCGTGGCCGAGTGCGGCGACGACGGCGACGAGCCCGGCGCCGATCGCGAAGGTGACTTCCAGGCCGGTGGACGGCTGGAGGCTGGTGAGCAGGGTGCCGAACACGGCGACGCCCAGGACGCTGCCGGTTTGCCGGGAGGCGGTGAAGGTGCCGGACGCGATCCCGGACTGGGCCGGGGCCACGCTGCCGAGCAGGGCGGGGGTGATCGCGGTGACGACCAGGCCGATGCCGAACCCGGTCAGTGACAGGCCCGCGATCAGCGCCGGGACCAGCGGGTCGGCGCGGGCGGCTAGCAGGCCGAGCATGGCCAGGCAGCCGGCTCCCATGAGCAGCGCCCCGGCCCATGCGACCGGCCGGGTGCCTCGTGCGGGCAGGATCGGGCCGGCGACCAGGTTGCTGAGGACGATCAGGACGGTGACGGGCAGGAACGCCAGGCCGGTGGCGAGGGGCGACAGGCCCTGCTGGCTTTGCAGGAACAGGCTGAAGGCGAAGATCAGGCCGAAGAAAACCAGGTTGACCAGCAGCCCGGCGCAGGCGGCGGTGCTGAACGCGCGCATGCGGAACAGCGACAGCGGAAGCATCGGGCGCTCCCGGGCGTGCTCGATCGCGATGAACGCGGCCCCGGCCGCAGCCGCGAGGGCGTAGCCCCCGTAAACCAGCGGCAGGCGGTTGCCGGCCGAGCCGGCCTCGATGGTGGCCCCGGGGCCGGCGGTGGTCACGCGGATGGCGGGTCGACCGCGGCCAGGAACCTGACAGGATCGATGTACTGCCGAAACTCCACGATTTGATGGTCTCGCGTCACCCATACATGAGCGAACGGAACCTCTAGTCTGACGCCGGTCTTTCGCCCCCTCCCTGTGGCCGTACCCAAGACGACGATCGAGTCGCCGTAGACGAGCACCTCGTGCCGCACCATCGCCAGATCCTCGACGTCGCCGATCTGGCGCGAAAGAACGCCCTCAGCGATCTCAGCCGCCCCCTGGTATGGCCTGCCGTCCGGGCGGGCGTAGGGTCCGCCAGGCATCTCATACCACGCCACCTCGGGAGCGAGCACGCCAAGAGCTCGTGGAGCATCTTCTGCCAACAGCGCTTCGTAGAACGCGCTCACCACGGCGGCCGCGCCTTTATCGCCGTGCTCGACGCGCGGAAGTTGCGACTTCTTGCCAGAACGATCGGGCACGTTCTGATACGAGTCAGATGAAAACCGTTCTTCAGTCATTCTGCTCCTCGGAAAATTGATGCGCTGGGGTTCCTCAGCCGGTTAGGGCTCGCAGAACGAGACTTCTTACCTGCGCGACGGCGACTTCAGCCTTGACTCCCTGCACGAGGCGTTAGGTGCCCGGGATTGACGGCTTGTGTTTCCAGGCGCTTATCACCAGCGGTGCCATAGCGGTGGTGTCGGGTCGATCCGCCGCCTCGGCGAGCTCGGTAAGGAATGCCTCACCGGCAGCCTCGGTAGTCAGGCCGGACCGGAGGGCGGCTGGGCGCAGGCTGTGGTACACCGCCTCGTACAACGGCAGGATGTCATGCAGCGGGGTCAGCAGGCCCGCTACGTCGGTCCCGTCGGGCGAACCGAGCCCGGCGGCGGCGAAAAGATGCGGCAGCTGCCGTCCGACGTGCGGATGCGCACCGGCCCGCCTAAACGACCCGTACAAGACCCGCTCAAACTCGTCCCAGGTGTCCAGCTGAGGCTCGATGTCGAAGGTACGCGGATCATATTCCTGCATTAGCAGCACCCCGCCCGGTCGCGTCCAGGCGTACAGCTTGCGGACCAGTGCGGCCGGGTCACGCGCGAACACGAGCAGGAAGCGGGCGAACACCAGGTCGAACGGGCCACCAGGCACCGCATCGGCGGTCTCCACGTCGGCGTGCACGAACGCGAACCGCCCGGGCACCGTGTCGCGCAGCACATGTAGCGCCTCCTGGCCCAGCCGGTCGTCGCGGTCGATGCCGGTAACCTGACCTGTCGCCGCGACCAGTCCGGCCATCAGCCGCATTACTTCACCCGACCCGCAGCCCACATCCAGGCACCGAAGGCCGGCGCGGGCGCCCACCTGCTCGAGCAGCCGGGCGGTGACATCCTCCCACAGGCGGGCCTGCCAGCGCTGTCGCTGGTACTCCCCCGAGGTATGGCCCAGCACATAGCCGTCGTCATCATGAGAATAGGCGGGATTCTCCGACGTCGTCACCGTTCCCCCTAATCCAGGGCGCTTGCCCGCGTGAAGAATGAGCGCGGCCTGCCAGCCCGCCGCGACGGCACCGAGGGTGTCCCAGAGGTGGCTCGCG
>Ga0302326_10020376_pt1 | contig 13661 bp, 7 predicted proteins | sample Palsa_T0_3_FD_202264 | JGI IMG/M metagenome (GOLD analysis project Ga0302326, IMG submission 202264) | Peat permafrost microbial communities from Stordalen Mire near Abisko, Sweden - Palsa_T0_3 | ecosystem: Environmental > Terrestrial > Soil > Palsa > Peat permafrost | place: Sweden: Abisko... | reverse complement strand
GACGACGAACTCGGGCGAAGGGCTGAGAGCGGCCCAGTAGGCCTTGGCTGCCAGCTTGTCGACATGGTCGCGCAGATGCCGGGCGTGCGCGTCGATGCGGGCTTCGCGCACGGCGTCGTCGGTGGCCTCGGCAGCCTCGAGGTAGGCGGCGAGCGTGACCTTGGAGTCCACCACGATGTTCTTGCCCCCGGCCAGCCGGACGACCATGTCCGGGCGCTGCGTGCCGTCCGCGGTGCTCAGGCCGACCTGCTCGTCGAAGTCGCACCGCTCGCTCATGCCGGCAAGCTCGACCACCCGGCGCAGCTGCATCTCGCCCCAGCGGCCGCGGGCCTCCGGCCGGCGCAAGGCCGTGACCAGGGCCTGGGTCTGGGCGCGCAGGTCGTCCGAGCTCTGCCGGACGTCGGTCACCTGCTGGGCGAGCGCCGCATGCGAGGACCGGCGCGCGGCGTCCGACTCGCGGAGCTGGGCCTCGACCCGGGCCAGGGTCTCCTTCAGCGGCTCCACTAGGTGCTCGACCGCGGCCCGGCGCTTGTCCAGCTCGCCGGCCGCGGTGACGTTGGCCGCGCTCAGGCGGCCCTCGGCGATCTCCAGGAACCGCCGCGTGCTCAGGTCCAGCGCCTCGGCCGACAGCGCCTGGAACCGCTCGGCGAGCTGCCCGTCGATCAGTGCGGCCCGCTCTCGCGCGGTGTGCTCGGCCTGCGCCGTCCGTTCCTGCGCTGCCCTGGCCCGTTCTTCGGCGGCACGGGCCTGGCCGGTCAGGTCCGCCGTGCTGGCGGCCAGCCGTCCCTTGGCCAGCAGGTAGCCGATCGCGGCCCCGAGGGCGATGCCCAGCAGGAGCCCGGCAACTAGCGAGATCACGTTCATTCTGGACATGCTCGCAGCCAGGCCCGACAGTTTCCCGCCCGACACGCTGGACAGCCGCGGTGAACCGCCGGCGTTTGCCGCCCCGCGACCTGCTGGCCGCGGCCGTCTCCGCGGAGCGCGCCGACGGCGTCAGGCCGGGTTCGCGAGAGCCAGCTGGCGAAAAGCTCGCGCCGGGGCGGCGGCCGGTCGGCCGGCTCGCGGCCGTCGCGATGACGATGGCGACCGCCGCCGCGTTGCTCGTTATCGCGCTTGCTGTCCTGCCCGGCAAGGGCTGTCCCTGGGCGCGGGCGCCGGGAGATTCGTCATCGAGCCATGCACGGCGGCCCAGGCCCAGACCGGGGCGTGCTTCCCGGAGCAGGGGTTCTACCCTGGCATCCCCGCCAGCCCAGGGGCGCTGCTCGGCTACCTGAACAAGATCGAGGTCGTCAACACCCAGAACCGCCCCGCGGGCAGTCCGGGCTGGCTGAGCAACGACGTCGCCAAGGGCATTTCCTACCTCATGGGGACGACGTACCTGCCGCCGGGGCAGCGAGCGGCCCTGTTCGATCTGATGGCCCGGATGCCGGGCTTCACGGTCGCAGCGGGGGCGCGGGACGCGATCGGGCGGGTGGGCGTCGGCGTCGAGTGGTCGTTCATGGGAAGCAAGGCCGGTGAGTTGCCCTGACCCGGCGGGCGCCGCTGGCGCCGCGATGCCGCGCCCGGGCAGGCTTACCCGGCCGGGCGACCTAGACTCGCCCGGGTGAGCCTGTCCATCGGCATCGTCGGCCTGCCCAACGTCGGCAAGTCCACCCTGTTCAATGCGCTGACCAGGGCCAGTGCGCTGGCCTCCAACTATCCGTTCGCCACCATCGAGCCAAACGTCGGAATCGTCGGCATCCCGGACCCGCGGCTGGCCGCACTCGCCGGGCTGTACGACTCGGCCCGGATCGTGCCGGCCACGGTCCGGTTCACCGACATCGCCGGGCTGGTCCGCGGCGCCTCCCAGGGGCAGGGCCTGGGCAACCAGTTCCTGTCCCACATCCGGGAGACCGACGCCATCTGCCAGGTCGTGCGGGTCTTCGCCGACCCCGACGTGAGTCACGTGGACGGTGACGTCTCGCCAGCACGCGACGTCGAGACGATCGCGACCGAGCTGATCCTCGCCGACCTGCAGACGCTGGAGAAAGCCGTGCCGCGGCTCGCCAAGGAGGCAAAATTCGCCAAGAATCCTGAACGAGCACGGGTGGCCGGTGCCGCGGCGAAGGCCGAGCAGCTGCTCGACGGCGGGACGCCCCTGTTCGCCGGGGCGGCGGGCGCCGGCATCGACCTTGGTGACCTGCGCGACCTGCAGCTGCTGACGGCCAAGCCGTTCCTTTACGTCTTCAACGTCGACGATGCCGGGCTAGCCGACGCCGCGCTGCGGGACCGGCTGGCCGCGCTGGTGGCGCCCGCGGAGTCGATCTTCCTGGACGCGAAGACCGAGGCGGAGCTGGTCGAGCTGCCCGAGGACGAGGCCGCCGAGCTGCTGGCCGAGCTCGGCCTCGGCGAGCCAGGGCTGGCGCAGCTCGCCCGCGCGGGGTTCGCCGCGCTGGGCCTGTCGGTGTTCCTGACCGCGGGGCCGAAGGAGTCGCGGGCCTGGACGATCCCGGCGGGCGCCACCGCGCCGGAGGCGGCCGGTGTCATCCACACCGACTTCCAGCGCGGCTTCATCAAGGCCGAGATCGTGTCGTTCGACGACCTGATGGCCGCCGGGTCGATCGCCGCGGCCCGCGCCGCCGGGAAGGCGCGGATCGAAGGAAAGGACTACGTGATGCGCGACGGCGACGTCGTCGACTTCCGCTTCAACGTGTAGGCGAGCGGCCGAAGCCGGGGCCCGAGACCCGTCAAGGCGAAGGATTCGGCGCCAAATAGGACCCCGGGTTCAAGGGGTCGTCGCAAATCCTTCGAGATCATGAAGGGCGCGTGCTTCGGTGCCAGCCTGGCGGGGTGCCGGCCATCGGGCGCGGCTTCGTAGAATCCCTGACCATGACCACTGAGCCCGTAAGTACTGAGGCACGCAACGACGCGGCCCCGGTCGCCCGGCGGATTCCGACCGAGCGCACCTTCCACGGCGACACGTTCACCGACGAGTACGCCTGGCTTGGCGACAAGGACAACCCGGAGACGATCGCCTTCCTGGAGGCGGAGAACGCCTACACCGAGGCTGCGACCGCGGGCCAGGCGGCGCTTCGCGGGCAGATCTTCGGCGAGATCAAGGCCCGCACCCAGGAGACGGACCTGTCGGTGCCCAGCCGCAAGGGCCGCTGGTGGTACTACGCCAGGACGGTGGCGGGCAAGCAGTACGCGGTGCACTGCCGCCGGGAGGTCCTGCCCGGTGACACCGGCCCGCCGATGACGGCAGACGGCGCTGCGCTCGACGGCGAAGAGGTGCTGCTCGACGGCAACGAGCTGGCCGGCGACGGGCAGTTCTTCGCGCTCGGCGCCCTCGCGCCAAGCCCAGACGGCAGGCTGCTCGCGTACTCCACCGACTTCGCCGGCAGCGAGCGCTACACCCTGCGGATCAAGGACCTGGCGACCGGGAAGGTACAGCCCGACGAGATACCCGACACCTACTACGGACTCGCCTGGTCCCGCGACGGCTAGGCATTGTTCTACGTCACGGTGGACGACGCCTGGCGTCCGTACCGGGTGTCGCGGCACATCGTCGGCACTCCGGCCGCCGATGACGTGGTCGTTTTCGAGGAGCCGGACGAGCGGTTCTTTGTGGGCGTGGGGCTCAGCCGCAGTGAGCGCTATCTGGAAATCGCCGTATCGAGCAAGCTGACCAGCGAGGCCTGGCTGCTTGACGCCGCCGAGCCGATGGGCGAGTTCACCGTGGTGCTGCCGCGCCGCCAGGGCGTGGAATACAGCGTCGAGCACCAGGTCGGCGCGGACGGCACCGACCGGCTGCTGATCCTGCACAACGACCATGCGGAGAACTTCGAGCTGACGGTCGCGCCGCTGTCCGACCCCGCCGCCGCGGTGCCGCTGATCGCGCACCGGGCCGACACCCGGTTGCTCGGCGTCGACGCATTCGCTGGCTACCTGGCCGTCTACTACCGGCGGGACGGGCTCACCGGGCTGCGGATCATCCGCGGCGACGGCACCTCCCACGAGATCGCGTTCGGCGAGCCTGTCTACGACGTGCACCCGGGCTCCAACCCTGAATACGACTCGGACAAGTTCCGGCTGGGCTACGTGTCGCTGGTGACCCCGGATTCCGTTTACGACTGCGCCATGGCCACCGGCGAGCTCACCCTGCTCCGGCAGCGGCCGGTGCTGCCGCGGCCAGACGGCGCCGAGTACGACCCCGGCGACTACGAGCAGCACCGGGAATGGGCCACCGCCGGCGACGGCACTCAGATCCCGATCTCCCTGGTCTGCCGCAAGGGAGCGCCCCGCGACGGCAGCGCCCCGTGCCTGCTCTACGGCTACGGCAGCTACGAGATCTCGATAGATCCGGGTTTCTCCATCTCTCGGCTTTCGCTGCTCGACCGCGGTTTCAGTTATGCGATCGCGCACGTCCGCGGTGGCGGCGAGATGGGCCGCCGGTGGTACGACGAGGGCAAGCTGCTGCGCAAGGCGAACACGTTCACGGACTTCATCGCGTGCGCCGAGCACCTGGTGAGCCAGCGCTGGACGGCGCCGTCCCGGCTGGTCGCCCGGGGCGGATCGGCCGGGGGACTGCTGATGGGCGCGGTGGCGAACCTCGCTCCGCAGGACTTCGGCGGCATCGTCGCGCAGGTGCCGTTCGTGGACGCGCTCACCTCGATCCTTGATCCGTCGCTGCCGCTGACGGTGACGGAGTGGGAAGAGTGGGGGGACCCGCTGCACGACCCGCAGGCCTATGAGTACATCAGGTGCTACTCGCCGTACGAGAACATCGGTGACCTCGCCTATCCGCCGATCCTGGCCGTCACGAGCCTGAACGACACGCGGGTGCTCTACCGCGAGCCCGCAAAATGGATCGCAAAGCTCCAGGCGACTGGCCACGGTGGCCCGTTCCTGCTGAAGACGGAAATGGTGGCCGGTCACGCCGGCCGGAGCGGCAGGTACGACGCATGGCACGAGGAAGCCTTCGTCCTGGCCTGGATCGCGAGCACCGCCGGAGCCGCGTAGGCGGGCTCCTGCCCAGCCCGCCTATACGGGCTCCTGCCCACCCCCCCAAACACTCCCAAACACCCCAAGATCAACTTAGTGGTTAAGTTCTGTCCGGTTACAGCCGGACAGAACTTAACCACTGTTGGCCGGCCCGGTTGTCGGGATCCCTTGGGTCAGCCGAAAGCATGCGAAATATATAACTCTGTATGTCTATGACCGGTTCAGTGTCACAGGCATCGTCACACCTGCCATGCTCAGCTACCGCTGTCTTCCGCCTGCTCAGCGGCCACAGCGGCCCCTCATGCCGGGGAGGCGCGCCCGGAGGGCACAGCCGATGTCTCGCAACAACAAGCGAACCTCCGCCGGGGCACTGCTCCCGGCGGATTTGGCCAATGCGCGGTTGCCAGATGCCATTTCCGCAGCTCAGGCCCTATCCGACGGCAATGCCCGCGAGTCCGGAACGCGTGAATGGCCGCGCAGCCCGGCGCCTGCGTGGCAGGCCGGCCGGCCCAAAGGGTGTCAACGCCAGGGCGTTTTGCCGCACAATGGTGCACGAGACGGGCAAGGGTGCGCCGCAAGTCCTTGCTGCTTAGACGCAGGATCGGGCGGAGGTGCGATGGTTCGCAGGGCAATCCTCGATCGCGGTACGCAGCCGACTGCGCACGCTGCGGGAGTCGAGGCCGCGCCCGGAGCGCCAGACTCGGCCGGAGGGACGGCGGAGCGCGTCGGCTCGCGCTGGGGGGGAGCGGGCGGCCGCTGGCTCGTCTGGGCTTCCCGTGCAGTGCTGTGGGCGGTCTTGCTTGTCATCGGCTATCGCGGGGTGACCGCGATCGTGACCAAGCCCCGGCCGGCGCCGGCCAGCCCCGCGCCCGGTGCCGGAGCGGCGCGCGGGTTCCCGGTGAGCCTGGCCGAGGCGTACGCCCTGCAGTTCGGCGAGGTTTACCTGAACTTCAGCCCGGCCACGGCGGCGGCGCGGGCCGGCCAGCTTGCCGCCTTTCTCCCGGCCGGATCCGATGCGCAGCTGGGCTGGAACGGCGCCGGCTCCATGCGCCTGCAGTCCGAGCAGGTCGCCGGCATTACCGCGCAAGACTCTCAGCACGCCGTCGTGACGCTTCTCGTGCGGGCCAATGGCCGGCTGATGGAACTTGGCGTTCCGGTCTACTCGGCAAATGGCGGCCTGGCAATCTCGGCGGAGCCGTCGCTGCTGCCGCCGCCTGCTCACGCCACGCCACCGGAAACGCAGAGTGCCGCGTCCGATCCGGCCACGGCGGCCGCGCTCGGCGGGCAGTTGCCCGCATTCTTCCGGGCCTACGCCAGCGGTGATCCGGTCACCCTCGGCCGGTTTCTTGCCCACGGCGCATCGGTCACCGGCCTGGGCGGCGCGGTGAAGTACGGCTCCATTTCCGGGATTGACGTAGCACCCGGCGGGGCGACGCGTCACGTCACGGTAAGCGTGGTATGGAACTTCCCCGGCCAGGCGACCGGGTCGGCGACGGCGCCGCGGGTCACCACCGCGCCGGCCGGCCTCGAGATGACTTACCAGATGACCGTCGTCCAGCAGGATGGGAGCTGGTACGTCGCGGCAATAGGTCCCTCACCCCAGCCATTGGCGCCGCCATGATGAGATATCCCCGGACAGCATCCCCCGCTTTGTCGCATCCCCCGAAGCCCCGGAGTAGATAGATGTCGTCGCACCTGGTCATCGCGGCATCCCCGGCAGCGCTGAGCACCACCGGCCTTGTGAGCTATTTGCAGGGCCTGTTCGGGCCGCTGTTCCTTGGGATTGTCGGTATCGTAGCTATTTTCTTCCTGTTCACTCGTGAGATAATCCGGTTCGTGCAGTTCGTCGTCCTCGCGGTAGCGATCGCTGTGATCTTCTACACCCCAAGCATCGTGCAAACGCTTGCCACCGGCATCGCAAACGCGCTCGGCGTCCACTGATCGCCGCGAAGGCGGGAGGGGTGTAGCTGGTGGATTTGCCCACCTATACCAATATTTGGCGAATCGAAAAGCGGCTCTACAAGCTGTATGATTTCCGGCTGCCGATGCCGCTGCCGGTAGGCCAGATCGCGGTATTCACGGCTATAGCCGTCCCCTATGTCATCGTCCTCACGGTGCTCGGGCTCCCGTTCAGCCACACGTCTTTCTGGCTTTACGTGCTACCCCCCGGCGTGCTGGCCTGGCTTGCCACCAGGCCGGTGCTGGAGAGCAAGCGGCTGCCTGAACTGATCGTCTCCCAGCTGCGATACCTCGGCGAGCCGCGCAGCTGGTGCCGGCTGGCGCCGCTCGCGGAGAAGGACGAGATCCTCGTCGTCGCCCGGGTATGGCGGCGCGGCGACGAGGAACCGGCGGGCCTGGCGGTGCGGCGCCGGATCAGGCTAGCTGGCCGCCGGGAGCTGGTTTCGCCGCCGCAGGCTGCCGCGGCACCAGCCGGGCTCGCCGCCGTGGACCCGCAGCCGCCGCCCGCCGAGCGCGTCCCTGTTGCTCCGGTCGTCCCGGCCTGGGCTGTGGTTGCGGCCCGGCGGGCCGGCACCCAGCCGGTCAGGGCGCTCGCGGTCGCGCCCGCCCGCGAGCGGGCCGCGTGGCCTGCCAGCAGGCGGGAGGGAACGCAGGCCCACGTCGCGCCGCCGGCACAGCAGCGCGGACCGTCCGCTGCCCGGCACGCGGTCACCCCTCCCGCGACCTTGCCCCCCGCGACCGTGCCCGCGACCGTGCCCCCTGCGACCGTGCCCCCCGCGATCGTGCCCCCCGCGACCGTGCCCCCCGCGACCGTGCCCCCGGTAACCGTGCCCCCCGCGACCGTGCCCCCTGCGACCGTGCCCTCCGCGACCGTGCCCCCGGTAACCGTGCCCCCCGCGACCGTGCCCCCCCCGCGCGCGCGCCTCGCGCCATCGGTGGCCAGCCCTCCGGCCGTGACGGTGACCGGCGACCGGCCGGACGGCCGCCCGCTGCGGGTCGTCGAGCGCGCCCTGCGCGAACCCGCCGACAAGCGCGGCGACGGCTGGCACGACCGCGTCGTGGTGGTCCCCGGCGGCCACCGGCCGGGACGGCCCGACTTCCAGCAGCGGGACCGCTCGCGGGCACAGCTTCCGGTGGCGGGATCCCGCCGGATCGTGGTGCTCGGCTGCACCGTCGGCGCCGGACAGACGATGACCGCACTGATGACCGGGGAAGTGCTGGCCGTCGTACGGGACGAACCAGTGGCAGTGCTTGATCTCAACCCGGGTCACGGCTCGCTCGCGGAGCGCGCGGATTCGAGGCCTGCCGTGGCGGCGGGCCAGCCGCCGCCCGGACCCGAGCACCTGCACCACTCGCCGGCCCCGTCGCGGCTCGCGGTGATCAGCAGTGACGTCACCGAGGGGGGCGGCCCGCCCGAGCAAGCCAGCCGGGACGTCGCCAGGATCTTCGAGCTGCTCTCCGCCCGTTACTCCCTGACGCTTGCCGACCCCGCTGCCTCGGCCGTGCCGAGAGTGCTGGCCATCGCCGACCAGCTGGTCCTCGTCGCACCGGCCAGCCAGGACGCCGCCAGGGCGATCGCGATGACCCTGGAGTGGCTGGAAGCGCACGGCTACGCCGGCCTCGCCGGGAACTGCGCCGCGGTGATCAACGGCGTCAGCAGGCAGACGATGGCACATGTCGAGCAGGCGGAGGCAGTGGCCCGGGGCCGGTGCCGCGCGATCGTCCGGGTGCCCTGGGACGATCAGCTGAGAATCCCAGGCCCCGAACGAGCACCAGGTGCCGATCCCCTGGCACTGGCCGGCCGGCCTGGTGTGCTGCTGGGCGCGGCTGCCGTGCAGGCCTACACCGCGCTGGCAGGCGTGCTGGTGGCTGGCCTGGCGACCGCGCCCGAGCTGCGGCGGGCACGGTCGTGAGGCGTTCAACTGGCCTGCTGCCCGCAGCGCCCGGGTGCGCTGCCGCCGGGTGCGGGGCGGCCGGGTACGGGGCGGCGCGGCGATGAGCGCGCGGACCGCGGGACGCAGCCGGCTCGCCGTGCGTTACTTCGACGACCGGATCCTGCTCACCGAGACGCACGGCTGGGCCTACTACCGGCTGCCCGCCGTGTCGTACGAGTTCACCACCCCGCAGGAGCGGGAGACGCTGGCCACGAACATAACCGTCGCGCTCGCCGCGATCCGGATGGCCGACGCCGAGGTGCACCTGCGGATCGCGCACCGCCCTTACCCGGCCGCTCAGTGGGCCACCGGGCTGGACGCGACGTCGGACGGCGGCCCGGGCTGGCTGGACTACCTGGACGAGATGTACCGGCACGTGTGGGCGAAGGACTTCTGGTCCAAGGAGATCTACCTGGGCGTCCGGCTGGGCCAGCGCGGCATGCGCGCCCAGCTGTCGGGCGGGCCGTTTTCCCAGTTCATCAACATCTACCGGGCCGGCGAGCAGGCCATGGGCCTGGACGACGAGGCGGTCGGCTCCGCCGAGATCACCCGGTGGACCGACCATGCCGAGCGGCTCGGCCGGGCGCTCGGCTCCAGCGCGCTGGCCGCCAGCCACGCCACCTCGGACGACATCGCCTGGCTTTTCCGGCACACGCTGATGGGAACACTGGGCGACCCGCGGCCGTCGGCCGCGCGGCGGCGGAAATGGGGAGCCGGCGAGATCGAGTCGCTGCTGGAAGGCCAGGTGCACAACGGCCGGACCCTGCTGCGGCTGGAGCAGCCGGCCGGGGAGTCGTACGCCGCGTTCCTGTCCTTCGCCCGCTTCCCCGACGTCATGTACTTCCCTGACGGTGAGCCCTGGCTGCACTACGCCGATTCGCTTCCGTTCCCCGTAGAGGCCAGCCTGCGGATGAAGCTGATCCCGCCGGCCAAGGCGAGCAAGGACGTCGGCCGCAGGCTGGCGCACGCCAGGGACATGGACGCGCACATCAGGGAGGCCGGCGTGGAGGCGCCGATCGCGCTGGCCGAGCAGATCGAGGCCGCCCGCCTGCTGGAGCACGGCATCACCAAGGAGCGGCTGCCTTTCGTCTACGGTCACCACCGGCTGATGGTGACCGCGCCGGCCAGGGACCTGTGCGTCCGCCGGGCCGAGGCGGTGACCGAGCACTACCGGGACGCGGGCATCGACGTGGTCAACTCCACCGGAGACCAGTTCTCGCTGCTGTGCGAGTCGCTGCCGGGTGACAAGGTCAGGCTCAGCTCTTACCTGCAGCGGCAGCCGCTCTACACGATCGCCGGCGGCATGCCGACGGCGACGGTGGACATCGGCGACCGGGTCGCCGACGACGCGGGCTGGGTCGGCCCTTACATCGGCGAGACGCTCGGCCGGGCCAGGTCGGTCGTCAACTTCGACCCGCTGGTCGCCGCCGCGCGCAACCGCCCGACCGCGATCGCGATCACCGGCGAGCCCGGCGGCGGCAAGACGACCCTGGCGCTGCTGCTGATCCTGCAGCTTGCGCTGCGCGGGGTGACGGTCGCGGTGATCGACCCGAAGGGCGACGCCGAGTCACTGGTCCGGCTGCTGCAGGAGCGTGGTCGCCAGGCCCGGGTGCTGCCGCTCGGCAGCGCGGCGCCTGGCCTGCTCGACCCGTTCTCGTTCGGCGACGACCTGGCCGAGAAGCGGACGATGGCCACCGAGACCCTGCGGCTGCTGCTGCCGAGGATGAGCGAGGAGCGGGAGAGCGCGATGGTGCAGGCCGTGGGGGCCATCGCCGGAGCGGAGCGCCCCAGCCTGGGTAAGGTCGTGGACCATCTCGAGCGGTCGGCCGACCCGGCGTCGATGAACCTGGGGGCGGTGCTGCGCTCGATGTCGGAGATGCGGCTCGCCAGGCTGTGCTTCGCCCCGTCCGGCGGCCTCGGCATCGACGCGGCGGGCTGGACGACGGTATTCACCCTGGCCGGCCTCACGCTGCCGGACGCCGCCGTCAAGCGCGACGACTACTCCTACGAGCAGCGGCTGTCGGTGGCGCTGCTCTACCTGGTGTCGCAGTTCGCCCGGCGGCTGCTGAACGGCATGGACCGCAGGCTGCCGAAGGCGATCATCCTGGACGAGGCGTGGGCCATCACGTCGACGCCGCAGGGCGCGAAGCTGATTCCCGAGGTGTCGCGGATGGGCCGGTCCCGCAACACCGCGCTGATCCTCGTCTCGCAGAACGCGGGGGACCTGCTGAACGAGCAGGTGACGAACTGCATCTCCGGAGTATTCGCCTTCCGGTCCTCCGAACGGGCTGAGGTAGCGAGCGTGCTGGCCCTGCTGGGGGTGGAGCCGTCCGACGAGCACAAGGCGGTGCTGCGCGGCCTGGGCAACGGCGAGTGCATCTTCCGCGACCTGGACGGCCGGGCAGGCCGGATCGGCGTCGACCTCATTTCCCCGGAACTGACGAAATGGCTGGACACGAACCCGACCCGGGCCCGGCCCAACCAGGTACCCATGCCGCCGGTAAGCGGGCAGGCGCCTGGCGCAGACCGGCCAGCCGCCCGCCCGCCATCGAGCTAGCCAGGTACCGAGCCACCCTGACCCCCCCAGGAGCCCCCCCGATGGTCAGCCTCATCCGCCGCTTCCCGCGCCGGACCGTGCTGGTGCTCGCCATGGCCGCCGCTGCCGCCGGCGCGCCCGGGCTGGCGCAAGCGGCGGTGCCCGCGCACCTGACGGCGGCGCGCGCGGCGGCGGTCACCGCGCACGTGACGGCGGCCCGCACGGCGGCGGTCACCGCGCACGCCACGCCGCCCGCCGACGCGGTCCTGCTGGCGGCGCAGTCACCGGACGTCAGCGAGCTGACCGCCGGGCAGGCATCAGTGGCTGTCGCCTCCGGCGGCGTCTGCCAGGTGCCCGGCATCGGCGACATCGGCGGCCTGCTCGGATTCTGCTCGCTCGGCAGCAGCGGCCTGACCGGCGACCTGAACAACATCTGCCAGCCGTCGCTGCCCGAGCCGGAACCAGCCACGGCGGGCATCGACTCGCTGGTCCGCCCGCCGGCCCAGACCGGCCCGCTGCCCAGGACCTTGTACAACGAGTACGGGGTGGCCGGCCAGTACTGGGCGGCGACCAACATGCAGTGCTCCGACATGACGTCCCTGATCGGCAACAACGTCGCCGCCATGGTGTTCGACGTAGCGAAGTCGATCGACCGCGTCACGATTACCGTCTACCAGTCGGCCGCCGGCGAGGGCATACTCGGCTGGCTGAAGAATTCCGTCGACCGCCTGATCAGCGGCCTCGGCAACGCGATCTACTTCCCTTACCTGGCCGTCGTCGTCATCATCGGCGCCATCTGGCTGGCCTGGCAGGGCCTGATCCGCAAGCGCGGCACCCGCACGCTTGAGGGGACGGTGTGGATGGTCGTGGCGTGCGCGGCGGCGATCTGGCTGATCGGCAGGCCCGCCGATTTCACCGGGATGGGCCAGACGGTCTCGGACGGCATCACCCAGACGCTCGACGCCGCGTTCTCCCGGCTGCCCAGCCCGGGCCAGGGCGGCTGCCTCCCGGTGCAAGGCAGTGATCCGCAGGCCCAGGCCAGCTTCGCTTACACGGCGGGCAACGACGTCGTCGACCAGAACGCCGGGGAGCTATGGGCGGTGCTTGTCTGCAAGCCCTGGCTGGACGGCGAGTTCGGCACGACCAGCTTTGCCACCACGCCGGGCGGCCACCAGACCCTGGTCAACACCTACGCGCGGCAGCTGCTCTGGGCGCAGGCCATCGCACTCGACGAGAAGCCGACGACCGCCCTGATCCAGGCCAAGCAGGCCACCTACACCGGAATCGCCAAAGACATCCAGCAGAAGGATCCGGCCATCTACCCGCTCTTCCAGGGCAATGAGTGGACGACCCGGCTGGAGATCGCGTTCGCCGCGCTGTTCGCCGCCGTCGTCGCCGGGGTGCTCGTGCTGCTGATCGCCGTCACGCTCATCCTGCTCAAGCTGGGATTCCTGCTGCTGCTCGTGGTCGGGCCGTTCTTCCTGCTGATCGGGACGCATCCCGGCTTCGGGCGGGTGGTGGCGCTGCGCTGGTTCGAGCTGCTCGTCGGAGTGCTGCTCAAGCAGGCCGCGGTCGCCCTGGTGCTGAGCGTTCTGCTGTACTGCTATGCCCTGATCATGGGGACGAGTGACGCGGTGCTGCCGTGGGCGCTGAAGATCCTGATGATCGCGCTGGTGACGATCGCAGTGTTCATCTACCGCCGCCCGTTCCAGCACCTGTTCTCTGCCGTCGGCTACGGGGTCATCGGCTCCAGGGAACGAGCGGACGCCAGTCTTGCCCGCGCCGGTTCCACGCTGCGCGGCAGCACAACCGGCGCGGCCACCCTCGCGGTGCCGGGTTTCGCCGCCTACCGGGCTGCCCGCTGGGCGCGGCGCAATCCCGGGCAGGCCGCCAGCGTGGCGGCCGGCCTCGGGACGGCCGGGGGGTCAGGCGCGGCGAGGGCAGCGGCAGCGGCTCAGGGCAGCGCGGCAGGCATGCCGGATCCGGACGGTGCGGGCGCCCTGGCGCTCCAGGATGGCTACCCGCCAGATCTCGCCGCCGCGGCGGCCGGCAGCGCGGCGGGCCACGGCGCGGCGGGCCACGGCGCGACCGGGCACGGCGCGACCGGGCACGGCGCGACGGCCAGCGGCGCAGATGCGGAGAACGGTGGCCGTCCGGGCCTGGCGGCTCGCGCCCGTTCCTGGGCAGCCTCGGCCGGCGACGGTTCTGGCCGCTCTGCCCCGCCGCTGAATCTCCCGTCGCGCGACGGC
>Ga0302326_10020375_pt1 | contig 13662 bp, 13 predicted proteins | sample Palsa_T0_3_FD_202264 | JGI IMG/M metagenome (GOLD analysis project Ga0302326, IMG submission 202264) | Peat permafrost microbial communities from Stordalen Mire near Abisko, Sweden - Palsa_T0_3 | ecosystem: Environmental > Terrestrial > Soil > Palsa > Peat permafrost | place: Sweden: Abisko... | reverse complement strand
GCATGTATCCGTATCCGCCGTGCAACTGCACGCAGTGATCGGAACTGATGATGCTCAGGGGTGTATTCGAGGCGTGCGCTCATTTGAGATACTCGTGTCAGCGGAACGCGTCCAGACCGGTGATCGCCTGGCCGAGGATCAGCTGATGCATCTCCGGGGTGCCTTCGTAGGTGAGCACCGACTCCAGGTTGACCATATGCCGGATCACCGGATACTCCAACGAAATACCGTTGCCGCCCAATATGGTTCGCGCAGTTCGGCAGATTTCGATCGCTTCACGGGTGTTGTTGAGCTTGCCGAAGCTGACCTGCTCGGGTCGTAGACCCACGCTGTCCTTGAGCCGTCCCAACTGCAGTGCAAGCAATAGGCCTTTGTGCAATTCGATGGCCATGTCGACAAATTTGGCCTGCGTCAACTGGAATCCGGCGATCGGGCGGTCGAATTGGATGCGTTGGCCGGCGTAGTCCAGCGCAGCCTGCCACGCCGCGCGAGCGGCGCCCATCGAACCCCAGATGATGCCGTAGCGCGCTTCCGACAGGCATGACAGCGGGCCCTTGAGCCCCTTCACCTCGGGCAGCAGGGCATCATCGGGCAGGCGTACGTCGTCGAGCACCAGTTCACTGGTTATCGACGCCCGCAGCGAAAGTTTGTGGTGGATGGTGTTGGCCGAAAAGCCCGGCGTACGGGTGGGGACGATGAACCCGCGGACACCGTCGTCGGTGGTGGCCCAGACGATCGCGACGTCGGCGACCGACCCGTTGGTGATCCACATCTTGCGGCCATTGAGGATCCAGTCCGACCCGTCGCGCCGCGCCCGAGTGGTCATGGCCGCTGGGTCGGATCCGGCGTCGGGCTCGGTCAAGCCGAAGCAGCCGAGCAGTTCGCCTGCGGCCATGCCCGGCAGCCACTGTTGCTTCTGCTCTTCGGAGCCGAATTTCCAGATCGCGAACATGGCCAACGACCCTTGCACAGACACCATTGACCGGATGCCAGAGTCGGCGGCTTCCAATTCGGTACACGCCAGTCCGTAGTGCACGGCCGATGACCCCCCGCAGCCATAGCCATCCAGATGCATGCCGAGCAGGCCAAGCTGGCCGAAGTGTTTGGCGAGTTGCCGGACCGGCAGGTCACCGATCTCGAACCATTCCGCAACGTGGGGCAGGACGTGCTCGGCACAGAACTGGCGGACTGTGTCGCGGACTGCGATCTCGTCGTCGGATAGCGACGCGTCCAGGCTGAGCGGATCGTGCGGGTCGAAGGCCGGCGGTTTGTCAGTGCTCATCGCCTCATCCTGCCATCGTCAGGCGGCCGCTCACACGAATCGCCTGCCTGGTCCGAACGAGGCATCGGACTTTGCATTAGTGAAGCTAGCTAACGCGACCGGATCGCGGCCTCATCGGGGTTTGCGCGCGCGTAGTTGAGCCATCCGTCGTGAGACAGATCGCTAGCGAGTGTGGTTGACGCAGCGCCGGCGCGGACTCGACGAGCGTGACGTTGGCTGTAAGCGGTTGTCGCTCAACGAAAGTAGTCGGGAACCGAGCATGTCCAACGATTGTCATATCTTCACCTCTAGCTGAACGCAGCGATGTGTGCACTGATGAATTCCTGGACCGTCGTGGGCTTCTTTCCTCCGATGCGCTCGACAAGGTCGTTGTTGCCCGAGAAGATTCCGTTCTGGTAGTCGACAGCGACCTTGCTCAAGTGCTGTGCCCGAAATTCTGAAAAGCCCTGAGCCTTGATGCCTTCAATCCATGTCGGGATGTCTGCGGGCTCGTAGCGCACGGGGCGTCCCAACGCCTCGGAGATGGCCTCGGCGATCTGGTAGTGATTCATCTCGACGGCGCCGAACAACGGATACACCTGTCCGGCGTGGTCCTCGGGGTGCTCCAGGATCGCGGCGATGACGCGGCCTTGGTCCTCCGCCGTGATCGGAGCGTGCCTGCCGTCGCCGAAGGGAAGCCGCAACACCCCCTCGTCCCGAATCCCATCAGCGAAAATCGTGAACCACTCGGCGAAATACGTTGGCCGCAAATGGGTTGCAGCGACCGGTGACCAATCCAGAATTCGTTCGCCCAGCCAGTGGATTCGCGCGGCGTCGCTGGCCGCCCCGCGGCGCGCTGAGATCTGCGACATGTTGACGATCGCGGTGATCCCCGCCTCCTCGGCGGCCTGCGCGAATGTGGTCGTCGCCTCGAGCAGGCCGGGACTGATTGGATAGACGAAGTAGGCCGCGCGGGCGCCTTCAGCAGCCTCGCTGACGACGTTGATGTCGTTGATGTCTCCGACGACGACCTCTGCGCCGCGGTCGCGCAGTTTTGCGGCGCGATCGTCGAAACCATGGACGAGCGCGCGTACCCGATGTCCCCGCTCGAGCAGGAGTTGTGCGGCGTAGCCACCAGTTCGGCCGGCTGCTCCGGTGACGAGCAACGCCGACTCGTCGGCGGGCTTTGTCGATGTGACGTCAGTGCTCATGGACCTCACTGTCACATCTAGCGCTGCTTAAGTCAAGCCAGGTTAACCAGTCATACGCGGCTTTTCGAATCACACCACCGGCGGGAATAAATGCCCTCCCAGCTGGCGACATCGCTTTCATCGGTAACGTCGCCCAGGTGTCCGACTCGCGCCGGTCGTACCACGCTTGACAGCTCCCGTCATCGGACCGGATGCCTAAACACGCACCGTAACAATGGCAATCGGGCTTAAGCCATTAAGCGTTTGGCTTGACAATAGTCAAGACAGCAGCGAAGGTTGTCGCTGCGAGATTTCGTCCGCGCCAACCGTGCCGAACTGGAGGTAACACGATGACGGACAACGCTGTGCAGACGGATGGCGATCGCAATGGCCTGCTGCGCACGCGAACCTTCAGCTGGGAGGATCCGCTGACCGGGGTGCAGGCGGCCACCGAATTGGCCGGTCTGGATTACCTTCGCGCCATGCAGGCCGGCACTCTGCCGCCGCCACCACTGCTGAACGTCTTGGAGATGCGGTTGGAGTCAGTGGAGTCCGGCGTCGTGGTCTTTGGCATGACGCCGGCGGAATTCCATTACAACCCAATCGGTTCGGTGCACGGCGGGGTGTACAGCGCGCTCCTTGACTCCGCGGCTGGCTGCGCGGTGCATTCCCTGCTGCCCGCCGGCACGGGTTACACGAGTCAGGACCTGTCGGTGCGATTCCTCGGTGCGATACGCGTGGACACCGGACCGGTGCGGTGTACCGGCACGGTCCGACACTTCGGCCGGCGTACCGCACTGGCCGAAGCCAGCCTGGAGACGACCGGCGGGAAGCTATTGGCCACGGCGACAAGCAGCTGCCTGATCCTGAACGGGCGCTAGCTCTCGATTTCACTGATGAGCGGTTCCGAAGTGAGTCAACCGAATCGACGATCTGACTATATAAAAGTGTCGTCAGCGGGTAGTGTGGTGCCATGACTGCAGCCTCCGACGCCATGACTCTGACGGGTCGTCTGGCCGAAGGTGACAGAACCGGCTATCGAGCAGTCTGTCCGATCGAACGTGCCCTGGATATCGTCGGAACGCGCTCAGCCGTGGTGCTGCTTCGTGAAGCATTCTGGGGCACGACGCGTTTCGAGGATTTCGCGCAACGCACTGGCTTTACCGAGCAAATCGCGGCAACGCGTCTCAAACAATTGGTCGACGCCGGGGTTCTGGCGAAGCAGCCCTACAAGTCGCCGGGTCAGCGGACTCGCTACGAATACGTTCTCACCGGACGTGGCCGAGAGCTTTTTCCCTTACTGGTCAGCCTGGTCGAGTTTGGCATGCTCCTGCAGGGCGATGCCAGACGACTCGACCTGGTCCACGGCGAGGGATGTGGTGCGCCGCTGGTCACGAACGTCCAGTGCGTCGAAGGGCACAGTGTGCAGCTCACGCAGGCAGAAGCGCGCATCCGCCCCAAGCAAAAGCGTTGACGCTGCGTGTCATTCCGTAAGCGGTGGCGGAATGTTGGTTCGTTGGTTTGAATGCTCCTATGGTGGGCGCGTGGATCGGTTTCGCGGTTGGGCTGCTGGTCGTGATCAGCACGTTGATGAGCGTCGCGGGCACCCTGGTTGTTCCACGGGCGATCAACTCCCCGCTCTCGCTTACGGTCGAGTGGTTCCTCGACGTCGTGTTCTTATTCGTGGCGAGGCGGTTGCGCTCTTTTGACCGCAGGGACCGGCTGCTGGCGTGGCAGGCACCTTTGTCGTTGCTTTTCCGGCTTGCCGTCTGGTTGGGCCTGCTCGTTGCCGGCTTCGCGCTATTGTTGCTACCCAGCCTGAAAGGTCATTTAGGACAGGCGATTTCCGAATCCGGCTCGTCGCTCTTCACGCTTGGCTACGCGGTACCGGCCAGCGGTGACAGTACAACGATCGAATACCTGGCGGCATTCACCGGACTGGTCGTGATCGGATTGCAAGTCGGTTACCTGCCCACGCTGTACGCGGCGTTCAACAAGCGCGAAACCGAAGTCACCCTGCTCACGTCGCGTGCCGGCGTCCCGTCATGGGGTCCAGAACTTCTGGCTCGCAGCCGATGGGGTATCCAGGATGGCGACATTGCGCCGGTCCTCGAGACGTTGTTCTTTTCGTGGGAGCGGTGGGCCGCGGAGGTAGCCGAATCGCACACCACCTATGCCACCCTGACCCGGTTCCGCTCGCCTCGTCCGTTGTCGCACTGGCTGACCTCGCTGATCGCAGTGATGGACGCCGCGGCTTTGCACCTGGCGGTGGCACCGTCGAGTGAACCCAAGCTGGCGCCGCGACTGGCCCTTCGGATGGGCTTCGTCGCGCTGAGCCAGATCGCGAGAACGATGCGACAGTCGGCACCCGATGAACCCGATCCAGACACGCCAATCTCATTGACATTCGATGACTTTCGACAGGCAACCGCAATGCTGCGCGAGGTCGGCTACCCGATCGAACGCTCGGACGAAGAAGCGTGGCCCCATTTTCGAGGGTGGCGGTCCAACTACGACGCGACGGCGCTGCTGCTCGCGAAGCAACTCGACGCGCCTCCGGCGCTGTGGACGGGGACGCGGCGCTGGCCCTCGACGCCGATCGCTCCGGTTCGTCCACCGGTTATGCTCGCGCCAAGCGACCGACCGGGCCGGGCGTAGCCGCGCGCCGCCTCAATCCTTTCCGCGGGGCGGCGGCTGAACCTCCACGCCGGTCGACTCGTGCTCTGGGCCGGCATCCGGGTGTTCGGCAGGCAGTCGGCTGCGGAATAGGGTTGCCTCGCTCGGATCCTGATTGCCTGTGCGCCGTTCCTTGCTGCGGTACGGGCCGGGCTTCGGTCGCGGCTTCCCGCCGGGGAACGCCAACCGGAAGATAGTGCGGTGCACCGAGAACCATTGCTTGGAGAACCGTCCGGAGTTGTAAGGCAACTCGTAGCGTTCGCAGATGTCTTTGATCTTCGGCGCGATCTCGGAGTATCGGCTGGCGGGCATGTCGGGATATAGATGGTGCTCCACTTGGTACCCGAGGTTGCCGCTGATGACGTGAAAGAGCGGGCTGCCATCGATATTCGCCGCGCCCAGCAACTGGCGGACATACCAACCGCCGCGGGTCTCGTCCTGCACCTCTTCTTGGGTGAAGGTGTAGGTCTGGTCCGGGAAATGGCCGCAAAAGATGATGGCGTGCGACCACACGTTGCGGATCAGGTTGGCCAGCGCATCGGCGCCGAGAGTACGCAAAAATGTGCTCTCCACGCCGGGCAGAACCCGGTCTGCGAAACGTGCCGTGGACCCTAGCCGACCCTTGCTCGATATCTGGCGAAGTCGTCGGCCGATACGGGAGTGCGCGGGTTGATCGATGCGGCCGCGACGGGCCAGCTGGGCAAGCGCGAAGGCGCCGGCACTGACCGCCGGCCAGCCGATGTAGTCCTTCTGAATCTGCGCGCGTGCCTTGCCGCGGATGCCTTTGAGGTCCTTTCGCACCTCCGACCAGGACTTATCGCCGGCCCGCACCGCCTCGATGTCCATGTCGTGCAATGCCACGCCCCACTCGAACAACAACGTGAGCAGCAGGTTGTATATCGGTTGGCCCAGCCAGACTGGGTGCCATTTCTGCGCGGGATCGATGCGCATGATCTCGTATCCGAGATCCTTGTCCTTGCCCAAAATATTGGTGTAGGTGTGATGGATGAAGTTGTGCGAGTGTCTCCACGACTCCGCGGTCGAGGCGGTGTCCCAGTCCCACACCGATGAATGGATATCGGGATCGTTCATCCAATCCCATTGACCGTGCATCACATTGTGGCCGATCTCCATGTTTTCCAAGATCTTGGCCATCCCCAGACACCCGGTGCCCACAAGCCATGCAGTTTTCGACCGCGACGCCAGCAACAACACCCGCCCGAGGACCAGGATCTGGCGCTCTACGGAAATCACCGTCTTGATGTAGTGCCGGTCCCGGTCGCCGAGGTCGGCGAACACCTCGTCGTGAATCGCGTCTAGTTCCATGGCGAGTTTTTCGAGGTCCTGTTCGCTCAGTCGAGCGAGCGGACTTTCCGCAGCCGTTGTCATTGGGGTTCCTTTCGATCAGAGTTCAAGTTCGACGTCGCCTTCGGCGGTGTTGATGCAGATCCTGACGTCCTGGCCGGTGGGCTCGGTGACCTCACCGGAGCGCAGATCGCGCAGCTTGCCCGACTTCAAGGTCCCGACGCAGGTGTGGCAGATGCCGATTCTGCAGCCGTACGCCAGCTTGAGTCCGGCCTTCTCGCCGGCTTCCAAAATCGGTGTGCCACCGTCGCATTCAGTAGTTGTCTCACTTTCGAGGAAGGAGACTTCGCCGCCCTCGCCCGCAGCTGCATCGCCGCTGATCTTCGGCTGAAACCGCTCGAAGTGCAGGCGATCAGAGTCACCGTTGTGGTCCCAGTGCTCGATGAGCGCATCGAGCAGTTCGCCTGGCCCGGAGCAGAACGCCTCGCGCTCGCGCCAGTCCGGGCTCAACTCGTCCAAGTCGCTGGGCGACATCCGGCCGCGCTCCGAGGTGAGTCGTAGATCCAGCCGCAGGTGCTCGTGGCGTCTGTCGAGGTCTTCGAGAACGGACCCGAACATGACCTGGTCGCGCTTGCTGACGGAGTGGATGACCACGACGTCGCCGAGCTCATCACGCTGATCCAGGCTGCGCAGCATGCTGATGATCGGAGTGATGCCGCTGCCGGCGCTGATGAACAACATCTTGGGCGGCAATGGTTCGGGGAGGGTGAACACGCCTTCCACTTCCCCGAGCCGCACCACCTCGCCGGGCTGAATTCTTTCCACCAGGTAGGGCGAAACGACACCGGTGTCGACCTTCTTGGGTGTCACGCTGATCAGGCCGTCTTCGGGCGCCGAATCGGAGGTCAGCGAATACGCCCGCCAGTGGTATCGACCGTCGATAACTAGGCCCAGCCGCACATACTGGCCCGGCTTATGACCCGCCCATTCGTAGCCGGGCCTGATCAGCACGCTGGCCGCCTGCGAGCCCTGAGGCTCGACGCGCTCGACCTTTCCGCGCAGCTCCTTCGTCGTCCACAATGGGTTGATCATCTCGAGGTAATCGTCGGGACGCAGCGGGCTGAACAACTGCCGCACGGCACGCAGGAACAACCTGCGACCACGTGGAACCGGGGGTTGAGCACCGCGTTCTGCCATGGTATGGGGAGTAGACGGTTGTATACTGAGCTAAACATATTCCACTGAACATGGCTTTTAGCTGTATAAATCTCGACAGATTAGCTAGTAGCTGAAACATACATATGTTCACTGAATGCGTTGGGCGCTTGGATGTTCGCGCTCCCCGGGTAGGGTCCGCGACATGAAGCGTCCGGGACGCGGTGTGGGGTGGTTCGGCATCGATGTCGCTTGCGTCCTGGTGTTCTGCGCCGCCGGGCGGCGCAGTCACGACGAGGGGCTCAACGTCGCGGGTATCGCCGCGACGGCGTGGCCGTTCCTGAGCGGGACCGCGGTGGGCTGGCTGGCTGTGCAGGCCTGGCGGCGCCCGACGGCGGTGTTTCCCACCGGGGTGGTGGTGTGGCTGTGCACGGTCGGCGTCGGGATGTTGCTGCGCAAGGCCACCTCTGCCGGCGTGGCCGCCAGCTTCGTGGTGGTGGCGTCGGTGGTCACCGCGCTGCTGCTGCTGGGCTGGCGAGCGGCGGTCCGTCTCACGCGCCGCGCAGAGCCCGCGAAAAGGCGGGCGTGACCTATGGCGCGCACAGACAACGACACCTGGGATCCGGCCACCAGCGTCGGGACCACCGCCACGTTGGTGGCAACCGCGAGGGCGCTGGCAACGAGGGCGGGGTTGATCAACGACCCGTTCGCCGAGCCATTGGTACGCGCCGTGGGTTTGGACTTTTTCACGAAGGTGGCCAGCGGTGAGGTAGCCCTCAGCGACCTCGGTGACGACAACGGATTGGCCCTGCTGACCGATCTATTCGCGGTCCGCACCCGATTTTTCGACAACTTCCTCACCGATGCCTGTCGAGCCGGCATTCGACAAGCGGTGATCCTGGCGTCGGGGCTCGACGCCCGGCCGTATCGGCTGTGGTGGCCGGCCGGGGCCACCGTGTACGAGATCGATCAACCGCAGGTGATCGAGTTCAAAACGCAGACGCTGCGTGGCTTGGGCGTGACGCCGAGAGCTAACCGGCGCGCGGTGGGCATCGACCTTCGGCGAGACTGGCCGGAGGCATTGCGGCGGATCGGTTTTGACGTCACCGAACCCACCGTGTGGATCGCCGAAGGACTCTTCATCGGTTTTCTACCGTCGGCGACCCAAGACCTGTTGCTAGACAAAATCACCGCGTTGAGCGCCCGCGGCAGCCGGGCGGCCGCCGATTATTTGCCGGGCAGCCAACACGCGGTGGCGAGCCAGGAACACGCTCTGGCCGATCGCTGGCGGGAGTTCGGGTTCACTGGTGATATGACCGAGCTGGTTTATCCAGACGAGTATCGCGACGCCGCCGAGTCCCTGGCCGCGCTTGGCTGGACAACCGTGGTGGCCGCGCTCGGGGACCTGTTCACCGCTACCGGGTTACCGAGCTTGCGGCGTCAGGACCTCAACACGGCGCCCGTCGCTGGTCGTTATGTCCACGCGAGATTGACATAGCGGCGCCGGAATGCCGCCGACAACGAGACGTTGAAGATGGACGTGATGCCCCAGGCCGACCGCCCTGCCCCGCCACCGCCCCGTTTCGTGGCGGTGACCCAGGACGATCCGAGGGCGCAGCCTTTGCTCGACGAGCTGGCCGTCGAGTACGCACAGCGCTACGAAAGCACGCCGCCCACCGTTTCAGCGTGGTTGAGGTCGGTCCCCATCGCGGAGTTCGCATCGCCCGACGGTGGCTTTCTGATCGGCGAGGTAGACGGGGTACCGGTCACCGGCGGCGCGTTCCAGCGATTCGACGCAGACACGGCCGAGCTCAAGCGGATCTGGACCGACCGGGCGCATCGCCGCCGCGGCTTGGCCACAGCGCTATTGGTCGAGCTCGAGAACATCATCGCCGCCCGCGGCTACCGGCGGGTGTACCTGACGACGGGCAACCGTCAGCCTGAGGCCGAGGCTCTCTACGAATCGACCGGTTACACCAGGCTTTCCGAGCCGCTGCCGTCGCGTGGGCCGGTCTTTCCCATCGCCTTCGCGAAGGATCTGCCGTGATCGGCCAGCTACACCTAGGTGTTGCGCTCGATGGCTACGGCTGGCACCCGCAGGCGTGGCGAACCACGCTGGCCGCCGACCCGGCGACGGAGTCGGTGCTCAGTGGGCGTTACTGGGCCGGATTGGCGACAACCGCCGAGCGCGGTCTGCTCGACTTCCTGACCATCGACGACACCCTGATGCCCCAGCCCGGACGCCGCGAGGAAATCTCCCCGCGGCGGCTCGCCGGCCGCGGCGACGCCGTGTTGGTCGCCGCGCGGATCGCCCCGATCACGGCGAACATCGGGCTGATTCCGGTGGCAACCGTCACCCACACCGAGCCGTTCCACGTCTCCAAGGCCATCGCCAGCCTCGACTACGTGTCGCACGGCCGGGCGGGCTGGCAGCCACGGGTGAGCTCGAGTGCGCACGAAGCGGCGCTGTTCGGCCGTCGCCACGCCATCAGCGACGGCGACGACCTGTTCGACGAGGCCGCTGACGCCGTCGAGGTGGTGCGCCGGCTGTGGGACAGCTGGGAAGATGACGCGATCATCCGCGACGCGGCGACCGGCCGCTACATCGACCGGAACAAATTGCATTACGTCGACTTCCACGGGAAGTACTTCTCGATCAAGGGCCCCTCGATCACCCCCCGACCGCCGCAGGGCCAGCCGGTGGTGGCCGCACTGGCCCACGCGCCGCGCATCTACGAATTCGCCGCTGCCAGTGCCGATCTCGTCTTCATCACGCCGACCGACAATGCGACACTCGACACCATCCTCGACGAGGTCAAGGCGGCCGGCGGACAACATCTGAAGGTCTACGCCGATGTAGTGGTGACATTCGGCGGCGACAACGAATTCGGTTCTGACGCGCTTATTTTCAACGGCAGCGCGGGTGAGGTGGTCGACCTGTTACTGGATTGGCAGCGCCGCGGCATCGATGGGGCGCGGCTGCGCCCCGCCGTCAACGCCACCGACCTGCCGGTGATCGTCGACGAGGTGGTGCCCCTGCTGCAGCGGGCCGGGGTGTTTCGCACCGGGTATACCGATGGCGAGACATTGCGTCAGCGACTCGGCCTGCCGACGGCAACCAATCGATATGCGGAGGAGCCGAAGTGACTACGCCGGCGACGATGCAGAGCGAAGCGATGAGGAGGAGCGGCCCGTGACTAATGTCCCACTGTCGATCCTGGACCTGTCACCGATCAGCGCGGGCAGCGATGCCTCGACGGCGCTGCACAACACGATCGATCTCGCTCAGCACGCAGAACACTGGGGATACCGCCGCTTCTGGATCGCCGAACATCACTTCGTGGGCGTCGCCAGCTCGGCACCTGCGGTGCTGATCGGACAGATCGCGGCCGCTACCAACGCAATTCATGTCGGGGCGGCCGCAGTCCAGCTGGGCCACACGACCGCCGCAGCCGTGGTCGAGAGTTTCGGCATGCTTGCCGCCTTCTACCCGGGCCGCATCGATCTCGGCGTCGGCCGGGGGCAGCGGCGCGACACCGGCTTCAAGCCCAAACCGCCGTCAGCCAAGAACCGACCGCCGCGGCAGTGGCGCGAAGTCGACGGGGTGGTGATCCCGCTGCCATTCGACCTGCGTGGGCTGCTCGACACCGAGCGGGTGCTGGCGACCATGGGGGCCCTGCAGCAGCCTGAGGCTGTGGCGCCCGATTTCGCCGATCAACTCGGCGACATCATCGCCATGCTTGACGGCACCTACGAAGTCGAGGGTTTCGACGTGCACGCCGTGCCGGGTGAGCGATCCGGGCTGGCGCCGTGGATCTTTGGCAGCACCAGGGGGCAGAGCGCGCGGTTGGCCGGCGCGCACGGGCTGCCGTTCGTGGCGAGCTATCACATCACCCCGGCGACCGCGGTGGAGGCCGTCGACGCCTACCGCGACACGTTCGTTCCGTCGGCAACACTGCAGCAGCCGTACGTCGTGGTCTCCGCCGACGTCGTCGTCGCCGATGACAGCGCCACCGCGAGGCGACTGGCGTCAGGCTACGGACAATGGGTCTACTCCATCCGAACCGGGGTGGGTGCGGTGCCCTACCCGCGTCCCGACGATTGCCGTCCGCTCCCCGAAGAAGCGCTACCCGTGGTGAAAGACCGCATCGAGACGCAGTTCGTCGGCGATCCCGATGAAGTCGCAGAGCGGTTGTCTGCGCTGCAACGACTCACCGGCGCTGACGAGCTTGTCGTCACGTCGGTAACCCATGACCACCAGGATCGGCTCCGTTCGCACGAGCTGCTCGCCAAACGATGGGGAATTAGTCCATGAGCACGCGGGAAGGTGACCGCCGCAAGCCCGTTCGCTTGGCCGCCCACTTCCCGGGAGTCAACAACACCACCGTGTGGAACGATCCGGCGGCGGGCAGCCAGATCGAATTCGACTCGTTCGTGCACCTTGCCCGGACGGCCGAACGAGGTCTGTTCGATTTCCTTTTCCTGGCCGAGGGGCTGCGACTGCGTGAGCATCGCGGCCAGATCTACGACCTCGACGTGGTCGGCCGGCCGGACACGTTCACCGTGCTGGCGGCGCTGGCCGCCGTCACCGATCGTCTCGGCCTGACCGGGACCATCAACACCACCTTCAACGAGCCCTTCGAGGTCGCAAGGCAATTCGCCACCCTGGACCATTTGTCCGACGGGCGCGCGGGCTGGAACATCGTCACGTCATCGGATGCGTTCACCGGCGAGAACTTCCGGCGCGGCGGCTTCCTCGGCCACGCCGATCGCTATCAGCGGGCCGAGGAGTTCCTCAGCGTGACGCGCGAATTCTGGGACAGCTGGGCATCCGACGCAGTGCTGGCCGACGTCGAGGCCGGAACCTACGTCGATCCCGGCCGGGTCGGCGCGGTCGCACATCACGGCCCGCACTTCGACGTGCGAGGAGTTGCGACGCTGCCAGCTGGTCCGCAGGGCTATCCGATTCTGTTGCAGGCGGGCGACTCCGACGAAGGCCGAAACTTCGGCGCTCACTACGCCGATGCGCTGTTCACGCTGCACGGATCGTTGGAGGATGGCCGGCGCTACTACGCCGACGTGAAAGGCCGCGCCGCCTCCTTCGGGCGAAATCCCGACGAGCTCAAGGTTTTCCCGGCGGCGACCTTCGTGCTTGGCGACACTGCTGACGAGGCTCAAGACAAGGCGAGGCACATTCGGCGCCAGCAGGTCAGCGGCCCGACGGCGATCGCGATGCTCGAGCAGGTGTGGGGCCGCGACCTTTCCGACTACGATCCTGACGGGCCACTGCCCGCGGACGATCCGACCGGCGACACCAGCATCACCCAGGGTCGGGTCCGGCACGGCGACCCCATTGAGGTGGCCCGTCGGTACCGCGAACGCGCGGAGGCGGAGAACCTCTCGATCCGAGAGCTGATCATCGCCGTCACCAGCCGGGAGCAATTCGTCGGCACCGCCGCGCATGTCGCCGACGAGATTGACCGCTACGTCCAGGCCGACGCGTGCGACGGATTCATTCTGGTTCCGCACCTGACCCCGCAGGGTCTCGACGAGTTCGTCGACCACGTCGTGCCGCTACTGCAGGAACGCGGTGCGTTCCGCACCGAGTACGACGGTCAGACCCTGCGAGATCACCTCGGGCTGACGAAGCTATAGCGCCAGCGCGGTCGCTTGGCTGGTGGCATCACGGATCGGACCTCGCCACACGTCGCCGTGGCCTGGCAGCAGGACCTCGGTGTCCAGCAGAGCCAGCGCCGCCAGGCTGCGGATGCAGCCGTCCTGGTCGTGGCTGAATACCGCCGGCAGCAACTGCGGCCCGGAGTCCGCCAGCAGCGGATGCCCGGTCACCAAGGCGTCGCCGCTGGCCAGCACGCCGTCGACCAGATACGAGCAGTGACCCCCGGTGTGACCTGGCGTGGGGATGGCCATCGGGTGGCCGGGCAACTGGGCGGCCACCTCGGCGGTCAACGGCTGGGTGGTCGGGATGCCCTCGCGGCTCAGCCCGCCATCTCGCACTAGGTGGGCGGCCCACAACGCCCATCGGGGTCGCCAGAGGCGCAGCGCCACGTCGACCGG
>Ga0302326_10020374_pt1 | contig 13662 bp, 9 predicted proteins | sample Palsa_T0_3_FD_202264 | JGI IMG/M metagenome (GOLD analysis project Ga0302326, IMG submission 202264) | Peat permafrost microbial communities from Stordalen Mire near Abisko, Sweden - Palsa_T0_3 | ecosystem: Environmental > Terrestrial > Soil > Palsa > Peat permafrost | place: Sweden: Abisko... | reverse complement strand
GCGCCTCATTGAAATGCGGTCGCAAGCCTATCTCGCGCGGCCCCATGGCGCCGCGCACGGGCAGGCCAGCGGGGCCTCGACCGGCATCGTCGAGACCTGATGGGGACGTTAGCTGCCGCTGCTCGGAAAGCAGGCCGCAATGGCGCTCGGATTGTGGGGTTTTGGCTGCGCCGCAGGCGACTTGAACGCGTCATCCGAAAGGGCTAATGACCGCGACAGCCGGCCTTCCTTTGTCAATCCAAATTCAAGGATTTTTGTCAGATGGCGCGAAACAAGATTGCATTGATCGGCTCTGGTCAGATCGGCGGTACGCTCGCTCACCTCATCGGCCTCAAAGAGCTTGGCGACGTCGTGATGTTCGACATTGCCGAGGGCGTTCCCCAGGGCAAATCGCTCGATCTCGTCCAGTCATCGCCGGTGGACGGCTTTGATGCAAAATTCACAGGCACCAATTCCTACGAAGGCCTCGAAGGGGCCTCGGTATGCATCGTCACCGCGGGTGTGCCGCGCAAGCCGGGCATGAGCCGCGATGACCTGCTTGGCATCAATCTGAAGGTGATGGAGCAGGTCGGTTCGGGCATCAAGAAATACGCTCCGAACGCCTTCATCATCTGCATCACCAATCCGCTCGATGCCATGGTCTGGGCGCTGCAGAAGTGCTGCGGGCTGCCGAAGAACATGGTCGTCGGCATGGCAGGCGTGCTCGATTCTTCGCGCTTTCGCTATTTCCTTGCCGACGAGTTCAACGTTTCGGTCGAGGACGTCACCGCCTTCGTGCTCGGCGGTCACGGCGACACCATGGTGCCCCTGGTGCGTTATTCGACTGTGGCCGGTATTCCGCTGCCCGACCTGATCAAGATGGGCTGGACCACGCAGACACGGCTCGACGAAATCGTCGACCGCACCCGCAACGGCGGTGGCGAGATCGTCAGTTTGCTCCGCACCGGCTCGGCATTCTACGCACCCGCCGCGTCGGCGATCGCGATGGCGGAAAGCTATTTGCGCGATAAGAAACGCGTGCTACCTGCGGCCGCGTGGCTGAACGGCGAATACGATATCAAGGATCTTTATGTCGGCGTGCCAGTAGTGATCGGCGCCAAGGGCGTCGAACGTATCGTGGAAATCGAGTTCAATGGCGCCGAGCGAGGCATGTTCGAGAAATCGGTTGCCTCGGTGGAGGGCCTAGTCGAGGCCTGCAAAAAGATCGCGCCGGACCTGGGCAAATAAAGTCTCTATTTAATCACCGCTTAACGCGCCTTTTCTTCTGCACCGCGTCCGGATACCCGAGAGACCAGAATGAATATCCACGAATACCAAGCGAAGGCTGTGCTGCGCGAATTCGGTGTCCCGGTGCCGCGCGGCATTCCGGCTTTCAGTGTCGACGAGGCCGAGAAAGCCGCCAATGAACTCGGCGGACCAGTCTGGGTCGTCAAGGCGCAAATCCACGCCGGCGGCCGCGGCAAAGCCGGCGGCGTGAAAGTAGTCAAGTCAATCGATGATGTGAAGAAAGAAGCCACGCGATTGCTCGGCTCGACATTGGTGACGCACCAGACCGGGCCACACGGCAAGGAAGTGCGCCGCCTTTACATCGAGGAAGGTTCGGCGATCGACCGTGAATACTATCTCTCCGCGCTGGTCGACCGCACGACATCGCGCGTCGCCTTCGTCGCGTCCACTGAAGGCGGCATGGACATCGAGGAAGTCGCGCACACGCATCCGGACAAGATCACAAGCTTCTCCGTCGATCCGGCGACAGGCTTCATGCCGCACCATGCGCATCACGTTGCCCAAACGCTGGGTCTGAAAGGCGCCGTCGCCAAACAAGCCGAGGCGATATTGCCGAAGCTCTATCAGGCGTTTCTTGCCAAGGATATGAGCCAGCTCGAAATCAATCCGCTGGTCGTCACGAAATCCGGCGACCTGATCTGCCTCGATGCCAAGATTGGGTTCGACGATAACGCGCTCTATCGCCACCCCGATATCGTCGCGCTGCGCGATGTCACTGAGGAAGACGCAAAAGAGATCGAAGCCTCGCGCTACGATCTCAATTACGTCGCGCTCGACGGCACTATCGGCTGCATGGTCAACGGCGCCGGCCTTGCCATGGCGACCATGGACATCATCAAGCTCTACGGCATGGCTCCCGCGAACTTCCTCGACGTCGGCGGCAGCGCCACTAAAGAGAAGGTCGCGGCGGCGTTCAAAATCATCACGTCGGATCCGAACGTGAAGGGTATCCTCGTCAACATCTTCGGCGGCATCATGAAGTGCGATGTGATCGCCGAAGGCGTGGTTGCCGCAGTGAAAGAAGTCGGCCTGCGCGTCCCGCTGGTGGTGCGGCTCGAAGGCACCAATGTCGCGCTCGGGAAAGAGATCATCGCCAAATCGAATCTCAACGTGACGTCGGGCGACAATCTCGACGACGCGGCGCAGAAGATCGTCAAAGCCGTCAAGGGGGCAGCCTGATGTCCATCCTCATCGGCAAAGACACCAAGGTTATCTGCCAGGGCTTCACCGGCAAGAACGGCACCTTCCATTCCGAGCAGGCAATTGCTTACGGAACGAAAATGGTCGGCGGTACGTCGCCAGGTAAAGGTGGCTCGACGCATCTCGGACTTCCGGTTTTCGACACCGTATCCGAAGCGCGGGAGAAGACCGGTTGCGACGCCAGCGTCATCTATGTGCCGCCGCCCGGTGCTGCTGACGCGATCTGCGAGGCGATCGATGCCGAAATTCCGCTGATCGTCTGCATCACCGAGGGCATTCCCGTCGCCGATATGGTGAAGGTGAAGCGTTCGTTGTCCGGCTCGAAGTCGCGGTTGATCGGACCGAACTGTCCGGGCGTGATGACGGCGGGCGAGTGCAAGATCGGCATCATGCCGGGAAACATTTTCAAGCCGGGTAAGGTCGGCATCGTATCGCGGTCGGGCACGCTGACCTATGAGGCGGTGTTTCAGACTACACAGGAAGGCTTCGGCCAGACCACGGCGGTCGGCATCGGCGGCGATCCCGTCAAAGGCACTGACTTCATCGAAATGCTGGAGATGTTCCTTGCCGATAAGGCCACCGAGGCCATCGTGATGATTGGCGAGATCGGCGGCTCGTCGGAGGAAGACGCGGCGCTATTCCTCAAGGACGAAGCCAGGCGTGGCCGCAAGAAGCCGATGGTTGGCTTTATCGCCGGTCGTACGGCTCCGCCCGGGCGGCGCATGGGCCATGCCGGGGCCATCATCGCGGGTGGCAAAGGCGGAGCAGAATCAAAGATTTCCGCCATGGAATCGGCCGGTATCGCGGTTTCCCCATCCCCGGCGCGGCTCGGTCATACCCTTGCCGAAATATGGAAGTCCTGATTCATTTCTATCGTCTTTTGTCTGCCGCATCGGGCTCATAAATAGGGTACAACGGGAACTCCCAGCGCCGGGGCCGGGCATGATTCGCGTTGCTTCGCCATCGTTCGGTTGAGCCCTTTTGCACTTCGTTCCCCCCCACTCGTCCGGTCTTGCCGGGCGCCAGTTTAGGAATTTTCGCCATGTCCCGCCAGGACGCCAACGCCGCCTTCGCACTCTCCTCATTCCTGTATGGCGGCAATGCCGACTACATCGACGATCTTTACGCTCGCTACGAAGCTGATCCGAAATCGGTGGACGCCGAGTGGCAGACGTTTTTCCAGAGCCTGAAGGACAATTCTGCCGACGTTGAGCGCAATGCGCGCGGCCCGTCCTGGGGGCGGTCCGACTGGCCGCCGTTGCCGGGCGGCGATCTCGTAGCCGCGCTTGACGGCAACTGGACTGAGTCGCTCGGCGTCAAGGTCAAGGCACAAGCGCAGAGCCGCGGCGTCGATATTTCCTCCGCCGAAGTGGAACGCGCCACGCGCGACTCGGTGCGGGCGCTAATGCTGATCCGCGCCTATCGCGCGCGGGGTCATTTCCACGCCAATCTCGATCCGCTTGGGCTCGAACCGCAGAAGAACGAAGAAGAGCTCGATCCGCGAACTTACGGATTCAGCGATGCCGATCTCGACCGTCCAATCTTTCTCGACAAGGTCCTTGGCCTCGAATTCGGCACTATCCGCCAGATCGTCACTATCTTGCGGCGGACTTATTGCCAGACGCTCGGCGTCGAATTCCTGCACATCTCGAGCGGCGCGCAGAAGGGTTGGATCCAGGAGCGCATCGAAGGGCCAGATAAGGAAATCACGTTCACCCGCGAGGGCAAGCGGGCCATCCTCAACAAGCTCGTCGAAGCGGAAGGCTTCGAGAAATTCTGCGACCTGAAATTCACTGGCACCAAGCGTTTCGGTCTCGACGGCGCTGAGTCGATGATCCCGGCGATGGAGCAGATTATCAAGCGTGGCGGTGCGCTTGGGGTGCGTGAAATAGTCATCGGCATGCCGCATCGTGGCCGGCTAAATATGCTGGCTCAGGTGATGGGAAAGCCGCAACGCGCCATCTTCCACGAGTTCAAGGGCGGCTCATCGACCCCCAACGACGTCGAAGGCTCCGGCGACGTGAAGTATCATCTCGGTGCATCGTCCGATCGCGAGTTCGATCAGAACAAAGTGCACCTGTCGCTCACCGCCAATCCGTCGCATCTGGAAATCGTCGATCCTGTGGTGCTCGGCAAAGTGCGCGCCAAGCAGGATCAGCTCGGGGCCACACCCGACGACCGCACCGTGGTGATGCCGCTGCTTATTCACGGCGATGCATCGTTTGCCGGTCAGGGCGTCATTGCAGAGTGTTTCGGGTTGTCCGGCTTGCGCGGTCACCGCACCGGCGGCTCGGTGCATTTCATCGTCAACAACCAGATCGGCTTCACCACCAATCCGCGCTATTCGCGGTCGTCACCGTATCCGTCCGACGTCGCTAAAATGATCGAGGCGCCGATCTTCCACGTCAACGGCGACGATCCGGAAGCGGTTGTGTTCGCCTGCAAGATCGCCACCGAATTCCGGCAGAAATTCCAGAAGCCGGTCGTCATCGACATGTTCTGCTATCGCCGCCATGGCCATAACGAGGGCGACGAGCCGTTCTTCACCCAGCCTCTGATGTACAAGGCGATCGCCGCGCATCCGGGCACGCTGGAAATCTACGGTGACAAACTGATCGGCGAGGGCGTCGTCACCTCCGGCGAAGTCGAGAAAATGAAAGCGGACTGGCGCCAACGGCTCGATGTCGAGCTTGAGGCAGCGCAAAGCTATCGCGCCAACAAGGCTGATTGGCTCGACGGCCGCTGGGCCGGCTTCCATCGCGCCGGCGACAGCGACGATCAGCGCCGCGGCAACACCGGCGTCGAGATCGCCAGGCTGGAAGAGATCGGCGAGAAGATCACGACGCTGCCGAAGGATTTCCATCTTCACAAGACGCTCGGCCGCTTCATCGAAAACCGCCGCAAATCGATCGAGACCGGCGCCAATATCGATTGGTCGACCGGCGAGGCGCTGGCGTTCTGCTCGTTAATGCTCGATGGCCATCCGGTGCGGCTCTCGGGTCAGGATTCCGAGCGCGGCACCTTTTCGCAACGCCATTCGGTGCTGCACGACCAGGAGACCGACCGCCGCTACACGCCGTTCAATCATCTCGGCGACGGCGCGGCGCGCTACGAAGTTATCAACTCGATGCTCTCGGAAGAGGCCGTGCTTGGCTTCGAGTACGGCTATTCGTTGTCCGAACCGAACGCGCTGACGCTTTGGGAAGCGCAGTTCGGCGATTTTGCCAACGGCGCGCAGGTGCTGTTCGACCAGTTCATCTCGTCGGGCGAGCGCAAGTGGTTGCGCATGTCCGGGCTCGTTTGTTTGCTGCCGCACGGCTACGAAGGGCAGGGGCCGGAGCACTCCTCCGCACGGCTTGAGCGCTTTTTGCAGATGTGCGCCGAAGACAACATGCAGGTCGCCAATTGCACGACGCCGGCAAATTACTTCCACATCCTGCGCCGTCAGCTCAATCGCGACTTTCGCAAGCCGCTGATCCTGATGACGCCGAAATCGCTGCTGCGCCACAAGCGCGCGGTGTCGCGGCTCGACGAGATGGGCCCGAACACGTCGTTTCACCGGCTGTTGTGGGACGACGCGCAGATGCTGACCGGCGAAAAGATCAAGCTCGTTGCCGACGACAAGATCCGGCGCGTCGTGATCTGCTCGGGCAAGGTCTACTATGATCTTTACGACGAGCGCGAGAAGCGCGGTCTCGACGACATCTATCTGCTGCGCATCGAGCAGCTCTATCCATTCCCGACCAAGGCGCTGATGATCGAGCTCACGCGCTTCAAGGACGCAGAGATCGTCTGGTGCCAGGAAGAGCCCCGCAACATGGGCGCCTGGGTATTCGTCGATATTTTCCTCGAATGGGTGCTCAACCAGATCGGAGCGAAAACCCGCCGGGCGCGTTACGCAGGCCGGCCGGCTTCAGCCTCGACCGCAGTCGGGCAGATGTCGACTCACCTCAACCAGCTCAAACAGCTTCTCGAAGACGCACTGGGATAATTGAAATCGTCATGCCCTGCGCAGGCAGGGCATCCACTAATCACCGGCGGTTTCTTTGATTAGTGGATTATCCGCCTTCGCGGATGATGACAGCACCGATCAAGGACTGGACCATGGCTGAAATTCGCGTGCCCACACTCGGTGAATCCGTCACCGAGGCAACCATCGGCAAGTGGTTCAAGAAGCCTGGTGACGCGGTCGCTGTCGACGAGCCGCTGGTCGAGCTCGAGACTGACAAGGTGACGATCGAGGTGCCGGCGCCGGCAGCCGGCGTTCTGGGCGACATCGAGGCTAAGGACGGCGACACCGTCGCTGTTGGCGCGCTGCTTGGCCAGATCAAGGAAGGTCCCGGTGCTGTGCCGGCCGGTCGGGCCGATCAGAAAACCGAGAAAGCCAAGGCAATCGACGCCGGTCCTGAGCAGCCGAAGCCGCGCACTGAACCTCCGGCGCCAAAGCCTGCACCTGCGGCTGCCAAAGCGCCCGACATGCCAATCGCGCCGTCGGTGCGCAGGATCGCCACCGAAACCGGTACCGACCCAGGCACCGTGCCCGGCTCCGGCAAGGATGGCCGCGTTACCAAGGGTGATATGCTGGCCGCGATCGAACGCGCCGCCGCACAGCCGACGCCGGTCGCCCAGCCGGCTGCAGCCGTGCAGGTGCGGGCACCGTCTCCGGCCGACGATGCGGCCCGCGAGGAACGGGTGAAGATGACGCGCCTGCGGGCGACCATCGCCCGTCGCCTGAAGGATGCGCAGAATACCGCGGCCATGCTCACGACCTTCAATGAGGTCGATATGGGCCACGTGATGGCGCTGCGCACTCAGTACCGCGACCTGTTCGAGAAGAAGCACGGCACCAAGCTTGGCTTTATGGGTTTTTTCGTACGCGCCTGCGTGCAGGCTCTGAAAGAGATTCCGGCCGTCAACGCTGAGGTCGACGGCGCCGACATCATCTACAAGAACTACTATCACCTCGGCATTGCTGTCGGCACGGAGCGCGGCCTGGTCGTGCCGGTGGTGCGCGATTGTGACACCAAATCGCTGGCAGAGATCGAAAAGAGCATTGCCGATTTCGGCCGCCGCGCTCGCGACGGCTCGCTCAAGATCGACGATATGCAGGGCGGCACCTTCACGATCACCAACGGTGGCGTCTACGGTTCGCTGATGTCGACGCCGATCCTCAACGCGCCGCAATCCGGCATCCTCGGTATGCACAAGATCCAGGATCGGCCGATGGTCGTTGGCGGCAAAGTCGAAGTGCGGCCGATGATGTATCTCGCTTTGTCCTATGACCATCGCATTGTCGATGGCCGTGAGGCGGTGACGTTCCTGGTTCGCGTCAAAGAGTGTCTGGAAGAACCGGCGCGTCTGGTGCTGGATTTGTGACCCGTCATCACCGGGCCGCGCCGCAGGCGCGAGTCCCGGTGATCTCGACTCCCCGGGGCAATATTGTGCGACGGGAATCGAGATGGCCGGGACAAGCCCGGCCATGACGATTGAGAGCGCGGAGTTATTGATGCCTTACGACCTCATTGTCATCGGCAGCGGCCCCGGCGGCTATGTTTGCGCCATCCGTGCGGCACAGCTCGGTCTAAAGACCGCCGTCGTTGAGAAGAATGCGACCTTCGGCGGCACTTGCCTCAATGTCGGATGCATTCCATCGAAAGCGATGTTGCACGCTTCGGAACTCTATGAAGAGGCCGAGGACGGCTTCGCGCAAATGGGAATCATGACCGGCAAGCCAAGCATGGATCTTCCGGCCCTGCATAAATACAGATTGGCGAACGTCGACAGTAACGTCAAAGGCGTCGCGTATCTTTTCAAAAAAAACAAGATCGACACCTTTCAAGGCGTTGGCCGTATCGCAGGGCCCGGCGAGGTCGAAGTGAAAGCGGCTGACGGCAAAACGCAGACGCTTGAAACCAAAAATATCGTCGTCGCCACCGGTTCCGACGTGGCGAGACTTCCTGGCATCGAGATCGACGAGAAGCGCGTTGTCTCGTCGACCGGTGCGCTGGAACTGTCTGGAGTGCCGAAAAAGCTATTGATCGTCGGCGCCGGCATCATCGGACTTGAGCTTGGCTCGGTGTGGCGCCGCCTCGGTGCCGAGGTCACGATCGTCGAATTCCTCGATCACATCCTGCCCGGCCTCGACCGCGAGATCGCGAACCAGTTCCACCGCATGCTGCAGAAGCAGGGATTGACTTTCAAATTGTCGTCGAAGGTCACTGCTATCGACAAGACCGGGGCAGTCCTCAAGGTCAAAGTTGAACCGGCTGCGGGTGGCGCGGCTGAGACGCTTGAGGCCGATGTCGTGTTGGTCGCGATCGGTCGCGTGCCGTACACCGAAGGTTTGGGGCTCGAAGACGCCGGCGTCAAAAAGGACAATCGCGGCCGGGTCATCGTCGACGAACATTTCCACAGCAATGTTGCCGGCATTTACGCCATCGGTGACGTGATCGCCGGCCCGATGCTGGCACACAAGGGCGAAGAGGAAGGCGTCGCGGTCGCCGAGTTGCTCGCGGGGAAAGCCGGTCACGTAAACTATGACGTTATCCCGAACGTGGTTTACACCAGCCCTGAAATCGCTTCGGTCGGCAAAACCGAAGAAGAGCTGAAAGCTGCGGGTGTCACTTACAGCGTCGGAAAATTTCCGTTCAGCGCTAACGCGCGCGCCCGCGCCAATCTCGCGACCGAGGGTTTCGTCAAAATCCTCGCCGATGCCAAGACCGATCGTGTGCTTGGCGTGCACATTCTTGGCCCCGACGCTGAGACCATGATTGCCGAGGCTGCCATCGCGATGGAGTTTGGCGCATCGTCGGAAGATATCGCCCGCACTTGTCACGCGCATCCGACGCTCAGCGAAGCTTTGAAAGAAGCCGCGCTCGCGGTCGACAAGCGCGCGATTAATATGTGATTCCGTCACCCTGAGGTGGCCGCGCAAGCGGCCCTCGAAGGGCGACGGCCCGGGCCGCTCATCCTTCGAGGCTCGCTACGCTCGCACCTCAGGATGACGGGTCAAAGGCTCGCGATGAACGGCACCGCGTGTGGCGCGAAAATGCCGAGCGCCATGATCGCGAGACCAATCAAGCCGAGCACGCCGCCGAACCAAACCAGTGACACCATTCCGGTGATCACGGCCGCCGAGGCCAGCACGATGCCGACCTGGAATGCGGCCGATGCCAGCTCGTGGTGGTGATATTTCGCCAGCGACAGATCGCGTTCCGCTTCGGCATCTTTTGCTTGTTCCTCGAGTTGTTTGCGGCCGTTACCGGCTTGCGGGTCCGATTCGTAACGCTCGGCGGTCTTGCGCCAGCTTTCGATCTGCTTGGTGACCGCCTCCTTAGCGGCGGGATCGCTCAGGCCGGCCGCCAGTAAATTTGTCTGATCGGCCGCGACATTGAGCGTCGTCCGGCGAATGTCCTTGGCCTGGAAAAACGCCCACAGATCCGAGGCTTCGATATTCTTGGTGTTGGCCTCGTTCTGGGCACCTTTGCCCAGCGTCTCAGAGAACGCCAGGAACAGCGCCAGGATTGCGATCACCAGCGCGATGCGCTTGTTGAAAAACTCAGAGTGTTCGCCTTCTTGGGCTTTCTCGATAGCTTCTGAAACTTCCGACATGATGGCCCCTTTTTGATCTCGCAGATGAATTCGCATTCCGCTCGTTCCCGCGCAAGCGGGGAACCAGATGTCTGCACAGTATGCTGGACTCCCGCGTTCGCGGGAATGAGCGGAGCTCAAGCCCGCGGGTGCGCGCTGCGGTAGGCTTCGATCAGCCGCTCGGCGTCTACTTCGGTGTAGATCTGCGTCGTTGCCAGCGAGGCATGGCCGAGCAGCTCCTGGATCGAGCGGATGTCGCCGCCGCGTGCCAACAGGTGCGTGGCGAACGAATGCCGCAGCGCGTGCGGTGTTGCCGTCTCGGGCAGGCCGAGCGCGCCCCGTAGGCGCGCCATCGCTAGCTGGACGATGCGCGGGGAGAGGGCGCCACCTTTGGCGCCGACGAATAACGAACCATCGAACGGCAAGTCATAGGGGCAAAGCGCAACGTAGGCGTCGATCAGGTTTTGCACCTGCGGCAGCACCGGCACCATGCGTTGTTTGCGGCCCTTGCCGATCACGGTAATGGCGTTGTCGGAGCTGAAATTGGCACGCTTCAATCCGAGCGCTTCTGAAATTCGCAATCCCGAGCCGTAGAGCAGCGCCAGCACCGCGGCATCGCGGGCGTGGATCCAAGGCTCGCGGCCGTCACCGGCGGCGATATCCGGATCGGCCATCTGTTTGGCATTGCGGGCTGTCAGCGGCCGCGGCAAAGTCTTGGCGACTTTCGGCGCGCGGACGGCAGCCAGCGCACCAACCTTGCCCTTGCCGTTGCGCTCCAGGAAGCGCGCGAACGCGCGGGTGCCGGCAAGCGTCCTCATAAGCGATCTACTGCCTATACCGCGGCTGCGCCGCGCCGCCATAAAGGCGCGCACATCTGCCGGCGCCAGAGCGGCAAGGTCCTGCAACGACGGCGCGCCGCCGAGGTGTTCGGCGAGAAATTCCAGGAATTGCAGAACGTCGCGCCGGTAAGCCTCGACCGTTTTGGGCGACATCCGGCGCTCGGCGCCGAGGTGTTGGAGCCAGCTTTCGATCTCGGCCGCCACTTTGGGCGCCACGAAGTCAGGTAAGTCCTGTTTCCGGGCCATTTTCCGCTCGTCCCCGCAAATCCGGGGAGACAGCCTTTTATGCCTGCGCCGCGATACTAGATTCCCACCCCCGCGGGAATGAATGGGAGAATAGGTGACGGGCCTTTCCCCTTCCTAAACCGCCGGGAATCGGCCCACATTCGAGCCATGCCCAGACGCGTTGTCGATGTTCTTGTGCCGGTCGCGATCGACCAGGCCTACTCGTATACGGTGCCGGCGGAACTCGATCTCGCTCCGGGCGATATCGTTTCCGTGCCGCTTGGGGCGCGCGAGACCACTGCCGTGGTGTGGGCGGACAATCCAAAGCCAAATCCACGGCTCGACAACCGGCTCAAGGATATCGAGCAAAAACTCGAACTGCCGCCGCTGCGGCCCGAGCTGCGCAGCCTTGTCGACTGGGTGGCGAACTACACCGTGAGCTCGCGCGGCATGGTGCTGCGCATGTGCCTGCACATGGGCGAACATCTTGGTGCCCAGCGTGAGCGCGTCGGGGTGCGGCTCGCGGGCGCGCCGCCGTCGCGCATGACTCGCGCGCGCCATCGCGTGCTCGAACTGCTCGCCGACGGCATGGTGCGCCCGAAAGGCGAAGCGGCGCGTGAAGCCGGCGTCAGCGCCGGCGTGATCGACGGGCTGATCGACGAGGGGACGATCGAGACCGTTGTGCTGCCGCCGGAACCTATCGCCGAAAAGCCTGATCCCGATTTCCTGCAGCCCGAACTCACAGCGGCGCAAAGCGCCGGCGCTGCGGCGCTACAGGCTGCGGTTGCCAAAGGCGGCTATTCGGCCACGCTGCTGGACGGCGTTACCGGTTCCGGCAAGACGGAAGTCTATTTCGAAGCTGTGGCTGACATGATCCGCCGCGGCCGGCAAAGCCTGATCCTGATGCCGGAGATCGCGCTCACCGCGCAATTCCTTGACCGCTTCGCGGCGCGGTTCGGTGTGCGGCCGGCCGAGTGGCATTCGGAATTGTCGCCGCGCAAGCGCGCCCGCACCTGGCGCGCGGTTGCTGACGGCGAGGTGTCGGTTGTGGTCGGCGCGCGCTCGGCGCTGTTTCTGCCTTATGCTGATCTTGGCCTGATCGTGGTCGATGAGGAGCACGACCCGGCCTACAAGCAGGAAGACGGCGTGCACTATCACGCCCGCGACATGGCGGTGGTGCGCGCCCATATCGCAAAAATCCCGGTGGTGCTGTCGTCGGCGACACCGTCGCTCGAGACCGAGGTCAATGCCCGGCGCGGCCGTTACCAGCGCATTTCACTGCCGGAGCGTTTCGGCGGCCAGCGCCTGCCGTCGGTCGAGGCGATCGATCTGCGGCAGGCGCCGCCGCCGCGCGGCCGCTTCATCTCACCGGTGCTCGCCGAAGCGGTGAAAAACGCCATCGAACGCCACGAGCAGGCGCTGTTATTTCTCAATCGCCGCGGCTACGCCCCTCTGACCTTGTGCCGTGCTTGCGGCTTTCGCTTTTCCTGCCCGAACTGCGACGCCTGGCTGGTTGATCACCGCTTCCGTAAATCCTTGGTCTGCCACCATTGCGGTTTCGCCATGCCGCATCCGGTGCATTGTCCGAAATGCAATGCCGAAAGTTCCTTCGTCGCTATCGGTCCTGGAGTCGAGCGTCTTGAGGAAGAAGTACGCCAACTGTTTCCGGATGCCCGCGTGCTGGTACTGTCCAGCGATCTGGTCACCTCAGTCGAGCGCATGCGCGAGGAATTCGCCGACATCGCCGCCGGCCGCTTCGACATCGTGATCGGCACGCAGCTTGTCGCCAAGGGCCACCATTTCCCGATGCTCAATCTTGTCGGCATCGTCGACGGTGATCTGGGGCTGAGCAACGGCGATCCGCGCGCCGCCGAGCGTACCTTTCAGCTTCTGCATCAGGTGGTCGGTCGCGCCGGGCGCGAAGCCGGCTCCGGCATCGGGCTGCTGCAGACCCACCAGCCCGAGCATCCGGTGATGCGGGCGCTGGTCGTGCAAGACCGCGAGGCGTTCTACTCCGCCGAGATCGAGATGCGCGAGAAAACGCAATACCCACCGTTCGGGCGTCTCGCCTCGATCGTCGTCTCCGGGCCTGACAAGAACGACACCCAGGGCCATGCGCGGGCGTTGGCGCGCGCCGCGCCGCAAAGCGACGATGTGCGCGTACTCGGTCCCGCCGAAGCGCCGCTGGCGCTGGTGCGTGGCCGCTACCGCTGGCGGTTGCTGATCAAGGCGCCGCGCGTTTTCGATCTTTCAGTATATTTGCGCGAATGGCTTGCCGCCGCGCCGAAGAAGCACGGCTCGATCAAGCTGGATGTCGATGTCGATCCGCAGAGCTTTTTGTAGATGTGTAGGATGGGTTGAGTGAAACGGGACCCATCGCTTCTATCTGTGGCGCCATACTGGGTTTTCTGCTCGATCCATCCTGCGATTTTTGTGATGGCAGACGGAAAATCTTCAACTGAAACTGCGCGAATTATCGCCTTTTCTTTTTCTTGCCGAAAATCGCGTTCCAGTTTTCCTT
>Ga0302326_10020370_pt1 | contig 13663 bp, 15 predicted proteins | sample Palsa_T0_3_FD_202264 | JGI IMG/M metagenome (GOLD analysis project Ga0302326, IMG submission 202264) | Peat permafrost microbial communities from Stordalen Mire near Abisko, Sweden - Palsa_T0_3 | ecosystem: Environmental > Terrestrial > Soil > Palsa > Peat permafrost | place: Sweden: Abisko... | reverse complement strand
TCAATGACCAGTGCAGCACGTTGCCACTTTCCATTCTCGAGCGGCTTCCTGAGCCGAAACGAGCACGAGGAAGCAAGAGACAGGCCCATAACGTCGCCGAACACCGGACGATCCTTGTGCCATCCGATGGCTGCGCCGGGAACATACTCGCTAACCAGGACCTGCTGCGGATCCCGCAAGGCGAAACCGGAAGTGGTCTGAATCGTGCGGTAGACTTCGAGCAGAAAGGGAGGAACGGGATCAGCCGGCAAGAATTTGTGATTGTTATAGTCGTAGCGCGAACCGAATGAAACAATCCGGCGTTTTCCTTCAAAGCCTCGGAATTGGAACTCCTTGAACGGCAGGTCTCCGAATTGAGCGAGCAAGCTTCTCTCCATTTCGCAGGAGACGGCCTGCTCGCAATACCTGAAACCTTCGGGAAGCGCGGGGGAAATGCCAATAGGGAAAAGAGTGGTTTGAACTTCTGTCATGCGATCCAGCAAGCGCTGTTTGATACTAAGACGTGGCGCAATGATCTGGCGTTTCCAACGGTGGGCAGGACGGCGCGGTGACTGACCTTCGACTAGGTCTTTGCGGATGGAACGGATCTCAAGCGTCCTATTTTAAGGATTTCGACTGCATTGAGATCCAATCGACCTTCTATGATCCGCCTGCCCTACACGTGGTACGCAAATGGCGGGCATTGTCTCCGCCCAGCTTCCAGTTCTGCATGAAAGCGTGGCAGTTGATCACTCATGCAGCTTCAAGCCCAACTTACCGGCGCTTGCGTTCACCCATCCCCGAGAGCGAACGCGGCGCCGTAGGCTCCTTCCGCCAGACCGAACAAGTCTGGCAGGCTTGGCAGCGCACTCTCGAAGTCGCCCGGGCCCTGAATGCGACCGTCATCCTGTTTCAGTGCCCGAAGTCGTTCCTGCCGACCAGCGAGAATCTGATCAATTTTTCACTCTTTTTTAAACGCGTCAACAGAGAGAGTTTTCGCTTGGCCTGGGAGCCGCGCGGAGAGGCCTGGACTGAGGACATAGTGCGAGATTTGTGCGCGGAGCACGGCTTAGTTCATTGCGTTGATCCGTTTGAGGCGGAGTCCGTCTATGGCGACATGACTTACTGGCGGCTGCACGGGCGGGGGTCATATTCGTACCGATACACGGATGGCGACCTCGTTCTCCTCAAGCGAATGCTCGCGAAGTATCCAGAAGGCGGGTATCTGATGTTCAACAATTTTTCCTCGAAAGCGGATGCCTTACGATTCCGGCAGTTGTCAGGAGCGAACGTCCCTGTCAAACCTTTTCCCAACTGAACTCTATTGACAAGTGATGCTCCGCTCGCCCAAACTCCCACCAATAGCCAAACGGTGACCCACCCCTGCAACCCGCCCTCAGAATCGCCAGACGAATGTTGTACCTCTTGGTGAGAGCGCCCCGAGGCGCAAAAATCCCGTTCCGGCTTGATGGACGGTGCTGCAAAAGTGCTAACAGATTGCTAACGGGAGATTCAGAACCAATCAAAACCAAGAGGTACGTACTCTATGTAAGTTATTGACCATTCGGAGCAATGAGACCCATCCGAGAGCTCATAACCCAAAGGTCGAAAGTTCGAATCCTTCCCCGCAACCAATTAATTCAATAGTTTATGGACTTCCGAATCGGCCTGACTCCCATTGCTAACACGCTCGCAAAACCCAAAGACATACTCAGCCAGATATTAAGGAGTTGATCGCGGATTAAGCAAGGAGACCGGCGCCCAGCTCGTATCGCGGCACACATGCTGCACACAAATCCCAACTGACCTCAATGCAGGCGAAAGAAAACGCGAGGCCGGAAACATTGTCAGCGCGGATCGACGCGAATCAGTCGCATTGGCTTGCGGAGACGGGGAATTCCATGGCCGTGACCGACCAGTGCTCTTCTCCCGGTGGCTACATTCAACGCAGGGATCATATCAATGGCACAAGTCCCTCTGACAACCTGGACAGGTTCAAGAAGCTCGCCGACCGGCCTTTCTCCGCGCAATCCAGGCATTGAATTCCAGAGAGCGACCTCTTACCCTTAGGCTCGCGCTTGTCGTCGAGCTTTCTTCCATGCTTTCCAATCGTCAATTGTCATCTGAGCCATGTCCCTGACAGCGGTTCGGAGCCATTTGCCCGAGCTATTTTTTAGGTGTTGCAAAATCCGGCTTCTCGCCCGCGGACTGCCAAGATGAATATTGGCGGCCTCCCAGGCCATCGCGTGGAGTAGACGGTCTTGATTACCTGCTCCACTCATTGACTCGATCTCAATAGGGGAGGAATCGGGCGCAAGCTGCCGCACAAGCCATCTGCCGCACAGGCGTACGTAAGGATCCGCGCACCGGACGGCGCGCTCCAAAATTGTCTGATAGTGAATCGTCTTGTTCCTATCGCCGCCAGCCCAAGCACAGGCAGACGGTGTCGCTGCTTTCGCTTCCAACGCAATCTTACCGCCTTCCCATTCGGCGAGCGCTACATAACGCGGGTGCCCGAGGCTCCCAATTCCAGCGATGCGGCGCACCACACGATAGGAAATGCGTGGCCTCGGGAACAGGGTTTCGAGCGCCTTGTGTGCGTCGCGTGGGGGTTTGCTTCTAACCGTGGGGAGCGCATTCATCTTTTTCCAGAAGTCGGCTGGAACATCGAGGCGATCCAAAGCGATTCCTCGCAGCCATTTGTGGTTCTCCTCAAGCACGAATGGCCTTCCGCCCATTTCCAGACCTTCGCGGTATCCCTCCAGAACGACGTCGCAAACATTTCGCACGCCGACTGTAATCGCACCCTCCGATGCGTCCAGCATGGCGCTGACTGCCAGCCGAACGAGATCATTGGCATACGGCAGCGGATAAGCTTCGTCGAAATCGTCAACGCCCCAGATCAAACGGCCAAAGCCATCGCGCCATGTGCCGAAGCTGGCAATGTGGAGGTCCCCCACTCCTAAAACCACAGTCGAATTGGCTAAGTCCGGGCATACCTTAGGAAACGACTGTGCCCAGCGGTAGAACGTGCCCCTGAGGAATTGAACGGAGTCTCGCTCCATCATTTTATGCTTGTCCGATAGTTGATCTCGAACCACGGAAATATGGCTGCCGACCCACGTTTCAAATTCCTTCGTCGCTGTGACGATATGCACGGGTTCCACGCTATTTGGGGATGGCCTTAAAGGCGCTGCGCACCGTCTCCATACGCCGTTGTTCCACCCTGGCATGTTGGTCCTGGGCGCGCGCGGTCAATTTGGCAAAGTCGCCTCCGCGCACCCGATCGTCTGTTTCTGCCACGACGGCGAGTGCTCGCCACAAACCGAGCTTCCCTACGATACCGAGCGCAAGTGTCTCAAGAGATTGAAGTGTTGCAAGTCCACTAGGATCGTCGCGCCGAAGTTTCAACTCACTTGCCTTCTCAGCCAGCCACGCCGTCGCCTGTTTGAAGTCAACGCCGCTCTTCCCGACTCGATCAACAATAGTCTGGAGCACTTGCTGATCTTCCCTCACATCGGCCAGCACGGCGGCAGCGAAACCACCTAGCTCCGTTTTACTGTGTTGATTTCGCAGGGACGCCAGGAGTTCGATAGCGAAGGTGGATCCGGCGAGATGATCGTGTAAGTAGGTTGCGAGTGGGTCGCTCATAATCTGTACCTCTTCGGATCGATAAAGTCCAGTACATTGCAGCGGAATCCCGCGCGTGCACCAACCAGGGGCGTTCCGTCAGCTAATGACTGCTTCCTCCCTCTTCCAGTGCCGAATCCTCCGGCAGGCGGCCAAGAACTGTGCCACACTTTTGGCCCCCGTGAGTTCAATGCATCCTTCATCCAAGTCGTGGACAATTCCTGCCTTTTCCAGTAGCGGCATCGCGGCATTCACCCACCCTATAAACTTCAGATGGCAGAAGGCGTCGGCGATAAAGTCTCTTGCGGCGCCGTTCTTCAAAAGAGATCTGGCACCCGCCTCGGAAGTGAGCACCGCTACGGCATCGTACAGGACGGACGGGCCGCCACCAATTTTCTGATCGGCGACGACCCGCGTGCCGTCGCTAGCCTCGACCCCGCCTACGGTGGGCGCGATGATTTCAACCGATGCACCTTCGGTTTCGAGTGCTAGCTTTAGCGCATTCAGGAGCGCGCTATCCACCCCGTCGGTCACCAACGCTCCCACTTTTCTTCCGGCGAAGGTTTTTGGAGGATTCAGCGCTATGCTCAGGGCTTTCGACGGCTTTAAGTCTTGCCGCGGCACCACAGCGGAAGCGATAGCGTGCACTTTTCCTTGAAGCCCCAGGCCCTTGACGACGCGATTCGCCAATTTTACGTCGATGTTGGGCAAGTGTGAAACCAGGCGTTCCCGGATAGCCAGCTTTTGAACCTTACTCAGCTCAAAGACGAGCGCATCGGCAATGTGCCTTTGCTCCGATTTGGTTTGGCTTATGTAAAATTGCCGTGCCTGACTGTAATGGTCGGAGAAGCTCGCCGAGCGCTCGCGAACTTTGCGTCCTTTTTCTTCGGCAGGAAATGAGTGGAAACCGGTTTCGGGGGATTCGCGCGGCCCACCCTCAACTCCTCCCCACGAATTCGGCTCGTAGTTCACACGGCCCTTCGGGTTGATCATCGCCATGTGTCCGTCCTGCTGGAAATGATGAAACGGACACTTTGGCGCATTGATGGGAATATGAGTGAAATTCGGGCCGCCCAGACGTTTCACCTGGGTGTCGAGATAGGAGAAGTTACGTCCTTGCAGTAAAGGGTCATTCGTGAAATCGACTCCCGGAATAATGTTGTTCGTGCAGAACGCCGCCTGCTCAGTTTCGGCAAAGAAGTTATCGACGCAGCGGTCGAGCACCAGACGGCCGACACGCTTGATAGGTACGTCTTCTTCAGGGATAAGCTTGGTCGCGTCTAAAACATCGAATTCAAATTCATCGGCGAACTTGTCGTCAAAGAGCTGAAGGCCCAATTCCCATTCCGGAAAGTTCCCACTCTGGATGGCGTTCCATAAATCTCTACGATGAAAATCGGGATCCGCACCATTGATTTTGACGGCTTCGTTCCAGACAACAGACTGCATGCCGAGCTTCGGCTTCCAGTGGAACTTTACGAACGTCGATTTCCGGTCCGCGGTCACCAGACGGTAAGTGTGTACCCCGAATCCTTCCATGAAGCGGAAGGAGCGAGGGATAGCTCGGTCCGACATTGCCCACATAATCATGTGCATGCTTTCGGGAAGGAGCGAGATGAAGTCCCAAAAATTGTCGTGAGCTGTCTGTGCTTGCGGAAAATCGCGATCGGGCTCTGCCTTTGCTGCGTGGATGAGATCCGGAAACTTAATCGCGTCCTGAATAAAGAACACCGGCATATTGTTGCCGACGATATCCCAATTGCCCTGCTGGGTGTAGAGCTTCACCGCGAAGCCGCGCACATCGCGCGCAAGGTCAGCCGATCCTTTATTTCCGGCGACCGTCGAGAAGCGTACAAAAGCCGGCGTCTTCTCGCCCGCACGCTGGAAGAGATCAGCTGAAGTGATATCGGGCAATGGTTCGTAATTTTCAAAATACCCGTGAGCGGCGTAGCCGCGCGCGTGGACGACACGCTCGGGAATGCGTTCGTGATCGAAGTGGAAGATCTTCTCGCGGAGCTGAAAATCATCTAGAGTGGTTGGGCCGCGGAGACCTACTTTTAAGGAGTTTTGATCATCAGCAACGGGCGTTCCCTGCTGTGTGGTCAGAACCGGAACATCACCGCCCGCGATTTGATGGGTTTCTCCACCTTTTCCGCGTGCCGCTTCGTTTTCATCCCGTTTTTTGGGTTTCATATATCACCTTGCTGGAACGTCTATGTCCATCAATCCCGTGCGGAATGTTAACCCTTACATCCTGTGAACCGGGGATTCAAAACCCGCTCCCGTATGAGGCGCTGGCGCCGCGTTTCCACGTTCGATCTTGTCGTAGTGCTCCCCGAAGCCGGGTAGCGCCGCATTTAGCGCGTCCCGAACCTTCTCACCGGCGAGGCCAATCAAAGCTCTCTTTAGGGTGCCCCAACTGTCAGCAATCTGCGTATTGCGAATGCCGTCGCGGGAAGGTTTGCCATTTTGATATTCCGGTGTCGCCATAACAGCGCGCCGGCTTGGAGCGCCGATCATAGAGGCAAGCAATACGCCGCCTCCGAAGGCGAGCCCCAACAGGGTCATCGGATTTCGCTCGAAATGGGTTTTCCAGTCGGCCTCGTGCCGTACCTTGTCCTCAAGCTCGCGCAAATTACTCCCCAGTTCGCCGCGGGTGGATTCGATATGTCTCGTTATCTGGTCTGGTCTTTCAGCCATTGGACGTCCTCCTTCATGATCTTCGTAGTCTTTTCGAGGTTAGGATTGACACTTCGCAGCCGAGTCCGTCCCACGCCGATCAGGCCCGCTCCAAGTAGGGCGACCAGTGCTCCGACGGACAACGCGGCCATCCAGGGCGGGAAAACCAGTGACAGGCCAAATACTAGACCCAGCAGCAACAGCCCGCCGGCATAGAATGAAAGCACTGCACCGGCAATTAACGGTTTGGCGGCTTTTGCCGCATGCCCTGCCTCAGTTTTGAATTCCGCTTTGGCAAGCCGAACTTCAGAGCGGACAATATCCTGCAGGTTTCCTAAAATGTCTCGAAGGACATCGGAAACTGAACGGTCGTCATTACGCGGCATAAATCGCTTACGCTTCAGTTGTTGCGAAGGGTCCGGCCGATGAGGAAGCCTAGCGCGCCCGCGATCAAGAGAGATGGCATCGGGTTCTTTTTAACAACTGCTTCAACGTCCGCCATCATCTGCTTGGTGTCGTGACCTTGCAGATAGCCGGATACAGCGTCGACCTTTTCCGCCGCGGAATGGGCCAAATCTGGGCCGTTCGGCAATTTGGAAGCGTTTTCATGGAGGCTGGTCGCGGCGCTATGCAGAGCACCAGCCGCCGAAACGCGGTTCTCTTCGATTTTGTTCACCGCCGCCCGCCCGAATTCTTGAGTCTTGTCCTTGACCGTTTTGGCGGTGTCGGTGATCGAATCCTTAGTCTGCTTGACTATCTCGGAAGCTTGGTCGGCCATTTGATTGGTCTCGTTTTCATAACTGTAATTTGTGTCTGGCATCTTGTTCCCTTCGTAATTTCGGAATGAACTTCTTAGTAGTTTTGGCCCCTGGGATGCGTCTTATTTCTCGGTCCGTTTTGGCTGATGCGCCTTCGCCTCCTCAGCCGCTTGGGCTGGCGAGTCGCCCTTACCGTGCATGGCACCGACCATTACGGCCTCCGCTGCCTTGGGAACGCCATCCGCTAGCAACTTCTCTTTGCGATCAACCATTTTCTGGTTCAGCACTTCGAAATCGATTGCGGCGTTGTTAGCCTTCGGGAAGACTTCGCTCTCTTCTTCTTTTATGTGGTGGCGGACGTTCTCCGCCAGAACCGTAAACTTAGCGTCGTAATGATCTTCGTGCCCATCCATTTCATCGAGTTCGGCAATCAATACCTTGGCGACGTGGTGTTCTTCGTCAGCCTCATTCATAATGTCGTTGCCGACGGGTTTGCGGACCGCGGGATAGAATAGCTCTTCTTCCAGCGCCGCGTGGATCTTGAGTTCCATGAGTGCCTGCGTTACGATTTTCTTCTTTGCAGGCCGACCCTCGGCCTTCTCGAATCTATCAAAGAGGCCTTTTACGGTATCGTGGTCTTTTTTCAAAAGGGCGATGGCAGCCTTCATAGGGTCTCCTAAACTTCGGTTATGCGGTGCGCCTGATTGCGTGATAAGCCACTAGAAGCAGCACCGCGCCGACTACGGCGACCATGAGGCTATAGAGATTTAATCCCGATACCCCGGAAGCGCCGAAGGTGTTAAAGAGCCAACCACCCGCGACAGCACCGACGATTCCCAGGACGATATCGAGAAAGAGGCCTTCGCCTTGTTTATTCACGATCTTGCTGCCGATAAAACCAGCTAACAAGCCCAGCACAATCCATGCAAGAAATGACATATTCTCCAGCTTTCTGCAATTGGAAACAAAAGGGCCGCAAGCCACAATTGCCATGGCCGCGGCCCTACGGTAGGGCGAAGCGATTAGACCTTGCCAACAGTCTCGGTATTCACACCATGGGAACTGACCGCTTTTTCGCCGGCCGAGGAAATATCTTCGGCTCCGGTCTCTTTTAGCAAGTCTTTCGCTTTTGACACCTCGTCGGATGTGTCGCAATGCACCGACAACAAAACGCCGCCGTCCTTGACACGGCCTTCATACCGTTTGGCTTCGTACTCGGGGATCCCCATGCCGACCAGGGCCCCGATCAGTCCGCCCACGGCGCCACCCACTCCCAAGCCAGCGAGCGCAGCCATAATAGGACCAGCCGCGATGAACGGACCCACGCCTGGAATGGCTAAAGCTCCAATGCCGGCTAAGAGACCGAGCGTCCCTCCCACAACACCTCCCGTAGCGACACCGGTGGTTGTCCCTTCGGGAGCCTTGGTGTTTTTCTCGTGCGCGAACTCTTTCGAGCTCTGGTTGTCGGGTAGGAGCACGGAAATATCGTTATTAGAGAATCCCGCGGCTAAGATACGGTCGACAGCCCTTTCCGCTTGCGCGCTGCTCTTGTAAATACCGAATGCTGCTGTGTTTTTGCCTGCCATGTGTTGCTCCTTTTGAGAATGAGTTCTGTTTCTACTGCTGGACCGAGATCTCATCGGTCACTTTGTCCGAACCGCCCGCTACCGCGACAGCTTTTTCCATCACAGTCTTTTTTTCGCTATCCGATTTCACAGGCCCTTTCATGGTCACAGCCCCGTTTTGGCTGATGATCTTGATGTTGTGGGCATTGCTGGAAAGCGACTTATCGGCCATGATCGACTGGCGTATTTTCTTGGTTAGATCCTGATCCGCAGCATTGGTTTTTTGTTGATCCGCGGTTGCTTCGCCGGAGTTCCTGTCCCGTTGGTTGATCTTAGTGTTATCCGGTTTGGGGGCCGTGTCGGGGGCCTGCGCGTAGACGTATGCTGCCGCGGCACATAATACGATCGTTAGAAAAGCTTTCGATTGTTTCATTTAAATCCGTTCCGAACGCAAGTGCGTCCTATGTTCCATTTAGTGGTGATTGAATAGAAACCACGCGACAATCAATATGCCAGGGACACCGAGCCCCCAGGCAAACAGGTATTTCATTGAGTCTCCTCTCTGCTTCCTTTTAGGTGGAAGGCTCCGCTTCCCTCAACCCATGGAGCACGTCAGAGGCCTATGCGCCGCTCATCATTAAAGAACTATTACCGTCTCGCTTTCGCATATGCCGATCGATCCTCAGGTGACCAAATATGATCACAATGTTGGTTCGACGTATCCGAAGCGACTTTGCAGAGAGTTTATGGCGCTATCCGCTCGATTCAGATTGCAACATCCTCTGCGAACGGTAAAAGGTGCCTGCTAATCTAACATCGACGGATGTTTTTGTAAGGTGAGGCGGAAGTGACTAGCTGCCGTTATTGCGGGAAGGAAACGGAGCTGCATCAAGGGGATGTACCTGTCCGCATCGAATGCTCGGATAGACTTCGAAGGCGTCCATGACGTCCACCTTCTAGCGGGAAGAAAAGGGCTGGCGCCCTGGGATCGAGCCAAGATTAAGTTAAAGATCTTCAGGCTCGATCCCGCCTGCGAAATACTGCGCCAAGCGAGTATGAGCTTTTGCCAATTCCTTTCCGGCAGCGGCTAGGTTGTTGGAGGCATTCTTAATGTGCTGAGTACCGTCTGAGTGCGGGAAGCTGCTGGCCTCTAGTGTGACGGCCTCAAGCGTTTTTTTGGCCTCTTGGATTCGCGCCGCCCATTCGCTGACATCTTGCAGTAACCTCGTCCGAACCCGCGAGTCTCTGACGGGTGCCTTTGGTCTCATCCGAGCGTCCGCACACTCTACGCAGATGGGCACGTCGCTGTAATGTAATTCGGTTTCTTTGATCTTGCAATAGGCGCAGATTGCCACGGGGAAGGCCTCGTTTCTTTCGCAACAGAGGGCCCAGCGTTTGCGTGCGGCGACTGTTTAGAAATCTGACGTACTTTTTATCCTAGGCCAAGGAAAAGACTCTCGCACTTGACTCTTCTCTAGATTTTGCAAACCCACTCCCTGCCAAATCGGAGTTTTGCTCAGGGAGCGCTCCTCTCTGTCGTTGCAATGGCGTAGGTTTCTTGAGCGTCATCGACCAACACAGCAACGATCAGTGATACCTGGACTACTCGTCCATCTTTTGCGATACGTTGCTGGCGTAACGGCTCCAATACGCCGGCTTGGCCCTGCTTCCTGAGGATCGCTAATGCCTCCTCCCGGCCGGTTTCGGGTATCACGTCTCGAATATTCATCGCTAACGCTTCGGCCTCACTCCAACCGTATAACCTTTCCGCCCCTGGGTTCCAGGCCAGAATGCGACCCGTGAGGTCTTGCACCAGAATTGCATCACGGGCGTCGCGAACTACGACAGCCAACCGTCGCATCGCTTCCGAGTCCTGCAATACCGCTTGGGCCTGTTTCATGATCGTTATGTCCGTAAACGTGATGACCGCGCCCTCGATCACATTTTCCAGAGTCCGATAGGGTCGAATGCGAAGGAGATACCATTCTCCGCTCTTGGTTTGGACTTCCAACTCTTTCGGGACCAAGCTCTCCAACACTTCCTTGATGTCCGCGGCCAAGTGATCATAGGACACTAAATTGGACCGAATTTGGTCTACCGGACGCCCAGCATCGGTTTCGATTAGGTTGATCAACGTCGAGACCGAAGGCGTGAAACGAAGAATCCGCAAAAGATGATCCACAAAGATCGTGCCGATGCCGGTTCCGCTCAGCAAGTTTTTCATGTCATTATTGGAGCGCGTTAAGTCGATCACTTTCGCCTGCAGTTCGTTGTTGACGGTGGCCAATTCCTCGTTGACGGATTGCAATTCTTCGCGGGAAGTTTCCAGTTCCTCGTTCGTAGACTGCATCTCCTCGTTCACCGACTGCATTTCTTCGTGCGCGGACCGAAGCTCTTCGTTGGAGGTTTCCAGTTCTTCGTTCGTTGTCTGTAGGTGTTCCTCTTTCGCCCGCAGCTCCTGTTTGAGCCGAACTATGTATTCATCAAGATCTGAACTGAGGGCTGCGGCGCCGTCGGCGATGTCGACGGCGGCTTCCACCAACCGCTTCGGCTCTAAGTCTGATACCTCCTCGATGAGTACAAGAAACAGGCCCCTGGGAGTGGATCCCTTCGGGTCCCCGGACACGGGAATGACCGTCAGATTAAAGGTAGTCACGTTACCATCGTTCTTAACGCGTAAACCAGTGTGGCGAGTGGTTGAACCCTGCGCCACCGTGCGGTGCAAAATGACGGTCAAATCGCCGCGCAAACCTTCGCGAGCCATCCTCAAAATATTCATGCTGGCTTCGCCTGCAGCGGGTTCGAGGTAACGGCCGGTGCGGCCCAAAAGGTAAAGGATGTCGCCGCGTTCATTGACCAGCGCACCAACCGGAGAGTAGTGCTCAAGGAGCGTCCGCATGGCGATTTCATGCAGCGGTGTCCGGCTGTCGATGTGTACGCCGCGCACGGGCTCTCGTGCAATTTCACTTCCTGGGAGGGGCGGGAATAATCTCGCGATGCTGAACCGGTGGGGACCGAAATTATCCGCGCTCCGCCGATAGATCCGGGCTTTGCGATCGATAGCCGCAAAGAGGTTCACAAAATCACCGACACTTTCCGAAGAGCCCAGCAGCAGCACTCCGCCCGGATTCAAAGCATAGTGGAACAAAGGCATGAGCTTTTTTTGCAGCTCCCCGCCCATATAGATAAGAAGGTTGCGGCAGCTAATCAGATCGAGTTTCGAAAAGGGCGGATTTTTGATGAGGTCATGTTCGGAAAAAATGAGCATGTCACGGATGACCTTGCGGACGCGGTAGGCACTGCCATCTGGATGCTCTTGGTCGAAAAAGTGAGCCAGTCGCTCCGCCGAAACGTCAGCAATAATACTGGAGGGGTAAATTCCGGCGCGGGCATGATCAATGGCTTCATGATCGATGTCGGTAGCGAAAATCTGAACCTTGAAATTTACTTTCAGCTCTTCCATACCTTCCCGAAGCAAAATGGCGAGGGAATAGGCTTCCTCCCCGGTGGAACATCCGGGGGCCCAGACGCGAATCGGCATGTCTACATCTCTTCCCGCGAGCAGTTGCGGGATGACCAGTTTCTCGAGTTCTCTGAAAATCTCAGAATCGCGAAAAAAGCTGGTTACGCCAATCAGGAGTTCGTGAAAGAGCGCATCCGCTTCGCCCCGCGTGATCTGCAAATACCGCAGATAATCGCTGAGCCCATCGATCTGATGTATGGCCATACGCCGCTCAATGCGGCGTAGGATAGTGCTGCGTTTGTATTGGGAAAAGTCATGGCCGGTCTGAGAGCGCAGCACGAGAAAGATTTTTTCCAGCGCGTCAGGAGCCTCCGGAGCCTGCGAGAAAACCGGTGAGAGGGAGCTACCAAACAAGCGGCTGACGTAGGCCATGAGTTTGGCGGGCATTTCATTGGGAGGCAGCACGAAATCCACCATGCCGGTAGCGATGGCGCTGCGTGGCATGCCGTCGTACTCAGTAGATTCGGGAGTCTGTGCCATCACCATGCCGCCCTCGCCTTTCACCGCTCTGACGCCGAGGGCGCCGTCACTGCCAGTGCCGGAAAGGACGATGCAGATGGCGCGGTCGCGCTGGTCTTGGGCTAACGAGCGGAAGAAAAAATCGATCGGCAGGCGGATGCCGCGGGCCAACGTAGGTTCGAGCAGTTGCAACGCGCCATTCACAAGCGCCATATCGCGATTGGGGGGGATGATATAGGCACAGTTAGGCTTAATCACCATTCCGTCCTCTACTTCGAAGACCCGCATCTTGGTATAGCGCTGAATCAATTCGGAGAGGATGCTTTTATGATCCCGAGCCAAATGCTGCACCAAAACAAACGCCATCCCAGGATCGACCACGGGCATGGTCCCAAAAAGAGCTTCAAACGCCGTTAGTCCGCCGGCGGAAGCGCCGATACCGACGATCGGAAAGTCCGCGCCATGATGCTCGGGTTCGTGCGACGCCTCGATTTGCGTTGGATCGAGTGTTTCGTCCGGCGCCTTCCCGATAGGTTTGATTTCGGCCATAATGCCCGTTCCTCCGGTTTTTGACTCTTCAATCCGATGATTGAGCATCGGAAAACATCTTAGGAATGCGCACGGAACTGGTTACGCCTTCCTAGAATACTTCAGGCCATGGACAATCCAAGAACTGTTTCGCTGCAACTTCAGGGCCGAACATAGGTAGTGTGTCAGTCTGAAATTCGGGAGTCGTTCAATTTGAGGCTCAGGCCCCGCAGCCATGCTCCGTTTCGTGATGTTCCAGCGCGACTTGTGCCGCATCGCAAAGCCCGCGGGTGGCCTTTATTAGTCGATGCCCACGATTTAAGGCTGTGTCGTCAGCAGAATGGTCAACGAGCGCGGCCAGGGTATGAATGGCCGCAACACAATTCTGAACCGCTTCACGATGCGCCTGCCAAAACGCATTTTGTTCGACGCACGGCATTTCGCGTACTATCCTATCAGCGTGGACTCAGCATCTGTGCTTGATAAGGTGTTCGTCTAATTCATCACGCGCAAGGTCGCATTGCTTGCGCGCGTCATCCGTA
>Ga0302326_10020369_pt1 | contig 13663 bp, 10 predicted proteins | sample Palsa_T0_3_FD_202264 | JGI IMG/M metagenome (GOLD analysis project Ga0302326, IMG submission 202264) | Peat permafrost microbial communities from Stordalen Mire near Abisko, Sweden - Palsa_T0_3 | ecosystem: Environmental > Terrestrial > Soil > Palsa > Peat permafrost | place: Sweden: Abisko... | reverse complement strand
CGCTGATGCGCTGCGCTGATGCTATCGACGCGCTGAAGCTGGAAGGCGACGAGAAGATCGGCGGCAACATTGTGCGCCGCGCGCTCGAAGAGCCTCTGCGCCAGATCGTCATCAACTCGGGCGAAGAGGGTGCTATTGTAGTCGGCCGCATCCGCGAGTCGAAGGAACACAACTTCGGCTACAACGCGCAGACCGATAAGTTCGAGGACCTGGTGAAAGCCGGCGTCATCGATCCTACCAAGGTCACACGTACGGCCCTGCAGAACGCAGGTTCCATCGCGGCCCTGATGCTGACCACCGAAGCCCTGGTAGCCGAGCTTCCGGAAGACAAGAAGGAACCGGCAATGCCTCACGGCGGCGGCGGTATGGGCGGGATGTACTAAAGGCAGCAATTAGCTACTAGCTAAAAGCTGGAACAACGAAGTAAACGGGTGCCCCACTCAAGCCGGTTTTGCTTGAGTGGGGTTTCTCCGTTCGTGCTTGGCATATCGGTTGGGCGAGAGTCGACGAAACGCACTTTTGAAACGGGCGCGTCATGACAGAAGAGAACCAACATTATCAGCTGCCAAGGAAAATCGATCACTACCTAGGAACGCTAGCAAAGCTATACGCGCAGGAGGGTCAACGAGACAAAGAGGCGATCATTGTCAATGCCCGCGTGCGCATTCAGGAGGAATGGAGCTATGACAACTGGAATGGGGGCACAACGGGTCACGCGCTCTACCTCGCCGTCCCGGAGACCCTATATCTGAACTCTGCACGGAAGAGGACCGAATACCAAACGAACATCAGGGATGATCTGAACAAAGTACATAACTTCCAATCAGAATTTATCGACGAAGTGTTCCTGGAAATGCGAGAAGTTGAAAACGGTGATTGGCGCAAGAGTTCGGGCCTTCTAATCGCACCAGGTGAGCGTGCGGTGCGGCCCGACGCTATAAAGCGGATTTGGGACGGCGTCGGATACAGAGTTTTTCTGAGTCACAAAGCTCAAGTAAAAAAACGCGCGGCACAATTGAAAGAGTCTTTAGCTCCCTTTGGGGTCTCATGCTTTGTGGCGCACCAGGATGTGCATCCCACGGAAGAGTGGCAGGACGAAATTGATAATGCCTTGAGATCAATGGATGCGTTCGTTGCACTACTCACGAAAGATTTCCATGACAGTCTGTGGACGGATCAGGAAGTTGGTTTTGCCCTCGGGCGCGGCGTACCCCTTATAGCAGTCAAGCTTGGCACAGATCCTTACGGCTTCATCGGGAAGTTCCAGGCGCTTTCCTGCGAGTGGGGCGAGACTCCATTGGCTGTAGCGAAGCTGCTCATTAAACAACCGCGGATGCTAGATGCCTATATCGCAGCTTTGCCAAACTGCCGCAACTTTGAAGAGGGTATCGTCCTGTCTGGAGTATTCCCTTGTATCAACAAACTAACCCTGGCGAAAGCCGATCAAATGATGTCAGCATTTAATAAGAATGTTGACCTCCATGGCAGCTGGGGATTCAACGGCGGTTATCCGAGCCGATACGGACATGGCCTAGCGCCGCTCCTTTCTCGTGCTACAGGCTACAAGTACGTCAAGGACGAATCATCAGGCAATATTGAGAGGAAAAAACAGTGAGCCGGCACGAAGGCCTCACCCACCTGCCCTTCCCACGATGAACGCTCTATACATCTCCGGCAACCGCCTACGCCACCAGCACCATCTTCCCTCGCGCGCCCGATCCTCCCATGATCTCCGTGTGCGCTCGCGCGGCTTCGGCCAGGGGAATCTTCTCGCCGATAACCGGGTGCAACGCGCCGCTCTCCAGCCCGGCGACCAGCGCGGCGTGCATCTCTTTGTACTCGGCGTCCGATGTGTTCATCAGCGTTACGCCGCGAATGTCGGCTTCACGCGACATCGCATCGCGAGGATTGATCTCGATCGTGCCACGGTTGCCGATCACCGCTACGCGTCCCTTCTTGGCCAGCACCGTGAGGTCCCGTGCAAGATTCTTGTTGGCCAGCAGTTCGATGATGACATCCACGCCGCGGCCATCGGTCAGCTTCATCAACTCGTCCAGATAGCCTTCGGTCGAATGATTGAGCACGTGGTGCGCGCCCTGCTCCTGCACCAGCTTCATGCCGTTTTCGCTGCCTGCGGTGCCAATCACGACCATGCCCGCCGCACGCGCCAGTTGCACAGCCGCCGTGCCCACTCCACCGCTGGCGCCGTGTACCAGCACCGTTTCCGCAGGCTTCGCGTCGGCGCGTTGAAACAATCCGCGATATGCCGTGCCATAAGGAACTCCCATCGCCGCGCCTTGCTCAAAACTGACGTGCTCAGGCAGTCGCTGGACTTTGGCTTCGTCGCACAGCGCCAGCTCGGCATAGGTTCCCGTGATGGACGCCGTGGTGTAAACGCGATCGCCCGTCTTCACACGCTTCACGCCGGGCCCGGCCGCGACCACCACGCCGCCGGCATCGCCTCCCGGCGTGTATGGCAGATTGGGTTTCGCGGCGTAGGTGCCGGTCCGGATATACGCTTCCACCGGGTTTACGCCCGCGGCATGAACGCGGACCACCACCTGCCCCGGACCGGGCTGCGGATCGGGCACTTCTTCCAGTTGCAATACTTCGGGACCGCCGAACTGATGCACGCGAATGGCTTTCACAGTTCTCTCCTACAGAAGAACCCTAGCAGATTTTGCGGCCCAAATGTCCGGCGCCGCTTACCCTCCCGGCTGAATCTCCGTGGCTTTGCCGTTGGTGAAGGTGATGCGCAGCGGATGCCCGTTGTCCGGGAAGTCCACGATCCGCGGATTCGACATTCCCGTTCCCTCGGGACTGCCTACTCCTATGGCAAAGAACGCCTGGATCTCGTTCATACCGGGCTTCACTTCGTGGTTGTCGATCGCCTTCCACACGTCGGCTGGCCAGTGCTTATAAAGCTCGCGCGGATCTTGAATAAAGAGGATGTCGTCGCTATAGATCTTGTAGTCGCCATTGTCGTCCACTCCAATGGGAAACGCATATCGCTTGCCGTCCTTCTCGAACACCGCCATCACCTGTTTCTGCACAGCCGAACCGGGCGTGCGGTCGAGCACCACGTCCTTAATGTTGAGCTTTTCGATCGGTCCAAGAGTTCCCGCCGGATGCTCGAAGTCGCTATGGCCCGCGTAGGGATAGTAAGCGTAACGATATCCATCCCGGATCCAAACCGGCTGCTTAGTCAGTTCTTTCGCGTCCTTCAAGTCCTGCGGATGCAGCTTCTTCGGAGTGACGTAGTAGTCGGGATCGAGCGCGACCTCCGGCTGCTTCGCGACCGTCACTCCCGCGCGGCGCTCGCGGAAGGTCAGATACAAGTTGATGCCCGCCGCCACAATGGCAACAAGCACGACAATCTGGATGGTCCTGGTAGTCTTCGGCATGTGGTTAGAAGCTCATCTGGCTCTGTTGACATCCGGCTTCACGCTTCAATACGTGGGTGTGCGAGCAAGTTCGATATACCCGCAATCGAGTCCCGCAAATGCAGGACGGCGACAGCATAGCCCAGCATGCGGGGTCCCCGGTTCGCCGCTCTTTGGCGAACTGGGGAGGCGGAGTGCTGGGGGTAGGCTCTATCTTCAAATTTGAGCCCCTTCAGGGGCGGCACATTTGGGATGTTGTAGATGCCTCTAATTAAACGTTAGATAGTCCGCTGGGAGTTCCGGATCGGCCGCCTAAGTGTATTTCAACATCCATGCGAGGCACTGGCCAGCCTTCCTTTGCCCCGAGTGCTATTATGCTCGGCGGGAGAATTCATGTATTTCGAACAGTTCTATCTGGGATGCCTTGCCCACGCCTCCTACATGCTCGCCTCGGAAGGCGAGGCGATCATCGTCGATCCGCAGCGTGATGTCGAGATTTACCTGGAAGCGGCCAAGAAACAGAACGTCAAGATCCGCCACATCTTTGAGACCCACTTGCACGCCGACTTTGTCTCTGGCCATAAGGAGCTGGCGGCGCGCACCGGCGCCACCATCAACATCGGCAAGGCCGCAGGAGCCACTTTCGCTCACGTTCCCGTGGAAGATGGTTTTCAGCTACGGGTCGGCGACATCCGCATCGACGCGTTCGAAACTCCCGGCCACACCCCGGAAAGCATCTCCCTGGTGGTTACCGACTTGGGTGTTACCGACAAAGAGAAATCGCAATCTCCCTGGGCCGTGCTCACCGGAGACACCCTGTTCATCGGAGATGTGGGACGTCCTGATCTGTCGAAGACGCATACGCCTCAGCAGCTCGCGGGGCTGATGTATGACTCCTTGCACAACAAGCTGCTGACGTTGCCCGATGACGTGCTGGTCTATCCCGCGCACGGCGCCGGATCGCTGTGCGGACGGAACATGCGCGCGGAACGCTCCTCCACCATCGGCACTGAGCGCCTCACCAACTACGCGCTACAGATCAAGAGCCGGGACGAATTCATCCGGCAAATGACCAGCAACCTGCCGGCTCGGCCTGATTACTTCCTGGAGGACGCAGCCATCAACCGCGCAGGAGCTACGCCGCTGACAGAATTGCCGCAGTTGAATCCCATTTCAGCAGCCGAACTGAATACCATGCTGGAGCGCGGAGCGGTTGCGCTCGACGTCCGCCCCAACGATCAGTTTGCCGCGGGACACGTGCCCGGCTCAATCAATATCGCGCTCTCCGGCCAGTTTGCTTCGTGGGCAGGGGCCGTGCTCGGCCTGTCGGCGCGACCGGTGCTGATCGCTGAAACTTCTCAACAGTTGGACGAGGCGCGCCTTCGCCTCGCTCGAGTCGGCATCGAAGATGTTGCAGGCTATCTCGACGGCGGCCCGGCCGCTTGGCAGCACGCGGGATTTGCCTTGCAGTCGTTGCCCCAGATCACAGTTCCGGAACTCGACTCCCGCTTGCGGGACAATGCTCTGCTGGTGCTGGATGTCCGTCGCGAAAGCGAATGGGAAGGTGGCCATATCGGCGGCGCGGAATGGTATCCGCTCGATCGCTTTAAGGCTGCTCTGCCACCGATCGAGCTGAACCGGTCGATCGCCGTCCACTGCGCGGGCGGTTATCGCAGTGTGATCGCATGCAGCCTGCTGCAACGCGCGGGCTACAACAATGTCATCAACGTGATTGGCGGCTTTGATGCCTGGCGGAAGGCGCAACTGCCGGCTGAGACCGGCGCGATGGTTAGCGCCTGATTGCAGCTAGGGGAAACTCTGATTAAGTGCGGCGATTAAGTGCGGCTCCTTGAAGGGGACGGCCTTTAGGCCGCCCGTAAATTGGCCGAAATTAGTGCGGCTTTAGCCGCTGAGGGAATTCTCCTTGCCTTGATCAGGATTTCCTTAGCAGATACTGCCGGCCTCACCTCGTGTCCTGAATCGGAAGTTCGCACCACAAATCAGTGCTTTGTAACAGGGCACGACTTCACAGGCCACTGAAAAAGTCCGCTTTGAACGCTTCGTATCAGGGCACGGCTTCAGAGTCTGCGTGAGAACTCAATTTTCGAACTTGCGGTGGAAGGCTAGGGATTCGAACCAGCCGCGCAGCGGCGGCCGCGAAGTTAGCCGGAGCGCCGGGTCAGAGTGGAAAATAGAAGCGAGCCGCGCAGCGGCGGCACACCCTGTCGTCCCCGGGGTGTCTGCGTCGTAGCTGCTTCAAGCCGTACCGAACCATGCGCAAAAAACGTGTCCCCCTTAGGCCCTGAGGCGAAATAAAAAACGCACTAACAACAAGGAGAAATACTATGGCTCTTCAAATCGGCGATGTCGCGCCGGACTTCGAAGCTCAAACAACCCAGGGTCCAATTCGCTTCCATGAGTGGATTGGCGACTCCTGGGCTATTTTGTTTTCTCACCCCAAGGACTTTACGCCAGTGTGTACCACCGAGCTGGGATACATGGCGAAGCTGAAACCCGACTTCGACAAACGTAATGTCAAGATCATCGGCCTCAGCGTCGATCCCGTCGACAACCATGCGCGCTGGGCCAACGACATCAAGGAAACGCAGGGCTACGCCCCAAATTATCCCATGATTGGCGATACCGACCTCAACGTCGCGAAGCTCTACGGCATGCTGCCCGCCAGTTCGAATGGGACAAGCGAGGGCAGGACGGCCGCCGACAACATGACCGTACGCAACGTCTTCGTCGTCGGTCCCGACAAGAAGGTCAAACTCATCCTCGTCTACCCCATGACCACCGGCCGAAACTTCGACGAGGTGCTGCGGGTGATCGACTCGCTGCAACTGACCGCGAAGCACAAGGTAGCCACACCGGTGAATTGGCAGCCGGGTGACGACGTTATCATCGCGGGCTCCGTCTCCGACGAAGACGCTAAGAAGATCTACCCCGACGGCTGGAAAGCGCCCCGCCCTTATCTGCGGATTGTGCCTCAGCCCAAGGCCTAGCGATCGCGGCATGCACGGCCATGTCGGGTTGCCGAAAACGTCGCTTTCGGCGAGTTTTGAAGGGGGCGCACCTTTTAGGGAACCTCTGATTAAGTTGGGTTTTGAAAGGGGACGGCCTTCACGCCGTCCGTAAAACGCCCACTATGCGAATGGGCTTTAGCCCCTGAGGGAACACCAACTCGCTTAATCAGAGATCCTTTAAGAGCCTGCCCTGAGCCCTGGCCGAAGGGTGCGCCGTCACAGGGCTTTTGAATTTGTCATCACGGGGAGGCCTTTAGAAGACTGTGTCGCAACTGGCCGAAGAATTTTGCGTGGGATAAACCGCCCAAAAAACAATCAAACCAGCCGCGCAGCGGCAGAATGAGTTTAGCCCGGCGCGTGAGCGCCGGGTCGGAGTGGAAAATAGACCCGAGCCACCAAGCGGCGACACCGGTTGCGACACAGTCTCTTCAAGCCCGCGGAGGGATCTGCTCTTAAGACTTTTTCAGCAGCCCCTAATAACCGATAATCAACCATGGCAACAAACCCCGCGCCCTTCGATCTTCAGCCAATACTAAAGGGTAAACTCCTCGAACTCAGACCGCTCCGGCCGGGCGACTTTCCCGACCTCTACGCTGTCGCCTCCGATCCGCTGATTTGGGAGCAACATCCGGCGAAAGACCGTTGCCAGGAAGAGGTCTTCCAGCAGTTCTTTCAGAAAGCTCTGGATTCCGGCGGGGCCTTCGTCGCCATCGATCGCAAAGATGGCCGCGTGATCGGGACCTCGCGCTTCCACGACTACGACAAAGCAGAAAACCAAATCGAGGTCGGCTTCACTTTTCTCGCCCGCTCCCACTGGGGAGGCGCGTACAACCGCGAGATGAAAGAGCTCATGCTGCGACACGCTTTCAACTGCGTCGAGCGCGTCGTCTTTCTCATTGATCCGAAGAACTTCCGGTCGCAGCGGGCCGTGGAAAAAATTGGCGGCGTTCGCGCGGGGTCGCGGCAAAACGCCGAAGGCCGCGACAGTTTCGTCTATGAACTCACGGCGCTTGTTTTCGCGGAACGGTTCGGATAAATCAAGGCCCGACTGACCGCAAGGCGCTGCCTGACCGTTATGTTACGGCAATTTCAAACCCTGCCGCGCGTTGCGACCAAGGTCTGGCCCGGACGTGGGGTCACTCCCCTGATTCCGTTCTGCTTTCGTTACTTGTTCCGGCTTTCCCGCAACCTATAATCAAATTGCTCTGGACGAAAAAGTATCCGCCGGATCGCGTCTCGCACTGGCTGCGCAGATGGGGCGGTGTGTCCCACGTATGTCGGTTTTGCTTGTGTGGGAGACTCTACCGCGCCAGTGGGACATCCGAAAGCTTGTACGCATGGCGATCCCGTTCCCCGCTTGCCGCGGTGGAAGCCAGTTTTCGCGCCCCCTTTCCTCACCCTTCGGCGAGCTCAGGGCAGGTATTTCTCCCACGCCGGCAGGAGGACGCCTGCAATTCCTCTGCACCATTACCCTGCTCTGCCTGCTGGGCGTCAGTCTCCACGCTTCTCCGCCCAATTCCACCGTTCGCAAGCAGCAGGCACGCGAGCAATTCGACAAGGCTGAGCAGATGCGCGAGGCCCTGAATGGCCAGCCCGCCGATCAGCGCACCCGCAAGGATTTTCAGCACGTTGCCGACGCCTACCGCAAGGTCTACTATGTCTCGCCCGCGTCCAGCAAGGCCGACGCCAGCGTGATCGCGGTAGCCGAGATCCTGGCCGAGATGGGTCGCCAGTTTCAGCCCGGCGAGAAAGACTTGCGCGCCGCCATCGGCGAATATGAGTTCCTGCGCCGCGAGTATCCCGGCAGCAAGTACCGTTTCCAGGCGCTGTTCACCATCGGCCAGATTTATGAGGAGGACCTGGGCGACGACGATGCCGCGCGCCGGACCTTCGAGGATTTCTTGAAGCACTATCCTCGCAACTCGCTGGCGCCTCAAGCCAAACAAGCTTTGGCGGAGTTGAACCAGCCGCCGCCAGTCGCGCCGCCGCCGCCGGTCGAAGAGGCCCATGCTCCCGCGAAGTCAGAGGCTCCAGCCAGCGAGACACCCATCCCGCCCACACCCGTCTCAACCACAACCACAACAAAGAAGAAGCCCGGCCTCATTTTGGTGACCGGAATCCGGCACTGGTCGACGCCCGATTACACGCGAGTGGCCATCGATGTCGACAGCGAGGTGAAGTACGAAGCGGGTCGCGTGCCCAATCCCGATCGCATCTTCTTTGACTTATCGGATACCAAGTTGGCTTCGGTGCTGGTGGGCAAGATCTTCGACGTGCAGGACGGCTTCCTCAAGAAGATCCGCGTAGCCCAGTACCAGCCGGGAGCTACGCGTGTGGTCCTGGATGTCGCCGACGTCTCCGATTACTCGGCCTTTCTGCTGCCGAATCCGTATCGCCTCATCATCGACATCCATGGCCGCCAGCCGCAGTCGCAGACGCTGATTGCCAAGGCGAATGCCTCTCCGGCCGCCGCAAGTGACGACAGATCGATAACCACCGTCGAGAACGAGAAGTCCTACCGCTCGGTCGAGAAGGCCAACGAAGCAAATAAGGCGGGAACCGCTGCCAACGCGAAGAAGCTGACTGCCTCGAGCGAGACTACGAGCTCGACATCGCAGCCCGCGCCGTCTTCCGCTGCCACATCGTCGAAGCCGCTGCCACACAAGGTCATCGTCGATGACGACGAGGACGACGATGCTATCCCCACCGGAAGCACCAAACGAAGCGGCACTACCGACGCCAAACTTCCTGACCCGCTCTTCTCCGGCCCGAAAGACACCAGCGGCCCAGAGCTGAAGGCGACCACTCAGCCCACGACCGCCCCGACCGCCGTTGCAGTCGCTCCCCGCGCTTCCAAGAAGACGGCGAAAGGTACCACCACCGCCGCCGCAACCCACGAAGCTGAGCCCACCTCGTTCGGCGACCGCAGCCTCACCCGCACTCTTGGCCTGAAGATTGGACGGATCGTCCTCGACGCCGGTCACGGCGGTCACGATACCGGAACCATCGGCCCCGACGGACTGATGGAGAAAGACCTGGTCCTCGATGTCACGCTGCGGCTGGGACGGCTGCTGGAGACTCGGCTCGGCGCCGATGTCATCTACACTCGCGACGACGACACCTTCATTCCCCTGGAGACGCGAACCGCCATCGCCAACGAGCATCAGGCCGATCTCTTCATCTCCATCCATGCCAACTCCAGCAACGATCCCTCCGCCCGCGGCGTCGAGACCTACTTCCTCAACTTCACCTCCAACCCCGACGCCCTGGAAGTTGCTGCCCGCGAAAATGCGGTGTCGCAGAAGTCGATCTTCGAACTCCAGGACCTGGTGAAGAAGATCACGTTGAAAGACAAGATCGACGAATCGCGCGAGCTGGCCACCGACGTTCAGCAATCTCTCTACACCGGCCTGTCCTCACGGCACTCCACGCTGCGCGATCGTGGTGTGAAGAAAGCACCCTTCGTGGTGCTGATCGGCGCGAACATGCCCAGCGTCCTTGCTGAGATCTCCTTTGTCTCCAATCCCACCGACGAAGCCAAGCTGGAAACTCCCGACTACCGCGAGAAGATCGCCGAGTCGCTTTACCGGGGCATTGCCAAGTACGCCGGCGGCCTCAGCGGCGTCAAAGTGGCGACGAAGTTCAACAAGGACGCCAGCCAGTAGCTGCTGTCAGCCGCGACCCATGGGCTTTAAGCTGTGAGCTTCCCATACGTGTCATCCCGACCGAGCCGCTTCAGCGGCGAGTGGAGGGACCTGCTTTGCCGCGGGCGGGGGCGCAACCTGCGTCTAAACACAAATGTCGGAAGTGGAAGGCCACGAAGTGGCGGGAATTGGGCGCGCATCATTCCGCTACAGGCAGACAGCAGGTCCCTCCGCTCGGACTAAAGTCCTCGGTCGGGATGACACGATTAGGAAGAGTAGGGGACGCAGGCCAGAAAGCCTGCTCTACTCCGGACCTCCTCTTCCTGGAAACTTTGTTCGCGCCGCGGTAGTCTAATTGTTGCAGGTAAACTTTTTGTCTCGTTCCTCCATAAGACGCGTTCTCTTTGCCATCACATTGGTTTGTTCGCCGCTCTTGGCCTTTGCCGGGGATCCCTCTCCTGCCTGTCCGCCGTCTGGTTGTGGCGACCTCCTGCCGAAGTCCTTCGCCGGCTGGACGCAGGTTGGCCCGGCGCAAACCACTGCCAACCCGGCGCAGGTCGACGCGGCCTACCCGGCGGTGCTGCAAGAGTATGGCTTTGCCGACTCGGAGACCACGACTTACACCCGCGACGACGGACGCAAGCTCACCCTCAAGGCCGCTCGATTCAACGATGCCACCGGAGCTTACGGCGCCTTCACCTTTTACCGTCAGCCCGCGATGACCAGCGAGGAGATCGGCACCAAGGCCGCCGGGGACAACAACCGGATTCTCTTCTTCCACAGCAATGTTCTGGTGGACGCCAACTTCGATCGCGTGACCGCGATGTCGGCGGCGGAGCTGCGCGAACTCGCGGGCTTGCTGCCTTCGGCGAAGGGTTCTGCCGACAATCTGCCTACGCTTCCTCAATACCTGCCCAAGCCGGACGCGGTAGCGAACTCGGCAAAATACATTCTCGGGCCGCAGGCTTTGCTGGCAGCGAAGTCCCCGCTAACCGCCGAGCAGGTTGACTTCAGCCACGATCCCGAGATCCTGACGCAGGACTACTCATCAAAGCGCGGCGATCTGACGCTGACCCTGCTCGCCTATCCCACGCCTCAGATTGCAGGCGAGCGTCTGCGCGCATTGCAAAGCGCGCCGCAGACGAACCGGACTTTTCTTGCACGACGCACCGGACCCATTCTCGACGTAGTCACTGGAGCCATCGGCAGTAGTGAGGCGAAGACACTTCTCAACTCCGTGAACTACGAAGCAGAGGTCACGTGGAATGAAGCGACCACCGTCAGCAAGCGCGACAACATCGGCAATCTGATTCTCGCAGTCTTCGCTCTCATCGGAATTATTTTGCTGATTTCCATCATCTTCGGAGTTTTCTTCGGCGGTATTCGCATCCTGGCGAAGCGACTTTTCCCCGACAGGGTCTTTGATCGATCCCAGGAGATGGAGATCATCCAGCTTCACCTGGAAGAGCCACGCGAGCGCTAAGCTGCTGAAATTACGCTTGTTAGCAGATAAATGTAGAAATCGGGTCAATTTCAGGATTTTGTGTCAATTCTGGCAACCCAATGCAAGTTATTGAAAATACAGCAATTTAAGTCCCAAAAAGTGCTTGACACGCACTTTCCCGAACCCTAGTATTTGTTCCAGAAAGTTTTGACGGCCTAGCCTCCGTTGGAACTATTCTCCCTTGAAGAGAAGGCCGCCCTGTTGCCGGGTGGCCTTTTCGTTTGTGCGAAACTCGTCTGAATTGTGGAAAACGCAGTTCGATTGAGCGCAAGAAATTCTGCCGTGAGCATTAGAGCAGCGCAGACTCGCGTGTTGCGCAACAGAAGCCGCACTCGAAATACATTTGGCTTTGTTGACATCTTCGATGAAGGGGCGCGGCTTCAGCCGCGCCGATCGACACCATCTTGACGGTGGGCTTTAGCCACTGGGGAAACTCGAATTTCAGCAGACCCTGTATGGAAAACGAATTCCCTCGGCGGCTAAAGCCGGCAGGTTTCGACGGCTTTGGCGCACCTGAAGGCGCGCCCCTTCAAGACGGACAACAACAGAGCCAAATATCCCATACTCCTATTTCTCATGCTCCTAGCATGTGAGGCGCGAGCACTCGGTTTGGCGTGCGCTTCCCTTCCCTCTCGGCGGCCGCTGATGACGGACGACATCACGACAGCCAGCCGCGATGTTAGCCGAAACTTGAAACTTGAAAACTCATTTATAATCACGGGGATTTTGCGCAAGACGCGTTTGGAGGCATGGCATGGGACGTCCGGTGTTGCATTTCGAAATTGGGTGCCGCGACAAAGCCCGCACCGCGGAGTTCTTCAGCAAGCTGTTCGAATGGAACACGCAAGAGTCGGGACCGGCGACGATGATCGATACCGGCGCAGGAGCAGGCATCAACGGCCACATCACCGCCCTGGGTCACGAACCGAACAACTACGTCACCGTTTACGTCAGCGTGGATGACGTGCAGGCGTATCTCGACAAGGCGGTGGCTTTGGGCGGAAAAGCGTTGTTGCCGGTCGTAACCATCCCGCAAGGACAGTTCTCGTGGTTTTCCGATCCCGATGGCAACACCATTGGATTGTTTAAGCCGTCAAAGTAACAGCAGCGCCGAGGTTGGCGCGTCAGTCCAGTAAACAGAGCTGCAACTTGTTAGATGCCGTCTCATCAATGCTTTGTGTCAGGGCACGGCTTCACAGGCTGCGGAGAAGTCGCTTTTGGAGTGCCTTTGTGTCAGGGCACGACTTCAGTCGTGCCGATAAGCCGTTTATTTTTGTCATCCCGAGCGGCCTTCAGGCCGCGAGGGATCTGCTGTTCCGACTTTTTCCGCAGCCTGTTCAGCCGTGCCGAAAGCTGCCGCCAAATCGTGGGCTTTAGCCCCTGCGGTACCTCGGTCTCTGCCGTTGCGGAATTTATGAGATGAATTTTAGATGAGTTCGACCTATCGAATCCACGAATTCCCAAACTAAGGAGCCAGCCATGGCAGTCAAACCGATTCCCGATGGATACCACTCAGTCACCCCTTACCTGACCGTGGATGACCCCGGCGAGGTGATCGATTTCCTGAAGAAGGCGTTCGACGCGCAAGAGACCTACGCGATGCGTGATTCCAGCGGCAAGATCCGCCACGCCGAGGTCAAAGTCGGCAACTCGATGCTCATGCTCGGCGGAGCCCAAGGCGAATGGAAGGCGCGCCCGGGCAACTTCTATCTGTACGTCGAAGATGTGGACGCGGTTTACAAGAAGGCGATCGCAGCCGGCGGAAAGTCCATCAGCGAGCCCGCGAATCAGTTCTACGGCGACCGCCACGGCGGCGTGCAGGATTCCCAGGGGAACACCTGGTGGGTTGCGACCCACATTGAAGATGTTTCTTCCGAAGAACTGGAGCGCCGCGCCAAAGAAGCGCAGCATACACAGGCGGCCTCGGCAGAAGCAAAGAAGTAGAACTGGTGAGTCTGTGTGCCTCTGTTGACTTCCTCGCCGCAACTAGCAACCGCCGGGTCGGCGGACAAGTGTGGAGTGCCTGCAATCGAGTCCCGCCTGGCGGGACGGCGACAGGATAGCCCAGCACGCAGCGGGGTCCCCGGTTCGCCGCTTTTGGGC
>Ga0302326_10020366_pt1 | contig 13663 bp, 14 predicted proteins | sample Palsa_T0_3_FD_202264 | JGI IMG/M metagenome (GOLD analysis project Ga0302326, IMG submission 202264) | Peat permafrost microbial communities from Stordalen Mire near Abisko, Sweden - Palsa_T0_3 | ecosystem: Environmental > Terrestrial > Soil > Palsa > Peat permafrost | place: Sweden: Abisko... | reverse complement strand
GCAGAGTCGCGCCAACGAAAGGTAACTTGGTCGTCGGCCAGGACGAGCCGATGGTTGGAGATGGCGACGCGATGGGTGTAGTGGCCTAAATAGCGCACCGCATGGTCTGCATCTCCGAAGGGGGGGGTTGGAGTAGACGTGCCAGTGATGTCGGTACAGGGTTCGCAACCAGGCGGAGAAGGCTTTGGGGTGAGCCAGGGGTTTCAGAGTGCCATGGAAGCCAATCTTGCCTTGGCGGAAGTTGCGTTGCAGAGCGCTGACAAACTTACGGCGAAAAATTTTCGGAGCAACGGGGATGGGAAGAAAGAAAGAAGCGAGAGCGCGATGGAACCCAACGAGAGTGATCGAGCGACAATCCGCCGGGCAGGCAAAGACTACGATAAGATCGCAGTGGAGGCCCCAAACTGTCTGGTCAGGTGAAGACGAATACACCAGATGGTTCCCCGGTCAGGCTTTTCAAGTCCAAACAGGACTGGGCTGCTTGGCTGGAGAAGAACCATCGCAAGGGCAGTGGCCTTTGGCTTCGGCTGGCGAAGAAGGAGTCGGGGTTGCGGTCGGTGTCATACAAGGAAGCGCTCGAAGTTGCGCTGTGCTACGGATGGATTGACGGACAGAAGAGCCCTGAAAGCGAACAGACTTGGCTACAGAGATTTCTTTCGCGCTCGAGCAAGAGCATCTGGTCGAAGATCAACCGGGAGAAAGCGCTGGCGCTGATTGCGAGCGGGGAGATGAAGGCCGCTGGGCTGGAGGCGATCGAGAATGCCAAAAAGAATGGACGATGGGATGCCGCATATGATTCGCCCAGCGGAGCAACCGTGCCGAGCGACTTTCAGGCTGCGCTGGACGCGAATCCGCGGGCCACAGCATTTTTCAAGACTCTCGACCGGGCGAACCGGTATGCCGTCCTTTGGCGAATTCAAACGGTGAAAAAAGTGGAGACTCGCAGTCGGAAGATCGAGCAGTTTATTACAATGCTGGAGAGGGAAGAGAAGATTCATTCCTGATTTGTTGGCGTCTCCACGATCTCTCCTTGTGTGTCTAGGAGAGACACTACCAGAACTCCCCTAGTCGGTCAAGGAGAGAGTACTTCGGCGGGACAGTTCCAGGAAGACGGGGCAAACCGGAAATTGAGGTTCAGCTAGGTCCGACGGTTCCGAACAAAACTCCGTCCAGCCGAACCCGCTTGATCGGTGGTTTTCGGCAACTGTTATAACCAGATAGCGCTCAAAATCCCGGTCAGTGCGTGTTAAGGCGATCTTGCAACAACCATAGTCTAGAGCAGGCTAGTTTAGATGTGCCTTTTGGGTGATTCCAGCCCTTGCCACGCGCCCGCCGTAGCGGGATAACTCAGCGGTGCGATAGATGGACTAGAATGCCCAAGGAGACCTATGGCGACCGCAACTATCACGCCCGATCAGAATGCCGTCATCGCGGAAATCTTCGTCGCCGCACCTCCGGCCCGCGTCTTCGAAGCGATCACCGATTCCAAGCAACGCGCTCAGTGGTGGGGAGTAAAAGACTCAACTCCGCAGGGCGTTGTAAAGTTCCGCGTTACCGACGCTCAATCCGATCTTCGTGTTGGTGGCAAATGGTCAAACGACGGCGTCCGTGGGGACGGAACTCCGTTCAGGATCGAGGGCAAGTACCTGGAAATAGACCCTCCCCGGCTTCTTGTGCTCACGAGGACCGCCGACTTCGTGGGAAATTTTGAAACCATCGTGCGCTATGAATTGGAGCCTCGTGACGTGCATGGTCTGCACAGCAGAGGCACGCATCGAATGGGAACGGGCACTTTGCTAAGAGTTCAGCACTCCGGTTTTGCCGGTCATGCCGATCAGGCCAGGGGACACCATCAAGGCTGGTGCGCATCCCTCCGCTGGCTCCGAGATTACGTGGAGAACAACCTGACTGTGGAAACGCGTGAGCCTCATTGATTCCGAAACTAGCACCGCCGTCCGCATCTCAGCAAGATGCGGGAAACCGCCCAACTGAAGCAAAACAGCGATTACGCTCAGAACCCGGTTTATGAGGCAAAGCATTCTCCGAATGTCGTATCCCCTGGGGCCTGTTAAGCGGCGCACTTGGATTCAAATGAGAACAGTATCCAGCACTTGCCATCTTTCTCGACGCGAACAGGTCTGATCGCCTCGCCCGTAAATATCGAGATGGCATGCGCCCAGAAGTCGCGGGCTGGAACATTCGATTCCATAACACGAACTTCCCACGGCCCCGGGAATTGCCCCCACACCTGACTTGCGATTTGAGTTCCAAGTCCACGCCTCCTGTATCTGCGAAGAACGAAAAACTCCGCTACATCCCAGACCGTGTCATTGCCAGACACTTCCGAACCTCTCTTCACTAAGACCAATCCTGCTAATTTGCCCTCCACCCAGACAAGGAAAGGATGTCGGCCAGGTCCACTCCAATAATGGGCAAGGCCGCTGTAGCCGAACCTGCCGTCAGTCCCCAGCTCTAAGTCTTTGAATTCACTGAAATCGTATGCGTACAACTCAAGCAGGTTAGCGAGAATCGACTCTTGCTCCGGTCGGGCGCGGATAACCTCTAGGTGCGCGAACGCCTTCGCTGCGCGGCTTCTCACGGTTGACATCTGCCTCGGCCCCAAAAAAGTGGGTTCCAGAACGATTGTAGCGGGGAGCTGATGTAACCAGATAGCGCTCAAAACGCGAAATCTGCTTTCACTCGCTTTTCTGTTGGATACACATCTTCTACTCTGGGCTGCCGGGGATCTTCGGAGGCTTTCCAAACAAGCTCAAACCCTGATCGAAAATCCGAACAACGAGCTTCTCTTCAGTGCGGCCAGTTTATGGGAAGTGGCCATTAAACGCGGGCTGGGCCGGAAAGATTTCAAAGTGGATGCGCGGCTGCTGCGCCGCGGCCTCCTGGAACTTTAGACTTCAGAAAGATTTTCAACACCTGCCACAAAAGCTGACAACCATTTGAGAGACGTAGGGAGCGAACGTTCACTGCGAGCAGGCCGCAGCACCTGCCGACTTGTAGACCTTTCCATCTTTCATGACGAACTCGACGTTCTCCAGCAGGCTGATGTCCTTCAGCGGATCGCCGCTCACTGCGACCAGGTCCGCGAGCTTTCCGGGCTTGATCGAGCCAATCTCGCTGGAATGGCCTAGCAAGTCAGCCGCATTCGACGTCGCCGCCTGAATCGCCTGCATCGGAGTCATTCCATACCTCACCATAAACTCGAACTGCTTCCCGCTCGTTCCATACGGACAAACACCCGCGTCGGTGCCAAACGTCATTTTCGCTCCCGCTCTCACGGCCTTGCGAAAACTTTCCCGTTGAATTCTTCCCAGTTCCGCATCATGCGCCAGGAAGTCCGCCGGGGTTTGCCCCGTTTGCGCGCCCGCCTGGATGCACTCCTCGTCATAAATGTCCATATCGAGGTATGTTCCACGCTTTTTTGCCATCGCAATCAGATCGTCGTCGAGCATTTCGGCGTGCTCAACGGAGGCCGCCCCCGCCAGAATCGCGTTGCGAATGCCTTCGGAGGCGTGCGCGTGCACGGCGACGCGCAACCCGAAGTGGCTGGCTTCATCCACGCCCGCCTGCAACTCCTCCTCAGTGAATTCAATGGATGCGGGACTGCTTCCATGGGTCAGCACCGCGCCGGTCGAGAGCATCTTGATCAGATCCACTCCATCGTGCGCCAGCAGCCGGATCTTCTGCCGCACCTCCCACGGACTGTTCGCTTCTCCATAATGCAAATCCCACGGCAACTGGATGTCCGGCGCCTGCCCGGTCATCGCCCCCCCACCACCTGTGATCGTGACGTAGGCCCCCGCCACAAACATCCGCGGCCCGATTACATCTCCGCGATGAATCGCGTCGCGCAGCGCTACATCGTTCAGCGCCCGGTACGTGCCCACATCGCGCACCGTGGTAAATCCCGATAGCAGCATGTTTCGAGCGTTCGGGACCGACTCCAGCACGATTTGCGACGCCGTTTTCCTCAAGACATCGAATGGGTCGCCGTCACTTTGGCCGTCGGCAACATGGGTGTGGCAATCGATCAATCCGGGCAGCACGGTCTTATTCGAAAGATCGATTACCTTCGTCCCGGCCGGAATTTGCAGCTCCGGGCCAACCGCCTGAATCTTGTTTCCCGAAATCACGATGATCTGATTGGAAAGCACCGTGCCAGAATCCGGGTCCACCAGCCGGCCCGCACGCACCACTGTCATTTGACCGAACATCCATCCGCAGAACGCAAACCAGACCAACAAACAGGCAAATGCTCTCAACTGATCTCCTTGTTGCCTTCAACTTGGCGCCTTCAAAAAGCGCCCCATTGTACGATGATTGAGCATTGGTGTGCTGATTGCGGTCACAAAATCTCGCATAGGATCGTCTTCCGTTGGTCACAGCAGGTCCCGAATTGTCCGAGGTTCTTCGCGTGCGATGAATCGGTCTCAAACCCCGGTCTGGTAGTTTCCGGTTGATCCCACAGGGGATCTTCCGGGTGTACGAGAGCCACCGGCGGTGGCACAACCGTCCATCCGGGGATAGAGAGGCTGATGGTTGGGACCGACTCGCAGATGATTGATTCGGCTCACATATCGATCGTGTGAGCACGTTGGGGGAAATGGCAGACCACGTCTGCTCGGACAGCGGCAGGCGGCAGGCGGTCTTTGACCACAACGGACCCATACCTTTGGCGCCCACGAACATACATCAGAGGTCTTGCCAGTCCGGTTGCAGAATGTAGATGATGTCTTATCGCTATTAAACACGATTGAGCAGAACTTGGCGATAGGAAGGTAATCTTTGAAAATGAACCGCCTCGGACTCGGTTTTCTGGTCTTCGCCTGTGTCATACCACAGCAGGCCGCATGGGGGTGGGGCAGCGGCGGACACATATATGTCAACCGGGTTGCCGCCGAGAAGTTGCCGCAAGACGTGCCAGCTTTCTTGCGAAACGCAGTTGCCGAATTAGCATATCTAGGTCCTGAACCCGACCGATGGCGGTACGATTCCGACCCAGCGCTGAAGAGCGCACAGGAGCCTGATCATTACATCAATCTGGAGAGGATTGCTTGGCTGGATCATTTGCCGGAAGGTCGGTACGAGTTCTACCAGAAGCTCGATGAGAAACGGGGGCAGACCAAGGACAACCCAGACGATTACCTCCCAGAACGAGTCGGCCTCCAACCCTACATCGTGATGGAAATCTTTGGGCGGTTGAAGAGTGCGTTTCGGGAATATCGTAGCCTACTCGAACGTCATCAGCCCACAGAATTTGTCGAGCACAAGATCGTTTTTTATGCGGGGTGGTTGGGTCATTATGTCGCGGACGGATCGCAGCCGCTCCATACCAGCATTCACTACAATGGATGGGTCGGCGCAAATCCGAAAGGCTACGCGACTCGCGGAGGCATTCATGCTGAGTTCGAGACCGCCTATGTTTCTCGAAATATCGCAGTCACCGACTTCGCCCACTTGGTTCACGCTCCGGAACACATCGCTGATCCCTTCGGAAGCTACATGCGGTATCTAAGGAGTTCCAACGGGCTGGTCGAAAGAGTCTATGAATTGGACAAAGCTGGCGGCTTTCGTGACGCCGGATCGCGTGAGGCGTTCGATTTCACAGCCCAAAGACTCGCGGCTGGCAGCCAGATGTTGTTGAACCTGTGGTACACGGCTTGGCTGGACAGCGCAGCGTAATAAGGATAAGGATAAGGAGGATGACATGACATGCCCAGGGACACGAGCACTCGTAATTCCCTTTGTCATTGTTCTATGGGCAGCATTGGGCCTGGCCCAAACTTCGATTTCGGCAGCGGACGCCAAGAATCACGTTGGCGAAAGGGCAACTGTTTGCGGGGAAGTAGCCAGCACGCACTTCGCAGCAAGTAGTCGCGGAAATCCGACATTCATCAATCTCGACAAACCATACCCAAACCAGATTTTCACGGTGTTGATCTGGGGGACGAACCGCCCGAAGTTTCGCGATCCCGAGGAGGCGTACCGCGGCAAGCACATCTGCGTGACCGGAAAAATAAGCGACTACAAAGGTGCCCCTGAAATCATTGCGTACGAGCCCAGTCAAATCAAAGTCCAGTGATGCGGGGTCGAGAAGAAAGGCGCATTCAGGATATCTGTGCACGACGGAGGATTTCCGCCTCCGGGGAGGAGGCAGTTGTGTAGGAGGCGTCGCGGTGCGGTATATCGCTCGGCGCAATCTGGTTGGGACCGCCGCGGGTCTTGGACGTACAGCTGTAAGGAGACGTGGGTGAGAACCGCTCCCGTGGCCGCATTCGTGATGAGGTAGTTCTATGGTCGTCCGACTACAGTGCCGCCTCGATCCACGCTCGAGAGTAGCCGTTTCCTTCTGAATGCGAGAGGCGAGCCAGGCCGTCAGTTGTTGAAATCCTCCTGAGCTTGCAGGGCCGACGCAAACGGCGCCCAGACGCGGAAACGTTACGCCGCCGTCGGATGGGGTGGCTCCCATTTAGGGTTGTGCTCAAGGCGGCACGTGAATTCTCCTCAGCAGCCAAGTTGCTCGAAGGCTGGGCTGTCCCCATCGTCCATGTGAGCTTCGTCACTTTCCCGTGTAGGTGACCCTCCAGATTGATTGCGAGCCATCGTCGCTAACCAGCAGCGAACCGTCCGAAGCCACCGTCACGCCTACCGGCCGTCCCCAGACGTTGCCATCCGGCAGCACGAAGCCGGTGAGGAAGTCTTCATACTCACCGCTGGCGTGGCCGGTCTGGTGCAGTGGCACTCGGATTACTTCATAACCCGTGCGCACCGCCCTGTTCCAGGAGCCGTGCTGGGAGGAGAAAATGTCTCCCTTGTACTCGGCAGGGAACTGCTGGCCCTCATAAAAAGTCAACTCCAGCGATGCGTTGTGCGGCTGCAGCAGCACGTCCGGCACGATCACTTTGTCTTTCAATTCCGGATGCTTGCCCTGATGCCGAGGATCCTGGTGCCCGCCCATGTACCACCACGGCCAGCCGTAGAATCCGCCTTCCTGCACGTGCGTGATGTAGTCGGGGACGAGATTGTCGCCCAGCGCATCGCGCTCATTCACCGAGCACCACAGCTCGCCGGTCAGCGAATTCACCGCAATCCCGCCCCCGGCATTGCGGATGCCATAGGCATATACAGTCAGCTTGCAGTTCGTGGGGTCGCACACCAGAATGTCGGCACGGTCCTTTTCTCCGGGATGCGTGTCCGGGTCATCCACGTTCGATCCCGAGCCCACTGCGACAAACATCTTCTTGCCATCGCCTGAGAATTCCACCGCCCGCGTCCAGTGCCCGAACCAACCTGCTGGCAGATCGGCGATGTGTTCGGGCGATCCGCTCGCCTGCAAGTCTCCGTTGTGATACGCGAAGCGGACGACTTCCTTGGTGTTACCCACGTAAAGCCATTGCGGATCAGGCCCCGGAGGATAGAAGGCCACTCCGTACGCCTTTTCCAGGCCGCTCGCGAAAATGGCTGACCGTTCGGGTTTGCCGTCTTTGGTCAGTCCACGGAACACTCGGATACGCCCGGGACTGCTTTCCGCCAGAAAAATATCGCCGTTCGGGGCCGTACGTAGCGTCCGGGGATTGTCGAGCCCCGTCGCATACAAGTCCACCTTGAATCCGGCCGGCGCCGACGGCCACACGTTCTCCGGCCGCGCCACCAGGTCCGGACCGTTGTTCGCTGAGTGCGTGGCATAGGGCTGCGGAAGATCACTGACTGTGATCTTGTGCACTGTGCCCGGCGTCTCGTAGCGGAAGTCGGCAAAGGGTGGCGGCGGCAGCGGTGCCTTCAGCTTGAATGTGGCAGTGTCCGGCGGCGCGGCCGCGGTTGCCGGCTCCGCATTTAGCGACGGTAAGACTGATGTCACATAGGTAACGATCTTCCAGCGCTGCTTTACTGGCAAAAAGGCCCATGAAGGCATGCCATTATCCTTGTCGCCTCGAGTGATGAACCAGAACACTTCACCGGGAGAAACAGAATCGAGCCTGCCATTGACGAGCGATGGCACGTTGCCCGTCCCTTTTCCCAGCTTGCCGTGGCACGACAGGCAATTCTTCGCATACAGCGGCCCCCCGGCCTGCGCGGCGGCATCGTCGCCTTGGTAGGGATTCTTCATGGCCCGGGCCGACGCCGGTGCGTCGTGGAACTTTGTGTCTACATCCGCTGCCAGCAGCAGCGCTGCAGGCAGCAGAATCGCCGCTGCGAAGAGAGAGTATGGATTGGCCAACGAGCGCATAAATCCTTTCGAAGATGTTTTCAATCCTGGGATCGTACCTCGCGCTTTGGATGCAATTGTCTTGCGCAAGGAATTAGTTTTTGCCAGGAAATGAGGATATCGCCTTATTGGATAGGCGATGAAGTTATTTCTCATATAAATAGGTCGTCGTTCCAGCGAACCAATCTTACCCCCTGACGCAAAAGATATCGATGTCGATCGTATCTTCCAGGATGAACTCCGAGGAAGACGAACTCGGGCGGAACGGTAGGCGGGATGATCTTGATGCCACCGCTTTTCATGAGCTACTTTCGTCCTTGCGAGTACACTTCAGCGAGGCCTTCGGTAATCCAGGTGACTTGTTCGTTGACGTGTGAATTAGCGGCACAGCGGCGCCTTTCTTCGCAGTCCCCTTCACGAACCTGAGGTTCGCTCCGCGGAGATACTGCCGAAAGAGAAGACCATTGATTTTCTCGATCGGCTGCGCGTCGAGGGAAGAGATGGGATTCGCCCGCGAGATGCAGACTGATATTCGGCAAAATACCGCGCGCCGGAGCATCTTCGGTTTGCGAAACGATCTGGGGTGCCAATGTCACTGCCGGATCGCCTCACCTTTTTGCCGCCCTGAGTCTTCATGCGCGTGCGAAAACCATGCTTCTTGCTTCGCTTGCGCCGGTTGGGTTGGAATGTCCCTACGGCACGGTTGTCCGTCGTGTCGGTCTTCATGTCGGTCTTGGCCCGGCAGAACGCAAGGCCCCTCGAGACTTGCTTCAGACCAGCCTGAGGTTCCGCTCGATCGTCTTGATCACGTCGTCCATCTCCATACCTGTTTGGCCATGCTGAGAGTGAAGCCCTTGGCCTTGTGGAACGGAACATGCGACGGGAGCGATAGGGCGAAAGGAACGACTACCGCATCGACCACAACCGGGCCGCCCTTGTGCGCAAGCGCTTGAGCAATCCATCCCGAACGTCTCCGGGCTCTTCGATGCGGATGCCCTTCGCGCCCATGGCCTCGGCGACCTTGACGAAATTGGGGTTCTTGAACTCCACCCCGAACGGAATTATGCCGGCCTCTTGCTGCTCGATATTGACGAAGTCGAGCGATCCGTTGTTGAGGATGATCTGAACCACCGGAGCCCTTCGTTCCACCTGGGTCAATAGGTCGCCGAGGGGGCCCCGTGCCCCATCACTGCCTGGCGGCAGCGCATACGGCGCGCCCAACATTCGCCGCCCAGCATCCGCTTGCCGCAGAAATCCTCCGTTTCTACATCACACTGCTCGCTTCGACGAACGGCTCCGCGTCTTTGGAAACAGGACTTCAGTCTCTCGGTCCGCTCCGCTGGAGTTGCCCGAACTGTTTGCCAGTGGCCCGCAATTCCTCAGCGTCGTCAAAGAGAATGGCACGGCACGGCTCGCCCAGGTCGCGCACGGTCTGCGCCGGGAGTCTTCCGATCTGCTGAATGCCTGCCGGCTACCGGCGACCAGCCCTCTGATCCCGAAGAGTTCCCAGCCTTCGCCTTCCTGCAGCCCTACTCGGAATTCGCGCATTCGCACGCTCCCCTGCAGCTTGAGGGCTACACCCATGCCCTGTGCCCGAGTGGGAGTTCCGCGGAGTCGTCTGTCCCAGATGGGGCCGGGAAGACCATGCCAAACTTCCGGTCTACAACCGCCGATGCCTTCATCCGCGTCGAGTGCCACACCTGCCAGACCTACATCAAGTCCATCGACCTCACCCCGGGCTCGTCGGCCCGCTTGTCGGCGAACTTGCCACGGTCCCGCTCAATCTCTGGGCGCAAGAGCACGGATATGCCAACTCCATCCCAAGTTGCCCGGAATCTGATCCAAATACCATCGTTCGCCTTCGCCGTCCCAGGCGACTTTGCTATTTTGGTCACGCCGTACAACCCTCCTGCACAAAACTTGATCAGAGTGCAATAATGCCGTGTAAGCTAAGCAACACAGCCCCTCAACCCCAACTGCAGATGGAGCGGTTCATGCGATTTTGGAAGTTTCTTTTACCCCTTCTAGCCTCATCGTTATGCCTTGCTGCGCAGCCCGATCGCATCACCGGACCCATCGACTCCAGCCAAATGGTCACTCTGCCCAGCAATGTCAACCGCAATGCTGAGCCGCAATACGACCAGGGCCTGATTCAGCCCTCGTTCCAGTTCGGCTATGTCACTCTTGTCATAGCCCCTTCTCCGACTCAGCAAATCGCCCTCGACCAGCTTCTCGCGCAGCAACAGGATCATTCTTCGGCCAACTACCACAAGTGGCTAACTCCCGAGCAATATGCGGACCGTTTCGGCCTGAGCCAAAACGACGTTCACAAGATCACCGCCTGGCTCACATCTCAAGGTTTCACCGTTTTGACCGTCCCCCGCGGGCGCAACTCGGTGATCTTCAGCGGCACAGCAGCGCAGATCCAAAGCTCCTTTGGAACCGAAATCCACCGCTACGATGTCAACGGTGAAAAGCACATCGCCAACTCAATTCCGCTTTCGGTGCCGGCCGCACTGAGCGGTGTCGTCACCGGGGTTCGCGGCCTCAGTGATTTCCTCCCGAAACCTATGTATGTTCGTCCGGCTGGCGGCGGTAAAAGTCCCGGCCCCCATCCCAGTTACACCGCTACCATCAGCGGCCAAACCGACTACTTTTTAGCCCCCGGCGATATTGCCACCATCTACGATCTCAACCCCCTCTACAACGCGTCACCCGCCATCGACGGCACCGGTCAGACACTTGCCATCATAGGCCAGACCGACATTTATCTTGCCGACATCAACGACTTCCGCTCCGGGTTTGGGCTTAACCAGATTACTGGCTGCACGACCAATGCGAGCGGCATCGTTACAGCCTGCAACTCCGCTAATTTTCAGTACGTGGTGGTCACGGGCGTTACCGATCCGGGCACACCTAGCACGTGCGGCGACTTACCAGAGGCGGATCTCGATATCGAGTGGTCCGGAGCCATCGCGCGGAATGCACAGATTATCTTCGTCAACGCCCCAGCCACGTTTAATTCCGACTGCAGCCTATACACCAACAACGGCGGCGTCAACAACGCCCTGGCCTACGCCATCGAAAACAGGATCGCGCCCGTCATCAGTATGAGTTACGGCATCTGCGAGGCCGAGGCCGAGTCAATGGAAGCCGAGTTTCAGCAGGGCAATACGGAGGGCATCACGATCATAAACTCCGCTGGCGACTCCGGTGCTGCCGCCTGTGACGGCGGACCGCCGAACAACGCTACGAAACCGCCTTTTAGCCCAGCAGTGGGCGGACTGGCTGTGAACTATCCCGCCAGCAGCCCGGAGGTTACCGGCGTGGGTGGCACAGGCATCCCTGCCTCTGACTACACCGCCACCTACTGGAGTTCGAGCAACGGAGTTACCGGGGGCTCGGCGCTCACGACCCTGGAGGGGCAGGAGGTCTCGTGGAACGACGATGTGGCATTTGCCCAGTTCTGCCAAAGCGATCCCAGCAATACGTTCTGTACCGACGGAGGTCCTCCCGCGGTGAGCGGTTGGGTCGATCTCACGTCTGCATCGACGGCGCAAGAAGATGTTTGGATTTCTGCCGGCGGGGGCGGGGTGAGCAACTGCATCAACCAGACTGCGGAAGGCGTATGCACCAGCGGATTCCCACGACCCGCGTTCCAGAGAGCAATAACGATCCCGAACCTGACGAGCCCGCAGAGCACTTACCGCTTCGTGCCGGATGTCTCGCTCCTGGCGTCTCCGGACTATCCCGGTTACGTCTTCTGCACGCCGCAAGACCAATGGGTCACTGGCAACACCAGCACCTCCAGTACCTGTGTCACCAGCATTTCAACTGCGGTCGAAACTTATTCCTCCCTCGTGGGCGGCACATCGGCCTCATCTCCGGTTTTCGCCGGTATCGTCACCCTGCTCAATCAGTATCTCGGGAGCAGTGGCCTGGGCGCCATCAATCCGACGCTTTACAGCCTGGCGGCTTCCTCCCATGGAGCCTTTCATCGAATCACCAGCGGGCAAAACTATGTTTACTGCAAGGCGGGTACGCCCTCGGGCCAGCCCGCCGACGTGATCTGCCCGTCCAATGGTATCGTCGGCTTCGAAGCTTCCAGCGCCGACACAACCACCGGCTACAACCTCGTCACCGGCCTCGGCTCCGTCGACGCCAATGCCCTCGCCGTTGCCTGGAAAGCCAGCGTAGCGGCGTCGGATTTCACTCTCGCGGTCACCACTGTCCTCTCCCCCAGCTCCATCCCCGCCGGGCAAACAGCCACGGCCGTCCTGACCGTCGCGCCGGTGAGCGGTTCCACTCCAACCATTAACTTCACGAACTCCACGACTTTCGCTCCTGGCAGTTGCACGGTGGGTCTACCGGCAGGTGCTCTCTGCAGCTTCAGTCCTGCAAGCGTCACGCTCGACGGGACTCACTCCGTCCCTGTCACCTTGACCATCACCACTGTGGCCAACATGGCCTTGCCCGCGGGCGCGCAGATAATTACCGTTACCGGCACCGCCAGCGATACGGGTGGCGAATCGCAGACCGCGCAGGTGAACCTGACCGTGACCGCGACCACTGAGACCTTCACTCTTTCATCGACCAATGGCGTAACCTTCCCTGTGACTGTGGGGGGAAGCGCTCAGGTCAATGTCGCTGTCGCTGGCACGAACGGCTTCATCGTGGGCAGTGGCGCCGGCGCCACCACCGCTGTGCCGCTCACTTATACCTGCACTGGAAGCCCTTCTCTTCCCACCGCTGACATCAACTGCCAAGTCCCGAACACCGGCCAGCCCGACAATGCGATCGCAGTCTCGGTCAACCTCCAGACCACAGCCCCGACATCGCAGTTGCGTCCACCCCTGGGCGGCAGCCGCTTCTTCTATGCCCTGCTGCTCCCGGGCCTGTTCGGAATTGTTCTTGCGGCGGGATCGCGCACGCACCGCCTGCGCCTGCTCGGCCTGATTGTGGTTCTCGGTTTCTCCACGTTGGGGTTGGGCTCTTGCAGCGGTGGTGGCGGCGGCACCAACATCAGCCCGACGAATGGAGGAACCCCCGCCCAAACATATGCCGTAACTATCAACGCCACCACCGGCGGCGCGAACCCGATCACCGGCTCACTTTCGATCACTCTCAACGTAACGACGCCGTAAGCAGCTTCTTGAAAGTGGCCAGGGATCATTAATGCCCGGTTTAGGCCGAAGTTTGGCCACGGGCCGCGGATCACCCACGAGAAACCCGAAGCCGGACAGTCATGGCCTCCTGTGCAAAAATGCCACCACTTTGCCCCTTGCGCGCCTCGACCGGTGCGAGTACCATTAGGTTGTTCTCATTGGCCTCGTTCCCGCGTAGGCCTTCCGCGCCCCAGGCCGTTCCCGGCGGCGCGACGGACTCCGATATCGGATAACTGAATACGCAAAAATTAGAAGTTTTTTTCGCCAGTACGAG
>Ga0302326_10020365_pt1 | contig 13663 bp, 21 predicted proteins | sample Palsa_T0_3_FD_202264 | JGI IMG/M metagenome (GOLD analysis project Ga0302326, IMG submission 202264) | Peat permafrost microbial communities from Stordalen Mire near Abisko, Sweden - Palsa_T0_3 | ecosystem: Environmental > Terrestrial > Soil > Palsa > Peat permafrost | place: Sweden: Abisko... | reverse complement strand
ATAACAATTTCATTTTAAAATGAGTTCACGAATATATTCTCTGCGCAGAACTTTTCTGTATTCATTCCGGCCCACTCTGGCCTTGTTCTGACACTCGGTGCTGCAGATTACTTTCTTGGCCACTGCTTCTTCCTCGACGCCTCTATCCAAAGCCGCCATGTTTTTATAAGTGATCCACAGAATTATATCGGGGTGATCCGGTGATGGTGGAGTGGAACGGAAGACCTTGTAATCGATGATTATCCCAGCTTTCTTCGTGGCTTCCATGGTCGGCTTCCATGTCGAATTTAGCCAATCGATGTACTCTTCAAAATGCCCGTACTCAACTCCTATTTCTTGCACGAGAGTGACCGGGCCCTCAGTATACTGGCGCTGATCCTGGGCACGTGCATCAAGCAAAAGTGAGGAAGCTGCGAGACACATGGATAGGCTAATAGTCTTAATCATTTTCTCTTCACCTGAGTGATGTATCTCTGCTCGGCTAACACCCGATTAACCTGACCTGTCCCGAGTGTTCCTGATATTTTTATGCAAAACAGAAAATTAAACAAATTCATTATTATCACGGTTATAGTTCTGTTGGAGCACGATTCTGTTATTCGTCGGGAAAACGCTTTAGGAAACGCCCTTGCTCGATGATTTGCGCACCCTCGCTCCTGTCCGGTCCCCATCATCATCGTCGTGCCGCAACCCTGCGGAGTCGTGCCGCAACCCTGCGGATCTTCACGTGCTGAACGGCTTTGTGCCCCGTCGGACCTTCGAGTTAGACGGCTAACTGCTCACCGGCCTGGGCGAGCGCTTCGAACTCGATCGCTGGCTCCGCTGTTTCGGGGTGCAAACCCTCACGCAGGATTTCCCGCCAATGTGTAAAGCGACGGGATGGCGATGCCTCGCTGTTCGATTTCACTGACAGGACTCTCATTGAGCCGGTTCAAGGTTTTCTCCGATAGTCTCCGCGAGCTTCGGTAACGGAAATTGACGCGGAAGCGCGTCCGAGCGCCGAGATCGTCAGATAGCTCGCCACATCGATCTCCATACCGAAGGCGATCGTCGCCGCGTTGCTCGACTGCCTATACCACCCGGGACACGTGCTTCGCCTCAACGGATTTTGGGGTCGCACCCCGGCACGAATCTCATTCTTCGATTGCACGACCCAATCTTCTCAAGTGTTCGCGAAATCCAACGGATGAATTTACGGCGCGTGCGCTCAGGTACTTCGCAAACCGAGTCTGCTCACGTAACGAGATGCCGGCGAGATTTTTTCCGCTTGCTGGCGCTCGGTCTCTCTAATGTTCGTTGCAGCAACCATGATTTCTTGAAGTTGTTCCTCAGGCATAAAGAGTACGCCCTCGGAGTCGCAAGCCACAACATCCTGTTGTGTGATGTTCCAATGTCAAACGCGAGCCGATGTCATGCTATCTGCCCGGCGTGGATCGAGACGCAGCGGTCCGGTCGCCATGGTGCCCAGGCGAAAGAGCGGCAAGCCGATGCTTACCAATTCGTCGGTATCCCGATGCAGCCCCCAAATCACAATGCCGTGCAGGCCCCCCTTCTGGACTTCGAGCGTGACCAGATCGCCAACGCATGCCTCATCAAGCCGGCTTTCGTTATCCACAACGAGCACGTCTCCTGGCCGGGCGCGCTCCAATGCCTCCAGAAATACATCAACGCTGCCCACGTAACGTACAGGCAATGCGCGGCCAGCGCAGCGCACCGGAGCGCCCACACGCAAGCAAGCGTCGGCAAGATGAGGTGTACTCAAGCTGGCAAGGAGCTCCGAAAAACTTGAGTGCACGTCGCCTCCTTTAGATCCTTGACTTTAACGGGTGTTGGTTCGTCATAACGGTAGCCGCGTACGCGGCTCGCCGTTCGTAGGCTTGCCTCCCTTACGGCAGATATTCCATGGGCAGCGGCACACTGGCCGACTCCGCCTGCACCATGATGCCCGTAACTCGCCAGCCGCCGGCTTCCTTGATCGCTTGAATGCTGTTGATGCCGCGTGCGACTTGCTTGCCGTCGATGTGCAGCGCGTAGCTGCTCCATAAGTGCGCGATGTTGCCGTAGCGCTCAATATGAAATTTCAGCTGCTTTTCTTCCAACATGACGTGGCCACGGGCTTTGACGCGGGCGATCCAATCGTCCAAGGTCTGGAGCGTATAGCTTGGCGCTCCGTCCGCGCCGAGTGAAACGAACATCATGCGCGTTTCGGGTGTCAATTGGGCCTTCATGCAGGTTCGATCCTTGTCCGCGGGCCCGGTGATTGCCGCATCGATCGCGGTGGGAATGCCCTCGGGCTCTGAAGGCAACGCACAGCTGGCATCCGGAGCCTGCGCCAGCGCACTTCCGGCGAGCGCGCCGGCCAGAATCGTCGCTAAGAACAGTGCCCGCAGCATTTTTTCTCCCTCGTGAATTGCGGGCGGATGCCCGCGACGCGGCCGCTTGCGCGCGGCTACTTGTAGGTTACGTTGACCCGTACCCAATCATCGCGCGGCGTTTCGTCGAAGAGTATTGAGGCCTTCGCCGGCGCGAGCAGCGCGTTCTTGTAGAGGGCAGCGTTGTGGGTCGCGTTGTATTTGTCCCGGCCCTCGGCGTTCGGTCCACGTCACCCCAGTGAGCCGGCGGAAACGCCCAGTACGACTCGTACCTGTACAGCCGCGGCTTTTCCTTCAGCAGCTCGGCTGTAGGAATTGCAAAGGCCGCGTCGGTTTGTGCGCGGGCCAACCTTGCAGTCATCCCGAGCACCGCCAGGGTGGCGACACCGATCGTCACGCTACACAATGATCTGTTCACGCTACCTCCATTGCCTCTACTCACCGGTTCCTGCGGTGTGCCCGAAATCCTCTTCACATAGGCTTGCGGAACTTCAGGATAAACTGGTCGGTGTGTCCGCGAATCGTCTGGTCGAACACTTTGGCCGTGCGGGGGTCCGCTGGATTGGCGAGAATCGAACTCTCGGAGTCGAACTTGAACCCCGCGGCTTCGACCTCTCGGCGCACGGTCGAGGACTCGATCCGATGCAAGGTCTCGGTTACATTTGCGGGAGCACCCAGAGCGGCGGAATGATCGAGGATTACGTAAAAGCCACCGGGCTTCAGCGCACTGTAGACGGCCTTGTTAAACGCGGCGGTGTCAACCGGCCCCATGAACTCGTCGTGTAGGTCGTGGTAATTTTGGGAAATCCAGAACAGGTCGAGCTTCTCGGGGAACTTTAGTCCTTCGAGCGCCGCGGCAGTCGTAACCGTTACGTTGGGATGAGCGACGGCGTAGCCCTGAAGCTCCGCGACTGCCTTAGGGAAACTCTGGTACTTGAAGAATTCGGTGGGCTCCACTGCGTAAACGTGACCCTTGGAGCCGACGACGCTGGAGAACAGACGCGTGAAATAGCCTGAGTCGGCGACATAGTCGGCCACCTGGTCCCCCGGTTTGATGCCGCTGAAGGCTAGGGTTTGCTCCGGCTTTCGGTCGGCATCCCGTGTGGTATCAGAGTCCGGGCGCGAGGAATCGGCGACTGCCGCGGCAAGTGCCGCCGATACATCGGGCAAGGGACCCCCCGCAGCAAAGTCGATAATTCCAAGAGCAAGAGCGCAGGCCGCGAAGGCGACAGCCATGATTTGCAGAGGGGTTCTATGAAGACTCCGCTCCTTCGTGCGGTGGGTGAACCTCGTGTTGATGACGCCACTAATTATTCTCATGGCTCCGATCTCCTGATGATGCAAGCATTTGGTGAACTCTCAAATTGCCGGTACCTGCGGTCTGCGCGCATGGGGGAACACTTCGACGGTCTAGGACACAAGCGCGGACGGCGGCACCTCGATTTCGCCGCTTGCGACGTAGGCTGTGGGACCAGCAACGCTGACCGAGGTCACCACGTCGTCGCGCTTCCGCGCCTCCGCTTCGAGTTCGCTTCGGCGCCCCATGGAGACACCTTGCTGGATCGAAAGGCGATAGGCCGCCCCGCCAAAATCATGCTTCGATGCCATGGCGCTGACCAGGGCGGCACAGGCGCTCCCGGTCGCGGGATCCTCTTCGATGCCCAGCGCGGGTGCCCACATGCGAGCATAGAGCTTGCTGCCATCCCGTAGATTTCCCGCGAAGAAGAAGAGGTGGGAAGACCACGCTCGCGAGAGCGTTGCCGCCCAAGCAGCCCGATTGATCGCCGCCCGATCGACCACCGCGTTCGAACTCAGTTGCGCAAAACAGAATGGAAGACCGATGCCCGCGAAAAAGACTTGGCTCACCTCGGTGGGCTCGATGGATAGGACGGCGGCGAGATCAGCCGGAGAAGGTGCAGCGGTCGGTGCCTCGATCTTCCCCGATAACGTCAACGTGCCGTGGAACCCTCCATTTCGCTGAGCGACGTCGACCGTCACGGGACCGATATTCTCCTCCAGAATGAGCCGGACTGGATCACTAAGCCGTACGTGCTGTTTCATCACAAGCGCACAGGCGGTGCCCACCGTGGGATGCCCCGCAAAGTCGAGCTCCGCCCGAGGTGAGAAGATGCGCACCCGACACGTGTTCGCAGGATCGTTCGTCGGCAGGACGAAGGTCGTTTCGCCGAAATTGAATTCGCGAGCAATCTTTTGCATGCCCTCGGTCGAAATGCCGGCCGCCTCAGGCAGAACCGCGAGTTGATTACCGCCGAACGGTGTCGAACTGAAGACATCGACGATGTGAAATGTGTACTTCATGAGATCACCCTCCGTGCGTCGCCTCAAGCTTTGACGACGAGGTCGATCTCGACGCAGGCTCCCAGCGGCAGCGCGGCCACCGCGATCGTCGTCCGGGCGGGAAAGGGCTGACTGAAATACTTTGCGTAGATGCCATTCATCGCAACGAAGTCACTCATGCTCGTGAGATACACGCCGACGCGCGCAACGTGATCGAAACTCGTCCCGGCCGCCTTGAGAACCGCCGAAAGATTCCGAAGGACGCGCTCTGTCTCGGCCACGATACCCCCCTCTACCACCTTGCCAGTGGCCGGGTCTTGGCCGACCTGACCGCTGAGGTAGAGGAAACCACCGACTTCGATCGCCTGGGAAAACGGGCCGACCGGCGGCGCGAGTTCGGGCGAGGTGATTGCGGTCTTGCTCATGGCAAACTCCTGTGGATGCCGGGTTGGATGGTTAGGATGGTGGCGCCCGAGGTTGCGCGCGCTTCGAATGCCTTGTGGGCGTCTGCAGCATCCTTGAGCGCAAACGATCGGCCTCGATGGGGACCGGCATAGGCCACCCGATCGCCGACAGTCAGATCGCGCACATCCGGGGCGACGGCCTCTACGGTCCCGGCGCCTTCGAGACCCGGGATAATGGGAAACGGTTGCGGGTAGTATCCGGTGCGGTGATTGACATCGATGTATTTGAGGCCTGCGGTCGCCTGGCGCAGGCGCACCTGACCCGACCCGGGCTCACCGAGATCCACCGCTGTCCAATTCAGAACCTCGGGACCGCTCGTCTGCCGAATTTGCATCGCATGAGCCATACAGATTTCCGCAACAACACGAATTCCGTAGACTCTGATGCGCGACAGGTAATTCCACAACTTCATTATTCTCACGATTATAATGCCAGTGCGGCATGATTGTATTATTCGTCGGGAAAGCGCTTTAGGAGACCCGCATGCTCGAAGATTTGCGCGCCCTCGTAGAGTTCGCCAATGCCGGGTCCATCGCTGGTGCAGCCGATCGTCTATTCCGGACGCCCTCTGCGATTACCCGGCAAGTGCAAAGGCTGGAGGCTGCATTGGGTGCCGAGTTGCTCGACCGCTCGGTAAAGCCGCCGCGTCTGAACTCGCTCGGCTCCAGGGTGCTCGAACAAGCGCGAGAGTTGCTGCAGCGGACCGAGGTGCTGAAATCTCTTACATCGGGCGACGCCGAGCCTCACGGCCTCTTGCGCATCGGGCTCTCGCATGCCCTGGCCGAGGGGACGCTTATCGAACCTATTCAGGCGCTGACTGAGAAATACCCCAAGGTCCGGCCGCGGCTGTCGAGCGCTCTGACCGGTGAATTAATTAACCGGCTGCTCGCGGGTGAACTCGACGTTGCTGCCGTGCTGTTGGCCGAAGGTAGAGCCGCGCCTCCACCTCTTCTGACGAATATAATTGCTCGCGACCGCATGGAGATCGTTCAAGGCGCCGCAGGCAACCTTGACGGTGATTGGAAAAGTTTGGGTCGAGCACCCTGGGTGCTCAATCCGCCCGGGTGCGTTCTTCGGGCGAGCCTCATCGATCGGATGGAGCGTGCCGGCTTCACGCCCATGATTGCGGCTGAAATCCACAACATGCATATGCAGCTGGCGTTCGTTCAGTCCGGTTATGGTGTCGGGCTGCTACCCGCTCGCTTTATTGCCAGATATCATTCGTCCGATCCCGTGAAAGTATTGCGTCCCCCGTCGTTTGACCTGCACCGATCCGTCGCGATAGTCCGGGTTGCGCAACTCGGCGCCCTGGGGAAGGCCGTCGAACTGTTGGCACACGGGTTGCGGCAATTGTTCGAGGCTGCCGGCACCAAGAAGCCCGTGACGAGGCACCGCAGAGGTGTGCCCGCGAATCGGCGGGCAGCGCGACCGCCCAAGTGAGCAGCGGCACGTTCTACAACAGCTATTCGCTGCTCAAGTCCCTCGAGGCCAGCTTCCATCTGCCGTGGCTGAACCATGCCTGCGACAGTGACGTGAAGACGATGTCCGATCTGTTCGGACCGGGTCGGTAAGAAGTAATGGGTCAGCCCCCGGGCATTTGAAAGGGGCTGACCGCGGCCGATCAGCCGCAATTAAATCTGTTTGTCCAGCGTATAGCGCTTAACCCGACCGGTATGCAGCGCTGACTCGACGACGTGGATGTGTTTGCCATCAGCGTCGACGCTCAGCTGCGTGGTTTCCACCAGCTTGCCGTTGACATAGTCGGACTCCACGACTTCGGTCGGGCTCACCTTCTTCAGTTCCACCAGGGTGTTCAAAGGATCGTTCGCAATCGGGTACTTCTTGCCATCGAACTTGGCATGGTAGCTTTGTCCATTGCCGCTGAGCGTAAAGCCGTCATCCGTCATCCCCAAAGTCTCCAGGGTTGCGGCATCCGAGATACTATCCAGCTTGCTCCATGTCCAGGTACCGGAAAGCGGGTGGGCGTCCGCCGCCCCCGCAGCGACCCGGACCAGAGTAGCCTTCACGATGACCGGACTGGCGCCGTAGTAACTGGTCTGGTCCAGTGTCGCGGTCTTGCCATCGGCCGAGAAGGTGTACTTCTCCGACGTGAGGGTTTTGCCTTTCAGCTTGGTCACAATGGTCGCGGACGTGGCGGTCAGAGTGACTGCAGAAGTGTCGTAGCCATGACCCGTGACTTTCTGGTCGCTGCCATCGGGCTTGACGGTATAGGCCGGTCCACAGCTCGAGCAGGTATAGCTATTGCTGTCGACAATGTAGACATATGGCGTCTTGGATAAGTCACCGGATACGTCACCCGAGGCGGTGTTGTAGTTCCACTTCCAGGTGCCATCGAAGGGCGATGCAGCCAGCGCGGCGACGGGCAAAAATAGGATTGCGACGATCATCAATGGTGACGTTTTCATTATTGACATCTCCAGCAGTGCGAGTTAAAGCCGCGAGGCTGATACTACTGCCCGCCTCCGGTCACACCTTGCGACGCATCAAACAAATATTGCATTAACTTCTCGCTGTTTGTAACGGAGAACCGACAATTCCGACAGTTCATTATTTTCACGTTGATGGTGCCGCTTCCGCACGATGATGCTATTGTTTACAGGAGTGCGTTAGAGGCTCCTGTGCTCGATGATTTACGCGCTCTCGTGGAGTTTGCCCGGGCTGGGTCCATCGCCGGTGCAGCCGATCGTCTATTCCGGACGCCCTCTGCGATTACTTGGCAAGTGCAAAAGCTGGAGGCCGCATTGGGTGCCGAGTTGCTCGACCGCTCGGTAAAGCCGCCGCGTCTGAACTCGCTGGCTCCAGGGTGCTCGAACAAGCGCGACATCTCCCGCAGCGGACCGAGGCGCTGAAACGCGGAGGCCGGCCATGAGTGTCCGTCTGTCCCACGGTCTGCAAATCGGAAGCCGGTCATTCCATGATCATTAGTTGTTGCCGCGCCATGACGTTGTTTACAGCTGTTAACCGGTAACAGAGGCGTCTTTTCAAAATCCCGTTCTCTGACTATGGTCAGAGAATGAAGCAAAATCACATTGATTTGCTTCGGCGGTTCAACCGCGCCGTTACTCAGCCAATCGGCGCGCTGGACGATGCCTATCTTTCTCGCGGACGCTCGCTGGGGTTGTCGCGACTGCTGTGGGAAATTGAGCCAGCTGGGTCTGAGGTGAGGCTGCTGCGCGCCCGTCTTCGCCTGGACTCGGGATACTTCAGCCGGCAGTTGCGCCGGCTAGAGGCAGACAGGCTAGTTACCACCGATCCCGATGACGGCGATGGTCGCGTACGAAGAGTGCGACTGACCCGTAAGGGTCTTGCTGAGCGGGCGGTATTGGACAGCTCATCCAATGAACTCGCGGCATCGATCCTGAGGCCGCTGACGGAGTTGCAGCGAGACCGTCTGGTTACCGCGATGTCCGACGTTGAAAGGCTCATCCTCGCGTCGCAAGTGCGGATTGAGATCATCGACCCGCGTAACATCGACGCCCGATATTGCCTGCGGTCGTACTTCGAGGAGCTTGGCCACCGCTTTGATACGGGTTTCGATCCTGCGCAGAGCATCTCCGCAAGCGATGAGGAGATGACGTTGCCAAATGGCCTGCTACTAGTCGCAAACCTACTGGGAGCAGCGGTGGGATGCGGGGCGCTCAAGCTTCACATTGACACACGGATTGCCGAGGTTAAGCGCATGTGGGTTGCCTCGAACGTGCGCGGCCTTGGATTGGGGCGGCGTTTGCTGGAACGATTGTCGGCGGAGGCCGCGTCACGGAGCATGGCGATCCTGCGCCTGGAGACTAACCGCTCGCTCTCTGAAGCAAAACATCTCTACGAGAGAGCTGGGTTTGTCGAGGTGGAGCCCTTCAATAATGAACCGTATGCGCACCATTGGTTCCAGAAAGATCTACGACACATGTGAAAGCGACGCCTACGCACCGCTGCCGTTGGAGAGACGTCGATGCTGCGGTAGAAAGATGTCAAACTCGGGAGATCGCGCACGTCGCTCTGCGTAACTCGTTGGAGCCCCCCAACAGTGGGCTAGATACTTCCACCAACCGGTGTTGCCCTGAGTTCCGCGATCATGTCAATTTCGACGCACGCGCCGAATGGGACCTGCGCCACACTGACGGCACTGCGGGCATGGATGCCACGCTCGCCGAACAGTTGGACAAGTAGCTCAGATGCCCCGTCCGCAACGCGGTGGGGTTCTGTGAAGTTCGGCGCACCATTGACCATGACAAAAAGCTTTACGACTCGTCGGACGTTATCAAGATCGCCAGCGGCGGCTTTGAGCACAGCCAGCAACTCAATAGCCACGCCTCGTGCGGCGACCTTGCCTTGTTCCAGGCTAATCTCCTCGCCCACCTTCCTACAAAGGGGCTTACCATCCTTCTTGCCAAGGCGGCCGGACAGTTGAATTTGGTCACCGGACCGAACGAACGGCGCAAACGCCGGCACATATCCATCCCCCACTGGGGGCATTACGTCGGGTAGAGAAATGTCAAGGTCCCTCAATCGCCCGTCAATGGTCGACATGTGTTACTCCTTTCCGCGCCTTCGCCAAAGAAACAAGAAGTCGATCCATATCTTGGATCGAATTGAGCAGATGTGGTGCGACTCGGATTTTACCCTCACGCAGCGCCACCACGAATCGCTCATCCCGCAGCGTTTGATAAAGTGATTCTGTATCACCGTGGCTGCCGACTTCGATGCAACCAAATACACCTCGATGCGAGGCCTGCCGCGGACTCGCCAACCGATATCCGTCCGGGAGTCGCTCGAAGAAATAGTCAATCAGGGATTGATTATGATTATGGATGAGCGCTGGCGTTGCATACAGGACAAACCTCGCAGATGCTTCCATGACGGTGAGGTTGAAGTTATATATCGAGGACGCCTGGGCCGCATCCCAACGGCTCAGCGTTCGAGCAGGACGAGGATCCACGTAGTTGAGGCGCGCGAAGCTCTCCACGTCCTGAGACAACCAGTTGTACGGCCCGGGTCGTAACAAATCCGCGTTCTCCGGCTTCGCCCACAGGAACCCGGTCCCCCACGGGCTGAGCAAATACTTGTAGCCCGCGCAGACGATGAAGTCTGCCCCCAGACTGCGCACGTCCATAGGTATGGCACCGCAAGATTGACTTACGTCGAGAACCAACAACGTTCCATTCCTCTTGCACGCCGCAGCAAGCGATGACGCGTCGAGTATCGATCCATCATCGAACCGCACGTGACTCACCGAAATCACCCGGGTCCGGGGCGTCATTGCTGCGATCAGGTCACCGGACTGTATAAACCGATCTTGAGGATCTGTGATCTGCACCTTTATCCCTTCGCGCGCCTCCATGGGCTTCCACGTCGCGTAGTGCGCGGGAAACTCGCCACCTGCAATGATCACCTCATCACCCGCAGACCACTTAAGCGCGTAGGCGATTGTCGCGAGACCAGCGCCCGCTCCGGTTGTCAGCGCGATGTCATCCTGGCTCGCCCCAATCAGGGTCGCCAACGTTTGGCGCAAATTCGCAGCAACGAAGAAAAAGGACCTGTCATCGACGATGTGCGGCCGCCTCTTTGCTGCGACGGACTCCTGTACCGCATTGAGCGCTACGCGGGGAATCGCGGCATGCGCCGCAAAATTCAAGTATGTGGCATCCTCGATCGGAAACCATTCATTTTTCCAGTTAGTCGACTGCATTGTCATCATGCTCTCAGGCCACGTTCCGGCCCGCCCATCTCTCTCTGCCGATTTCCTGTGCCACACCGCAACGCTGCCCCTTCCAGTGAAAGCCGATGGCGGACCAAGTCCCCTCGTGATGCAGGCGCTCGGGCGGTTGATGCATCGGCCTCAACATTTCCTAAACGCTATCCCTCTCACCCCAGAATCGGGTGCGTCTTGCGCTTATGGGGGCTGGGGATGGCGTGCTGATGGGGTCGAATCATTTGGTCGGTAGGAGGCTGCGAATCTGCCTCACCGCGTAATCGACCTTGATGTCGATTGCGCGCTTCCCCAGCTCCGCCGTTGAGCGGCGCGCGTCACCCTGGATTCCGTTATGCGGACTCTGCAGTCCGATCTGCACCTTGCCATCGACGACGGGATCCCCCACTGCAGAGGGGACCAGATCTCTGCGCACCCATGTGTTGTCCTTGTCGAGATACATCATTTCCGAGGTGTCAAAAATGTAACCGTGGAGGCCGGGCGGATAGCCGTGCTGCGCCAGGTACTGATCGAATGCATCATTGGCGGGCCTATAGACCTGGTCACAATAGAACACACGGAGAGCTCCGTAGCGTGCGTTGAGCTTGTTGGCGACCCCCTCGTAGACCTCCGGCTGGCCGCCAGCGTGATCGCCCATCAGAATCACGTTGCGGAAACCGTTGAGGAACGCTTGCTCCGTGATACGCTCGAGCATGGCAGCGAGCAGCTCTTTCGTGATCCCGATGGTACCGGGAATCGGTTCTGCATCGTTCGGAGTGTAGGGCAAAACGGGCAGGAAGATAGCATTGCCGAGTTCTCTCGCGATCGCCTCGACCGTCGCATGCGCTATGAGGTTGTGACCGCCGTTCGCGTTCTGGGGGCCTCGTTCCTCGACACCGCCGGTGTAGATGAGCGCCGTCGTCTTGCCCGCCTCGATCTCGCACTTCACTTCCACCCAGGTCATCTTCTCGAACTCCACCAGATCGGTCTGCGCGCACGGCGCGGCGCACGCAGGTCCCGCAGCCAGTATCAGGAAGGCGGTGCCGCCAGCGATCAACATCAGCAAGGAATGCGAAACCGAACCAATACGCATGCCGTTCTCCTTTTCACAAAAGCATAAACTCGTTGCAGTTTTAACGGAGAACCAACAATTCTACAAGTGCATTATTATCATGATAATATTGCCGTTACCGCACGATTCTGATTTGAACCACCGACCTGTGGGTTATGAGCGCGGCGCAAAGGGTAACGTAATGTCCTTATCTGGAACCTATCGGAATCGTAATTGCCCTCTCGTTGCCCTTTTCTGGATCAGGGAGCCTCGAAGTCGAGCGCGAGACTTCCTGTGTTCCGACGTCACGTCGCAGCAACCGAGCATCGTCAGGGCTGAGGCCGCTCCACGGATAGAAGGAAAATTCGACACGCCGGAAATTTTCAGTCCCGTCACCCGTTCCAGCTTTCGATCGTGACTCGCAAACGGAGCAGCGCCGGGTCGAGGCCTGATCCGGAATTGAAATAAAGATACTTGCCGTCGCGTGTCCAGTTCACTTTGCCGATATCGGTCTTGACCAGCTCAATCCGTTTCTGCGTCGAGAAGTCGAAGAGCATCTCTCTTAACCGGTCGGAAGTAGTTGCGGCCAGGAAACGCCCTTCCGGCGAAATCGCAGGAAGGATCAGATTCTCAGAACCTCTACCCCGGTCTGGAGGGGATGCGACAATGGGTGGGGCTGGGCGTGATTGCGGACAACTTTATCCAGATGGGGTGCTATCTTGCACAACAGAACACCTAAGCTGGGACAGTCCACTCGCCTCGCGCACGAGAATGGAAACCCCAAAATCACCACCGAAGACCCTATCCGTTGTGTGTTACGTCACAGGGCATATCTTCGAAAAACGCATTTTTGCGACGGAGGGTAGCAAGAGGTACTCCATTTCTTGAGGAGCTTGCAATTTAGACAAGAGTAGATGAGACGATGCCCTTTGTGAACGCGTGAGCGTCGTCTTGATGGCACATCCAAGGTTGTAAGCCTGCCGCAGCTAAGTGCCGAAATTTCGGTGCGTCTTCGAGAGATGTCTGAATCAGGAGAACACAAATGGTAGCCAACACATGCGCTCTCTCAGCATTCTCACGCAGGCGAAGCACCTGTCCGCTTGCCGGAATATTTATACTGCTGCTCGCGTCTTCCTTCGCGCGCGCGCAGACAGTCTCGATTCCCTTTGACTTCTCACGATCCTCTATTGGCCTCGATGTGACGGTCAAGGGCACAGCACTTTATGTGATTTTGGACACCGGTGTCGATCCATCCGTCATCGACTTGGCGCGTGCGGATGCGTTGGGTCTCAAGGTTGATCGGCACCACGGTAGCGAAGCTAGCGGCTTTGGGGATGCGAAAGGAGCGCAGGTCTTCCCCACCAGCATCGACCAACTAGAGATCTCTGGTCGCAGCTTCCCTCCGTTTGACGCGTTGGCTTCTGACATGACTGGACTCTCGACCCAGTATGGCCGGAAATTGGATGGTGTGTTGGGCTACAGTTTCTTGTCCGATAAGATCGTACTAATCGACTACATCCAGCGGACGGTCGGAATTCTGGATCGAGTTGCCGACGCAACCGCGACGGTAAAAATGTGTCGCACGCACTGGACTACTCCGCTTCGAACGTTCGAGAACTTTCCGATTATCGCTGACTTTCGCTTCGGCGCTGCCAAGGGCCGTGTCACCCTCGATACTGGGTCCAATGGCAACATTGCGTTATACCAAAGCGCTCTCTATTTGCGTGGTGTGCGTGCAGCTCTGTCCGAGAAGAGCACAATCACGTTCGCAGG
>Ga0302326_10020364_pt1 | contig 13663 bp, 13 predicted proteins | sample Palsa_T0_3_FD_202264 | JGI IMG/M metagenome (GOLD analysis project Ga0302326, IMG submission 202264) | Peat permafrost microbial communities from Stordalen Mire near Abisko, Sweden - Palsa_T0_3 | ecosystem: Environmental > Terrestrial > Soil > Palsa > Peat permafrost | place: Sweden: Abisko... | reverse complement strand
GGCGTATTTGCCCTGAAGGAGTTCTTCCAGAAGATCAAGAAGTTCAATCGCCGCGGCTACTACGCGATGAAATACACGCTAATGGCGGGAATCGCCCTGTTGGTGCTGCTGGCGCTGTTTCATAAGTGATGCGCGTCGCATCAGTCAGAATTGACTCAAACATCAATAGGCTTGATCCACAGATGACGCAGCCACTGCCGCTGGCTCGTTGCGTGTGAGGGCGGCGCGGAAATTCGGATCTGCTTCCAGACTATTCATTCGCATCCTGGCAATTTCCTCTTCTGCCTCGATCGCTTCCTGGCGGGCGAGCCGGATCTGGTCCGAATCCTTTTGGCCGCCGCTGCGCAGGGCAGCGACCCTTTGCTCGGCCGAGGCAAGGCGCGCCACGGCCGCCCGGTATTCCGGTTGGGTGCTCAAGACCGCCTGCATGTGCGAGCCCGCCGCATCAATCCGCGCCCACAGTGCATCACTGGTCCTGGGCGCCGCAGTCGTGGCCGACGCGTCGGTGCCAGCGCGCAATGGACCGCTCGAATTGATCCGGCTGTTCCCGCTTTCGATTTCATCGTATGACGGGAGAGCCGGCTGAATGGTCGTCGTGGGCGAAACGTAACCCACGGGCGAATCGCTGACCGGCACCAGGTCGAGTACGGGGTCGTCGTCAACAGGTTCCGCGGCAGGTCCCGCGGCCGTCGTACTCACGGCAGCTGTCTTGTGCACCGCAACCGGAGGAGGCGCCGCGCCTCCCACGCTCGGCACCTTCGGAGGCTTTGGCGAATGCGTTGCAACACGGCTCGCCGGTGTCGATCCGGAAGAGACATGGGCCGGCTGCGGTGTCCCGTTCCCTCGTCCCGCTCCACTGGCGGGCAACGGTAACAGTGCCAACATTCCTGCAATGATGAATCTGCTGATCTGTCGCATAAGTCACCTCATTTTTCCACGGCACCAATCAGAGCGTAGTCCGTGACACAGGTAATGAGGGGCAACGCCGATGCCAGCCGCTGGAATTCCCGCAGGAATCCGGGCCTGCTCGGTGTCCTATAACGTGTTGATTCCACCCATGAATACACTTATGTCTTTCTCGATGCCGATCGGCTCGGGTATGGAAAGGTGGCCTTCATGGTGGTGGTATTGAGCCTGCCGTTTTTGGGGTTAGGAGCCCTGGTGATCAAACTCAACCGGTGGGCGGAGAACGCGGAGAACATCTTGCATTCGGTCGCCTCAGAGGATGATAATATGTGAGTGAGTCGTGAATGAACCGGTGTCCCAGGCGAAATGAGGCTCTTTTCAGCACGTCATCCAACCGGAGGCGTTATGCTTGCGCGACCGACGATTTCGCGTTGTTCGACCCGCAGTGTCGCATTCGTTGAATCCCTCGAGCGTCGAAGGTTCTTCGCCGCCAGCCCGCTAACCCCGTCGATTCTCTCCGACACGCTCCCCGTATCGGTCATCGCCGGCGCCAGTTCGAAGGCCGTGGTGAAGGTGGAGGTCGTCAATTCTGCCGGTGTCGCTTCCTCCGGCCGCGGCAATATCAGCTTGTTTGCCGACGCGGGAACCACGCTGGATTCCTCGGCGACGCTGCTCGCCAAGGCTAACGAGAATTTCTCCATTCATGCGGGGAAATCCAAGCCCTTCAGCATTCGCATCAAATCGATTCCGAATCTCTCGGACGGCGTCTATCACGTCATCGCCGAGTTGACCGATGTCCAGGGAAATGTTTCCAGCGTGCTCTCGCCGCAAACGCTCACCGTCGCGGCTCCCATCGTGTCGATTTCGGCCGCCTTCCAGCCGCTCACATCCACGTCCCCCTCGGCCGCAGCAACGATTGTTTTGACCAACAATGGGAACGAGACGGCCAATCTTCTGGCCGACAGCTACGATGAGAATTTCGCCACCGATCCAAGCGGCTTGAACTCCGTGGGAACCACCGAAGCCGGCTTCTTTCTCGGAGTAGCCCGTTCGCTGAAGGCGGGCGCATCGTTGAAGCTGAGGCTGAGCTTCTACAAATATATCACCGCGCGGCCGGGGATGTATTACCTCGCCTTCCAACTCGTCGGCGATGGAGGCAGCACGCTTCTGACGGTGGCGAGCGCAACCCAGGTAACGGTGGGATGAGTGAGCGTAGGGTGCGGAGGCATCAGCCTGCCATGATTCCAAACGAGGCATATTGGACCATCGCAGATCTGCCGATATAATAAAGTATAACTGAAAACCCGGAGGCGGCATGATGGTCACGGTGAAAAAGCTGGGCGGCAGCGTCGCCGTTGTAATCCCCAAGGCATTGGCGCGTGAGATGGAACTGGTTGAAGGAACCCCCCTGAACATCAGCGTCAACGCCGCGGGCATCGTCCTGAGAAAGCAAGGGCGTCGGCCCCGGCGCTCGTTGCGCGGGATCGTGGCGCGGATCGACCCGGAGAGCTACCGCCGTCACAGTCGTGAGTTGTCGGGAGACCGGCCTGTCGGCAGGGAGATTTGGTGAGCAAGCGGACCTACCATCCCGATCGCGGCGACTTGATCGAGATGAACTTCCAACCCGCGGCCGGCCGCGAGATCGACAAGCGACGTCCCGCCATCATCCTCAGCCCCGTCACGTACAACCGTCGCGCGGGCATCTGCCTTGCCGTGCCCACCACCACCGACCTGACGCCTGGCCCGCTCTGGCTGCCGATGCCCGCCGGTTATCTCCCTTTGCCCAGTCTCATTCTTTGCGACTACGTCAAGAGCTTCGACTACCGTGAGCGATCCGCAACTTTCATCAACCGCCTGCCTCTTGAACTGGTCGAGCAGATCATCAGCAACATTCTGGACCTGATCGACCCGGCCCCTGTATAGGCGTGAAGGATGGCGTGACGGATCCCCGGAGCAAGTAGATCATCGGAGAATCGCCAAGGCGGTATCGGCAAGCATCCGTTTCGCCGTTTCTTCGCGGCTTCATTTGCGGTTTGTCTCGCGCTGAAATGCATACAGGGGCAGGTCCAGCTTGCCCGCCAGCTCCGGATGCGCATAATCTGTCCCGGTGGCTGAGTCAGCGGGGAAAGAAGGCGAGCACTACGCCGGCACGCGCCGAGAAGCCTTGGCTCGTCCAGGGATCGATCCCTGGACCGGGCAGAAACGACCGGTTCAACTCGCTTATGAGAAGCTCAAGGCCCTTGCGCGAATGGGCATCGGAAAAACCAAGGAAGCAGCTTATACGCTTCCAGATGTATTGCTAAAGCCCGCGGCCGTCTTCGGGGGTCTGACGCAGGAGACGGACGAACCTAGACGCGGAACCGGCTGGCTCTGCTATGTGGGAAGGCCGACGCAGCGATTTGACGATAATGGACGTGCCGTGCCGGCCTCCCTTGATCGCGTATTTCTGGTCTTCGTGAACGATGAATGGGTAGCCTACAATTGGTATTGGTACGCCGCCGACCCAAAGCAGCCTGACCTCCCTGAGGGCCACGAGGACCGCTTCCACAAGAGGCTCATATGAAAGTCATCGAAAATGGCGACGACTTCATGACGGAAATGGAGTCGATGTTTGGACCTCCGCAGGAGTTCCAGCCGACCGCTATGTATATTCCCGCCGGGGATTGCATCGAGTTCGTCGCACGTCCGGGACGCTATCACGCTCAGCGGTTAGACGATCTCGTGACAGTTTACCTTAGCGAAGAAAACGACGAGATCGTCGGCTCACTCATTAAGGGCGTGCGTGCGTTGTGCCGGCAACTCAATGAAAAGCTGCCGGGCCTTAAGATCAATGTCGAAGATGGCCGGGTTCGCCTCGAACATCTATTCCTGGCACACGTCTGGTCGGAGCCAGTTGCTGACAAGCTGATCGAGCGCACCTATAAGAAGCTGATCGAAGTGGCGGAAGAAACCGGGGCGGAAGCGGAACTCTGTTCCGCGTGAAGCTGCCTTCTCTGGGCCGCATCGCGCCCCACCGATGCGCTTCTGGGTGAGCCAAAGGGCTCATCAGCCAATGGTCAGCCTTCCACCCCTTCTTCTTGCTGCCGCCTACTTTCACCTTCACTCTGCAATGTGAATTCTTTGTCGCAGGGCCGCGGGAATGGCACCGGCCTCCCAGCAGCGTCCGTCTTTACCCCCCGTCTGTAACCAAAATGGCCGCTTTTGCTTGGCGAAAGGGCCGGCTGGGATGTGGAGACCGGAGACCGACGACGTTGGTGACGACGCTCCGGGGCCTCAATGAAACGCGGCGATGTCGTGCTCGTCCGCTTCCCACATCCGTCCGGCCTTCGTGGAAAGAAACGACCAGCCGTGAAATTCGTAGTGGTGCCGTCTAACCCGGGCGTGCTGGCTTCAGAATACGCCAACTTCATGTCCAAGATCGAGCGCGAGCTTCGCGCCGCCGGCGACGATCATGTACTGCTGGTTCCCGCGCTGGAAGATTGACTCGGCCCGTCACAGCTACTCCTTGCTTCTTACTTCCAGCTCCAACCCTACTTCGATAGCCGGACAATCATCGCCGACGAGGGGTCGACGTGCAGTGTGCCGCCGGATGACAAGGATCCGTTTGCAATCGGGGCCCAGACGCCGGTCCAGGAGCCATCGGACTCAATCTTCGCCGTGCCGAGGGTTTCGCCGGTGAGGGCGGGAGACGCCTAACGGGACGGGTCCAATTCTTTTGAAATTGCCGCGGTTGCCGACAGACGCTCAAAGGGGACATTCGCACGAAAGGGCCGCGGGAAAGGCAGCGGCGTCCGTAACGTCGTCCGACTACGCCGCCGTGGGAATGGGGTTTAGCAGCCCGTGATTAAAGTCCCGCGCGTCGGTGCGCTGCGGCATCGGGCCGGGATCGAGGCGTCGAGACGCAGCAGTATTCCATCGCCACAACGGGTCGTAAGGACCTGCGGCCGCCGACTCGGCGTGGGCGGGTGTGCCACAACGATCCCGGCCCGTCACAGCTTGTTCGCGTTCACCTTCGTCCAGGGGCTGAACGCACCCATGGCGTGCTGCTGCACTTTTCGCATCCAGATCTTGTTCCCGCAGAACGCGTAAAGCACGTCCATGTCCCTGCCGCCCAGCGCCACTCCCGTCACCCGTGTGCGATCGGGGACCGGCAGAATGACCTGGGTGGGGCCGTCGTCGGCCGTGATTTGCACGCCGCTGCGGGTGGCGATGAACTGGCGGCCCTCGATGGAGTAGCAGACGCTCTCTGCTCCTGCGTCGTCGTCGCCGTCGGCGACGTAGAGATCGAAGAAGCGTTCCCTGTTCGTCAGCGTGCCATCGTCGTTGATCTGGTAACTGTAGACCCACTTTGAGTGGCCCTCCGCGACGGAGAGCAGCCATTGGTCGGGACGGTACGCCATGCCGGTGGCGAACTTGATGCCGCCGTCCACCTGAGTCTTCTTCCCGTCCTTGACGCGCCATACAGTGCCCGGCGCATTGGGCTGATCGCCGTTGTTGGTGACGTAGAGGCTGCCGTCGGGTCGTGCGAGGATGGAGTGTCCGGGGATGCCCTCCATCACGACGCTTCCCTTGCCCGCCGCATCGTAATGCATCAGCTTGCCGGACTTTTCTGAAATGGTGAACAGTGAGCCGTCCGCCGCGACGGTGACGCAGTGCGCCGCGCCGGCGTCGGCGACGAACTCAGCGACCTTTCCGTCGAGGCCGATGCGGTGAATCTTGTTGTTGGACGTGTCGGCGAAGAAGACCTCGCCGCTGGCGTCGCACGCCGGGCCGCGGGTGCTCTTGAACCCCTCGGCGACCAGTCGCCAGCCCTCGCCGGGGATGAGGATTTCCTGGGCACGCGGGGCGCTGGGGCCGGCCTTCACGCGCTGCGGCCAGTCGCGCCAGAGGTAGGCCATCGCCTGGCGCCAGTTTTCCATGTAGCCGGCGACGTGGTGGCCGTCGATGATGCGGAACTGGTAGTCGTAGCCGGAGAACTTCAGCGCCTTGTCCATCTCCTGGTCGAGCAGGAACCAGTCGCCCGCGCAGTTCTCCATGTCGTGGGTCGCGGTGGTGAGGAAAGCGCGGATGGGCCTGGCCTCGAACTTGCGGACGATGGTCGGGAACTCGTGCCCGCCGCGGAACGCCACCCAGCTCCCGCTTGCGGCATAGACGCGGCTGAAGGCGTCGGGCCGGTTCCACGCGGCGGTGAAGGCCGCGATGCCGCCGCTGCTACCGCCGGAAATGCACCGGTCGTTGCCGTCAGTCGAGAGATTCAGGCCGTACTCTTTGGCGACGAACGGCAGCAGTTCCTCGATCAGGAATCGCACATTGTCGTCGCTCACTCCGTCATACTCGAAGTCGCGGTTACGCCGCTCGAGGGCGCCCTTCGTCGGCGCGGGCAGCTCGCCAGGCCGCACGAAGACGCCGATGGTCACCGGCATTTCCTTCGTCGCGATCATCGTCTCCAGCAGCGTCTTCTCGCCAAGATTGAAGCCATCGGTTTTGACGTACACACAGGCGGGTTTCTTACCGTCGTATTGAGCCGGGATGAACACCGTCACATCCCGCACGGTGCCGGGAAAGATCCTGCTCGCGGCAAAATGGAACTGCTTCGTCTGGCCAGGCAGGATGTCCTCCGGCTTGATCGCCGGCGGCTGGTAGGCCGGCCCGGCGTCCGGTTTGGCCTCGGAGACGCCGCTGCCGGCGAGCGGGCGGATGAACCACTGCAAGTGCGGGTCGCTCGCTTTGTACGTCCAAAGGTCAATTTTCGCCCCGGGCTCCGGCTTGCCCCCGAAGTGATCGAGGGCCATCCCGGGCGCGTGTTTGGGCGTGAGGCTGTAGCTGCCGTTCTCCTGCTTGATCAGCTTCCACAGTTGGGAGGGCTTGCCCTCATCTTTCTCCAGGACGATAGGCGTCCCCACCGTCGCCCCGCCCTGTGCCGCGGCGAGCGCGAGCGACGGCTCATGGGCGGGCTCGATCGCATAAAACCCCGCTTCCTTCGGCACCACGTTCCAACTTTGACGGGGGTTGCCGGCCGGTTTGTTGATCGAGACCAGCGTGCCCTGTGCACTCCCGGCATCGACAGCTTCGAGCACGAAACCTGGTGCGCCCGCGGGCACGAGGCTGTAAGCGCCCCAGTCTTCGGCAGCTGCGCGGGTTGGGGTGAACGGTGCGAAGGCCAGCACGATGAGCAGTGGAAGCAGATGTGGGGATTTCATTGGGTGAAATCCTAGCAGCCCGTCGCGAAAGGCGCGCGGCCGTTGCGAATCAATCGCTTGCGATGACGACTTGGCGTGAGCCCGTCAGAGTCGCGACTATCGGTCGCGCCGGGAACGCCGAGGGTGCCGGCGACTTTGCGAATTGGGCGATGTGGAGAGGCCGGCGGTTCCGGCGCGACCAATGGTCGCGGCTTTACAAGCGGAGGGTGGGGCGCTGAATCGCCACGGAAAATTCCCCGCATCGACGATGGCGGGTCACCGCGAAAACAAGCCGTTCCCCGAGCCGGCGCGCGTCGATTTCGCTGGCGGTTTGCCTTACAATCCCAGTCTAATCCGCAAAGCGTATAAACGAGGAATGTCATGACGCAAGCAAATCCCCCGGCAGATCGGGTGGAAGATCTTCAGATCGAACAGGAGCTGCAGGACAGCTACCTCACGTATGCGATGAGCACCATCATGGACCGGGCGCTGCCCGATGTCCGTGACGGGCTCAAGCCGTCGCAACGCCGCATTCTCGTGGCGATGAATGATTTGAACCTGGGGCCGCGCGCCAAGCATTACAAGTGCGCCAAGATCGTGGGCGATACCAGCGGCAACTACCACCCTCATGGCGACCAGGTGGTTTACCCCACGCTCGTCCGACTCGGACAGGAGTGGAACCTGCGTTATACCCTCGTCGATCCGCAGGGAAACTTCGGCTCCACCGACGGCGATCCGCCGGCGGCCGCCCGATATACCGAAGCCCGCATGACCGCGATTGCCATGGAGCTGCTCCAGGATCTGGAATACGACACGGTCAATTATCAGCCGAACTACGACGACCGGCTCACGGAGCCGACGGTCCTCCCCGGCAAATTTCCGAATCTGCTGGTCAACGGCAGCACCGGGATCGCCGTCGGCATGGCTTGCAATCTTCTCCCGCACAACCTGCGGGAAATCTGCGACGCGATCGTCCACGTGATCGATCATCCCGAGTGCACGATTGCCGATCTGCTGGCGATCGTGCCGGGTCCGGATTTTCCCACCGGCGGGATCATCTGCGGCCGGGACGGAATCGTCGAAGGCTACACCAGCGGCCGAGGCAGGCTCCAGCTTCGCGCCAAGATCAAAGTCGAGGACGTCAAGGGGAGCAACAAGCAGATCATCGTCATCGAGGAGCTGCCCTACAGCATCATCCGCAAAACCATCGTTGAGTCGATCGCCGACTGCGTGCGCGAGGATCGGATCAAGGACATCTCCGACGTGAACGATCACAGCGGCCGCGAGCATGCGGTGCGGATCGTGGTCGATCTGAAGCGCGACGCGGATCCGAACGTGATCATCAACCAGCTCTATCAGTACACGCCGTGCCAGATCACGGTGAGCATGATCAACATCGCACTGGTGAATCGTCAGCCGCGCACGATGGGGCTCAAGGAGCTGATTCAGCATTTCATCGAGCACCGCAGGGAAGTCATCACCCGGCGGACGAAGTTCCTCCTGAAAAAAGCGCAGCAGCGCGAGCACATTCTCGAAGGGCTGATCTATGCCGTCTGCGATATCGACGAAGTCGTCCGGCTGATTCGCAGCAGCAAAACCAGAGAGGAAGCCATCGCCAAGTTGCGCCAGCGCGCCTTTCGCATCGCCGTCACGGGTCCGACGGATCGCTTTGCCACTCTGGTTCCGAAGAAGTATCAAAGCTACGCCGAGGGCGTATTCCCCGACGTGGGCGCTCAGGAACGACCCATGCGCCTCACGGCGGTGCAGGCGGAAGCGATCGGCGCGTTGCGGCTCATCCAACTTGTCGGCCTCGAGCTTGAGAAACTGGTCGACGAACTGAAATCGGTCGCCGAGGACATTGACGGCTATCAGCGGATTCTCGGGGATGAGACCGTGCTGATGGACATCATCCGCGAGGACATTTTCGAGCTGAAGGAAAAGTACGGCGACGCCCGCCGCACCGAGATCACCGGCGATGTCAGCGCGTTCAACATGGAGAGCCTGATCGCGCAGGAGGACGTTGTCGTGACGGTGAGTCACGAGGGGTACATCAAGCGTCTTCCCGTCGGGACTTACCGCGCGCAGACCCGCGGCGGCAGGGGAATCAAGGGGACCGAGAGCAAGGAAGGGGATTTCGTCGAGCACCTGTTCGTCGCCAACACACACGACTATCTGCTGTTCTTCACCAATCAGGGGCGCGTTTACGAGCGGCGTGTCTACGACGTGCCGGAAGGGAGCCGAACGAGCCAGGGAAGATCGGTCGCGAATCTGCTGGAGTTTCAGCAGGGCGAGAAGATCGCCAACGTCCTGGCGGTCAAGGATTTCAACAAGGGAGAACAGTTTCTCCTCTTCGCTACGAGAAAAGGTGTGGTGAAGAAGACGGCGCTGGCAGCCTACGGCAACATCAACCGGCGCGGCATTATCGCGATCGGTCTGGAGGAAGGGGACGAGCTGATCGGGGTGGAGATCACCGACGGCAAGGACCAGATTCTCCTCGGCACCCGGCACGGCATGGCCATCCGCTTCAACGAAACCGACGCGCGCCCGATGGGACGACCGGCGGGCGGCGTGAAGGGAATCGAACTGGAAGCCGACGACGCGGTGGTCAGCATGATCGTTGTCCCGCACGGCCAGGCGCCCGAAACGTGCATGGTTCTCACCGGCTGCGTCAACGGATTTGGCAAGCGCACGCCCGTCGAGGATTACCGCCTCATCCGCCGCGGCGGCAAGGGCGTCATCAACATCAAGACCACCGATCGCAACGGCGATGTGGTCGGCATGCAGGCGGTCTGCGACGACGATGAGCTCATGCTCATCACCGAAAAGGGAATTCTCATCCGCACCCGCGTCGCCGAAATCCGCGAGACCGGCCGCAACGCCGCCGGCGTCAAGCTCATCAAGCTCGACGAGGGAGACAAACTCGTTGCCATGGCGAAGGTCGATGCTGCACCGGTCGAAGAGAGTGCGCCCGGAGAAGCCGAGCCGCCCTCACCTGACACGCCCGCGCCCGACGCCGGCGGACCCGCGGGCGCGCCATGACGCAAACAGCGGACCTCGATTCACCGAGCGGCGGTCTGGCCGCCGCTCACTGCGAATACCACAGCCGCATCAGCGCCGTCTGTTCGTGGATGGTGATCCTCGCGTCTGTCGCCGTGATCGTCGCGCTCAATCGGGTGTCTTCGGAGCAGAGTGCGTCCGAGGAATCGAAAGACGCGCTGTCGCCCAACGTTCAGTTGGAGATAACCGCTCGCTACGCCGTGGGCACCAGTGTCAATTTCTTCAATCTGCGGGAGCAACGACCGCAGACGCTCATCGATCCGACCGCCGTTTATTTGCAGCAACTTGATTCGCTGGCCAAAAGCACGCCCGATCGTCTATGCGTTGCCATCGTCGCCGGGGAACTGCGCGGCGCATCGGCCGCGCTGCAGCGGATCGATGCGCTCGGAGCAGCTTTGCGTTCACCGTCGTTGGCCGCCGATGCAGCGGCCCTGCGGTCCGTTTACAGCAGTGGCTCCAAGACGCTCAATGGCGAGGCACGCCAACGGGTCGTCCGCCGCTACGGCTGGTTTGGACATCTGGCATTGGGTTTCGCAAAGGATGCGAACGATCCCGATCGAAAGATCGCAATAGACGCCGCTGTGCGGGCGACGGCGGTCATCCTTGTTGTGGGCGGAATCGGGTTGATGGCGCTGACCGCGGGCTTCGTGCTGCTCGTGATCGCGCTGGTGCGACTCACCGATGGAAAGATCCGCAGGATGTACGTTCCGGCCGCGACCAACACGGGACCCTTCCTCGAAGCATTTGCGATTTACCTGGCGCTGATGATCGTCGTCTCTTCGCTCGTCGGCCGATTTTCCGGGCATCTGACGCTGAACGCGGCCTATCTGGTGGCGGGCTGTTTGCCAGTGGCGACGGCACTCGCCTGGCCGCTACTCCGTGGAATTTCATGGTCGGAGTTGCGTTACGGACTGGGCTGGCATGCAGGAACCGGCGTGATACGGGAGATGCTTCTCGGAATCACTGGCTATATCGCAGGGCTCCCGCTCCTTGCGGCGGGCGTCATGGTAACCGTCGTACTCATGCGCCTCAGCGGCGCACAAACCGCGCATCCGATCGTCAATCAGGCCGCGGGGCTTCAGTCGGCGCTGCGACTGTTTCTCCTCGCTTGTGTCTTCGCTCCGCTTGCCGAAGAATCGCTCTTCCGCGGCGCGCTGTTTCATCATCTCCGGCATCGCCACGCATGGTGGATCTCAGCACTGATCGTCAGCCTGCTCTTCGCCGCGATTCATCCGCAGGGCTGGGCCGCGATCCCGCCGCTGGCGATGATTGCCATTACCTTGGCCGCCATCCGCGAATGGCGCGGAACGATCGTCGCCTCAGCCACGGCCCACGCGCTCAATAACGGCATGATCATGCTGGTACTGGTGGTCGCGACGAGCTGATGCGGTTCCATAATTCGAGCCGCGTTCAGTTCCGCATTCGAAGCCGCAATCCTTCAGCGACGAGCCTGGATCGGGTGACGCCGATGGATTTGGCGAATTTGTCGCTCGCTTCCAATAGCACCGGATCGATCGAGATAGGCACTATGAGTGACTTTTTTTCCGGATCTTTTCGCGGCCGACCGGGCCGGGCCTTGGCCCCGGTTCGCTTTGCGGCCTCCCACTGTTTGCGCATCGCAGCCGAAAGGGGCCGGATGTCATCGATTCTGTGTGCCTGTCGGTCGAGCTCTGCGAAAGTCTCACCTGAGTGCTTTTTTTTCATGATCGCCTCCGTCGCCTTCGATACAACCGTTTCATTGTCGGAGTCAAGTCCATCGCGTGTATTACGTGAACGATTCGATCGTTTTCATTCAGGTCAGCCCATTCATCTATCGTCAGCGCGTCGAACTCGACGCCGTCAGGGGACTTCATAACAAAGATGACCTGGAGCAGACGGCCAGTTTGCGTCGGCCCCCACGCCAGCAGTTTGTCTTCCCCCTTCTGCTCGACGCGCGCAACAATGGCATGATCATGCTCGTGCTGGTCATCGCGACGAGGTGATGCGATTCCACAATTCGAGCATCAGGAGCGCGTACAGCCGTTGCGAATGATCGGCCGTTTCTTGCTGGTGTTGCTGGACGAGCTTTTCCAGCGCCGGCCTTTGAAAATGGGATGATGCGAACGAGCCGGAGGCGAAGAGCGAATCGCGCAGCATTTCGCGCAGCTCGCCGCGAAACCATTCGCCGATCGGGACGGCAAATCCCATCTTCTTTCGTTTGAACACCCACGCCGGGAGATCGTCGGCAAATGCCTCGCGCAACATTCGCTTGGGGCCGCCGTCGAGCAGTTGGGCGGTGGTCAGGCCGGCAGCAAACGCCACCAGCTCGTGATCCATGAACGGCGAGCGGACTTCCAGAGCATGCAGCATCGACGCGCGATCGAGCTTGACGAGCAGATCGCCCGGCAGATAGAAACATCGGTCGACATCCAAGGCAGCGCGCACGCCGTCAGCCGACCGCACAAAGTTCTCGTACAATTCGAGCATGATTTGCCGTGAGGATGTGCTCTCGTGAAGGTCGGGAGTGATGAGTAATTCGTCGATCTGCCGCGTGTCGAATAATTGCAGATAGCTGATATACCGCTCGCCTTGCGGCAAACCGATCGAACTGAGAAGACGCTTGAGTCGCGTCGAGCGCGACTTGGGATGCGTTCCGGGCAGAAGCTGCCAAAGAGGCCGCATCGATTTAATGAAGCCGGCTGCGGATCTGAATCGCTCTGCAATCCGCACGGCTCGATAACGGTCGTATCCGCCAAACAGCTCATCTCCACCGTCGCCGCTGAGCGCGACTTTCACGAATTCCCGTGTTTCCCGCGAGAGATAATGCGTCGGCAGCGCCGACGAATCCCCGAACGGCTCTCCGAAGACGCCGGCCAGCCTTGGCAAATCCTCAATCGCGTTGGGCCGAACGATAAACTCGTGATGCTCGGTGCCCAGATGCTGGGCGACCGCGAGGGCAAACTGTGTTTCGTCGTATCGCGGATCATCGAAGCCAATCGTAAACGTGCGCACGCGCGAGCCCTGGACTTCGCGCACCATCCCGGCTGCGATGACCGAACTATCGACTCCACCGGAGAGGAAGCAACCCAGCGGAACATCTGACACAAGCTGGCGCTTCACCGTCTGCAATACGAGCTCGCGTGTCGTGCGCGCGGCTGCATCGCCGTAGGACTTGCGGCGGAACACCTTCAGTTCTGAGTAACTTCCCAGCCGCTGTGCGGTGGGCGAGAGCGCGCCGCTGGTTCCCGGTTCAAACTTGAAGACGTTCCGATAAATGGTCGACGGAGCGGGGATGTATCCCCATTGGAGGTACGTTCGGAGCGACCCAGAGTCGCTCTCGGTATCAATCCACGACACCTGCCGCAGCGCCGACAGCTCGCTGGCAAACGCCACCGCTTCTCCGTTCGCGGCCGCCGCCCAATACAGCGGCTTCTGCCCCATCCGATCGATCGCGCAGAACAGTTTCCCGGAAAGCGGATCCCAGATAGCGAAGGCGAACATGCCATTGAGATGTTCGACGCACGCTTCGCCCCAGGCATCGT
>Ga0302326_10020363_pt1 | contig 13664 bp, 17 predicted proteins | sample Palsa_T0_3_FD_202264 | JGI IMG/M metagenome (GOLD analysis project Ga0302326, IMG submission 202264) | Peat permafrost microbial communities from Stordalen Mire near Abisko, Sweden - Palsa_T0_3 | ecosystem: Environmental > Terrestrial > Soil > Palsa > Peat permafrost | place: Sweden: Abisko... | reverse complement strand
GTGGCGCTGATCGGCCACCTTCAGGTGGCCCAACAAAATGGGGCCGCGTCAGCGACCCCAATAGCCGCTTCGAGCGGCCCAATTCCTAAAGCCCCCGGCTCTGCCGGGGGATATTTACCTCATTGATCTCTTGGAGGCCACGCCCGGAATTGAACCGGGGTAAACGGTTTTGCAGACCGCTGCGTAACCACTCCGCCACGTGGCCATCCGAGGGCAGTTCATTAAACGTGTACAGCCGTTTAGGCAATGGCTGGAGGCGGTGGGCGGCAGCGGGCCGGGACGGCGGCGCCCTGAGAGTGTCCCGCCCGCATCATCCGTCGCGGCTTAGCAACGCAGCCGTCGACGCCCGCTTGACAGGAAGTCGGAATCCGTCACGCCGGCGTTTTCTGGAGCGAAAAGCTCCCGCCGGCGCGACGGAAATATCAATCACCATAGGCGCCCGCACAGAATTCGAACGTGAACTAGTTCACATTCGCCCCGGTCGCCCGCGGCCCATCGTCGTTCATATGTGGGACGTGTCGCGGCACAAGTCGATGGACGTGCTGCAAGCCTATGTGTGCGATGCCGACCTGTTCCGCGATCATGCAGGGGCGGAGCTGCTATGAGCCCGGGTGGACATCCGGGAGCAGCGATGCCGGCGAAATGGCGGCTTGCCGATGACTGGTGGAGTCGTCACATTGCCGCGGAACGCCGGAACCGAGCGCGTTCATGGAGAACGGGCCGCATGAAACAAATCATCCGAGAGTTGAAGCGGCAGGTTGCCGGCGAGAAGCTGGACCCGGAACAGCTCAAGGGACTGATCCGCGCGGGTTACGTCTACCGGAACGAGGATGAGCACCTCCTCACCGACCAGGGCCGGCAGGCTCTAGCTCAGCCCGGGGTGTACCCGGGGGTGACACATTAGCGAGAGCGAGCGCGCTGGCTAACTCCGCGGGTGATCTTTGATATATCGAATCGCCTTGCTCAGCCTTTCCGGGTCGATGCGCTTTGGCGCCTCATCCCTGGCCTTGGCCGGTTTCGCTGCATTTTGTGAGCGGGCTAATTCTGCGCGCCGCTTGGCTTCCGCCTCGTTGATCTGATCCAAGTCCATGATCTCCGTGGCCGCCAACCAAGGCAGCCCGACCAACATGGTGACAACCTTGTGAGGCGCTTCCGCCGCGCAAGGAAGTCCCAATCATGGCGTTTCAGGCGCCCAAATGCGGCGGGTGCAGAAAGCACCCAACAACCGGGGCTGGGGCCCGCCAGGGCCGACCGGGCACCCTGACAAAACGTCCAAGCCCGGCGGGGCTGCCAGCACCGCCAGCTCGCCTACGGTCCTGGCAGACCGGCTACTGTGTGCGATATTGAACTGACGGACCTTATGACGGCGTTCATGTTGGGGGCGGGACGCAGACGAACCGGATTTGAATATGGGGGTGCTATGCAGGACCGAGACAGCTTCAACCACCGTGCAATTCGCACGAAGCTCGGCGAAGCGATGAAGGCTCAGCAGGAAAACGTTGCCGCCGACGGGAAAGAGCAGAAGGCGCTCGATTTGGATGACCCCGAACAGCGGCGACGGTTCATGGAAGGCAAGCTATGAGAAGAGCGGGCGCAGACCGTGGTGTCAAACGAGTCATGTCTGCGTTGCGATCTCCCGCAGCACTCGACTGCAAAGCCGGTCCGGATCGAGTTCGCCCGCGTTCGCGTGTTCGACGATTTTCATGACGAACAGGTTCATGACGAACAGGGCTGTCACGGGATCATCCTCATCGTACCGGAGTTGCCGATATGCGTTGGGGGGGCGAAAATAGCTCCTGATCAGCAGTCTCGCATGGCGCAACGCGAAATGGCGGCCGAATGGCTGCGGCTGGCAGGCACGCTTGAGTGCGAGCACGTGCCAGGGTCTATCCCGATTGAACGGTTCGATGCTTCGAATGATGAGTGAGGCGTGCGCGAGTTGGAGATGACCGGCGCCCAAGGAATTCTTGCGGGGCAGCCTTAAGCCGGGCCTCGATCAGCGGAGCGGGTGACGACCTGTTTTAGGGCCGGTGACTATCGACGGATGCTCGGTCTGGTGGGCGAGATCAAGCCATAGATCGGCGATCTTGCGCCAATGGTCCTTATCGATCTCGTCTGCGAATGTTTCCGCATTCAGAAGGCAATCCAGGGCTGATAGGCGATAGCTTGCCGCAAGGTCATCTGAAATCGGATCCAACTTGAGCATGGCGGCGCACCCGTGATTTGAACGGCTGTGGTCGCCATCCTTTTGGTGCCGGTCGGGAGTTGTTGCCTCAGGGGGCCCTGAGCACGCCCCTTAGGAACCTTGACCATGCGCCCATGTCCGACGAATAGCGAGTCTCCAATGAGGGCGCGAGCGAACGACCGAGCGCTTCCACGGCGCCGCGAGCGCCAGATCGAGGGGATAGCGGAGGCCAAAGCCGCGGCGCCGGTGTTCGGGCCGCGGACGGTGTGCGCCAAGTAAGCGATCGTCGGTGCGGATGTACGTGGTCAGCCGGATTGCCGGGCGGCCGATCGACCCTCCGCTGAACCTTGCATTAACCCCTAGCGTATAAAGTGCTGGCGGCTCAGAGCCGGGTGATCGAGGCCATGGCGTTATTGGACACCGATCCGGCATCGGCGCCGCTCACCAGCGAAAACCGCCGATACCAGCGGGTAAAGGTCGATCTCCTCGGCCGCTACATGCTTGAGGATCGCTGCGAATTTTCGTGCCAGGTCATCAACATGTCGCCCGGCGGCCTGGCCCTGATCGCGCCCATATGCGGCCGGGTGAGCGAACGCGTGGTCGCCTATGTCGATCATATCGGCCGGGTCGAGGGCCTGATCGCTCGAATCTTCCCGAGTGGGTTCGCGATGACCATCGAGGCCTCCCGGCGCAAGCGCGACAAGCTCGCGGCGCAGCTGACCTGGCTCGCCAACCGCCACATTCTCGTTTTGCCCGAAGGCCGCCGCCACCAGCGCATCGGCGATCTCGATCAGATGGTCCCGCTGGTGTTGTCCGACGGCGCCCAGGAACGATGCGCGATCATCGACTTGTCGCTCTCTGGCGTCGCCGTGGTGAGCCTCAATCGGCCGCCTATAGGGTCCATGGTGCGGGTGGGGAAAGCGCCGGGGCGGGTCGTACGCTACCTCGACAACGGCTTCGCTGTCGAGTTTTCGCGGGTCCAGACTCCCGAACTGCTCATGGCGACGATCTCCCAAGCGTAGGCTATCCCTTTCGCAAATGAGTCGTCCGACGTGCGAAGGCGAACCGCGGAACACACCAAGAAGGCGACCTTAAAAAGTTGCCAGGATTGTCTATTACGGATTCGGTGCAACAAAGTCGGTACGGGGAACGTTGCCTTCCGTAGAGACGCCATAAAGCCAGGGTTCGCTGCGATTTGCCGCCGAGCCGCCCGAAGGGGCTCCGCAACCTGTCAAGCGGCTCGAGACCCGCTGAGGCCCTAGGGCAGCGTGATGCCATGCCGGAAGACGATACGGAAGACGAAAAACCTGAGCACTGGAAACACAGTTATTATCATCGGCTTGTTCATACCCAGCTGGGTGAAGCGCTGAAGGATCGATTTCCTCCAAAGGGTCGGTTCCCGGACAGGCTCGTAGAACTGCTCCGGGAACTCGATGAGGCAGACCGGTCCCGCTCGGGTAGTCCTGAGGGAACCCAAGGCCAGTCCTGAAGAATGCTACTGCGGCCCGGGGACACCAGGCTGTGCGCGCTGAAGCTCACGTTGCACCACGCGGTCGGTGAGGGTCACGACATCGCGTTCGCCCGCCGTCGCAAACTCGATGACCATCCGAGCGACCTCTTGAGCGCGTTCGTCATTATCAGACGGGAGCCCAAGTACAAGGGCGGCAGTGGCAAACGCCTGATTCATAACTTCGATCTCTTCGGGCCCGAAAACTGCCCCCTGCAGGAAACTGACTATTTTCATGGGGTGGTTCCTGCGTTGCCAGAGCACATATGGGCTCGATCGAGCCCCCCACATCGGGATTTCTGCGGAATGTGCCCGCTCTCACCGAACTCGTAGGAACTAAAGATGCAGGGCTGCATTGTCGTGATCCGCCACCCCTCGACACCGAATGGCGCGCCATGCAGCGGCGACACGAAGACTTCGATTACATTTCCAATTCCCGCGCTATCCGAACGCAGATCGGTGTTGCGCTACGGGAACAGTACGACCTCGCGGAACCATTGTCCGACAGCCTCGTGGGTCTGATGGAGCGACTGGAGATCCGTGTCCGGCACGATGCCGCGCTGGAGAGGAAATATGCGGCGGTGGAGGAGGCCCTGGAGAGCATGATCAATCTCGCCCAATAACGAAACCCCTTGGGGAAATTCGGTTATCGCCATGACCAGCGCCATCCGTCACCCTCCGGAATTTCTGGCTGAGGGTGCTCCTGGTCGTGTTCGCGCCGATGGTCTGCCCTGCGGACCGGCTTCCTGACCAGTGCCGCACGCCGCGGCGCATCGGTGTTCAAGATGCGGGACGTTAGTCTAGCCGGCATAAGAGCATGGACGTGCGGCAAGCCCATGCGCGCGACGCCGACCGGTTCCGGGATCACGCGGGGGCCGGGTTGCTGTAGCGCCTGATCGGCGCCGCATAAACATCAGGCGGAACATCGCGCTTCGAAGCGAGTTGCCCTCGGTGTGGGTCGGTACCCGTGCCCCCAAGCCCCGCATCGATCCGCGCAATGGCCCCAGCCCGACTGCGTACCCGTCTGGTTGGGGCCGTCATTAGGCAAAGGATGGACGGTCGCCACCTTCGCGCCACCCCGCTCGTCACTCTCCGACGCCTCGCGCGCCGCTATGTGAAATACTTCCGGCGCGAGATCGTCCGCGAGCATCATTTCCTCGATGCGGGCCCGCTAGGCGGGCGCCGTAGATCGATTGACCCGACGCAGTCAACCAGCTTCACATAAGCCTCCACCACAGCCTCTCGATCAGCGCGGTTGTGGGTTTTGCCGTCGGCTGGGAGCCGATCAATTCGAATATGGTCTTCCGCAGTGGCCATTCCGTTCCTTTCTCGAATCAACCCCTGCACAAAATTTTGCTGTTTCGCCAGAATTTGTCTGTTCAATTTTGGACGCACCGGGCCGCAGCCTCCCCGCGTGCGGCGCCTAGCCCGCAGCCTCGGCCGAACTGACACACCCACTGCGACCGCGTCCGTGACCAGAGGCGGCCTCGGATCGCGCAATGCAGAAACTCCGCCGTTCCCGCGATCGTGAGCGCGTCGAAAAACGGGGCCGCCGATCAGGCAGGCCCCGTTTATCGTGTTGACGATCTTGTGAGGCGTTTCCCCCGCCCAAGGTAGTAGGCTGAGTGCGCTCTTCCCCAAGAGCAGGTCCCGGCCTCGCCCCCGTGCCCCCCAGCCCGCGAGGCCGGGACCATCATCATCCCAATCATGGCGTTCCCGCTGCGCAATTGTGATCACGGGCGCGAATAATTGTGGGCTGCTGCCCCGGCGCATTCAGAGTTTTGCCGCTTTTGGGAAATTCAAGCGCAATGCCCCAGCCTTCAGGGCCGCGGCTCGCATTGCCGCTCCACATTCCCTAGCGAAGCCACTAGACTGGCCTCCATCGGAGCCGCGAAGGCACTGATGGCATTGCCCGGGTGGCTGCGCTGCAGCGGCGCGACGCAGCCGTGTCGGATTTTTGCAAGACATTCGCGCCCGGCTCGGTAATGCTCAGGCGTCCACACCCGGCTCGTTCGGTCGCACGGGACGCATGAGTGCTACGACGCCGGAAAATGCCCGATGACGCAGGCGTAACCCGCCCGGGCCTGCCGGACTGAGAGAACGCAAACGGAGGACTTGGACATGCCCACCAAATTTTCTGTCAACGGGAAGGCTGCCGAATCCAGTGCGCCTCCCCAAACGCCCCTGCTGTGGGTGATCCGCGAGGAGCTCAAGCTCACCGGCACCAAGTTCGGCTGCGGCACCGGCCTGTGCGGCGCCTGCATGGTCCACATCGACGGCAAGCGCGCCTTCTCGTGCCAGACCCAGGTGTCCCAGGCGGCCGGCAAGGCGGTGACCACCATCGAGGGCCTGTCGGCCGATTCCTCTCATCCCGTCCAGAAGGCCTGGCTTGCCGAGCGGGTGCCGCAATGCGGCTACTGCCAGTCCGGCCAGATCATGAGCGCCGCCGACCTGCTGGCGCACAATCCCAAGCCCGACCGCGCCCAGATCGTGGAGCACATGAGCACGAATATCTGCCGCTGCGGCTCCTATCCCCGCATCGTTCGCGCCATCCAGCGCGCCGCGAAGGAGGCCTGAGCCATGACGATCCATCTGGACCGCTCCGTGCTTCCCGCCCCGTCGCGCCGCCAGTTCATGATCGGTGCCGCCGGATTCACTTTCACCGTCGCGTCGGGCCTGCCGTTCGGCGCGACGCAAGCGGCCTCCGGCAAGGAGGTGGCGCTGAGCCCGTGGGTGACGATTTCGACCGACGACACCGTCGCCATCATGTCGCCGGCGGCCGAAATGGGCCAGGGCTCGCTCACCTCGCTGCCCCTGATCCTCGCCGAGGAGCTCGATGCCGACTGGTCGAAGGTGCGCGTGATCGTGGCGCCACCGAACGACGCACTCTACAAAAACCCGGGATTCGGCTACATGTACACCGCCGGCAGCAATGCCGTGACCTCGTATTTCAAGGAGCTGCGCCAATTCGGTGCGCAGGTCCGCAAGGTGCTGCTGGTGAATGCGGCGAGGCACTGGAACGTGCCGGTCGAGGAGCTGACCACCGGGCCGAATGTGGTCATCCACGAGAAGTCCGGACGCCGCCTGTCCTACGGTGAGATCGCCGCCTTCGCCGAGGTGCCGGCCACGGCGCCGGAGGTCGCGGAGAGCGAGCTCAAGAAGCCGGACCAGTTCCGCCTCATCGGCCACGACGTGATGCGCGTCGAGCTGCCGCAAAAAGTCAACGGCACGGCGCAATACAGCATCGATGTGCAGGTGCCCGGGATGCTGTACGGCGCGATCCTGCGCGCGCCCATCGAAGGCGCGGCGCCGGACCGGGTGGAGGACGCCAAGGCCCGCACGATCGCGGGCGTCGTGCAGATCGTCCGGCTTCCCTATGGCGTCGGCGTGATCGGCGAGACGCCGTGGGCGGCGTTCGATGGCAAGGCCGCGCTCCATGTCACGTGGACCCATACCGGCAAGGCGTGGGGCTTCGACAGCGACAAGGCGCTGGTCGCCTTCGCTGCCGCGGCGCGCGACATGTCTCAGCCGACCAAGCTTTGGGGCAAGACGGGCGATGCGCCCGCCGCCATGAAGACCGCCGCAACGGTCATCGAAGGCGATTACATGAACGATCTCGTCTACCACGCCCAGATGGAGCCGCTGAACGCGGTCGCCGCGGTGTCGCCCAATGGCGATGCCTGCGAAGTCTGGTGCGGGGTGCAATCCAAGACCATCGCGGTGACGGTCGCGGCCGACGCGCTGGGAATTGCGCCGGACAAGATCGTGTACCACGACATGCTGATGGGCGGCGGCTTCGGGCGGCGCGGCCATCGCGACGAAGAATACGTCCATGACGCCGTGGTGCTGTCGAACGCCGTGAAGAAGCCGGTCAAGATGATGTGGACGCGCGAAGACGACGTCCATAACGGCCGGTTCAATCCGCTGTCCGCGCATTATCTGCGCGCGGGCTTCGACGCCTCGGGCAAGCTGATCGCGTTCCACCATCGCAAGGCCTGCGACGAGGTGACGGCGTTCCAGGACCCGGTGCGGTTCGAGCGACAGAAGGGACGCGACGGCATCGCCTTCAACGGCCTCGACGCGCCCTATTACGAAATCCCCAACCGCCTCGGCGAGGCGGTACCGCGCGAGAGCGGCTTGCGCACCTCGAGCCTGCGCGGCATCGCGCATCTGACCAACATCTTCGCCATCGAATCGTTCATGGACGAGCTTGCGCGCAAGCGCGGGATCGATCCGGCGGCGTTCCGGCGCGACCTGGTCAAGTCCAATCCGCGCGCGGTGGCGATCATCGACCGGGTCGCCCGCATGGCGGACTGGGGCAGGAAGCGCGACGGCAGCGCCCTCGGTTTCACCTACATGAACTATTCGGGGACGCAGATCGCGCTGGCCGCGGAAGTTGTGCTCGACCGCAAGACCGGGGCGCTGCGGGTCCCGAAAATCTGGACGGCGCTCGATCCCGGCATCGCGGTCCAGCCCGACAACATCGTCGCGCAGACGGAAAGCAGCATCGTCTACGGGCTCGGGTTTGCGCTCACGGAGCGCATCACCATCGTGGACGGCGCGGTGCAGGAGTCGAATTTCTACGACTATCACGTGCCGCGCATGAACGAGATTCCTGAGATGCTGATCGAGGTGGTCCCGACCGACAACCACCCGACCGGTGTCGGCCAGATGGCGACGCCGCTGGTCGCGCCGGCGATCGCCAATGCGGTGGCGGAACTCACCGGCGTGCGCCTGCGGCACACCCCGATGACGCCGGACCGGGTCAAGCAGGCGCTGGGGTGAAGTGTCGAGGGGCGCGCTCAGGCGCGCCCCAACATCGCCGATGACGATCATAAAATCGAAAGCAAGGGAGGTCATCATCCGTCTTGTGACAGGATGCGGTATTGTTGCCGCCACTCGATGAGCGGCCGTTCTTGACGGAGGAGAAAGCATGAACAAGAGAACACGTATGGCAGAAACGATCGTCTGCGCGCTGATGCTCGCCGCGTTTGTTGCATGTCCGGCCGGTGCGGCCGACCAAATTCCGAACATGAAGGGCAAGTGGGTCGGAAAGACCCACACGATCGTCGCCGGCGTCGGTCTCCATTGGCCTTCAAACAAAGGAACCTTCGAGAAGCCGGGGCTGTTTGAGAAAGACCTCGTGATCGAAGTCACGGGTCAGGAAGGCAACCGGTTCTGGGGCAACCAGACCTTTTCGGGTAACGGCGAGAAAACCGAGGAGCCGATGATAGGAGAGCTGACCGGCGACAATAACCGGACCGTGCTCATCGTCGATACCGACGGTTACATCAATGGTCGGCTCGCCGGCAACGATACGCTTTCATTCTGCTACACGCAGGCGGGCGGCAAGACCGAGTCCAGCGTCGTCAGCTGCACTCAGGTCAAACGGGCGCGTTGAGTAGGGATTTGCGATACAGGCAACCGCAGCCTGGATTGAGCACCAGCGAAATCCGGGATCAACCGCGCCGCCGGCGCGAGTCTCCCGGATTTCACTTCGTTCAATCCGGGCTACCCCAGCAGACCTCCCGCCACCGCGCACAGGATGACCACCGCCCATGGCGGCGTCTTCAACACCGCGAGCAGGAGGAAAGCGGTGAGCGCCACCGCGAAATCGAGCGGGCCCATGATGGCTGCGCACCACGCTGGATTGTGGACACATCGCCCATTCGCAACCAATAAGAACTATTGTTATTAGATAAGAAATCCGCCATCCTCTCCTTATTTGCGAGAGGCAGCCAAGACGATGACGACCGTAACAATTTCTCTGCCCGATTCATTGAAGGAATTCGTCGACAGGCAGCTTGCCACCAAGGGGTATGGCAACGTCAGCGAATACTTTCGCAGCCTGTTGCGGGAGGCCCAGGCCAAGGAAGAAGATGCGCGGCTTGAGGCCCTTTTGCTTGAAGGACTTGCATCGAAGAGCATCCCGCTCAATGACGACTTTTGGAATAGACTTGAAGCGAAGACGGAAAAAATCGTCGAAAAGCATGCCGCGCGCAAAAAGACGCGGTGAAGCTGTCAATTAACGAATCGGCGGAACGGGACATTCTGCGTCAATTTGAGTGGTGTGCCGAACGCGGACTGCCGGATGTAGCGCGGCGTTTCCTCATGGCGGCCAAATCCAGCGTTGACGAATTGCTGTCGGCCCCACAAGCGGGAGCGCCGAAGCAGGTTTCCAATGGGGAACTCACAGGTCTCCGCACGTGGTCGGTACAAGCTTCGACGAGTTCCGCATTTATTACCTGGTGCGGGACGACGTGATCAGAGTCCTTCGTATCCTGCACGGCAGGAGGGACATTGCCTCGATCCTGGAAAGTCAGACAGTCGATCAGCCGAGAGGCAAGGATCGCCTCTGAGTTTAGGCACCGGCGGAATTTCACTTCGTTCCGTCCGGGCTACCCGATCAACCCTCCCGCCACCGCGCACAGCACGACCACCGCCCATGGCGGCGTCTTCCACACCGCGAGGAGGAGGAAGGCGGCGAGCGCCACCGCGAAATCGAGCGGGCCCATGATGGCGGCGAGCCACACCGGGTTGTAGAGCGCCGCCAGCAGCAGGCCGACCACGGCGGCGTTGACCCCGGCGAGCGCCGCTTGGGCGAACGGTTTGCCGCGCAAGGCCTGCCAGAACGGTAGCACGCCGATCACCAGCAGGAACGACGGCAGGAAGATCGCGACGAGGCAGATCGCGGCGCCCGCCCAGCCGTTGGGCGGCGGGCCCATCACCGCGCCGAGATAGGCGGCGAAGGTGAACAGCGGCCCCGGCACCGCCTGGGCGGCGCCATAGCCGGCGAGGAACGCGTCGTTCGTCACCCATCCCGACGGCACCACGGCGGCCTGCAGCAGCGGCAGCACCACGTGCCCGCCGCCGAACACCAGGGAACCGGCGCGGTAGAAGGCGTTGAACATGGCCAGCGCCTGGCCCGGAAAAGCGGCCGCCAGCAGCGGCAGCCCGGCCAGCAGCGCGAAAAACACCGCGAGGCAGGCGATCGCAAATCCGTGGCGGATGCTCGGTCCCAGCGTTGACGGGGAGGGGGCGCGTTCGGTCCGCAGCAGCACGACGCCGGCCACCGCGCCCAAGGCGATGGCGCCCAGCTGTCCAACGGCGGTCGGCACCGCCAGCACGACGGCGGCGGCAGCGACGGCGAGGGTCGCCCGCGTCTTGCCGGTCGCCATGGTGGCGGCCATGCCCCATACCGCCTGGGCCACTACCGCCACCGCGGCGATCTTGAGGCCGTGCAGCCAGGCCGCGTCAAGCGATCCGAACCGTTCCACCCCGAGCGCGAACAGGACGAGGGCGATGGCCGAGGGCAGGGTGAAGCCGGTCCAGGCCGCCACCGCGCCGGCAAGCCCCGCGCGGGTGAGGCCGATGCCGATGCCGACCTCGCTGCTGGCCGGGCCCGGAAGGAACTGGCACAGCGCCACGAGGTCCGCATAGGCGGCCTCGTCGAGCCAGTGGCGGCGGGCGACGAACTCCTGCCGGAAATAGCCGAGATGGGCGATCGGCCCGCCGAACGAGGTGAGCCCCAGCCGCAGGAACGCGATGAACACTTCCAGCGGGGTGCCCTTGCCGGCGGGCGCCGGCGCGGCGATGGCGGTCATGGTTGTCGTCATAGGGCCGGGTGCAGTCTCGCCGCAAAGGGTCTCGCTACGATCGGACGGAGGCGGTTCTTGTAGCACAGAGACGCGGGCGCTCCGCCCGATGCTTCCGGGGGGTTAAACCAGCGTCATCTTGCGCGGGCATGATCAAGCTGGGCGCTCGGCGCTTCCATCCGAATGGTTGGCACCTTCATTGCAAGCATCCATTGCAAGCGTCGGATGCGGATCGATCCGAGGATTTTTCATGACGAACATGCCGAAATTCCCGCTTCGCCTCGTGCAGGGCTATCACGACTTCCTGGTCGGGCGGATGCCCACTGAGCGTGATCGTTTTCGCGAACTGGCCAAGCGCGGCCAGTCGCCGGACACCATGATCATCGGCTGCTGCGACTCCCGGGTCTCGCCGGAGGTCATCTTCGATGCCCATCCGGGCGAGCTGTTCGTGGTCCGCAACATCGCCAATCTGGTGCCGCCTTTCACCTCGGACGGCGTCTGCCATGGCGTGTTCGCGGCGCTCGAATTCGCGGTGCAGGTGCTCGGCGTCGGCCATATCATCGTGCTCGGCCATGCCCATTGCGGCGGCATCCGCGCCTATGCCGAGCATGGTCCGCCGCTGTCGCCCGCGGATTCCATCCACAAATGGATGTCGCTGATCGCTCCCGCGGCCGATCTCGCCGGGCCACCGGATGGCCGGGGCGACTATCTCACGCGGCTGGAACAGGCCTCGATCACCAAGAGCCTCGAGAACCTGCTGACGTTTCCGTACATCGACGCGGCGGTGCAACGCGGCGTCCTGCAGTTGCACGGCGCCTATTTCGACGTCTCGACCGGCCAGGTGTTCGTGCGCGACGGTGCCGGCTATTACGAGATCACGGCGGAACCAGGCAAGGCAACGGTTCGCGCCTGACCGCCGCCGCCCAAACGCAGGCCATGCGGCATTTTGCCGGTGCGGGTACCGGTGCCAGCCGGCCGCGGGATCGGTCACAATGCGGTGCCGCGGTCGCGACCGCAGTCGTCAATCGATGCTTTGAACGGTCGAATCAAAAGGCGCTGGAACTCCAAAGACCGCAGCCACCAGCGGAGCAGAACTTTCATGCAGAACTTCGCACCCACCATTTGCAACTTGCCGGCCTGCGACGCCGGCGCTCGGCCGCGCGCATGGCCCGCTTGGATTCTCGCAATCATCGTCTGCACGACGATCTCGGTCGCACCCCGAGCGTGGGGCGACGAGGTCTCCGGACCCGAGCTGGAGGCCCGGATTGCGCGGCTCAAAGCCGACACGGCAGTACTGGCCGCGTCCGCGCAATCTCGTCTCGACGCTCTGTCGCCGCAACAACGCCTTTCCGCACCCCCCGCCGTCTGGAGGGTGCCCGGCGCCCTCACCGAGTTCGAAGACTGCGCCGGGTGTCCGCGCATGGTCGTGATACCCGCCGGCGAGTTCACCATGGGGTCGCCTCCCTCCGAGCGGGGCGCCGAAGCCCAGCACCGTGTCACCATCGCCAACCCCTTCGCCGTCAGCAAATTCGAGATCACCTTCGACGAATGGGATGCGTGCACGGAGGCGGGCGGTTGCCGCGGCTACCGGCCGGATGACGAAGGCTGGGGACGCGGAACGCACCCCGTGATGAATATTTCCTGGGAAGATGCCAAGGCCTACGTGGACTGGCTCAGCCACAGGACTGGCCGGCCCTACCGGCTGCTGTCCGAAGCCGAATGGGAGTACGCCGCGCGGGCGGGCACGACGACTCCGTATTCATACGGAGATACCCTGTCTCCGGGCGCGGCGAACTACGACGGCAGCGCTGACGGGTCGGGCCCCTCGGACGTGAATCGGCAGAGCACGATGCCGGTCGGGAGCTTTCCGGCAAACGGCTTCGCCCTTCACGACATGCCCGGCAATGTCTCCGAGTGGGTGGAAGACTGCTGGCACGACGAGTATACGGCGCGGCACCCGACCGACGGCTCGGCCTGGCTCGAGGGCAATTGCAACGGTCGCGTGGTGCGCGGGGGATCGTGGGAAGATTCCCCGGTCGAGCTTCGTTCGGCCGCCCGCACCGGGGGCGACAAGACGGATCGGTTCTATACCGACGGCCTGCGCGTCGCGCGAGGTCTTTGACGGGTCGGCTTGCGCACCGTTTCGGTGGGGAGCGTATGAGGATCGGAAGAAGACGTTTCATTTCCCTTCTCGGCGGCGCCGTCATGGCAGCGCCGCGCACGGCCGCCGGGCAGCCCCAAGAACTGCCCCAGGAACTGCCCCGGGAACTGCCGGTCATCGGGTTCCTGCACCCCGCCGCCGTCGAGAGCTACGTGTCCAATGCGGCCGGGTTCGCGCGAGGCCTGAAGGAACGCGGCTTCGCGGAGGCCCAAAACC
>Ga0302326_10020362_pt1 | contig 13664 bp, 14 predicted proteins | sample Palsa_T0_3_FD_202264 | JGI IMG/M metagenome (GOLD analysis project Ga0302326, IMG submission 202264) | Peat permafrost microbial communities from Stordalen Mire near Abisko, Sweden - Palsa_T0_3 | ecosystem: Environmental > Terrestrial > Soil > Palsa > Peat permafrost | place: Sweden: Abisko... | reverse complement strand
CCAGGTAATCCAGGCAGTCCGCATCGGTACCGAACCAGGCCTGAAACTCGCCCGCGGACCTGGGGTAATGCCGGCCGGCACGCGGATGATCCACCGCCCAAGGCTACTCCGGTTAAATGGATAGCCCGGATCATTGTTATGGCTGAGACTGCCCGGCGGGCGAACCCGGAGGACGCGGAGGAACTGACCCGGCTGCGCGTGGTGATGTTCGAAGGCATGGGTAACGACGTCAGCGGGCTCGACGAGACCTGGCGGCGGCAGAACGCCGGGTATTTCCGGTCCCGGCTGCGCGACACCGGGGAGTTCGCGGCCTTCGTCGTGGATAAGCCGGACGGCACAGGCCTGGCCGCCTGCGCGGTGGGCTGGCTGAACCCGCACCTGCTGGGCATGCGGAACCTCACCGGACGGCGCGGCTACATCGCGAACACCTGCACCGACGTGGGCTTCCGCAGCCGGGGCTACGGCCGGGCCACGGTCACCCAACTGGTCGACTGGATGCGCGCGGCGGGCGTGCCCGTGGTTGACCTGCAGGCGACCCCAGACGGCGAGCCGCTCTACCGCTCCCTCGGCTTCACCGACCCCTGGGCTCCCGCCCTCTCCCTGCGCCTGTGACCGGGGGTCCCGCCGGATCGGCGGCGGTTAGGACGTCTGCGGGTTCATGACGGCGCGGGCCTGGGCCTCGGTCAGTACCCGGGCGATGCCGACGGATGTCCAGTCGGAGCTTTCCTCGATTTCGTCGCGGAGCATCGCGGCCTGGTACTCAATAGACACCGGGCCGATGGCGACCAGTTCGGACTGAGCGTTCTTCATGATCAGCAGGTAGTTGATGTCAGATCCTCCGGTTTTCAGGCCGGCCGTCGTCTCCGGCTGGTCCAGCGCCTGGCGGCCGGGGCTCGAAGGCCAGCGCGCACGAGTTGATGCAGTAGCGCTCACCGGTCGGGGCCGGCCCGTCCCCGAAAACATGGCCGAGATGGCCACCGCAGCGGCGGCAGCGGACCTCGGTGCGGCGCATGAACAGGCTGCGGTCCGTCCGCAGCTCGACGGCCTGCGCAATAGCCGGCTCGTAGAAGCTCGGCCAGCCGGTACCGGATTCGAACTTGGCGTCCGAGCGGAACAGCTCACTCCCGCAGCCCGCGCAGCAGTAGGAGCCGTTCTCGTCGTTGTGGACATACGCGCCGGTGAACGGCCGCTCCGTCCGGCCCCGGCGCAGCACGCCGTACTGCTCTCTGGTCAGGTCCCGCCGCCACTGCTCGTCGGGCTTCTGGATCTCAGCCGCTGAGCCGGTCCTGGTGCTGTCCGTTGCGCGACGCATCGGTTCTGTCCCCTCTATCGACGCTGTCACCTAGGTGAACCCGTAACCGGCCGAATCCATTGCCTGACCGGGCCGCGCCGCCACGGATTGTGGGGTTCACCCGATTGCTGACGAGCTGGTGAACCGCCAGTATTCGCTACGTGGCGAGCAGGATTCTGATTGTCGACGACAGCCCGCGCTTCCGCGCCACGGCGGCTGCGTTGCTGGCCGAACGCGGCTTCGACCTGCTCGAGGCGGCCGCGGACGGCGAGCAGGCGCTGGCCGCTGCGGCCTGGGGACGCCCGGACGGGATACTGCTGGACGTCAACCTTCCCGGATTGGACGGGTTCGCGGTGGCCACGTCGCTGGCCGCGACCTGCCCCCGAGCCAGGATCGTGCTGACCTCGGCCGATGTCAGCCTTGTTCCAGCCCGGATCCTGGCCACGCCCGCCGTGGTCGCCTTCGTGCCCAAGGAGGACCTGGCCGTCACCGACCTCACGGCGCTCTTCTCCCGCTGACCGCGACCAGCGGCTGGCCCGGCGCGTCAGGCCCGCAGATAGGTGAGAACGGCGAGGACACGGCGATGCGCCTCCGCCGACCGATGCAGGCCGAGCTTGTCGAAGATGCTGGTCACATGCCGCTCCACGGCAGCCACGGTGACTACCAGTTTGCGTGCGATGCCGGCGTTGGAGCGGCCTTCGGCGATCAGCGCCAGGACCTCCCGCTCGCGAGGCGTCAGCCCATCGACCGGGCTGGCTTTCCGCTTGCGGCCCACCAGCCGCGCGACCACATCCGGATCGAGTACCGACCCGCCGCCGGCCACCCGGCGTACCGCGTCGGTGAACACGCCCAGATCGCCGACTTTTTCCTTCAGCAGGTAGCCGACGCCCTGGGCGCCGTCGGCGACGAGGTCGAACGCGTAACTGTCCTCCAGGAACTGCGACAGCACCAGCACGCCTACCCCTGGGCGGGCGGCACGGATCTGCAGAGCGGCCCGGAGCCCGTCATCGGCATGATCCGGCGGCATCTGGATGTCCGCGATCACGACGTCCGGGCCGTATGCCCCGGCCATCTGGATCAGATCGCGCGCGTCAGCCGCGGCGGCGACCACGTCGAACCCGCCGTCCTGGAGGACGCGTACGACCCCTTCCCGGACGAAGGGCTGGTCCTCACCGACTATCACGCGAATCTGCTCGGGCGGACTCACGCTACCAAGCTATGCCGCCGGCCCGGCCGGCGCTACAGCGCGGGCGGCGGTTTCGCTGACGCAGACCCGGGGCCCCGGCCATCGGGCACATCCGCGTACGCCCCAGCCAGGGAAAGCGGAATTCGTGCGTGCAGCACGGTGCCGCCGCCAGCCGGGCTGACGATCTCCATGATCCCGTTCAGCGCGCCGATGCGATCACCCAGCCCAGCCAGGCCGCTCGTGCCAGATCGCGCCGACGCGCCGCCGATACCGTCGTCGCCCACCTCTACGGTGCACTCCGCCTCGCCGGTGGCTACGCACACCCGGGCAGAGCGGGCGCGGGCGTGCTTGACCACGTTGGTGAGTGCCTCGGAGCAGAAGAAATAAACGCTCGCCTCGATCGGGCCCGGGAGCCTGCGTTCGGCCAGCTGGAGCTCAACCGGCACGGAGAGCCTGGCGATGAAGCCGGCCAGAGCAGCGGCCAGGCCGCGCTGGGTCAAGACCGCGGGATGGATCCCCGTCGCGATCTCACGCAGCTCGTTGAGCCCCCACCGGGTGTCGCCGAGGGCCAGGCCGAGCAGTTCCCTGGCCCGTTGCGGTTCCGCGGCCAACTTCTGCTGGGCCAGCTGCAGGTTGATGATCGCGCTCACGAACCGCTGCTGGGCGCCGTCGTGCAGGTCCCGCGTGACCCGCTGACGCGCGGCATCGAAGGTGGTGACCAGACGCGCCCGTGAGGCCATCAGCTCCCGCTCGGCGCGCTGGCGCTCGGTGATGTCCCGGAAAAACCCGGTGAACGCCGGCGCGTCGGGCCGGCCGGTCCGGGTGACCGTCAGCTCGACCGGGAACTCGCTCCCGTCGGCACGCATCGCGGTGATCTCGATCCGCCGGTCGAGGATCCCAGTTTCGCCGGTGGCGAGGTACCGGGCGAAACCGTCGCGGTGTGCCGCACGCAGCGACGGCGGCACGATCACATCCGCCAGTTCCCGGCCGATCATGTCATCGGCCCGGTACCCGAAGATGCCCTCGGCGGCGGTGCTCACGTAGGTGATGCGGGCGCGCCCGTCGATGCTGAGGACGCCGTCCAGCGCCGCCTCCAGGATGGCCCGCTGGCGGGCCTCGCTGGCGGCCAGTTCCGCGGCGCGGGCCTCCGCGACGTCGCGGTCGCGGGCGGCGTGCTCGGCGGCCAGCAGCGCATGCTCGGTCCGCCGCCGTTCGCTGACGTCGGTGAACGTCAGGACAGCGCCGCGGCCGCCGGGCATATCGATGGGAGCCGACCAGTACTCGACAGGAAACAGCGACCCGTCCCGCCGCACCAGCCAGTCTTCGGAGTGGATCGCCTGGCCGGTCGTGCGCGGCAGCAGCATGGTGCACTCGCCGGCCGGATAAAGAGTCCCGTCTGGGCGCCTGTAGTGGACCGTCTCGTGGGCCGGCTTACCCAGGACGTCGGACACATCCCGGTAGCCAAGGACGGCCACCGCGGAGGGGTTGGCGAACCGGATCAGCCCGGCCTGGTCGACCACCGAGACCGGCTGGACCACGCACTGCAGAATAGAGGCCGCGAACTCGTCCGCGCCCCGCGCTGATTCCTCGCTGCCCCGACTGGACGTAGTTCCTCGCCTGCCGAATCCTCGGTAGCCAACTCACTGATCCCCGGGTTCGACTCTACGACCGCCCGGTTCCCGGGGCCAGACTCGGCGCAAGGTCCGCTCGGGGTCGGGTTAACCCGAGCACGGGTGCGGGAGAACCTGAGCCCCGAGGCTGAAGGCCCCTTTATTGGCCCGCGGCCACTCCCCCGGCAGGCTCCTTGTGTGGGCGACCGATATCGCGTACCGGCCAGCCTCGAGGGAGCTGTGATGATCATGGGACATGTCGTGCTGCGCAGCGAAGGAACCACGATAGCCGTCACGGAGTGGGCCAGCGCGGTGCTGGGCAATAGCCTCGGCCGCTACGAGGAGGCGCTGGCCGCGGCCGAACGAGGCAGTGAATACCCCGACGATCTGGGGCTGGCCACCTGGTCGATGGTCGAGCTGATCGAAGCAGCGGCCCGGACCGGGTCGCCGGAGCGCGCGGCGGATGCCATGCATCGCGTTTCGGTGACCACCAGAGCCAGCGGGAGCGACTGGGCACTCGGGATCGAAGCCCGCTCGCGGGCGCTGCTGAGCGAGGGCGAGTCCGCGGAGCGTTTGTATTGCGAGGCCATCGAGCGGCTCGGCCGCACCGGCGTCCGCGTGGAACTGGCCCGCGCGCACCTCCTCTACGGAGAGTGGCTGCGCCGAGAGAACCGCCGTGTGGACGCGCGGGAGGAACTCCGCGGTGCCTACGAAATGCTGACCGCGATGGGGATCGCGGGGTTCGCCGAGCGCGCCCGGCGCGAGCTGCTCGCCACCGGCGAGACCGTGCGGAAGCGGACGATCGAGACGGCCGGCCAGCTCACCCCGCAGGAGGCGCAGATCGCCCGGCTAACCGGTCAAGGGCTTACGAATACGGAGATCGGCGTCCAGCTGTTCATCAGCCCGCGCACGGTCGAGTGGCACCTGCGCAAGATATTCACCAAGCTCGGCATCAGCTCCCGCCGGCAGCTCAGCTGGGCGCCGCCCGGCACCGGGCCGGTGGCTGTGCCGGCCTAGCCGTGCGCATCTCGTCCGCGAAATGGCCCGGCCGTTGCCACGCCGCGCAGTGGCCGCCCGGCCGGCCGCGCTGAAGTAAACAGACATCTGCGTCTCCTGACGCTGGCGATTCCTGCGAGCGGATCGGTGCTCCGCAGGCTGGTACTGGCTCCACTGTCGCGCTTCGGGCGGTTCGTCGCGCCCGTGGAAACCCCCAGTCGTTCGCCGGAACTGGCCAGCCGGCTATCCCAGGACAGCTGCTGCCATCTGACGCCTCAGACGGCGCCGATGACGCGTTTGGCGTAGGACTCCAGGGTGGCGTCGGCGTCGTCGTGCATCAGGTAGACGCTGAAGTTGGCCGCGCCGATCTCGCGCAGCTCCTGCAGCCGGTCCACGTGCGCCTCGGCCGGGCCGAGGAGGCAGAAGCGGTCCACCACCTCGTCCGGGACGAACTGCGTGGACGGGTTGCCCGCCTTGCCGTGGTGGGAGTAGTCGTAGCCGGCACGGGCCTTGATGTAGTCGGTCAGCGCGCGCGGGATCGTCTCCCCCGAGTCGCCGTACCGCGCCACCAGGTCGGCGACGTGGTTGCCGACCATGCCACCGAACCAGCGGGTCTGCTCGCGCATGTGGGCCAGGTCCGTGCCCACGTACGCCGGGGCGGCGACGCAGATCGTCACCGCGTCCGGGTCCCGTCCCGCCGCCACGGCCGCCGCGCGGACCGAGCCGATCGTCCAGCGCGCGATGTCCGGGTCGGCGCACTGCAGGATGAAGCCGTCGGCCTCGGCGCCGCACATCCGCAGCGCCTTCGGCCCGTAACCGGCCATCCAGATCTCCAGGCGGCCGTCCCGCACCCACGGGATCCGGACCGGCGTGCCGTCAATGTCGACCGAACGGCCTTCGGCCAGATCCCGGATGTCCCGCATGGCCCGGGACAGCACGGCCAGCGGCGCCGGGCGCTTGCCCAGCACACGCAGCGCCGAGTCGCCGCGGCCGATGCCGCACACGGTCCGGTTGCCGAAGGTGTCGTTGAGCGTAGCGAACAGCGACGCGGTGACCGACGGGTCGCGGGACAGCGGGTTGGTGACCAGCGGGCCGACCATGACCTGGGAGGTCTGGGCCAGGATCTGCGAGTAGATGACGAACGGCTCCTGCCACAGCACGTGCGAGTCGAACGTCCACACGTGGCTGTAGCCGGTGCCGTCGGCCCGGCGGGCCAGGTCGATCACGCGCCGGGCCGGCGGGTCGGTCTGCAGCACCAGGCCGATGTCCATCTGTCTCCCTACCCCAGGTACTGGCACATGCCGCGGTGCAGGAACCGGCCCCGCCCGGCTTGGCCGTGCCACTGGCCGTGGTCCAGGATCACGTCCCCACGCGACAGCACCGTGGTGACCTGGCCCTGCACCTCACGGCCCTCGTAAGCCGAGTAGTCCACCGCCATGTGGTGCGAGGCGGCGGACAGCACGTGCCGGGCCGTCGGGTCGTACAGCACGATGTCGGCGTCCGAGCCCGGCGCGATCGTGCCCTTGCGCGGGTAGAGCCCGAACATCCGGGCCGGTGTCGTCGAGTTGACCTCAACCCAGCGGGCCAAGGGCAGCTGCCCGTCGACGACCCCCTGGTGCAGCAGGTCGATCCGGTGCTCGATGCCCGGGATGCCGTTCGGGATCTTGGAGAAGTCGCCGCGGCCGAGCTCCTTCTGCTCCTTGAAGCAGAACGGGCAGTGGTCGGTGGACACCACGGACAGGTCGTTCGTGCGCAGCCCGCGCCACATGTGCTGCCAGTGGTCCCTGGTGCGGACCGGCGGCGAGGCCACGTACTTGGCGCCCTCGAACCCCGGCGCGTCCAGGTCGTCCTGCGACAGGTACAGGTACTGCGGGCAGGTCTCGGCGAACACCGGCGCGCCCCGGTCGCGGGCCTCGGTGACCGCGTCCAGGGCCTGCTGAGCCGACAGGTGCACGATGTACAGCGGCGCGCCCGCGACCTGAGCCAGCCGGATGGCGCGGGACGTCGCCTCGCCCTCCAGCTCGGGCGGCCGGGTGCGACCGTGCCAGCCCGGATCGGTTCGCCCGGCCTCCAGCGCCTGGGCCACGAGCGCATCGATCGCGATGCCGTTCTCCGCGTGCATCATGATCGTGGCGCCGTTGCCGGCCGCCTTCTGCATGGCCTGCAGGATCTCCCCGTCGGTGGCGTAGAACACGCCCGGGTAGGCCATGAACATCTTGAAGCTGGTGACGCCCTCGCCGACCAGGACGTCCATCTCCTTGAGCGTCCGGGCGTTGACGTCCGAGACGATCATGTGGAAGCCGTAGTCGATGCTGGCCTTGCCGCTGGCCTTGCCGTGCCAGGTGTCCAGGGTCTCCTGCAGGGAGCTGCCCTTCTTCTGCACGGCGAAGTCGACGATCGTCGTGGTGCCGCCCCAGGCGGCCGCGCGGGTGCCGGTCTCGAAGTCGTCGGCGGAGAACGTCCCGCCGAACGGCATCTCCAGGTGGGTGTGCACGTCGATGCCGCCCGGCATGACGTACTGGCCCGCCGCGTCCAGGGTGCGGTCGACCTGGCCGGCCAGGGCGCCGGTGTGGGCGGGGGCGAGGAGCGCCGCGACCGTCTCCCCGTCGACGAGCACGTCGGCGGAGAGGGTTCCGGTCGCGGTGACCACGGTGCCGCCGCGGATGAGAGTGCGCACCGTGCCTCCCTAGGGCTCGACCAGGGAGCCGTACGAGTCGGGCCGGCGGTCGCGGTAGAACTGCCACTGGTGCCGGACCTCTGCCAGCAGGTCCAGGTCGAGGTCGCGGATCAGGACCTCCTCCTGGCTGTCGGAGGCCGTGCCGCCGATGATCTGCCCGCGCGGGTCCGCGAAGTAGGACTGGCCGTAGAAGTCGTCGTCGCCGAGCGGCTCGATGCCGACCCGGTTGATGGTGCCGACGAAGTACTCGTTGGCCACGGCGGCCGACGTCTGCTCCAGCTTCCACAGATACTCCGACAGCCCGCGGCTGGTCGCCGACGGGTTGAACACGATCTTCGCTCCGGCCAGGCCGAGCGCGCGCCAGCCTTCTGGGAAGTGCCGCTCGTAGCAGATGTAGACCCCGATCCGGCCCACGGCGGTGTCGAACACCGGGTAGCCGAGGTTGCCGGGCCGGAAGTAGAACTTCTCCCAGAAACCGGTGACCTGCGGGATGTGGTTCTTGCGGTGCTTGCCGAGGTAACTGCCGTCGGCGTCGATGACGGCCGCGGTGTTGTAGTAGACGCCCTCCTGCTCCCGCTCGTAGACCGGGACGACGAGGACCAGGTGGAGCTCACGGGCGAGGTCCTGCATGAGCTTCACGGTGGGGCCGTCCGGCACCCCCTCGGTCCAGCTGTACCACTGCGGGTCCTGTACCTGGCAGAAGTACGGGCCGTAGAACAGCTCCTGCAGGCAGGCGACCTGGGCCCCCGCAGATGCGGCCTCCCGCAGCGCGGAGACGGCGTTCTTGATCATCGAATCCTTGTCGCCGGTCCACTTCTGCTGGACCAGGGCGGCGCGTACGGTCGGCATGGCGTCTCCTATCAGGTGGCGGCCGTCAGGCGGCTAGGCGGGCAGCTCGGCGAGGATGGCGGCGGTCCGGGACAGGCCGAGCCGGGTGGCGCCGGCTTCCACCATGGCCAGGGCGTCGGCGGCGATGCGGATCCCGCCTGATGCCTTCACTCCCAGCCGGGGTCCCACGGTGCGGGCCATCAGGGCCACAGCGGCGGTAGTGGCCCCGCCCGCGGGGTGGAACCCGGTCGAGGTCTTCACGAAATCGGCCCCGGCCGACTCGGCCGTGCGGCAGGCCATGACGATGGCCTCGTCCTCGAGGATCGCCGACTCGATGATCACCTTCAGCAGGGTCGGGCTGGGTACCTCGCCGCGCACGGCGGCGATCTCCTCCTCGACATCTTTCCAGCGGCCTTGCCTGGCCAGGCCCAGGTTGATCACCATGTCGACCTCCTGGGCGCCGGTGGCGGCGGCTATGCCGGCCTCCTGGGCCTTGAGCCCGGCGCTGTGCGCCCCGGACGGGAAACCGGCCACGGCAGCTACCTTGACGAAGCTTCCGGCCACCTCACGGGCGGCCACGGTGGTCAGGGTGGGCGACACGCACACCGCGTAGGTGCCGAGCTGCTTCGCCTCGGCGCACAGGGCGTCGATGTCCTTCGGGGTCGCCTCGGGGGCCAGGAGCGTGTGGTCGATCATGGCTGCCAGCTGGTACCTGGTCAGCGTCGGGGCTCCGGTCACAGGTTCAGCACCTCCGTTACCTCCTCGCGCAGTTCAGCTAGCCGCCGGGCCGCCTGCGCCCGCAGCGGCGCCAGGTCGCCGCGCCCGGCGGCGGGCAGGACCACTTGCAAATAGATCTTCACCTTAGGCTCGGTCCCGCTGGGCCGCAGTGCCACCCTGGTCCCTTCGCCGCACCGCCAGATGATCACATCGGAGCGGGGTAGCGCGAGGGGGTCTCTGGTCCCATCTTCGCGGGAGCGCAGGCCCAGTCCCAGGTCGTCGATCACCGTGACCGGCTCGCCGAGCAGGGAGATGGGCGGCCTGGCCCGGGCCGCCTCCAGCAGCGCCGCGCCCGCGTCCGCGCCGACGGCCAGTTCCCCGCCGGCCAGTTTCCCGCCGGCCAGGACAACGGAGAACTGGCCGGTGGCGAACAGGCCGAAGCGCCGGGCCAGCTCATCGAGCCGGGTGGCCAGCGAGCCGCCCTGCCGCTTCGCTTCGGCGGCCGCATCGGCCAGGGTCAGCGCGGCGGACATCCCGTCCTTGTCCCGCACCAGGTCGGAGACCGCGTAGCCCAGGGCCTCCTCGTAGCCGAACAGGAACGCCCGGCCCGGCTCCGCATCCGCGGCGCGCATGATCCATTTGAAGCCGGTGAGGGTTTCCGCGTAGCCGGCGCCGGTCGCGGCGGCCATCCGGCCCAGCAGATCCGCCGAGACCACCGTGGTGACGAGCAGGCGGCGGTCCGGGTGCGGCTCGTGCCGGAGCAGGTGATCGGCGAGCAGCGCGCCGACCTCGTCGCCGGTCAGCACCCGCCAGCCGGCGGCGCCGGGGATCACGGCGGCGAGCCGGTCCGCGTCGGGGTCGTTGGCCAGCAGCAGATCGGCGCCGCTCCGCTCACCTTCGGCCAGCAGCAGATCGAGGACGCCGGGTTCCTCCGGGTTGGGTCTGGGCAGCGTCGGGAACGCCCCGTCCGGCTCGGCCTGCGCGGCCACCACGGCGGGCTCGGCAAACCCAGCCCGGGAGAGCGCCTGACGGACCGTGGCCAGGCCCACCCCGTGCAGCGGCGTGTAGGCGATGCGGAGCTGCTGGCGCGCCGCGCGATCACCCGGCGGCGCGGCGGCCAGGATCGCATCCAGGTAGGCCTCGGCAACCTCGTCGCCCACGACCTCGCCGGGACCGCCAAGCGGCAGGTCCAGAAGCTGGCCCGTGGCCGCGGCGGCCGCCGCGATGGCGGTGTCGACGGGCGGCACGATCTGCGCGCCGTCGGTCCAGTACAGCTTGACCCCGTTGTCACCGCGGGGGTTGTGGCTGGCGGTGACCATCACCCCGGCCCTCGCGCGCAGGTGCCGGACCGCGAAGGCCAGCACGGGCGTGGGCACCGGGCCGAGCAGCCGCAGCACCCGCCGCCCGGCGCCGGTCAGCACCGCCGCCGCCTCGTCAGCGAACTCCCGGGAGCCGCGCCGGGCGTCGTAGCCGATCACCACCGGCTGGCCCGGGCCGCCAGGCTTAGGCCGGTTCGAGCCGGGCCGAGGCGAGTGGTCCTGGTCCAGATAGCGGGCCAGGCCGACCGCCACGCGGCGAACGGTGGCCCGGTTCATCCGGGCTGGTCCCGCGCCCAGCGGGCCACGTATCCCGGCGGTGCCGAACGTCAGCGGCTCACCGAACCGCGCTGCCAGCTCATCGTCGTCCCCGGCGTCCAGGATGGCCGTCAGCTCGGCGCGGGCCGCCGGGTCGGGATCGTCCGCGATCCACGCCCGCGCCGCGGCCCGGAGCTCTCCGGATGGCTGGCGCGTCAGCGGCTCAGCCCCGCTGCCCCGGGTACGGCGCGGTGCCTGGCCGGCTCGCGCCGCCGCCGCCGCACTGAGATCATCGCCAGCCGTTGCTGTTTCGTGAGCGAATGTGAGTGCTCATCGTACAGCAGCTTCTCCTTGCGGAGAGGCGGTCCCCGTCTTGCCACCGGCCGGGTTGCCGCTGTGCGGGGTTGACGTTTCACAGCCGCCTGCCATTACCGCCGCAGCGGCTCGGGTCTTACGGCCGGCTCCGCGTCCTGCCACCGGGCCACTCCCGGCGGGCCTGCTTTCCACACGGGGCGTGTGCTCGCTCAGGCGGGCGAGGTTGGTCGCGGCGTTGAGGTCGCGGTCATGTGCGGCGCCGCAGCCGTCACACGTCCAGGTCGGTTCGGCCAGGGCCAGGTTTGGCTTTCGCCCGCCGCATGCCGAACAGGTCTTCGAGCTGGGATACCACCGGTCCGCGACGATCAGGGCTGAGCCGTACCAGATGGTCTTGTAGCTGAGCTGGCGCCGCAGCCCGCCCAGGGCGGCATCGGCCAGCGCCCGGTTCAGCCCGCGCCCACCCCGGCCGGCGCCGGGCTTGCGGCGGGTCATGCTGGCGACGGCTAGGTCCTCGATCACGATTACCCGGTGACGCTGAGCCAGCTGGGTGGTGGCCTTGTGCAGGACATCGCGGCGGATGTTCGCTGCCCGGGCGTGTACCCGCCCGATCCGCGCCGCGGTCTTGGTCCACCGCTTGGACGGCCGCTGCCCGGTACGCCGGTCCGGACCGGCCTGCCGGGCCGCCTTGCGCTGCACCGCGCGCAGCCGGGCCTGAGCCTGGGCCAGGGGTTTCGGCGCGGGCACCCGGGCTACCTCGATACCGCTGGGGGCGGCGATCACGAGCAGGTCGCGCACTCCCGCGGATGCCCGCAGCACGCCGAGCAGTTACAAACCCGTGTAGAGAACAGTGCCCCCCGGGCAGGCTGCCGTAGAAGCCCAGCCAGACGTAGAGGTAGATCTTCAGCGTCGGTCCCGTCTCTTTTGAGGTAAACCGGTGAGATTGCAGCCCAGATGACGAGGCGTTTACAGGCAGGTAAAGCCGGCCGGGCCTCCCCGGTGGCGGGCACGTGTGGGGGCGCCAGGACCCGCCGCGGCCGGCTGGGCGCAGGAAGCTGAGTTGCTTTCAGGCGGGCTGGAGGGCGATCCCCACGTCGGCGTGCCGGAACGGGCTGGTCACCCCGTACCGGGCGGCCTCGGCGGGATCGTCGACCTCCTCGAAGTCGGCGATCAGCGACTTCTTCACCGCGAACACGGCGTCGGAGTCGATGTACTCGCTGCCGGCTACGAAGATGTGCGTGGTCAGCGACCGGTAGCCGTCCGCGGTCACGATGAAGTGGATGTGCGCCGGCCGGTACGGGTGCCGGCGGGAGGCGGTCAGCAGCGAGCCGACCGGCCCGTCGGTGGGGATCGGATAGTAGCTGGGCACGATCGTGCGGAACCAGAACCGGCCCTCGGCGTCCGCGGTGAACAGCCCCCGGCCGTTGCCGCGCGGCTGCGCGTCCGGCACCTGCACGTCGTAGTAGCCATGGTCGTCCGCCTGCCACACGTCCAGCACCGCGCCCGGCAGCGGCGTGCCGTCCGTCGAGGTCACCTGGCCCGTCACGACGCACGGCTGGCTCCCCCCGACCAGGTCAATCGAGTCGCCGAGGTCCCGCGGCGGCGACTCGACCACGTGGAAGGGGCCCAGCACGGTGGATTGGGTCGCGCCCGCCGCGCCGCGCTCGTTGATCGTCTCCACCAGCATCGAGACGCCGAGTACGTCGGACAGCAGGATGAACTCCTGGCGCACGTCGGTGCACTTCTGCCCGGTGGCGGTGAGGAAGGCGATCGCCTGTTCCCACTCCGCGATGCTCGGCTCGACGTCCCGGACGAACCCGTGCAGGTGCCGGACCAGGCTGGTGAGCACGGTCCGGAGCCGCTCGTCGGGCATGCCGGCAAAGCTGGCGATGACGGCGTCCGCCGCCCCTTCCTCGGTGAAATCAGTAGCCATGTGCTGAGGCTAGATCCTTCGCCGGGTCAGCCACGACCCGGTCTCCGGGGCCGGGTGAAGGCCTCGGATGGCGTACCGAGGTGCCGGAGCTTGTCCGGGTTGACCATCGACCGGATCGCGTGCACCTGCCCGTCCAGCAGATCGAAGGCCAGCACGCCGACCAGGTTGCCGTCCGGGTCGAACGACACGAGACCGGGCTGCCCGTTGACCTCGGCCGGGCGCGCCGACGCGACGAGGTCGCGGGCCCGGCGGGCGAGGCCGCGCATCAGCCGCGCCACCCGCTCGCGGCCGTAGATGGGCGCGGTGATGGCCGGTCCCTTGCCGCCGCCGTCACCGTAGAAGACCACATCCGGGGCGAGCATCTCGATGAACGGCTCCATGTCGCCGCCACCGGCCGCATCCAGGAACCGGTCCACCAGTTCCATGCCCTGCGCCCGGGAGGCCGCGAAGCGCGGCCGCCCCTCCTCGATCCGGTGCCGGGCCCGGGTGAAGATCTGGCGGCAGTTGGCCTCACTCTTGGCCACGGTCCGGGCGATCTCC
>Ga0302326_10020361_pt1 | contig 13664 bp, 7 predicted proteins | sample Palsa_T0_3_FD_202264 | JGI IMG/M metagenome (GOLD analysis project Ga0302326, IMG submission 202264) | Peat permafrost microbial communities from Stordalen Mire near Abisko, Sweden - Palsa_T0_3 | ecosystem: Environmental > Terrestrial > Soil > Palsa > Peat permafrost | place: Sweden: Abisko... | reverse complement strand
GCTCGGGCTGGTACCCGAGGTTCTTCAGGGCCCGCGGCACGGTCTGGTTGACGATCTGCATCGAGCCGCCGCCGACCAGCTTCTTGAACTTGACCAGGGCCAGGTCCGGCTCGATGCCCGTGGTGTCGCAGTCCATCATCAGGCCGATGGTGTTGTGACTCACCATGCCGTTCGCCACGTACGTGACATTGTCCGGCACCGAGAGGTCGTAGGTCGGCTGGACTCCACCGTCGTCATTGCTCGTCACCGATTCGAACAGGTAGCCGAGCGCCTTTCCGAGCCGCTGGTCAAGGGTCTCATCGAAGATCCTCCTGGCCAGCATGCGCGGAACCCCGCCGTGCTTACGCCGTGACAGCTGCACGGCGTTTCGAGCTGAATGGCCGGCCGGAACCAGCTCCGCCCAAGCCTCGTCCGGCAGGAAGACGTAGTCCTTCTTCGCCGAAGCGTTCAGTTCCAGTCCGGCGACCAGGCGCGCCTTGCGCTCGCCGATGAAGCCGACGTATTCGCCGAAATTGAGCGCATGATCGACATTACGCAGCCTGATCTGGCGGATCGGGCCGCCCCATCCGCTCAACGTCCGCGTCGTGGTGGCAAGACCGATCGCGAGCAGCAAAGTCCGGATCTCAGCCGCGAACGACTCATGTGCCGTTGACACGCTAGGCACGCCGTCCAGGACGGTCCCGTCGGCTTCGAAGAGGCCGCGCAGGAACGCGCTGTACACGGCCGGATCGTTCGCCTCCAGGACCGCCGACGGAATCCGGGGAATCCAGCCCTTCCCGGTGTGGCCACCGGCCGGGAGTTCCTTTGCGAATCCGGCTGCCTGCCACCAGCGGGCGAGCCGGACCGAGGAAAGGGTCAGCTCCTGGTAACCGTCCTGAGACGTCACCGCTGGCGAGATACTGAAAAGCTCCTTCGCTAGGACAGCGAGCCGTTCCGCCACATCTAGGTCTGTGTCCGCGACACACAGCCGGATGCCCTCTGCATGCAGGCTCCCGTCCCCCATGAAATAGCCGACCAGTTCGGCAAGCTCAGGCGTTACTGACTCAGGCACGCGGACATGGCGATCCCCGGTGTAGTAAGCCTGATCCAGAACTGGCAGTGGAACATGCCGTGGCTGGCCAACAAGGGTGCCCATCTGGAGCGGAACCACGTCCCCCGGCGCAATGTCCGCCAGGCGCTTCCAGACCCACGCACCGGACGCCGGTTCCACGGCCTTGACCCGGTGAGTCAGCGTGCCCTGGATGCGGTAGCCGCCCTCCGTCATGATGAGGCGCGTCGGCTCCTCACCATTCACGAAGAACTTCGTCGCCTGGCGGGGTCCCTCATCGGTGGACACCCCGATGCCCAGGTCCTGCCAGCGGTCCCCATGGGCGTCACCGAGTTCGGACAGGCGCGTGATACCCCGGTCGGTCGTTACCAGGGTGTCCCCGGTCAGGCATCCGGTTGGCGCGAGCAGGCTCGCCTGGGCGTTGCGGTAACCGTTCGCCTCGCCGATCCGGAGGCACTCCTGCCAGGTGGCGTTGGCGTCGGCGAGGATTTCGCGATCCATCGAACCGACGGTCCGGATCCGGTCGCTGGCGTCGGCGTGCTTGCGCACGACCCGCTTGTGCCCGGCCGCGTTGCGCTCGTAGCCGTCGTACGTGCCCACTACCCCGGCCAGCTCGGCCGAGCGCTTGTACGCCGTGCCGGTCATGTGCGACGTGATCGCGGCTGCGATGGCCCGGCCACCGTCTGAGTCGTAGGCGTGCCCGGTCGCCATCAGCAGCGCGCCGAGGTTGGCGTAGCCGATACCGAGCTGGCGGTAGGCCCGCGTCGTCTCGGCGATCTTCTCGGTCGGGAAGTCCGCGAAGCAGATGGAGATGTCCATCGCGGTGATGATCAGCTCGGTGATCTGGCGGAACCGCCCGGTGTCGAACGTGTCGTCCGCGCGGAGGAACTTCAGCAGGTTGACGCTGGCCAGGTTGCAGGACGAGTTGTCCAGGTGCACGTACTCCGAGCAGGGGTTGCTCGCGGTGATCCGGCCGGACTCCGGGCAGGTGTGCCAGTCGTTGATGGTGCCGTCGTACTGGATGCCCGGGTCCGCGCAGTCCCAGGCCGCCTGGGCCATCTTGCGCAGCAGCCCCTTGGCCCCGACCCGGGACACAACCTCGCCGGTACGCCGGGCCAGCAGGTCGAAGTCGCCGTCGTCTTCTACGGCCCGCATGAACTCGTCCGACACCCGGATGGAGTTGTTGGCGTTCTGGTACTGGACGCTCACGATGTCCTTGCCGCCCAGGTCCATGTCGAACCCGGCGTCGCGCAGGACACGCACCTTCTCTTCCTCGCGCGCCTTGGTCTCGATGAATTCCTCGACGTCAGGGTGGTCGACATCGAGGACCACCATCTTGGCCGCCCGCCGGGTGGCGCCGCCGGACTTGATGGTGCCGGCCGAGGCATCGGCCCCGCGCATGAAGGAGACCGGGCCGCTGGCGGTGCCGCCGGAGCTGAGCAGCTCCTTGCTGGACCGCAGCCGGGACAGGTTGACTCCCGCCCCGGAGCCGCCCTTGAAGATCAGGCCCTCTTCCCGGTACCACTCCAGGATGGAATCCATGGTGTCGTCCACGGCCAGGATGAAGCACGCGGAAACCTGCTGCGGCGACGTTGTGCCGACGTTGAACCAGACCGGCGAGTTGAAGCTGAAGACCTGATGGACGAGGGCGTACTTGAGCTCGTGCTCGAACACTTCGGCGTCGGCGTCCGAGGCAAAGTAACCGTGCTTCCGGCCGGTCTCCACGTAGGCGCCGACCACCCGGTCAACCAGTTGCTTGAGGCTCCACTCCCGCTGCGGGGTACCCACCGCACCGCGGAAGTACTTGGTCGTGACGATGTTGGCGGCGTTGATGGACCAGAAGTCGGGGAACTCGACACCGCGCTGCTCGAAGTTGACCGTGCCATCGCGCCAGTTCGTCATGAGGACGTCGCGGCGCTCCCAGGTCACCTCGTCGTAGGGGTGGACGCCCTTGGTGGTGTGGGTCCGGCCGATCCTGAGCCCCTTGCGTGCGTTCTTGCCTTTGGAAGCAGCGGTCCCGCTCACCGTCTCCGTCATGCCAAAGCCCCCTTCTGCGACCTCGCCCGGGCCGCTCATGCCTATTAGGTCTTTTGCAGCGATCAACTGCGGTGGTGCCGCCGGCCACGATTGCGGGGCCGGCTCTTTCGTTACTGCCTGATACTTACTGGTACCTGCCCGGCGCTTGCCCGGTACTTGCCTGGTACTTGCCTGGTACTTGCCCGGTACTTGCCCGGCCGCCTAGAACGTGTCCGCGCGCTCTTCGCGCAGCGCCTCGATCTCTTTCTCAAAGTCCGCGAGAGACTCGAATCCCCGGTAAACAGAGGCGAAGCGCAGATACGCGACCTCGTCGAGTTCACGCAGCGGGCCGAGGATGGCCAGGCCGACCTCGTGCGAGGGGATCTCGGCACAACCCCTGGACCGCATCGCTTCCTCAACGCGCTGGGCCAGGATCGCGAGCTGGTCCTCGTCGACCGGGCGGCCCTGGCAAGCGCGCCGCACACCGCGGACGATTTTGTCCCGGACGAAGGGCTCCGTCACCCCGCTCCGCTTCGCCACCATCAGGATGACTGCCTCCTGCGTGGTAAAACGCTTTCCGCACTCAGGACATGCCCGGCGGCGGCGGATTGCCACGCCGTCATCGGCGGTGCGGCTGTCGATCACCCGGCTGTCCGGGTGCCTGCAGAAGGGACAGTGCACGCGACCAAACCTCCTCGCCGACATCCGTCAAGCATCCCCGCCGGGACACAAGTTCTGGATAAAACACATTGGTGTAACTACTAGATGTTGTGGTTACGGTAGACCACCACGGCTGGTCCCCGCAAGTGCCACGACGGGTGTGTCCTGAAGCGCTGACAACGAAGGGAAAGCGAACCCCAGACGGCGTGTCGCGGCATCCGCACCCGGCACCGGCACCGGCCTCGTGGCACGATCCCATGCAGGCGCGGCGGCTAGCCTCGCGGCACCCATAGGCGCTGCCCGGCCGTGATGTCGGCAGTCTTGAGCCGATTGGCCTGCAGCATTTCCTGGACGACGGTCCGGGCGTCGGCGTGCGGGTCCGCGGTCTCGGCGATGGACCACAGCGTGCTGCCCGGCTGGACGATGATCCGCTGGCCGGATCCGGTCGCTGCATGGGCCGCCGCCCGGCTGCTGGCCTGGGCCGCGCTGGCCCCCGCCACGAACAGCCCGCAGGCCGCCACGACGGCCAGCGCCGCTACGACGATCCGGCCTCGCCTGGTGAGCCGGATCCGCCGGGAGGGGACTGCCCCCGCCGCCCGGGGCGCCGAGACCGGCCGCCCCACCAGGACCGGGCGCCCCAGCCTGGCGGGCACTGGCCTGGCGGGCACTGGCCTGGCGGGCACTGGCCTGGCGGGCACTGGCCTGGCGGGCACTGGCCTGGCGGGCACTGGCCTGGCGGGCACTGGCCTGGCGGGCACTGGCCTGGCGGGCGGCGCTGCCCTGGCGATTCGTTCGGCTCCGGCCCCCGCAGGGGGCGCCGTACCGGTTACCTGCGGGATCAGGGACCCGGCCGAACTGCGCCCGGCAGGCAGCGGGCGGGACGACCGGCGGGAGTAGGGCTGGGACGCACTGGAGAAACGCTCTCCCCCGCCGGGAAAGACGCAGTCACCATCCGGCAGGACCGCCCGCTTGCTCGGAATCAGCGGATGTACGTCCCGCCGGGCTGGGGCACCGGCCAGGCGGGGCCGTGGCCCCCGTGATCCGCGGTCTGTATCCGCGGGGATGGCCCCCGACGGCTGCTGCTCCACCGGCAGAGCGCTCATGCCGACCTCCTCAAACGTTCATTCGAACAACTCTGTTCGATCGTATACCTGTTCGATCGAACGAACCTACGACATCTTTGTACCCGTCGGGTCTGACAGTTTGCCGACACGTCGAACAGATGTTTGAGATCGAGCAGCGCAGCTACTACCCTCGGCATCAGATAGGCAATAACCGGATTGGAAGGTCGACTGATGGACAAGGGCAGCACGGATAACAACGCAGAGGGGACGTCCGCCACCGTCGGCGACACTCCCCGGCCCAAGGGAAAACCAGGACGTAAGCCAAAGGGCACCGTTCCGCCCGTTGTCACGGTGACGCCGGAAAGGCCGGAGCCCGGCCACGTGCTGACCTGGCGGCAGCGCAAGGTGCTTCAAGTCATTCGCGACTCGGTGCAGAAGCGCGGTTATCCGCCGTCAATGCGCGAGATCGGCGAGGCAGTCGGGCTGACGAGCACGTCGAGTGTTTCGTACCAGCTTTCGACTCTGCAGGCCAAGGGGTACCTGCACCGGGACGCGGGCCGTCCGCGGACCGTCGAGGTCCGGCTCCCGGGCCACCCTGCCGTCCGCCCCGAATTCGAACAGGATGAGGAGGAAACCGCCGAGGCACCGGCTGGGTCTTTCGACATCCCGTCACAGGAAGCGGCGTATGTTCCGCTGGTCGGCCGGATCGCCGCCGGCGGCCCGATCCTGGCCGAGCAGCAGGTGGAGGATGTTTTCCCGCTGCCGAAGCAGTTGGTCGGCGAGGGTGAGCACTTTCTGCTTCAGGTCAGCGGTGACTCGATGATCAACGCTGCCATCACCGACGGGGACTGGGTCGTCGTCCGCTCGCAATCGGACGCCGAGAACGGTGAGATCGTCGCCGCCATGGTCGAAGGCCAGGGCGCGGAGGGCGAGGCGACGGTCAAGACCTTCAAGAAGAGCGACGGGCACGTCTGGCTGATCCCGCACAACCCCCTGTACGCCCCGATTCTGGGCGATGAAGCTACCATCCTGGGCAAGGTCGTGGCCGTCCTCAGGCGCGTCTAGCTCGGTCGGAGACTGCCTGCCGCCGGGCTGCTCGTCAGCCGCCGCCCCCGATGCGGGCGGTCATGGCCAGCAGGCGCTGAGCGATGCGGCCGCACCCCGGCGGGGTGCGGCCGCTTGGCAGCCGGGGCTGATCTGCCGGAACCGCCGTCAGCATGCTGAAGCCCGCAAGATGCTGCCGGAGGCTTCAGCCAGTGACCACGTTGACCAGCTTGGGCGCGCGGACAATGACCTTCCGGATGGACTGGCCCTCCAGGGCACGGACCGCCCCGACCGCGGCCAGGGCCATCTCGCGCAGGTCCGCGTCGCTGATGTCCGGGGGCACCTCAAGCCGGTCCCGGACCTTGCCGTTGACCTGGACCACACTGGTGACGGACTCGGTGACCAGCAGGGCAGGATCGGCGACCGGCCAGCCGGCCTTGGCCACCGACGGGTCGTGGCCGAGCAGTTCCCAGCACTCCTCGGCCGTGTACGGCGCGAGCAGGGACAGCAGCACCGCCAGCACCTCGGCCGCCTCACGGACCGCCCGGTCACCGGCGCCCGGACCGGAATCGATAGCCCGGCGGGCGGCGGTGACCAGCTCCATCAGCCTGGCCACGGCCACGTTCAGCCGGTGGACCTCGATCAGCCGGGTCACGTCGTCAATGGTGTGGTGGGTGACGCGGCGCAGAGCGATGTCGCCCCTCCCTGCGCCGGGCACAGCGGAACCCGCCGCCGCGACATCGGACGCGAGCCGCCACGCCCGGCCGAGGAACTTCACCATCGCCTCCGGGCGCACGTCGGCCCAGTCGATGTCGTCCTCGGGCGGGCTGGCGAAGATCATGGTGAGCCGGATGGCGTCCACCCCGTGTGCGGCCAGCTGCTGACCCAGGTCGACGCCGTTGCCCAACGACTTGGACATCGCCTTGCCGCCGTTGATCACCTGGCCCTGGTTCAGCAGCCGGGTGAACGGCTCGGTGAAGTCGACCAGGCCCATGTCATGCAGGACCTTGACGAAGAACCGGCTGTACAGCAGGTGCAGGATGGCGTGCTCGACACCGCCCACGTACAGGTCGACCGGCGCCCAGCGGCGTACGTCTTCCGGGTCGAACGGGCCGCCGGCGTACCGGGGCGAGCAGTACCGCAGGAAGTACCAGGACGAGTCGACGAACGTGTCCATGGTGTCGGTGTCACGCTTGGCCGGCCCGCCGCACTTGGCGCAGGTCACGTTCACCCAGTCGGTCGCCGCGGCCAGGGGTGACACGCCCCTGGGGGCGAGGTCCTGCCCGCGCAGGTCCGGCAGGACGACCGGCAGGTCCTCCTCCGGGACCGGCACTTCGCCGCACGCCGGGCAGTGGATGATCGGGATCGGCGTCCCCCAGAACCGCTGCCGGGAGACGAGCCAGTCACGCAGCCGGTAATTGACCGCGGCGTGGCCCAGGCCCTTCTCCGCCAGGATGGCCGTGATCGCCGCGATCGCCTCGGCCTTGCCCAGCCCGTTCAGCGGACCGGAATTGATCAGCATGCCGTCGCCGGCCGTCGCCACGCCGGAGACGGCCGGGTCCGTCTGGTCGGTGGCCACCACGACACGCACGGGCAGCCCATGCGCCCGGGCGAAGTCCAGGTCGCGCTGGTCGTGCGCGGGAACCGCCATGATCGCCCCGGTCCCGTAGTCGGGCAGCACATAGTCGGCGGCCCAGATCGGGATCAGCTCGTCATTGACGGGATTGACCGCGTGCACCCCCAGGAAGACGCCGGTCTTCTCGCGGCCGGTGGCCTGCCGCTCGATGTCGGTCAGCTTGCGGACCTCGGCCACATAGCTGCGCAGCTCCTCGAGCCGACTGGGCTCACACAGCTCCTCGGCCAGCGGTGAGTCGGCCGCCACGACGAAGAACGTCGCCCCGTACAGGGTGTCCGGGCGGGTAGTGAACACCGTCACCGGCTCGTCGCGGCCCTCGACCGCGAAGTACACCTCCGCGCCCTCGGACCGGCCGATCCAGTTGCGCTGCATCAGCAGCACGCGCTCCGGCCAGTTCCCCTCCAGGGCAGCGGCGTCGGCCAGCAGCTGGTCGGCGTAGGAGGTGATCTTGAAGTACCACTGAGTCAGCGTCCGCCGGACGACTTCGGTGCCGCACCGCTCGCAGCGGCCGTTGATGACCTGCTCGTTGGCCAGGACGGTCTGGTCCTTCGGGCACCAGTTGACGTAGCCGTCCTTGCGGTAGGCCAGCTCACGCTCGTAGAAGCGCAGGAACAGCCACTGGTTCCAGTGGTAATACTCCGGGTCGCAGGTCTGCAGCCGGCGCGACCAGTCGAAGGAGACCGCGTACCGGCGGAACGATTCGGCCTGCGTCTCGATGTTCGCGTAGGTCCAGTCGGCGGGGTGGGCGTTGTTGCGGATGGCCGCGTTCTCGGCGGGCAGGCCGAAGGCGTCCCAGCCGATCGGGTGCAGCACGTTGCGGCCCAGCTGGAACCAATACCGGGCGATGGCGTCGCCGATGGCGTACGCCTCGGCGTGCCCCATGTGCAGGTCGCCTGACGGGTACGGGAACATGTCCAGCAGGTAGGCGCGCTCACGGGGGTCCGCTGGATCATCGCTCGCCCGGAACGGATCCAGTTCCGCCCACCGTCGCTGCCACTTTGGCTGAATCGCACGTGGGTCGTAGCGCTGCGCCGCCTCGGCGCTCTCCGCCGCTGTCATCGTTTCCTCACAACTCTTCGGTCCGGCCGCGTGCGTGTCATTGTGAATCTGGCCCCGTAATGGACGGCCCCGGCAATGAAAAGGCCCCTCGCGCACGAGGGGCAGCCACGCCGACGGAGCTCAGTCGACGTGGCTAGATAAGAGGCAGCCGGACGCCACGCATGCGCTGAGGATAGCGCATGTTCAGGACCACCGCGGGAGGGGGCCGGGGCCCGGGCCGGCGGCCGCGGCGGGGACGGGCGCCGGGCCGCCACCGGCCCGCGCCGCGGATCGCACGGTCCCGCGATGACCGCAAAAAACAGGATTCCCCGGAAAGGGCCATTGGCCGGCCTATTCTTCTGGTTACTAACGCTCCGGTAAAGGAACAGCGGGGCGGATTTTTATCGGACGAATTAGGCCCGGATACGCTTTCCGGCCGTGCCGCCGGGCGCTTTAGCGGCACGGGCCACGTCTGCTGGCCGGAAGCCCCCAGGGACGAGGTCTGCTCGCGGTAGACCTGGGCTGCTCCGCCGGCCAGGGCACGTACGGGCACCGGGGGCCCACGGACCTGGGCGCAAGCCTGGCCGTTGCCCCCCACTGGCGGCATGTCAGGAAAAGCCACCACGCGGTATTCATAGCCGACATTGCCACGCAGAATTAAAATTGACGCGGGAATCGGTGAATCCCCTAATGGCCCTTGACCGCAAATATTCATGCTCAATACAGTGAGGACGGCCGGTGAACCGGCACCGGCCGTGGCCGGGACGTAACGGGTATCCGGCACCTTGTTGGCCAGCGCGCCAGCAAGCCTGAGGACCTGTGGCCCCCGGGCCTTATGGGCGCGAGCGCTTATAAGGCCCGGGCAAGCAGGGAATGCAGGCACGGCAATGACTCTGCTTACCGTGCGGTACGTGCGGTCAGGGCCTGAGGCGCACCTACTGCTTCCGGGGAAGAATGGGCACTGGGGTTACCGCTGGATCAGGGCGTCCAGCCGCAGGCACGGACGTCTTCGCGCTCCGCAGCCGGGACCGGCAGGCGCTCGTGACCACGCTGGAACGGATCGCCGCCATCGCTCCGCGAATGCCCGGCCGCGAGCGGCACAATCTGGCCTGCCAGCTGGGGCGGGAAGCGGTGCTGCCCGCCCCGTGGGCTGCGGTCGACGGTCGGCTGGGGGCGTCCGGGGGTGGCGCGTCGTGGCCTGTGGGCGTCGACCATCCTGACGTGCCCGGGGACGGGCCGGCCGGAGCTCGCCGGGCTGACCCCGGGGCCCGGGAGATCCGGGTGGCCCTGACCGCGGCGAGCGCGGATCAACTGGCCGAACGGGCCCGGCACGCCGCCGGTCTCGTGGACGTGGCGCGGGGCGGCCCGCTGGTCAGCGAGGCCGGGGTACACGTCTCCTGCGGGGCGGGCGGCCGGGTCGTGCTGGTGTTCCCCGGCTGGGCGGCCGACAGCGGCATCGCCACGCCGAGGGCCGAGGCCGCCACCCTGGCCCGGTCGCTGAGCGTGCTGCAGTGGCTGGACGAACTCGGCGTTCAGGCCGATGCCGCGGTAGGCCACGGACTAGGCGAGCTGGCCGGCCTGGTATGGGCAGGCAGCCTGTCGGCGGCGGAAGCCGCGCGGCTGGCCGCGCGGCAGGGCGAGGTGCGCCGGGGCCTGGCGGCCCGGCGTGGGGCAATGGCGAGGTTGACCGCCGACGAGGCGACGGCGCAGGCGCTGAGTGAGGCGTGCGGCCTGGTCATCGCGGCGTACGAAGGCCCGCGATCGCACGTGCTGGCCGGCCCGGCGGCGGGCCTGCGGAAGCTGGCCCGGCAGGCTCCGGCCGGCCTCAGCGTCAGCGTGGTGGAAGCAGCGCACGCGCTGCACACCCCGGCGATGGCACCGGGCACTGCCGCGTGGCGCAGCGTGCTGGCCCGGGTCCGGTTCGGGCCGCCCCGGCGGCGGCTGGTGTCTACGGTTACGGCGTGCGAGCTGACGCCGCAGGACGACCTAGCGGCCCTGCTGTGTGCGCAGCTCACCTCTCCGGTGCACTTCGGGGAAGCACTGCGGCTGGCCAGCGACGGCGCAGACCTGATCATAGTCAGCGCCGGGGACGCCACCCTCATGGCGGCGGCGTCCGCCAGTGGCAGGCCAGTCCTAAGTGCGGGCCCTCAGGTGCGTGCCTGGCCGGTCGGCGCGCCGCCGGCGGTGTGGGGCGAAGACGAGGCCACGTCCCTCGCCGCCCTGTTCGCAGCGGGCGCCCTGCCGGGCACTGTCCTGCAGGGCCCCGGCGACGCGGAGCCGGTGGACATCTGGCAGGACCGGCCCGTGTCCCGTCCGCAGCCGGTCGTGGCCCCGCCGCCCGCGCCAGCTCCGGCGCCGCACCGGTTCGTCGAAAGCATCATGGCACACCGGCCTGGCGCTGGGCTGGAAGCCGAGGCGCGGATCTCCGTGCGGACCGACCCGTACCTGACCGACTACGTGATCGACGGGCAGGCCGTGCTGCCGGCCGCGATCAGCCTGGAAGCGATGGCGCAGGCGGCGTCGGTACTGGCCCGCCGGCCGATGCGCAGCGCACGGCGCGTGTCGCTGGGCGTCCCGCTCGTCATCGCCGACGCGGCCACGGCAGACGGCCAGGTCATTCTGCGGGTCCAGGCGCGGGTGCGGGGCAATGGCGTGGAGACGATCCTGCGGGCCGGTACCGGCGGCCAGACGGCCGAATGTGCGCGTGCGGTGTTCGTCGGCTCCGGCCCCGGTGCCGCGGGGACGACCCGGGAGACGGCCCCGGCTGGCCAGGAAGGCGCCGGTCTCAAAGAGGCCGGCCAGGACGCGGCCGGCTCGGGGTTCAGCCTCAACGCCGGGCCCGAAATCGTGGATGGGGCGGATCTGTACGGCTCGGTGTGCTTCCAGACCGGACGGTTCCGCCGGGTGGCGCTTGTATCGGGTAAGCCGCCGCGGTCGTGCCGGGCCATCGTCCGGGGACGGGACGAGGAACCATGGTTCGGGCCGCTGGCGATGCCGCCCAGGCCACTGGTCCTCGGCAGCCCGGGCCTGAACGACGCCGTGCTGCAGGTGGCTCAGGCGTGTGTGCCGGACCGCAGGCTGCGGCCAGCCGGGTGTGACTCGCTGACCGTCGGCGGCGATCAACTGCCCAGCGCCGTGGAGCTCCGGGTGTTCCTGATCGGCACGCCGGACGGCGAGTACGTCTGGGACATCCACGGCTACGACCTGGCCGGCCAGCCGGTGCTGGCCTGGATCGGGCTGCAGATGCGGGACGCGGGACCGGCGTCAGCGTCAGGACCAGCGGAGGCAGACAAGGACGCGGGAAAGGACGCGGGCCAGGACCCGGGACTGTTCGCGCCAGACCTGGAGCCCGCGGGGATCTCCGCGTAGCTCCAGGCCTACGGCTCAGGCCATAGCCGAGTCGTGCGCGGGCGGGGCCGTGCCGTCTCCGGTGGAGCCGTCCGCCGGGCCGGGCCGGGAGGGTGTCTGCGCTGAGCTCTGGTCCCAGGCAGCCGGCCGCTCGGTCCAGGTGGGCCGCAGCGGCATGCCGGACACACCCTCGGCGGTCAGCTTGGTCCCCAGCACCTGGTGCAGCTGGATCTGGTTCCGGTCGAAACCGAGCCGCGAACCGGCCATGTAAAGGCGCCACACCCGCGCGGTACCCGGCCCGACTTCGGCGACGGCCTCCTTCCAGTGCGCGTCCAGGTTCGCGCCCCAGGCGGCGAGCGTCATCGCGTAGTGCTCGCGGAGGTTTTCCTCGTGCCGGACCTCGAACCCGGTGTCGGTCATCAGCGAGATCAGGTAGCCGGGACCCTCCAGCTCGCCATCGGGGAAGACGTAGCGGTTGATGAACCCGCTCTTTCGGGCGGCAGGCTCGGTGTTGTCCGGGTGGGTGATGCAGTGATTCAGCAGGCGGCCCTCCGGCCGGAGCTTGCCGAGCAGGAACGCGAAGTAACCCGGAAGCTGCCGTACGCCGATGTGCTCGGTGAGCCCGATCGAGCTGACCGCGTCGAAGCCGGTCTCGCGGACATCCCGGTAGTCGAGGTGGCGGACCTCGGCCAGGCCGGACAGTCCGGCTTTCTCGATGGCCTCCTGGGCCCAGGCCGCCTGCTGTTCGGACAGCGTGGCCCCGAGCGCGCGGACGCCGTATTCCCGGGCCGCGTGCATGACCATGCCGCCCCAGCCGCAGCCGACGTCGAGCAGCCGCATCCCGCTGCGCAGCCCGAGCTTGCGTGCGACCAGGTCGAACTTGTACTCCTGGGCCTCTTCCAGGGAGGACTCCGGAGTCGGGTAACAGGCGCAGGTGTAGGCCATTGACGGGCCCAGCACCCACTCGTAGAAGCGGTTGGACACGTCGTAGTGGTGTGAGATCGCGTTCGCGTCGCGGCCTTTGGAGTGCCGCCGTCCGGTCAGCCACCGGCGGCCGGGGCTGACCTCCTGCGGCGGCGGAGCCAGCCGCGGGAGCAGGGTGCGCGGGCCGCCCAGCTCCCGGAGCAGCCGGAGACGCGCGGCCAGGTCGATGTCCACGGTCTGGGCCTTGGCCATCCGGGCCAGCGCGGTGTACATGTCCCCGTCCACGTCGAGGTGGCCGGACACGTACGCCCGGGCGAGCCCGAGCGCTCCGGGCGCCTGGGCCAGGTAGGACACGGCGACGGGCGACCGGACCGTGATGCGGACGGGGGCTCCCTCCGCGCCCGCGCGGCTCCCGTCGTACGCAACGAACTGGACCGGGGCGTCGGGTCCCGCGAAAGTCTCGAAAACTTGCGCCAGGGCCATTTTTTTTCCTCACTTTCCTCGATCTAACCGTGGGCCGGGTCAGGGCGAACAAGGCGGGCAGGCGGGTCAGCGTCCGCGGACGCACTTGTCGTACAGGCCCGGCAGGCGGCCTGCACCGTCGTATTCGCGCTTCAGCTTTTCGTGGGCCACGCCGTTGTAGAGCCGGCTGAAGTCGTCCTCGGTGTAGTAGGAGGTCGAATACAGCGACTTGTGGCCGCCGAGCGCGCCGACCTCGTTTTCGATCAACCGGTTGTGGTAGCCGTCCGGACGGCCCGGGGGCAGCGGCACGGTGCCCCAGAAGCCGAAGTTGACGTACACCTCGCCGGGCTTCAGCGGATACAGCGGCCAGTCGCGCGCGCCGCGTAGCCGCAGCGGGCACATCCAGACCGGGCTCATACCAACC
>Ga0302326_10020360_pt1 | contig 13665 bp, 15 predicted proteins | sample Palsa_T0_3_FD_202264 | JGI IMG/M metagenome (GOLD analysis project Ga0302326, IMG submission 202264) | Peat permafrost microbial communities from Stordalen Mire near Abisko, Sweden - Palsa_T0_3 | ecosystem: Environmental > Terrestrial > Soil > Palsa > Peat permafrost | place: Sweden: Abisko... | reverse complement strand
GTCATCTTGCTATGCTAAATAACTATTGCTATGGTCCTTAACACAGCGAAGCAGTCACGCACATTCACCGCAGGCCAGCGGAGCGAGGAACTCCGACCTCGCCGACCTCAGCGCAGGAGAGAAGCACATGACCGTAGCCGCGCCGCCCATAAAAGCCGACCGTCCCACCGACGAGGAGCTCACCGCCCGCGTTCATTCGCTCGGCGAGATCATCAGAGCCAACGGTCCGCAAGGCGAGAGCGACCGACGGATCCCGGAGGCCACGATCCAGGCGCTCAGCCAACAGGGCCTGTTCCGGTTGGGGACCCCGCGTCGGTACGGCGGCTATGAGACCTCGGTCAAGACCATGCTCGACGTGAGCTCAGCGATCGCGGAGTACGACGGCGCGACCGCCTGGGTGTCCACCCTCATCAACGTCACGACCTGGGGCGCAGCGCTGTTCGGGTCTGCGGCCAGGGAAGAGGTCTTCGGTGACAACCCCGATGCGAAGGTTTCCGGCGTCGGGAGCTCGCCGCTCGCAGAGATCAAGCAGGCCGAGGGCGGCCTGCGGGTCAGCGGCCGGTGGTATTACAACTCGGGCGGCCTGCACTCGGACTGGGTCTTGCTCGGCATGGTGCGCACCGATGACAACGGCACCATGGTCGGCCACAACAGCGTCCTCATCCCTCGCAACGAGGTTGACATCGAGGAAACATGGTTCGTGGCCGGCATGCGCGGCACCGGCAGCAACTGCGTCGTTGCCGACAACGTGTTCGTTCCGGAGCATCGGGTCGCCAACACCCTGGACTTCGTCGAGGGGCACTTCATCAACGAGCATGCAGACGAGGAGCCTTTCTACCGCTCGGCGTGGCAGCCGGTCCTCGCGCTCGTACTCGTCGGGCCGCAACTGGGCATGGCCCGGGAGGCGTTCCGCCTGGTTGCCTCGCAGGCCGAGAAGCGCGCGATCAGCATGACCTTCTACGAGAAGGAGCGGGACTCGGTGGGCTTCCAGCTTCAGATCGCGCGAGCGAAGATGATGATCGAATCCGCCCACCTGCATGCGTATCGGGCGGCCGCCGACATCGACAGGGCCGCTGCTGCGAACGAGTACCCGGACAACCTCCTGCGCAGCCGTATCCGCGCCGACTGCGGCTGGGCCGTCGAGCACGTGCGCGATGCGATCCAGCTGCTGATCGACGCCAACGGGGCGGGGAGCTTCGCCGAGAGCAACCCGCTGCAGCGGATCTGGCGCGACTGCAATGTCGGCGGGCATCACGCGTTGATGAACTACGCCATCAACTATGAGATCTACGGCAAGCAGTTGCTCGGCGTGGAAACCCCCATCGTCCCGACCATCTGAGGTCTGGCGCCGGGCCCGCGCCGGGGTGGCCCGGCGGCAAACCGCCTCGAGCACAAAAATCACTCCGTCGGTCTAGGACAACACCGATCATTTCCAACGCCTACTCATCGCCGCGTTCGCCAAGAGCTGTGATTGGACGAGAACAATGACGCACGACGCCAGCCAGACCATCCCGCCCAGCTACCCGGAGAACCGCGGCTGTCCCTACGAACTGCCTGACGGCTACCGCCGATTGCGCGACGAGGGGGAGCCCCTAAGGCTCGTGACGATCGCGGGCGGGCGCTCGGCATGGGTCGTCACGAACTTCGACGTCGCGCGTCGGCTGCTGACAGACCCTCGGATGTCGTCGGACCGTACGCGCCCGGAATACCCCCGGGGTAACGCCGCGCGCACCGAGGGACGGCGCGACGAGCGGCCGACGCTGCTCGCGATGGATCCGCCCGAACACGACCGGCAGCGGCGCATGCTGACCGGCAAATTCAGCGCCAAGAAGATGGGGTTGCTTCGCGAGGACATCGAGCGCATCGTGCACGGTTATCTCGACTCCATGCTCGAAGCAGGGTCGCCCGCAGACCTTGTCGCCGATTTCGCGCTGCCGGTTCCCTCATCGGTGATCTGTCTCCTGCTCGGCGTGCCCGACCTGGATCATGGCTTCTTCCAGGAGAAGTCACGGCAGTTGCTCCAGGGCACCGACGCAACGACCGTGCGCGCCGCGCTTCAGGGCCTCGGCGACTACTTCGACTCGCTTGTCACAAAACTGCAGCGGGAGCCAGCCACCGGAGTGATGGGTGAACTGGTCGCCGATCAGCTCGCGGCGGGCGACCTGACTCGCCAGGACGTGGTCGCGATGGGCGGCATGCTCCTGGTCGCCGGGCATGAGACGACCGCCTCGATGGCCAGCCTGGGCATGGTCTCTCTGCTCGACCACCCTGATCAACTGGACACGCTTCGCGCCGACCGCTCCCTGATACCGGGCGCGGTCGAAGAGCTACTGCGCTTCCTGTCCATCGCGGGCATCGTCACCACCCGGGTCGCAGCCTCGGATATCGATGTCGACGGTCAGCTGATCCGAAGCGGCGAAGTTGTGATCATCGACAACTTCATCGCCAACCGCGACGGCGTCGCGTTCCAAAAGCCAGACGTGCTCGACGTTCGGCGGGCCGACCGCCGCCACATCGCCTTCGGCTACGGCATACACCAATGCCTTGGCCAGCACCTGGCCCGACTGGAGCTGGAGATCATCTTCAACGCACTGCTCGACCGCGTTCCGACGCTACGACTCGCCGAGCCGACGGAACAGCTTCGGCTGCGTCCAGGCAACACCATCTTCGGCGTCGAGCGCGTCCCGGTCGCCTGGTAACAGAAGAGCAACGGAGAAAAGAGAGGTGCCATGACGGACGTAGCCCCGGAGGCCCGTGTCGGCGATGTCGTTGCCGTGACTCAGCTCGTCCTCAAGGAGCGGCAGTCTCGCGACCGTGGATGGTGGGACATCACGGCCGAGTGCTTTCATCCCGAATCGACGGTGGAGCTGAGCTGGTTCCGCGGCTCAGGAGCAGAGTTCGTCGCGTCGTCGGCAAAGAACGTGAGGCCCGAATCGCGGCCGATCCATCGGATCGGGCCACCCGCGGTGCGGCTCTGCGGCGAGCGAGCCGTTGCCGAGAATTCGGGCGCGATCGCAGTGCGCCGGGTCCTCGGCGGCGTCGAGGCCGACATGGTGTCCTACGTGCGAGGGCTCTATCGCTGCGAACGGCACGGCGGCCAGTGGTTGATCCGGTCGTTGATCGCCATCTACGAGTGGGACACGCTGACGCCGGTCGTGCCCGGGACCGAGCTTCACGTGCCGCGTGAAGAGCTGGAGCGCTTTCGTCCTTCCTACCGTTTCCTCGCCTACGTGATGAGCCTGCGCGGGGTGACTCTCGGCGACGACTTGTACGGCGAAGATCGCCCTGAGCCCCTCGCGCAGCTCTATGAGGCAGCCCATGCCTGGCTGCGAGAGTGACGTGACATGATCTCCTCGGTCCGCTTCCGCGAGGTGATGGCTGCGACTCCGGCGCCGGTGACCGTTGTGACCACCACGGCCGACAGCAAGCCTGCCGGCGCCACCGTCAGCGCGTTCATGTCCCTGTCGCTCGAGCCAACGCTGGTCGGAGTCTGCCTGCGCCGTGGATCGCGTCTGCTCGACCTGATCCAAGCGCGCGGGGTGTACGGGGTCAACCTGCTCGCCGAGTATCAGAGCGAGATCGCAGTCAACTTCGCCGCGCAACATCTGGACCGTTTCGCCTCGGTCCGGTGGACCGAAGACCATGGGCTTCCCCGGCTAGACGACTGTGCCGCATGGCTGGCCTGCGACGTCGCCACCGTCATGGGAGCCGGCGATCACGACATCGTCATTGGTCGCGTAACAGACGCGCAATGTTCCACGACTCCGCCGCTCATTTACAGCCACCACCAGTTCGGCACCAATTCTTCGATCCGGTCTAACGGGCCCCGTAGGCAAGCCGCGGGCTTGGCGCGCTTCGCCTACTTCGACGGAGCCTTCTACTAATCGCTCCATGTCAGCGATGAGGGAACACGCAATGTCTGAACCCGCCACCGCGCCTTACGAGGCCGAGATCTTGATGAGGGTGGATCAGAGGCGGTCGGTGGCGGATAACGTCCTAGCGCTCACCTTGGTTCCAGTCGATAACTCGGCACTTCCGCGCTGGGCGCCAGGCGCCCACATCGACCTGCTGCTCCCATGCGGGCTGACCCGGCAATATTCTCTCTGCGGCGATCCGGCTGACCGCGAGCGCTGGACGGTTGCGGTGTTGCGCGAGCATAACGGAAGGGGGGGATCCCAATTTTTGCACGACCAGGTCGCCGTCGATGCCACAGTGAGCGTGCGCGGACCACGCAACCAATTCCCGCTGGTCAAAGCCGAGAGCTATGTGCTGATCGCTGGCGGTATCGGCATCACGCCGATCCTGCCGATGGTCCGGGAGCTCGCTGCGGCAGGGGCGGACTGGCACTTGCACTACGGCGGGAAGCGGCGCAGTTCGATGGCCTTCCGCGCCGAGCTCGAGCGCATCGACGCGCAGCGCGTGCGAGTCTATGCCGAGGACGAGGTCGGCTTGATCGATCTCGAACCGCTGCTCGGCGGCTCCGACGCGGCAACAGCCGTGTACTGCTGTGGCCCTGCACCCCTGCTCGACGCGGTCGCAGCGCATTGCGCCAATCGGCCCGCCGAGGCGCTTCATGTCGAGAGCTTCGTCCCCCGGGACGTCGACGAATCCGCAGGCGACTTGAGATCCTTCGAAGTCGAGCTGGCCCGCAGTGGCGTCACCGTGTCCGTCTCGCCAGACGCGAGCGTCCTCGATGTCGTTGAAGCCGCGGGTATCCCCGTGCGCTCGTCCTGCCGTGAGGGAATATGCGGGACCTGCGAGACGACGGTTTTGGCCGGTGAAGTTGACCATCGCGACTCGCTTCTCACCCGCGCCGAGCGAGAGGCGAACGCCACGATGTTCATCTGTGTGTCGCGGGCCCGGACGCGGTCTCTGACGATCGACCTCTAGCCTCCTCCGATCGCTGGCGGCGTCCGGATCGTGATCCTGGTACGCGAAAGCGTCCCTGGCCGGGATGATCAGCTTGTCGACGCTTCGTCTCGCCAATAGGGATGCGGCACCGGGGCCCGGTGTCGGTCCGCGTCCTGGTTCCGCTGTTCGAGGTGGGCTTCTATGGTGGCGTGCAGGTCGGCGAGGAAGGTTTCGAATTGCTGGAGCGCTTCGGGCGGGTAGCGGGACATCATCGCGTCCAGGCGGCGTGCGAGGGCCCCGAAGAACTCGTCGGTGAGTAGCTGGACGTGTGCGCTGCTGTGCAGGGTAACGATCCGCCTCCTGGCGCTGGGCGTTCGGGATCAACGTCCCGCTGGCCGGGCTGGTCTGCCTCGGCGTGCTCGCCTTCCTCCCGTCGTCGCCCCGGGCCCGCGGGCGCGTGGAAACCACCGGAGCAGTACTGTCCGTTCTGGGCCTCGGCCTGATCGGCCTCATCGCTACCGCCCTCATCCCTGCCAGACGCGACGCGCAGGCCGGCGGCCCTTCACCAGCGGACAGAACAGTGGGCCGGGCGGCGTTACTCACCGCGTCGCTCAGTCTGCGGCGCCGCCAGGCCACCCGCCCCTGAGCCTGCTCCGGCCCCGGCCCGGCGAGGGTCATCGGGCCTGGACGGCATCCATCGGTGACTCGGAACGCGCATAAGGGATGTACTACTGTCATCCCGGTGGACGTGCCATCGGATGAGGAGGTCTCGGCCGCATTCAGCAAGGGGGACCCCGATGCGCTGCGGCTGCTCTATCAGCGTTTCGGCGCTCTGGTCTTCAGCCTCGCCCGCCGGTCCCTGGGGGCCGGGCCCGATGCGGAAGATGTCACCCAGCAGGTTTTCGTGTCGGCGTGGCGCGGCCGGGACACCTTCGACCCGGGGCGTGGCTCGCTGGCCGGCTGGCTGGTGGTGATCACCCGGAGCAGGATCGCCGACCTGCTGCGCACCCGGCAGCGAGACGACCGGGTGATGCTGCGGCTGGCCGCCGGCACTTCGACCGAGACTCCGGCGGTACCATCTGACCAGGTTGTGGACCGTGTGGTGCTGGCCGACGAGATGGCCCGGCTCCCGGAGGCGCAGCGGCTGGTCATGACCCTTGCTTTCTACTCGGACCTGACGCACGAGCAGATAGCGGAGGTTCTCCGGCTCCCGCTCGGTACCGTGAAGAGCCACATCCGCCGTGGCCTGCACCGGCTGCGGTCCAGGTTGGAGGCCGACCGTGTCACACATTGACCCGGCGATCCTGGCGCTCATTGCCCTGGGCGAGCCCGCCGGGACGTCGCACGATGATGACCATGTGGCCGACTGCGCCGACTGCCAGAGCGAACTCGAGCAGCTGACCCGGGTGGTCGACCTGGCCCGGCAGGATGGGCCGCTTCCCCTCGAGCAGCCACCGCCTGCCGTGTGGGAGCAGATCGCCGCCGCCGTGGCGGAAGACACGCAGACGGCACCGCCGTCGGTGTCCTCGGCCGGGGCCGAGCCTGTGGTCGGCGCTGAGCCCGCGGTCGGCGCTGAGCCCGCGGTCGGAGCTGAGCCTGTGGTCGGCGCTGAGCCCGTGGTCGGGAGCGATGCCGGACGGGTGCGGCGGGGGCGGCGAAGGGGCCGGAGGCTGACCGTGGCCCTGGCCGGGCTGGCTGCGGGCCTGATCATCGGAATCGGCGGCGCGGTCGCGGTCGCCCAGCTGACGAGCGCACCGGCGACCCGGGTCGTCGCCCAGATCGAGCTGCGGTCGCTTCCCCAGTTCCCCCAGTGGCAGGCGGCGACCGGTACTGCGGAACTTCAGGACAAGGGAGCAGCGCAACTGCTGGCGGTCAGCGTCACCGCGCCCCGGCTGTCTGGCTTCTACGAGGTCTGGCTGCTCGGCAAGGACGGGACCAGCATGATCTCGCTGGGCGACCTGAACGCGGCCCACACTGGGACGTTCGCTCTGCCGGCCGGGGTCGACCTGGGTTTCTACTCCCGGATCGATGTCTCCCTGCAGCCGTTCAACGGCAGCACCCTCCACTCGCGCACCAGCGTCGTCCGCGGCTCCCTGCCGACCGCGGCCACCGGCGCGGGCAGCCGCCCGTAGCCGCTCCCGGCCCGCCTGCGGCCAGCCTCGCCAATCTCCGTTACTTTGCGCCTGCATCCAAAGGCGCCTGCTCCGCCGTATGCCAATACGACAGCCGCGGTCACCCAAGACCCCCGCGTGGCCGGCCACCCCTCGGCCACGCGGGCTGGCTCGCTCCGGGTGGCCTCCGAGGCGGCAGGACAGCCCCCGAACGGCCGCCCGTGGGAATTCCCTCACTCGACTGCATCCGCCAGGCTCCCGCCGAGCGAAGTCAGTGGAGAGAGCCAGGCGCCGCCTGGCGAACCCACGAGCCAAATCGGAGTCCAGTGATGCGAATATCGAAGCTTGCCGCGGCGAGCCTGACAGCCGGTTTCTTGGCCCTGACGGCCGGGAGTGCCGGCGCTACGGCGATTTCGGCCAGCGCCGCGACTGGGGAAGCGACGGTCACGGTCGTGCACGGCATCCCGAACACGCCGGTGGACGTCTATGCCAATGGCAAGAAAATCTTGTCCGGCTTCACGTTCAAGACCGTGGCCGGTCCGCTGCAGTTGCCCGCCGGCAGCTACGCGATCGACGTGCGCAAGGCGGGCTCGGCGGCGGCCAGCGCTCCCGTGCTGTCGGCGACTGAGCAGGTGACGGCCGGCGAGAACGCGACGATCGTGGCGGGTTTGACGGCGTCGGGCACGCCCGTCCTGACCGCGTTCGCCAACGACACCAGCGCGGCCGGGACGAGTAAGGGGCGACTGGTCGTCCGGCACGTCGCCGAGGCTCCGGCGGTGGACGTGTACGCCGGCAGCAGCAAGGTGATCAGTGGTCTGGCGAGCGGCCAGCAGCAGGCGCTCGACGTCCCTGCCGGCTCCGTGCCGGCGAAGGTGACGCTGGCGGGGCAGACGGCGGCCGTGCTCGGGCCCGTGAACGTGCCGGTGACGGCGGGCATGGGCACCGTGGTCTACGCCATCGGATCGGCCGCCGGCCACACGCTCACCGCTGTCACCCAGCAGTACCCGCTCGGCGGCGCGCCGTCGTCGGCCCAGGCGGGCAGCGGCGGCCTCGGCGCTGACCCGAACACCCCCGTCTGGCCCTTCGTCCTCATCGGCGGGGCGGGCGTGGCGCTGATCGCGACCGGCGCGGTCGGCACGGCGCGGCGCCGGCGGGCTTGACGGCCCGACGCCGGCGGGTTCGCTGGCCAGTCGCCGCCCTGATCGTCGGGCTGGCGCTGGCCGGCGGCTCCGCCGTCGGCTACGCGGTCACGAGGCCGCCGGGCCATGACTACGGCGCGGTCCCGCCCCCGGGCATCTACCAGGCCGGCACGGGCAGCCAGGGCGTGACGGTGGCCCGTCCAGGCGCGAGCCGCCGCGGCGGGACGGCGGGGCGGTCGGCCGCCGCACCGGACGTGACGGCCGTCCGGGTTCCCGTCCGGTTGCTGATCCCCGCCATCGGGGTCAGCGCGCCGGTGCTGCCGACCGGCGTGCAGGCCGGCGGCAGCCTGGCCATCCCGCCCGACCCGTCCGACGTCGGATGGTGGGCGGGCGGCGGCTTCCCCGGCGAACCCACCGGAGCGGTCGTCCTCGTCGGCCATATCAACAGTGCCGTCCTCGGCCCCGGGGCGCTGCTGCGCCTGCAGGACGTACGCCCGGGGACAGTGATCACGGTCATGGCGTCCGGGCAGGCCTACCGCTACCGGGTGGTCGCGCTGCGGGCCTACGCCAAGGCGGGCCTCCCGGTCGCGGCCGTCTTCGGCCAGCAGGTGGCGCCGCGTCTTGTCGTCGTCTCCTGTGGAGGTCCGTTCGACGCGTCAACCGGCCATTACCTGGACAACATCGTTGCCTACGCGGTGCCATCCGGCACCGCGCCATGAACGTCGCACCCGGGGTGCCTACTCGGGGTTGAGCGGGAAGCGGGCTGTGGCGGTGGTGCCAGCCGGGCCGATGCCGATGCCGACGTCGTCGGCGACCTCGCTGGCCAGCCACAGCCCGTGGCCGTGCTCGGCGGGCCACGCAGCGGCGCCGTCGGCGGCCTCGCCTGCCTCGTCCGCGGGCACGGCTGGTCCGTCGTCGCTGACCTGGCAGTACAGGAACCCGCCGTCGGCCCACAAGCGCAGTCTGCCGTGCCCGGCACCGTGCACGACGGCATTGGCGGCCAGCTCGTGCGCGACCGCGGTCACGTCATAGACCTGGAGCCGCCCAAGCCCGGCCGCGGCAGCGTGCGCGGCCACGGCCGCCCGGAGCGCGTAAAGCGAGCCGCCGTCGAACACCTGGTCCAGGGGCGCCGACCCGACGGGCGGGACGCCGCCGCCCGGCCCGATCTGCTGGCGCCTTCCCTCAGCGGTCACCGGATGCCGCCAGCCGGATGCCGGGGATCCCGTCGAGGCCGAGCCGGGCGAACCCGGCGGCGACCTCGGGCAGGCACCGCAGCGTCACCAGGCGGGACAGGGACGCGATGGCGCGGGCGGCGTCGGCGATCATCAGCGTGCAGCGGGCGTCGACGAACGCCAGCGCGGACATGTTGATCATGATGTCGCCGCCCAGCCGGACGGCCTCGGCCAGCGCCATGCCCAGCGACTCCCCGGCCTGGAAGTCAAGCTCCCCGGCGATCCGGATGCCCGGCGGCGCGTACTGGCGGCAGATTCGCAGCAGGGCGTCTGCGTGATAGGTGGCCGCGGCGACCGCGCGGGTGTGGAACCCGGCCACTGACGCCAGCGTCACCGGGTCGAACCGCTCCCGGTCGTACTGGCACAGCACCGCCGCCGTACTGCCGTCCAGCGCCGCCGCGATGCCATCCTCGAATTCCGGGAGCTCCTCGACCCCGGCGACCGGGCGCAGCGCCCAGCTCATGTCCAGCGCCACCCGCAGCCCCGGGAATCCCTGCTCACGGCAGGACTCCAGCTCCCCTGCCAGCCAGCCGACCGCCGCGTCCGCGCGGAACACCGGCCCCGATAGCAGGCGCCCCTCCCATCCTGCCGCGGTCATCTGCCCCCTGGCCATGGCCGACTCCACCGCCACCCCGCGGCGCCCCAGCTCCCCGGCCGCCTGGCCCGGGCTGGCGTCGCTGAGCCACACCACTTTCAGCCCCGCGGCCAGCCCGTCGCGGACGAACGCCGCCGTCAGGTCGAACAGATCCTCGGGCTCGCCGAAGGTCAGGCACGCGTGATCTTCCGCGCCCAGCTCCGTCACCTGCACGCCCGCGTCCGCCGCCACAAAGCCTCCAGCCCGCACAATCCACCAAGCCCCTCCGGGAAGACCGTACCGGGCACCGCGCCCCCGCACTGCGCAAAACGACACGCAGCCGCCACTACTACCCGCGACCCGGCCGGCTATGCCCGGCCGGGACCGCGTGGCTTCCTCGTCGCTCACGAACAGCGGTGCGGGCGAGGCGGCAAGTTACTCTGCAGATCCACTGGTCAGGGGAGGGCGGCGCGCTCTCGGGCCGCCGGGGGGCGTAGCGGGGTGACACGCAGCAGCCGGGCCGCCGGGGCGGGCAGCCACCAATTGTACCGGCCGAGCAGCGCGACCAGCGCGGGCGCGAGGACGCCCCGGATGACGGTGGCGTCCACGATGATCCCGGCGGCCAGCCCGGTGGCGAGGATCTTGACGTCGATGACCGGTACGCCGCCGAGCGCGATGAAGGCCAGGCACAGGATCAGGGCGCCGGAGGTGACGAGCCGCCCGGTGCGGCCGATGCCGCGGATGACGGCTTCGCGCGTTTCGCCGGTCCGCGCGTACTCTTCGTTGATCCGGGTCAGTATGAAGACCTCGTAGTCCATCGACAGGCCGAACAGCAGGGCGAAGACCGCGAGCGGGACCCAGAGGGTGATGGCGCCGGTCGCGGGGCTGGCGAACAGCGCGCTGGTGCCGTGGCCTTCCTGCCACACGAAGGTGAGCACGCCGAACGCGGCGCTGAGGGACAGGAGGTTCAGCAGCAGCGCCTTGACCGGCAGCCAGAGCGACCGCAGCGCCCGGGCGAGCAGCACGATGGTCACGACGGCGATCGCGACCGCGATGATGAGCAGGTTGCGCCCGTAGAGCGCGATGATGAAATCGGAGTCCTGCGCCTGGGTGCCGCCTATCCGGGCGCCAGGCACCAGGGCGGCGGCCCGTTCGACCGCGGTCACCGCGGCCTTGCCTTGACTGGTCGAGGGGTCGGCGGCGGACCACGCGTCATCGACCCGCAGGCCGCCCGCTGTCCAGGCGGCGGGCGCCGTCACCGAGAAGCCGTGGCCCGGCGATGGCAGAGACGTCGCTGCGGGCAGCAGGACCTCGGTCGGCCGCAACACCCCGGCTCCGATCCCCGATGAGGTAAGCAGGTCAAGGCCCGCTCGCGCGGACGCCGGCGCGGTAGCGGCCTCGGCAACTGCCTCGGGTTCGCCGAGGTTCAGCGCCGCGACCGGCGCTATGAGGACGCCGAGCACCACCAGCGCGCCGGCCGCCGCCCAGGCCGGGTGCGCGACCACACCGCTTCCGATGCGGGTCCACAGTGGGCTGAGGGTCCGCGCGGGGCGGCGCCGCGGCCATTCAAGCCGGGGCCCGATCGCGTCCAAGATGACGGGTAGCAAGGTGGCCGAGACGACCACGCTGAGCAGCGGGATGAGCATCGCGGCCAGGCCGATGCTGCGCAGGAACGGCACCGACGTAAGCGCCAGTGCCGCCAGGCTGACGGTGACGGTGATGCCGGAGAACAGGACCGAACGGCCCGCGGTGGCCGTCGCCGTCAGCACGGCCGCGCGGTTGTCGCGGCCGTTGGCCCGCTCCTCGCGCCACCGGGTCACGATGAGCAGCGCGTAGTCGATCGCCACGCCGAGCCCGACGAGCGCGAGGATGTTCTGCACGAGGAACGACATCGTGGTCAGGTACGTGAGCGCGTAGACAAGCGTGAACGCCGACGGGATCGCCACCGCTGCGATGAGCAGCGGGGTCAGCGCGACCAGCGAGCCGAACACGACTGTGAGGACTGCGAGCGCGCCGAGCCCCGCGAGCATGGTCTCGGCCAGCACGCTGCTGCCGCCGCTCTGCCCGCCAGAGGAGAGGATCTCCGATCCGGTGATGTAGACGGGGGAGCCGTCGACCCGCTGGCCGGCCAGCGCGGCGGTCAGCCGGGGCGCCGCCGTCACGTACGGATCGCTGCCGGAAAGAGCGGGCACCGGGTAGGCCAGCTCGAAGGTTGTGCGGCCGTCGGCGGACACGAAGGCCCGGTCACCGGTGGAGACCCAGGAGGCAACCCGGCCGCCGGGCAGCGCACGGCTCGTCGCACCGAAAACGGAGGCCAGTTCGCCCCTGACGCCGGCCGAGTTTACGGTCGTGCCCGCCGGCAGCCGGACCGCGACCACGAGGGGAGGGTTATCGCCGCCGGAACCGAAGCGTGCCACGATGGCGGTGTTGGTCTCGTAGCCCGGCTGGCCGGGCAGGTCGAAGGCGTAGGACAGCCGGTGCCCGGACTGGGCCGCCGCCAGGGCGCCGACCAGGGTTAGGATCAGCCAGCCGGCGATTACGATCCACCGGTGGGAAATCGACCACCGGGCAACGCGGGCGACACCGCGAACCGGAGAAAGCTCATCGAATGAATCATTCATTGGATGAGCATATTCGAGTGGGAGGGAGGCAACGCACTCAGGTGACCGAGTTTCACGTCGCACGCGCTGCGGGCCGCCAGAGCCGCGTCCGGTGGTCGATCATCGACGCGCTGCGCCGCTACGGCACCGACGCCGGCCGGCTGGGCCACGCGTTCGCCGACCTGCACCGGCTCCAGCCCGCGGACCTGCGCGCCCTCGTCGCGATCATGAGCGCGGAGGGCAACGGCGCGCCGCTGACCGCCGGGCAGCTGCGCGCCCAGCTCGGCCTGTCCTCAGGCGGCGCGAGTCTCGTCATCGACCGCCTGGAGCAGGCAGGCCATATTCGCCGGGTCCGAGACAATCCGGCCGACAACAGGGTCGTCCACCTGCGCTATACCGACCAGGGCAGGGCGACCGGCCTGGCCTTCTTCGGGTCGCTCGGCGATCGCGCCAACGCCGTGCTCGACCAGTTCGGCGATGACGAACTGGCGCTCATCGACCGGTTCATCACCGCGATGGCCGACTCAGTGCACGAGCACGTGACGGAGCTCGACCGAGGCCCGCGGCCCGGATAGCCGGCCGCCTTGTCAACCACTACCGACGACCCGTTGTCCCTGGTCGGGCCAGGTCGGAACCTGATGCGCGCCACGGGGACAACACTGCCAATCTTGGCCCGGTTGCGGGCAATCCGCTCGTGTCAGCGCAACGAATAAAGCACTGGCACGCGGAACCGGGAGTGACGCATGAACGAGGCAGACGCTTTGGCCGCAGGACGCGGGGCCGATGCGCTGGCGGCGCTGTCGTTTGACTATGACCAGGCCTACAAGATCGAGCTCACCGAGAACGGCGATTGGCGCGGGCGGCGGCTAGACGGTCTGGGCGGCTGGATGACGGGGAGCAGCCCCGACGAGCTGGGCCGGCAGCTCCGCGAGGACTATGACCTAAAGCCGGTGCCGCGTCCCGACCCACCGTGCGCGACTGGGCCTCGGTGATTCTGCTGAGGAAGGTGCCTGAAGCCCGGTTCAACAGATAGGGGGAGGCGGAGACGGGAATCGAACCCGTGTACAGGGCTTTGCAGGCCCTTGCCTAAGCCACTCGGCCACTCCGCCGCAGGAGCGTGGTTGGCCGGCGGCTAATCTGCCGCATAGCCGCGCCTCC
>Ga0302326_10020359_pt1 | contig 13665 bp, 6 predicted proteins | sample Palsa_T0_3_FD_202264 | JGI IMG/M metagenome (GOLD analysis project Ga0302326, IMG submission 202264) | Peat permafrost microbial communities from Stordalen Mire near Abisko, Sweden - Palsa_T0_3 | ecosystem: Environmental > Terrestrial > Soil > Palsa > Peat permafrost | place: Sweden: Abisko... | reverse complement strand
GCGCTGCATATTTTTGCGGCGTTACGCAGATCCGCTCCGGACGGCAATTGGCCACAAAATAAAAGTCACTACCCGATGGCCCGTGCAGATTGTCAGGTCCGATGCGCGATTGATTGCCACAACCTGGCACGCCATAGGGCCTCTCTCCCACCTCGCTTAGTGAGAGGGCCATGACTCCTCCCGTAACAATCAATGCGCGTGTCTGTTCGCCAACACACATAGGAACGTCAAATACCTCGATGGCACGGGTCCAGGGTCATAAATGGCAACAGTAAAGCGAGCCAAACTGGGGGTGAGTGCTATCGGGGCGTTGATCGCAATGGATCTCAGGATCCTGTGCTAGCAATTGACAGAGTAGGGTCGAGCCAGAACTCGGCCGCGCATTGGTTCAACTTGAATAACTGTGACCATGAGCGCGCTATTAGTTCCCATATGAGAATAGCTTGCACGTTGATCGGCGCCGGCGTCGTACGCACAACTTACCAGGGATGGGATTGCCGCTATGAATCGTCACGCCTCGATGAAGCGTATCTTCCGATCGGTGTGGTCGCCCAACGCCTACGTTTGGGTGGCAAAAAACGCCCGGGGACGCGGCAACAGTTCCAAACGCAAGCTAGTGGCTGCTGCGCTGTCGTTGTCGGCGTGCATCGCGCACGGCGCACCCACCGGCGCTCAAGTCACCGCCGGCAACGGCACAGTCACGCAATCCGGTTCCACCACCACGATTCAGCAATCGAGCCAAAACCTCGCCCTCAACTGGCTAACTTTCAATATCGCGCCCCAGGAGACTGTCGATTTCGTGCAGCCGAATGCGACCGCAATTGCAGTCAACCGCATTCTCGACCCCAACGGTAGTGTGATCCTCGGGCACCTGAACGCGAACGGCGAGGTCTATCTCTTCAACCCCAATGGCGTCCTATTCGGCAAAGGCGCCGAAGTTAATGTGGGCGGACTCGTTGCCTCGACACTCAATTTGAATGATGGCGAACTCGGCACAACCTCAACTTCATTCAGCGGGACCGCTAGCGGCAGTGTCGTCAATGCCGGAACACTCACGGCCGCCGCAGGTGGTTCGATCGCGCTGCTCGGCAATCATGTCAGCAACACCGGCGTGATCTCCGCCCAACTGGGCACGGTCGCGCTCGGCGCCGGCAGCGCCGCGACCCTGACATTTCAGGGCACCCATTTGGTGAGCATGCAGATCGATCAAAGCGTGCTCAACAGCATCGCCGCGAACGGCGGCTTGATCCGCGCCGACGGGGGTCAAGTTCTCATGACCGCCGGTGCGCAGAAAACGCTACTGGCCAGCGTCGTCAACAACACGGGCGTCATCGAGGCGCGCACACTCGACAACCACGACGGCACGATCACTTTGCTCGGCGGCATGCAAGCCGGCACCGTCAACGTCGCCGGCACGCTCGATGCGAGCGCGCCCAGCGGCGGAGATGGCGGATTCATTGAGACCAGCGCTGCTCGGGTCGAAGTCGCAAACGCGGCCAACATCACCTCTGCAGCGGCGTCTGGAAAAACGGGCACGTGGCGCATCGATCCACAGGATTTCACAGTTGCTCCGTCAGGCGGCGACATGACCGGCGCGACGCTGTCCACCGATCTGGCCAGCAACAACGTGCAAATCCAGTCAAGTCAAGGCGCTCAGGCGGGAAACGGTGACATCAACATCAACGACACCGTCACCTGGAGCGCGCACACCCTCACGCTGACGGCGGCCAATAATATCAACGTCAACGCCGTGATGACCGCCTCTGGCGCGGCGTCGCTAGACCTCGAACCGGCCACCGCCAACGGCGCGGACGCTGCGGTGGCTGGCGGAACAGTCAATATGGGCATGGACAATGCCGGCAACTTCACCGGCCAGGTGAATTTCAGTGGCAGTGGCACGCTCACCATGGGTGGCCAGGTCTATACAGTCATCAACAGTTTGGGCTCGGGCGCCGCCGACACCACGCCGGGCACGCTGCAGGGCATGCAAGCCAATCTCAGCGGCCACTACGCGCTCGGCAGCAACATTGACGCGTCCGCCACCGCGGCTTGGAACGGCGGCGCCGGCTTCACTCCGATCGGGTCGAATCCGTACAGCCAGGGTCAGAGCTTCGCCGGCGTTTTTGACGGTCTCGGCCACACCATCAGCGGCTTGACCTTCAATTCCGCCTCGACCGAGGCGTCAGGTCTGTTCGGCGCCGTGTCCGGGGTGTCGAGCCTCAACCCGGCCTTCGTACGCAACGTCGCGCTCACGGGCGTCGTGCAGAACTGTCTCTACGGCGAGTACTGCGCGGGCCTCGTCGGCTACGTCAATCAATACACGACCATCGCCAACGTGTCGATATCAGGCACCGTCTCGGGCACGGAGATCGAGTACGCCGCGCTCGGAGTCGGTTACTTCGATTCGTACAACTACGCCGGTCCGACCTTCGACAGCAACATCATCAACGCCTACGTCGCGGGTACGATTTCGGGAAATGAGGTCGAAGACATTGGAGGCCTCGTGGGAGAGCTCGACGGCGGAATCGTCGGCGCACACTCGAGCGTGACCATCAATCTCTTCCCGACTTTGAGCCGCTCTGGCGGCGAATACATCGGCGGGCTGGTGGGTTACATCGATTACGGCACGATCGACAAATCCAGCGCCTCGGGCAACATCACACTTGAATCCTCGATCAACGGCCAAGCCACGAGCTACGGCTCCTACGAATACATCGGTGGACTCGCGGGCGAGTCCGGCTTATCGATCACGAACTCCCATGCCACGGGCTCGATCATCGGCCTTTGCACCTACGGCACGTGTCTCGACGATGACGAAACCATCGGCGGGCTCGTCGGCTTTGCCTACGGCCTGATTAGCAACTCGTACTCCACCGGTGCGATCACACTCGCGAAAGACTCGAATTACTACGTCGGCGGCCTCGCCGGCGACGCGATTTTCGGCTCCGTGCTCCACTCCTACTCGACGAGCCCCATCACCGCTCCCGGCAGCAACAATGAGTACTTCGGCGGCCTCCTCGGCGCGACGTACTACGAGACGATCACGACGGACTATGCGGCCGGCGCCGTGACTGTCGGCGCGAACGCCGCGCACATCGGCGGCTTCCTCGGCTACGCCAACAGCGGCAACAATAACTTCTCGATCTCCTACTCGACCGGCGCCGTGACGGCGGGTGCCGCTTCGTCCCAATTGGGTGGCTTCATCGGTTATGTCGACACGGCCAACATCTCGAACGTCTATACAACCGGCTCGGTAACCTCGGGCGCCGGTTCGTCGCAGGTTGGCGGCCTGATTGGCAGTGCGAACGGCGCTGTCGTGCTCAGCAATTCGTATGCGGTCGGCGCGGTCTCGCCGGGATCGGGCGCCACTAACGTCGGCGGCCTGGTCGGCTACGACAGCGGCAGTAACACGGTCTCAAATACGTTCTGGGACATCACCAGCACCGGACAGGCGACATCCGCCGACGGTCAGGGAATGACGACTGCGCAAATGCAGCAGCAGATTAATTTCGCCAGCGCGACTTCCGCGAATGGCATGGTCAACCCGAACTGGGACTTTGCCGGTACGTGGGTGATGTACAACGGCCATACCTACCCTCTGTTGCAAGCCTTCATGACTCCGCTGACGGTGACCGGCACGGTCGCGCAAACATACAACGGGACCGCATTTGCACCCACCATCAGCGCACTGACGTATTCGGTTACACCTAATTTCAACGATCTGTTCGGCACCTTGACCGTCACCGGCAGCGCGGTGGGTGCGGTGCATGCTGGAACCTACTCGTACACGCCCGGAGGTCTATACTCCGACCAGCAGGGCTACATCATCCAGCCCTACGTCGCTGGCACGCTCACAATCAACCCGGCACTGCTGACCGTCAGCGGCACCACGGTCGGCAGCAAGGTCTACAACGGCACGACCGCGGCCTCACTGACCGGTGGCTCACTCGTCGGTGTGATCGGTGATGACGCGGTTACGCTGATCCAGGCCGGCACCTTCGCTTCAAAGAATGCCGGCACCGGTATCGCCGTCACCGCGGCGGACGGCTTGGGCGGCGCGGAAGCAGAGGATTACACGATCGTCGAGCCCACCGGCTTGAGCGGCAACATCACGCCCGCGACGCTCATGGTCAGCGGCACCACGGTCGGCAGCAAGGTCTACAACGGCACGACCGCGGCCTCACTGACCGGTGGCTCACTCGTCGGTGTGATCGGTGATGACGTGGTTACGCTGATCCAGGCCGGCACCTTCGCTTCAAAGAATGCCGGCACCGGTATCGCCGTCACCGCGGCGGACGGCTTGGGCGGCGCCGAGGCGATCGATTATACGATCGTCGAGCCGACTGGCTTGAGCGGCAACATCACGCCCGCGACGCTCATGGTCAGCGGCACCACGGTCGGCAGCAAAGTCTACAACGGCACGGCGGCCGCGCCGCTCTCGGGTGGCACATTGGTGGGCGTGGTGAGCGGCGATACCGTGTCCTTGAATCAATCCGGGTTGTTCGCCTCCACTAGTGCCGGTACCGGCATTGCGGTCACCGCCACGGACACCTTGAGTGGTGCGAGCGCGGACGACTACAGCATAGCTGAGCCGACGGGATTGATCGGCTCGATCCTGCCGGCGCCGAGTCCACCCAATGGCCCGAGTGATCTGGTGCTTGCCGCCCTGAATGCCCGTACGCAAATAGTGGAGAATTTTATCTACCCGCAGTTAGGCGCCAATCCGCAAGTGATCAATCCGTCGCCCACGATCGCCGTGCTCGCTACCACGGCCGACGGCGCGGGCGAAGGGGCAACCGGTTCCCAACAAGCCATCGCGGTCAACGTCTCGATGAAGATCGGCGCGACCGGCACCTTGAAGATCGAGAACGGCGGACTGCGCCTGCCGAGCAATCTCGTGTTGGGAAATGAATAAGCTGGTGCCGTATCCGGGCGCACGGCGTGTGATGAATCCCTTGGCGCTCGCCATCCTAACGGCGCTTTTGCCGGCGGGCGTGACGCTGGCCCAGCAGGCCCCGGTGGTACCCGACTCGGGCACGATCCTGCAGCAGCTGAAGCCCGCCAAGCCGCCGACACCGGCATCATCGGCCACCGGCCTCACGATTGAGCAGCCCAACGGGACCCAAGTTCCGCCGGGCGAAGCCTTTGCGGTCAAACGCCTGGAAATCCAGGGCAATACCCGCTTCAATGCAGCGACTCTGCATTCCTTGGTCGCCGATGCTGAAGGCAAGAGCCTGAACTTGGCTGAACTCACTGCCGTTGCCGATCGCATAACTGACTATTACCACGGCCATCACTATCCTCTGGCCCGCGCCATCCTTCCGACCCAGACCATCAAGGACGGCGTCGTCGTTATTCAAGTGCTCGAGGCACGCTACGGCAAGGTTACCCTGCACAATCAGAGCCGCGTCACCAGCTCGCTTCTGCAATCGACTCTGTCGCCGTTAAAGGCGGGCGAGGTCATTGAACAGACCGAGATGGACCATGTCCTGCTCTTGACGTCGGATGTACCGAAGATAGAAGTTCACGCCCTCCTCAAGCCGGGCGAGGCGGTGGGCACCTCCGACCTCGACGTTACCACCGCGCCGGGGCCACGCTGGAGCGGCATTGCGAGCGTCGATGACTACGGTAACAAGTACACCGGGCGGACCCGCGGCGGCGCAACGGTGAGTCTCGTAGATCCATTCGATCACGGCGATTATCTTTCGCTTGCGGGTTTGAGTTCCGGGCAAGACCTGAACTACGGGCGCCTCTCCTATGAATCAACCATGAACGGCCTGGGTACCCGACTGGGGGGCGCCTATTCGGGACTGCACTACGAGCTCGGCGATGGCCTGCAATCCTTGGAGGGCCACGGCACTGCGGAGGTGGGCAGCCTGTGGGCAAAACATCCCCTGGTGCGCAGCCAGAATGCAGATCTATACCTGCAGATCCAGTACGACCGGCTGACACTGCATGATGATCTCGATGCCAGTGCGATCAGCACTGATCGACACCTCGACAACGGCTCGGCGAGCCTCACCGGCGATGCGCGCGATACGCTGCTCGCAGGTGCCGTCAGTACCGCGAACCTCACTATCACCTACGGCCGGTTGGGCTTCGACAACGGCGCTTCCGAAATGGAGGACGCGGCCACTGCGAAAACGCAGGGCGCCTTCTCCAAGTGGAACTTGAACCTCGCGCGCCAGCAACAGTTCACCGCTGCCGACGGGGTGTATCTGTCCATCGCCGCCCAATGGACCCACGACAACTTGGACTCTTCGCAGAAGATGATCGCCGGTGGACCGTACACGGTGCGCGGCTATGACCTGGGCGTGCTCTCCGGGGATACCGGCGAAATTGGCACCGTCGAGTTCCAGCACACCCTGGGCGTCGCCTGGGGCGGCAACTGGCAAGCGGCGGCGTTCTTCGACAGCGAGCACATCATCGTCAACAAGAATCCGTGGGTCGCGGGCACCAACGCCGCTACCTTGAATGGCGCAGGCCTCGGACTCAACTGGAGCGGTCCGCAGCAGTGGAGCGCCAAGCTCCAGGTCGCCGAACGCGTGGGCGGCGTCCCCTCACTCATCCAAGACCCCTCATCGGTGCGACTCTGGGCCGAAATCAATCGCGCGTTCTGATAGAGGCTCTGGCGAATCGCCAGATCTCACGCGAGATTCGGATAGTACATCTGATAAAACCGCTCATGGATTGATCGAGCAATCCCCACGAGCTGTACTTACTCAGAACGTTGAGCCGGTGCGGCGGGTGGGCCTGTGCATTTCAGATTAGCAATCGAGGGCCCCTTCGGATCGCACCCACCATCCTGTAATCGTCGACCAAGATACATTTAGTAGCGTCGGCCGGGTAGGCCTTAGAAATGGGTCGCGGCGAGCTGGCGCTACAGACTACGTTGCGCCTTATACAGTATTCGACATTAGCGGGAATAAAGTCCGAATCATCGCGGCCGTCCATTACAACCCCGAGCGAGTCTACATTCGAGACGTCTTGACGCACGAAGAATACGATCAATGGTCGTATCAGATGCGCAAGCAGAAACGGAAAAGGAGAGCCAAGCCATGACAGACGCACCTACCCTGTCTTGACGGCCTAATGCCGGCTTGGCGTGAGCTTGAGACTCAGACTCCGGTCAAGCTGCGCGCTATCGGAAACGAGCGCCATTACCTCGCCATGGTCAAATTTATAAACAAGCTGCTCGATAGGATCGGAGATCGGGAAACGCATCCGCTTATGAGCTTGCTCGATATCGTCACAGCGTTCGTAGACGAATATGAGGTACGCAACGATAAGATTCCAGACGCCGCTCCTTCCGTGGTCCTTGAATTTCTAATGAAGCGGCATGACTTGCGCCAAGCCGATCTGGCGGAAGATTTTGGGTCGCAGTCGAATGTCAGCGAGGTGCTGAACGGCAAGCGCGAGATAAACGCTCGTCAGGCCCGATCGCTAGCAAAGCGATTTGGCGTGTCGCCAGCCGTTTTAATTTAAGGCATCGAAACGCTCCGCCGCGCCGCTCACCTAGACTGACGAAAGCACACGGGCGCCGATTAAATGCTTCGGCTTGTAAAATTTTTTTGTTCTTGACGAAGGTTTTTTACCGTAGGTCGCGACCACGTGCTTGCGTAGCAGATGGGCTACGAGACTGCGCGACGCCTCGACACAAGCAGTCGCCCACGCGCCCTGCTCAGGTGCGGCACCGCGCGCAAGCAAATGTGGCAGGTGGCGGCACAAAGGAGCAACACGATGTTGCGACCCGCCAGTGAATTGCGCAATTTAATGGAGCGAGAGCGCCAGCGGCGGCATGAGAACCGGTCCCAATTTTTGTATGTCGTGCTTCTTTATTAACAAGAAACGACCCTCGAATCATGCTGCAGTTCATCGCACAGCAAAGTGTTCACCGTGTCCTCCGAATGACCCAACGTCACTTTTGAATCGCTGCGCCGTTGAGCTGCGCAGGCCCCGCGCTTACAACCACACATCACTCGGGGCGCATCTTTTCCGCCGCCTCGAACCGTGTCGGAACGTCTTCGGAAATCGAGACGGTCATTGTCCCGCGATTCGTAGTTGCATCCAGACCCGTCACCGTTGCCTGCACGACGTATCGGCCGGAGTGAGTAAACGCATGCTGTACCTGCATACCGTCCAGGCTCAAACCATCGCCAAAGTCCCAATGGCATGTCAGAACCGGCGTCTGCGAAGAAGACGAGGCCTTCGCACTGAACGTCAACGTCTCCCCCGCTTTTGCGTTGGTGGCTGCCGAGCCGATCTCAAAGGGAGGTGGGAGAGCGGGTACGGATTTGTCGATCAGCTTGAGCATGCGGACTGAATGCGGTTTCTGGAAGAAAGTGATCTTGTCAGAAGTGCTGCTGCAGCAGCCTTGTTCGCCGAACACCTCCACGATTTCGTACTCAGCCGGTTTCTTCAATCCCAGACTCTCGAGGTCGATGGCGCGGGTACGTTGCGCTTCCGTCCAGTTGAACACTGTCAGCATGGTCTGGCGGTCATTTTCCTTCAGCAGAAAGATGCTCGGTTGCTTGTCGTCTCGCGCATAGGTCATCAAATCCACGGGCGTGGATGCGCGGCCGAGACGGGCGACGTCGAGGAGGTCCGCATTCCTCACGAGGGACAGGCGTTCCGCAGATGCGCCCAGGGTGGGAAGATCGTCTCCAATTTCGAACATGCCCCCTGAAATCGCCGCCAGTGAAATGGACACCTTTGCTTCATCGAGAGTGAGGGGGCGCTGCCCTCCATGCCAGGACTGATCATCGACGGTCTGCGTGGACACGGTGAATGCGTCCGGATCGGCAATGAAGAAATTGCGGTTCATGTAGTAGCGCGCTGCAATGCCCGAGGCGGCGTCCCTGCTGGCATCGAAACTATGTCCCGTATCCTGGGAGATACGGCCCGCATCCACGATGCCGACCGGATTCAGCATGGGGCTGCCGTCCTTATCGAGCACGACGCTGTCGCCGACGGCACTGCGGATAATATTCAGACCGATCCGTTGCGCCTCCAAGGCGGTCGTGTTGGGGCGATAGTAGGCTCCCTCGACTGCCGCGTCGTCCATGAAATCCATTTTGACGAACCGCAAGCCCCAGTTGTACAGCGTGCTGTACGTCTGCTTCAGGTAATCCTGGGCGCCGGGGTTGGTAGTGTCCAGCACGTAGAGAGGATCTTGTTTGTCCGTGACGTAGCCGATGTGGATGAGTTGGCCGGCGAAGTTATGCAGCAGCCAATCCGGGTGATTCTGAAATACCCATGCACGCTGCGACACCTCAAAAGGAGCGGTCCACATGCCGAAGGTGAGGCCGCTATGGCGGACTAAATCCGCGATGTAGCCAATGCCGAGAGGAAAGAGCTTTGCGTCGGCTGTGGTGTATTCGCCGCGCGCGTATTGGTATCCCTCATCAATTTGGAAGTAGGTGTAGCCCAGGGCCTTGAGATTCTGGGCAAGCCAGTACGCATTCGTGGCGGCGGTTCCCTGGCTGAGTCCGAAATAATACGCGGTCCAACTCCACCACCCGATGGGGGTTGCGGCGCTCACCCGCGCCTTGTGCAGCAGTCCCACTGCCCGCCCATACTGTTCCAATTGCGCGTGGTAGTCGGTGCCGACGGCAAACATGAGGCGCTCTGAGGACAGGTTCTCTCCGGGATTGACTCGAAGCTGAAGATCGACCTGTTCGGCCGCCGGCGAACCCTTGAGCGACTCCTCTTTCATGATTTCGGTCGTGCCCGTGGCCACGGTGTCGTAGGTGAGGATGGATGTTTTGCCGCCCGCGGTTTGCTGCGTGAGATGAAAGATCGTCAGGAGCCGATCGGAGGTGAGCGCGCCGAGGAACAGGCTCTCGCCGCTGTCGCGATTGAAGATGAGTTGGCTTCCCACGGCGCGGTGCGTGGCCTTAGGGGCGTCGCCGAGATCGCGAATCGCAAGCTGCGGCCTATCCTCGCTGTAGCTGTCGGAGAGGATACGATCCGCGGATTCCGGCCCGTTCAGATTGATGACCGGTGCCTGCGTTGCATGAACGGCGTGGATCGACGCGACGGAGATGGCTCGATTCGTGTCGTTCTGCACCTTGATCTCGATTTCCCCCCACGGTCGATCGCGAAACAGCCATAGCGTACACACCAGATCCGGCGCTCCGGGAAGGCCGGTGTGAGTGACCGTCAGCGTCGATCCAGTGCCGACATCGTCACGAGAATCGGATTGCACTACCAGGTGCTGCGGGTACGCAGAGGATCGCAAGATGCGGGAGTCCACCACTGCCTCGACATCCGAGCGAATCACCGCACCGGCAATGCCGGGTGAGGCGATGGAGTAGCTCCCCTCGGAGTCGACGGTCACCGACCCGCCCATCCCCTGTATCGAGCCCAGCACGCGTGCTTCGTGCCGCGCCCAAGGCGTCTTCGCAAGCGCTGCGCCCCAGAAATCCGGTGCCGCAGCCGCGAGCACGGCGCAAATACAGGATTGCAACCAGCGATTCATTTCGACGACTGCGAATGCGCTAGAGGGGCATGCCAAGGATTGCCGAACCAGCGCTCGGCGTTGCCGCTGTAGATCTTGCTGAGCACGCTCCCGGGCAGACTCAAGCCATGCACCGGCGCATCCAATTCGGGAACGCGGAAGGTGCGGCCGGTGGCCAGATACCGCCAATCGCGCAGCCAGGTCGCGTGAGCTTCGCGGCGCAGCTCCTGCGGATCCGCATCGGGATCCTGCGAAAGGTCGGTGCCGTAGAGCAGACGATCCTGATAGCGAATGAAAAAGCGGCGCACCCTGGCGAGATCTTGGTTGGATTGATATTGCAGCTGCCCCATGCGCGCCGCCAGGTCGACCACCGTGTTGGGATAGCGGTCAAGGAAAGCCGCCAGTTCATCGACGCTCCACTCCAGGCTTGCCATGTGGGCGCCCATGAATTTCAGACGGGGATGTCGGTCCAACATCCGGTCGCGCGCCGCCATCTGCTCATCGTAGGAGGGCAGCTCCGGATGCAGATACATGTGGTACTGCGGATGTTCCTGGAAATATTCCTTGTCGTTATTCACGGTCATTTCGGCAATGGGGAGCCAGCAATTGCGCGGCTCTCCTTGATGTCCGATAAGGACCTTGTCCCGCTCGCGAATGAACTCGAATACCGCATCGAACTTCGGGTCGTCAATCATGACCAAGCGCCCGCTTGCGTCCCTGAAGCTCATGCCGATGTTCTTCCACACTTTCACTGCGACGGCGCCGGCGGCAAAAGCGTCTTCGAGATCTCGGATCACGCGCGCCTGCCAATCCGGTTCATCCCAGCCGCTCACGGAAAACGTAGCCGCGTACGCCAGCACCGACGGATGGCTCGCAACGAGCTCCTGCGCGATGCGCGCCTGCTCGGCGATCGGCGGAAAGTCGGGATAATCGACGTTGATGGTCAGCAGACGGAAATGGTCGCTCTCGGCCTGATCGACCAACGCCGAGCCGGGAGTATTGATATGCACGTGGACATCAATCTTGTCCGCCGATGCGAAGTCGTCGGCCGCAAAGGTGCGCGGTGCGCTGCAGCCGGCGGCGGCGATTGCCAGCCCTGCGCACATCAGGCAGCGAAGCAAGGCCAGACTCTTCATGATTCCAATGTCCCTCACGATTCAAGCTTCGCGCGCAATGCTGCGCTTTGTGCGCGCAAGCGCTCGATCGCAGCATTCGACAGGGGTCGGCCGTCGCGCTTCGCCGCATACAGCGCAGCGCCGACGACGGGCGGCAGTACGGGTTCGCTTACCCGGTACCCGGATCGATGCGCTTGCAGCGACGCGGTGAAAGGATCCAAAAGCAGCGCGCCCACATGATCGAAGACGCCGCCCGAATAGGAAACCGCCACCGGCTCGGCGAATGCGAATCCCAATTGTCGCCGGGTCGCATCGACCATGAGCGCAAGTTCGCCAGCTGCCTGCTGGACGATGTCCAGCGCCGCCGCGTCGCCGGCGCGAGCGGCCTGCGTCACCCACTTGCACAATTGCGCGATGCGCGCTCGATCAGCTTCCAGCCGCGTAAAGACATGCGCGCACAGGTCGAGATCTTCGGCGATGCCGAGCGACTGCCTGACGATCTCATACAATGGCCCACGGGCCACTCTGCCGTCGCTCATGCGCGAGAACAAGTTCAAGCCGCGGCACGCAATCCAGTACGCGGAGCCCTCGTCGCTGAACAATTCTCCCCAGCCGCCGGTGCGCGCAACGGCGCCGTTGCGCTCGCCGTAGCAGATGGAGCCCGTCCCGGCGACGATGCTGATTCCATCGCCGCACAGAAGCGAGCCCGCCCATCCGCAAATCATGTCGTTGCCGCATGCATAGCGGCCGGCGGGCAGGCATCGCTCTGGAAGCCGGCTCAATGCATCGACAAGAGCGCTGTCCTCGCCATAGGCGGGCAGCCCGAAAAACGCAAAATCCAGATCCGCAGCACGGATCGTCGCCTGAGCGAGCACGCTGGCCACGGCGTCCGCGAGCAATGTGCCGAGCGCATCCAGCCCAATATCGAGGTAGTAAGCACCGGGTGCCAGGTGCGTCGCTTTGATGGTGCCGTCGGAATCGATGAGCACCAGTGCCGTCTTGGTCCCGCCGCCGTCGACGCCGAGATACAAGGCGGCAGCCTCGGTCACAGCGTGTGAATGGTCACACCGCGAACGACGCGGCTGACGGTGCCCGAATTGCTGGGTTCATCAGGCTTGTTGCCCAATGACAGCGATCGATGAAACGCATAGAGCTGGCCGCAGACGATGTACGGATAATAGAGATCCCCATCGCCGGCCTCGGCCGCATGCGGCACAAGCAGATACTCGCCCTCGGCGACGGCATCCTGCAGCTGTGCCGTGATGGCGATCACCCGCCCCGCAAGCCCCTCCGAGCGCAGCTCGCGCAATAGATCAAGATCGTAGCGCCGGGTATAGGGGTCGTTGGAGACGAACACGAATATCAGTGTCTCCCTCGTCACGATGGTCTTCGGTCCGTGGCGAAAGCCGAGCGGCGAATCGAACACTCCGACAATTCTTCCGTCCGTCATCTCCAATAATTTGAGCGCCGCTTCGCGCGCCAGCGACTTGAAGCCGTTGCTCCCCAGGTACACCACCCGCGAGTAGCTCTCGGACGCCAGAGCCCGGAGCGTGTCATTGTGCCGCTCGAGAAGCTCCCGCGTGGCCCGGGCGATGTTGGCCACGTCCGCGACTCCAATATCGGCAACGTTGAACACCAAAGAGGCTGCCAGCATCATGGCCGTGAAACTGGAGGTCATCGCAAAGCTCTGGTCGTGCGTTTCCGGCGGCAAGAGGATCGCGAGGCTGTTGGGTTTTTCTCGGCAGCGCTGGTAGAGCGTGCCCTGCTCGTTGCAGGTGAACACGAGCTGGTGACACCGGCGCAGCAGCCGATCCGCCAGGTCGACCACGGCCACGCTCTCCGGGCTGCTGCCCGAGCGGCCGAAGGAAACGAGCAGTGTGGGCACGTTCTGCTGGAAATACTGTGCCGGACCGGACAGCAAATCCGTGGTAGGGATGGCTTCCACCCGGCGACCCAATCTGTCAAGCAGCAGCGGCACGAGAGCTCCGCCGATGAACGCCGAGCTGCCCGCCCCGGTAAGAATAATGCGCAGGTCTTGCTGCTCCAGCAATGGTGCGAGGAAGCGGGCAATCGGCACGGCTTGGTGCCGCA